>PPCM01000574.1_pt1 | contig 28239 bp, 29 predicted proteins | sample 1555541 | NCBI WGS metagenome assembly PPCM01 (sample SAMN05284479, study PRJNA326546) | Marine sediment metagenome, whole genome shotgun sequencing project. | isolation source: marine sediment | place: Germany: Wadden Sea | collected 2012-09-05 | reverse complement strand
AATAAAGAACAATTATAATTAAATTTATTTTAATTTATAATTGAATTTTTATGAGGTTTTTTTAATAATTACCTCAATAAATTTTTAAAATTCAATTTTATAGTTGAAATCTATAAATTAGCGTTAATTTCTTTTTTACCAACATTTTGGGCCTATGGTGTAATGGATAGCACAAGCGGCTTCGGATTCAATTTATTGAAGAAGTCACCGCTTAATCGGGGTTCGAATCCTCGTAGGCTCACCATTTACTTTTTATATTCTAAATCAAATTGCCTTTCTCGTATTCGAACGTACAATCAGAAACAAGGGTTTCTTCAGTAAATTATTCTAAAAAGAAAAATTAATCCTCGTAGGCTCACTATTTATTTATTCTATATTGTATCATACAAATCTAGTTCTAATTTAATATTACGAAAAGTATATAAGCTGACCATACGAATATTAGTCTAGAGGTTAAATTATGTTATACCATCATAGACATCACGAATCAAAAATAAAAGTTAGTTCTGAATTATCTGTTGTTCGATTACTTATTGCACTTTCGTTAGCATGTATTGCAACTGTTTGGGCATTGAAAATGAACTCATTAGGACTTTCAGAATCTACAATTGGATTCATATCATCATTATTAGCATTAGTTTCAATTATTACAGCATTATCATTAACACCATTACTTGAGAAATTTAATGAGAAAAAAATTCTGGTTATATCGATGATATTACAAGCATTTGGATTTTTCATAATGGGTTACTTTCATAATGTATGGATTTTCTTAATTGGATCATTCATGTATTATGTTTTAGGAAGAATTAGACGAACTACATTTAGTATTCTTTTTAAAGATAACGTGAAAAATTCAGATTTAAATAAATCTGAAGGACTAATGTATGTACTAGTAAATGTTGGATGGTTAATCGGACCTATGATATCAGGATTTTTCTTATCTGAATATGGTATGAATTATCCATTCTATGCAGGAACTGCATTAATGTTACTATCAATGACTTTATTCCTAATTCTTGGAGTTAAAGAAGTTAAGAAAGAGCGTGAAAGTTTAGATCTTGATTATAAAAAAAATATTAAAGAATTTTTTAAAAATAAAAAATTAATTTTATCCTATATTATTAGTGCAGGTATTTCTGGATGGTGGGGATTTGTTTACTTATACATTCCTTTAGCAATTATTAATTCAGGTATTGATAAAATTTATCTAAGTTATTTTTTTACTGCAGTTGTTGTTCCATTAATTTTATTTGAATATAAAGTTGGTGAATTATCTGAGAAAAAGGGTTTTAGACCATTTTTAGTTGGAGGATTTGGAGGATTAGTTGTTCTTGGAATTACTTTATTCTTTATTCAAAATATATTCTTATTAGTTGGCTTAGTTGTGTTTGGAAGTGTTTTTGTAAGTTGTTTAGAACCACTTAAAGATACTTTCTTTTTCAAGCATGTAACTCTAAAAGAAGAAGAAAAGTTTTATCCTATCTACAGCTCAGCTATGAACTTTGGAGAAATTGTTGTAAAAAGTTTAGTTGCATTAACATTAGTTTTCCTACCTGTTAAATTTTCATATTTAATTCTTGCAGGAATTATGGCTATTGTTTTTGTTTCACTATTTTTTCACGAAGATGAATAACTCATCTTAATTTTTTATTTATTATTTTTTAATTCAGATTCTAATTCATCTAATGACTTCTCAATTTCATCCGTAACGCCCATACCTAAACATTTTCTAAAGAATCCCATTAATGCAAATGATTCACGCTTAGTTAACATTGATTTAGTTAGAATATGTTTCCACACTAGTTTTTGTGTATGGATCTTCTGTTCATTAAGATAATCTTGATTAGAAAGAACTTCTTCCATTAAATTAGTTAATACATCAATTTCAACACGTCTAATTGGTTTAAACTTTTCAGACATTTTATTTTGATTTCTATGTTGAAATAATTCATATAAAATAACAGTAACAGCATGAGATAAATTTAATGCGTGATATTTACCAGTTGGAATAGTTACTACATAGTCCATTAATTCAATCTCTTCATTTGATAAACCTGAAGATTCTCGACCAAATACTATAGCAATATCAACATCAGATTGATCAATTTGATCTAACTTTTCAGCTAATGTTTTAGGGACAAATGGAGTTCTTGGTAAATTATAATCAGACCCTAATAAGCCAGTTGTACCAATTCTATAATCGAACTTATCAAGAATAGACATATCAGTTGTAATAGTTGCAGATTCTAAAACATCATTAGCATGTTTTGCTCTATTTTTAGCTTCTGTACATAATGGATCGCAAGTAGGATTAACAATAACCAACTTATCAAATTCAAAATTTTTCATAGACCTAACGATAGCACCAACATTACCTGGATGTTCTGGACCAATTAATACAACTGTAATCATAAATGTAAAGAAAATTAATTGATTTTAAAAAAGTAACTAAAAAATATTACTTAAATACAATAGAAATAGTGCTAAAGCTCCAAATAAGATACCTACAAGGACTTTAAATGAAACTTTAATATCTTTAGTCCACATATCATAAATCGCAAACATACCAAGTGTAAGGGATGATAATAAAATCATTAAAACAACTGGTAATTTATCAAATAAATATGCTTCAAAAATTGTAAAGAAAAATATAGTAATACTAAAATAACCAATATCTAACTTTGTGATTATTCTTTTCTTAATATCTTGCTTAATATATTTGAATGCATAGATTATATATCCTGAATAAAGTAATGTTTGAACTACGCATGCATGAGCAAAATTATTGGGTTGCATTACTACTGCAATTTTATAAATTGTTACTTGAACAAAGCCTATAATACTTAGCCCTAGTAAAACTAATAATAGAGTTGATAATTTAACTTCAGCTTTTGATTTAGATGACTTACCTTTTGATAAAAGTAATCCTGATGCAAAAAATAATACTATTGAAATTACTGTGAAGATATGAAATGTTGTTTTAAAAATAAATAAATCCATTAAAATTCCCATTAAAGTTGAAAATGCAAACTTAAAAGTATTCAACTCAGATAAAGGAAAAAATTTAATCATGTATAATGAAGATAATAAATTAATAACTACTAATATTGCCCATGTTGATATTAAAAATAAGTATTTCCATGAAAAAATTAGAGCACCATTTGATATTGAATAAAATAATCCAACCAACCATAATGGTAATGCAAAACAAAATAATCCCATTGCACTTCTTGGGTCTAAATCTAACAACCTTAACTTTTTCCAACGTATATGATATACAGCAGAAAGAATACTATTTATGATTGCAAAGATAATAAGACTCATAAAACCTAAATTAAAGTTGTGCTATATAAAACTTGGCAAATAATATTTTTTAAAACAGTTTATTTTGCATCTAATAAAATAAAAATATTAAATAGAAATATGATGATTAATTACCATTCCATTTTTTCTATAACATAATTAAGTAAAACTAGTAATAATGTTATAATTAATAATAAAAATGAATAGTAACCAAATATAGGAACTTTAATTAAACCAATACTAAGTCTTGTAATAACCCTAATAGGATTAAAATTAAGTAATGGTGCAGTTAAAAATAATATAATTACAAAAAACGAATAAGTAATTTGCGAACGCGTCTTATCCTTTATTATTATCACTAAGAGTATTGCGATAATAAACATAATAAGATAAACAAATACAATAAGACTAGTAATGAATGGAATATTTGCAATCTGAATTTTCTTAAAAACTAATAGTAATTCCCAAATTAATACTTGAACAATTGAGATACCCATTATAACTGATAAAATTTCATAAATATATCTTTTGAATGTTGTTGCAATCATCAATAAATTAATTGTTTTAGTTTCTAAATCCTGATAGATAATATCAATTAACAATCCGCCTAATAAAATACCTGGAAGTAATAAGATAAATGGAATCATGATTTCATATAATGCTTCGTAGATTGATACGAACATATTACTTGCTTTTGATTTAGTATTAATTAAAGATAATTTTACTAAATCTTCAATATCTTCATGTCTTAATTCATCTTCAAATAAAGTTAATTTTTCTTTTACAATATCTACAGCAGTACTTGTCTTAATATCTCCTTTAGGAAAATATAAATCTACTTCATAAGGTCTAACATCATTTTTAAAATTAACAATAACATCTACTTCACTTGCATAAAAAGCATCTAGTGCAGTTTCTTTATCGGGCAATTCTTTGATCGTTAGATAATAATCCATATCATCAGCAAAGAGACTCATAAAAAAAGAATAGTCTTTGAAAAAAGTTTTATCTGAATCTGAAAGCTCAGACACATTTACATTTGAATCAAAAGAATCATAGAATCCAAAAATAATAGGAGTACTAATAATTGACTCGTGATTGAATAATACATTTGAATTTGTAATAACTACAGAACTTGCAATAATAATAAACAATTGTAAAAATACCGTAAAAAGAATAGTTTTCTCTCTAAACAAATCCTTAATTACTTTTTTTCCAATTGGTAAATCTGTAGCCATTCTATTTAGTACCTAATAAAAATATAGTTAAATTAATTAAAAAATGTAGCATAGTTGTAATTGCTAATGCAACACCAAAATATTCTTTACCCTTCTTCTGAATAATAAATCCAAAGACGACTGATAAAGCTGAATGTAATAATAAAGGCATAACAATACCTGCGAAAATAAGAGTTAAGTAAGCTTCAACAAATGGAGCGATCATAACTAATAATAGTACTTTCTCACCTAAGAAGAATCCTACTCCTGATAGTAATCCATATTTCACAACATCTAAGCTAGAAGCCTTTTCCTTCCTTGTAAGCATAATATAAATTCCTGAATTTCTAAAACACTCTTCAATAAATGCTGCAACAATAATCATAAAGAATGCAGCTAGGAAATTTTGAAAACTCATCAAGAATAATATTAACATTAATTCGATCATAAAAACTAATGGAACTGTGAAAAATGTAATCAATGCAATCTTCCAAGGATATGTTAAAATTTCATTTAATGAATATCTAAACTTATCGACCAATAATTTGTATGAAAATAAATTTTCATCATTAAATAATTTTAAACCAAAATAAAAGATGATAAATGCAACTAATAAATTTGGTACGATTGAAAACATATATAATTTTGCTGAAATTAAATCGTTTTGAAATATTTTCACAATTACAGTTAATGGAGATGCAAGACTAATGAATGAAATATTTACCATAAAACTTGGAACTAAGATATAACAAGAATACATGGAGATAAAAAATACACTCAAAAAAGATAATTCTTTATGAGTTCTTGCAAGCATTACACAAACAAATGAAATTGCAAAATAAATTAAAATAATAACTAATAAAATTGCTGATGCGCCTAAAAAGTTTTTCCAACCAATTACATTTTTGTAAAAAACTGGTATTGCAACAATATATGCACTAATTAAATATGGAATCATTTTACCAATGATAATCTCATAAGGCTTTGTAGGAGATACTAAATAGTATATTCCCCTTTTGTTAACCTTTTCTTTCATAACACTATTTGAGAATACAAATGAAATCATACTTAATGGTACAGTTAAGAAAATAACAATAAATAAAGTTTTCATCTGATCAAATGGATTAAGATTTTCAGGAGTATTTGTAAGTTCATTAGCTGCTATTTCAGAAGGTAATTCATTAAGATTAATACTCTTATCAACATTTGAAGTTAAATCTGAATCAATAATATCATTGTTTGAATTTTCGATATTATCTAATACTTCATTTTCAACAAATAATTCTTCTGGAGCTTCATTGCCATGTTCTGAAGTATATTTCATATCTTCAGTTGAATCAACTGTTACGGCATCTGATGAATAATCAGCAGTATCTTCGATATAGCTTTCAAAAGATAAATCTTCACGATTTAATTCTTCAGAATTAACTCTAATAGGATATGCAATTTCTAATGGATAATCTAAGGATAATTTTTTATTGTACTTTTTCAGAGTTTCAATAAATAAATACGAAGCAGCACTACCACGATCTGTATTAGCTGGATAAAGATTTATCTTATTTGAAATTTCAACGTATAAATCGACATTAGAATTTTCTTTAATGACAAATTTATCCTCATCTTGAACTAATGCTCTAATATATCCATTGTCAGAATATACAGTATAGAATGGTTCAGTTATTGAAAAACCTGAACTAATTAAGAAAGTTGATAATGCGTAAATTATAACTGCTAATATAGATAATAATACCACAATTTTCTTTTTAGTGAATGATCTAGATTGCTTAAATTCATTTAATGAAATTACACTAATCCTTCTGATCGATTCAAAAATAGACATTATTTATCGCTCTTTTGTTTTGTTAATTTTAAGAAAATTTCTTCTAAACTTTTTTCCTTAACATTTAATTCAACAATTTTTTTATTCTCTTTAAATAAAGTAGACATAAAACTATTCATATCCTTAAGAGACTCAAATAATTTTTCAACCAAAATATTTTCATCTAGATATTTAATATTGTATTTGGATTCTCCAAATAACTTTTTAACATTTTTAACATAATCGTCAAGCTTTATTTTACCTTTATCCATGATAATAACTCTATCACAAACAAATTCAACTTGATGTAAGTTGTGAGCAGTAAAAATAATAGTTTTATTTTTCTTTTTTAGATCTAAAATATAATTTAGAATAAAATTAGTAGTATGAGGATCTAAACCAGATGCAGGCTCATCATAAATTAAAATCTCAGGGTCATTAATTAATGATCTTGCAATTAAAACTTTACGTTTCATACCTTTAGACATATTTCCTAATTGTCTATCAGGATAATTCATTTCTAATTCTTTAAGAAGACTTTTAATTTTCTTTAAAGCAGTTTTTCTAGGAATTTTATATAAGTCTGAAAAAAATAATAGATATTCTTTTGCAGTCATATCTTCATAAATAGCAGATTCTTCTGGAACAAATCCAATTAACTGTTTGATTTTTTCAATATCTTTCTTATAATCAAAGCCTTTAAATTCAATACTACCAGCAGAGGGTTTTAGTAATGAACAAATCATTTTAAGAGTTGTAGTTTTACCTGCTCCATTTGGACCAATGATTGCAACAATCTCACCTTCATCAACTTGAAAGTTAGATTTATGTACAGCTGTAAACTTTCCGTAATCTTTTCTTAAATTAGTAATTTTTAACATTTAACTCACACTCTTAAAATTCACTGAATCTTTCAGATAATTTAGTAAATAATTTACTTCTGAATTTAGTTGGATTTTTTTTGTAATAAACAAAACATGCAAAGGATAGTTCAAATAGACTTGCAAAAATTGTAATCATATTTGTAAATTCACCTTCAACATAAATTTGCTTCATGAACATTAAGTAAAAAATAAAAATTACAAAACTATTCATAAATAAATAATAAATTGGAAATATAAAATTAAAAGGATCTACTTTTCTTGTTAGGAAATATAATACTAAGAAAAAGTTAAATACAGTCCAAAATAGAACAACAGATAAGTTCAAAAGAATTAATTTCATTAACATAAAAGGATTATAAACATAGGATGAAATAATGAACATAGATAAACCAAATAAATTTATCAATACAACTGCTACTAAATACCAGTCAGGAATTAACACACCACTATTCTCCCTCATAGAAATATTAAATTCTAGCTCATATTAAAATGTTATTGTTTTAACTAAATATTATAGACCGTAAACTAACAAATTAAGAAAATATTAAGAAAAAATCTTAAGTTAAACTAATCTAACCAAGATTAAGAAAATTAGAACTAAAGTCATAGCAAGTGTTAAAACTAAATTTTGAAGAATCTGTTGAGATTTCAAATATTCACTTTCACCACGCATTAAATCTGTTTCAGTTAAAATACCTAATAATAAGTTTTCATCCTTAACAACAAAATGTCTAACTTTATTTGATTTCATAAGTTTTACAGTTTTTGCAATAGGTGTATTAGGTTTAACAGATAAAATTGGAGATGACATAACATCTGCAGCAGTTAAAGAATCTAATTTTTTTCCTTTAGATAGAACTTTCTTTACAAAATCCCTTTCAGATATAATTCCAACAGTTTTTTTATGGTCAACTACAATTACAGAACTAATTCTATTTGATGCCATTTTTGATGATACTGTTTTGATTGATGTTGTAGGTTTTACAGTTACAACATTTGTTGTCATTATATCTTTAACTAAAAACATAACTACTTTTAGAACATTGTAATTTAAATACTTTTCCGTTAACTTAATAATAATTATACTTTGTATTAAAATAATATTATATGTTGTTATGTGCAGCTTTAATCAGCATTTAGCAAGATATTTGAGTTAAAATACCAATTTTAATCCGTTATTACTATTCATTAAGGCAAATAAAAATAGATTAGGATATTAAATTTAAAATATAATTAAACGTTGAGTGTAAAATGAAAACTAAATATAAAAACATTGAAATACTTTTTAAAAAAAGTATACAATCATTACTAGTGATTATATTATTTATTATGATTGTAAGTTCCATATTTCAAATGCTAAAATCTAATCCCGCAGGAACTAGCTATGAAAGTGAAATTCATTTAGTAAATGAAAATCAAGTTAACTTTCTGAATGACTTAACTTATTTAGATTCCAATAATAAAACTCAACATGATCAAGAAATTTTTGATAACGTTTTCAATATAATTGATAATGCTCAAGAATACATATTAATAGATATGTTCTTATTTAATTCATTAAAAGAATCTTCAACAGAAACATATTCTAACTTAACATCAGATCTTAAAAATAAATTAATTAGTAAAAAAAATAATAATCCTGAAATTAAAATTGATTTTATTACAGATCCAATCAATACAGTATATTATGGATTTGACTCACCAGAATTAAAAGAATTAGAATCTTTAGGAATTAATGTCATTGTTACAGATTTAGATAAAATGAAAGATAGTAATCCTATTTACTCATTTTTTTGGAGACCTATCTTAAAAAATTATAAGAGTATTCTTAATATTAATGTAAGAAACCCATTTTCTAAAGATGCTAAAAAAGTAAATATCCTTAGTTATTTTAGATTATTAAATTTTAAAGCAAATCATAGAAAAACAATATCTGCTGATTGTGAAAATAAAACTAATATTTGTTCAATCATTATGTCAGCTAATCCTCATGATGGTAGTTCTGGACATTCTAATGTTGCAGTATTAGTTAAAGGAAAAATTGGTTACGATATATTAAAATCTGAAGAATCTGTTGCTAAGTTTTCAGATAAAGAATTAAGTAGTAATTTTGAGTTTGTTAATTTAAACAAACTTGAAAATGAAAATAATTCAAGTGATTATAAAATAAAATTAATAACAGAATCCAAAATTAGAGATAATATTTTATCGGAAATTGTAAAAACTGAAAATGATGACAATATTACAATTGGTATTTTCTATTTATCTGAAACTAAAATTATTGATGAATTAATTAATGCAGCTAATAGAGGTGTTAATGTTAAAATAGTAATTGATCCTAACAAAGATGCGTTTGGATATGAAAAGAATGGCATTCCAAATAGACAAGTTGCAAATAAATTAATTTCAAAATCAAATAATAAAATTCAATTGAAATGGTATAATACTCACGGAGAACAATATCATTCAAAAATCATATTTATTGAAAGACAAAATAAAGTTATTATCATATTAGGTTCTGCTAATTTTACAAGAAAAAATCTTAATAATTATAATTTAGAAACTAATGTATTTATTGAAACTCAAATAAATTCTAAAATTCAAAATGAAATAAGAATGTATTTTGATAAAATATGGAATAATAAAGATAATAATACTTATACAACAGATTATTCAACATACGAAGAAAAAAACATATTCAAACATGGGATTTATTTGATTCAAGAAAAATTAGGTCTGGGAACTTTTTAATTATTTATTCTCAGATAAATATTTTTCAACTCTTTTTTTAAGAATTAAATATCTTCTATTATTTTCAAAATATTTAGGCCGAACATCAAAATAGGATCTAGATCTTTCTTCAGGTTCAGATACAATTTCAAACTTATCAAATTGATCTCTTGTCAAATCTACTTCTTCACCATCTATTAAGTTCCATAAATGACCTGTTCCTTCAGGAAATTTACCTACAAGAATAGTACCACCTAAATAATCATTTAAAACCATAGCAGTAGAATAACATTGACCAAAAGAAGGACAATCCATTGACCATTCATTTTCCATAGGAGGATAACAAGTATCTTTAGACCACGATTTTTTTAATGCTTTTCTTAATAATTCTAAATTCATAAAATAAATCAAAGAATAAATATTTAAAAAAGTTTTGTTAAATTAGGTTTATTTTCTATAACCTGAGTTTGATTTAATTCTAAAAACAATTCCAACAAAAAGTAGCATAAATCCTAAAATTAATGTTGCGAAATAGATTGAATAAAAATCTGCCATAAAACCAACAATAGGTAATATAATTATTTTCCCAATTGACTTAAACAGAGCAAGAATTGAACCAATAGTTGCACGCTGTGTCTTCTTTATTTTATTATGAAATTCAGTATTAGCAATAGGTGATCTAAAGTTTTCAATTATAGATACTGAAAAGAACAATAAAATCCCACAATAAGATTTAAATCCTAACCCAATTATAATTAATGGAACTCCTGCAATCAATGTTAAATAATTCATTGCTTTACGTGAACCTAATTTATTTTCTATAACAAAAGAATATTTGACAGCAAATGCTGACATGATCAAGAATACCGAATAAATTATTCCAAAGTATGCAACATTCACTCCTACTGACACCATGTATGGCTGAATGAATTTATTAACAGCTTGAAGTATAGAATAAAAGAACATAATATTAATCATAATTTTAAACAAACCTGAATAATCTTTGATATGAATTAAAGAATCATAAACATGTTCATACGAATTCTTCAAACTTAATTTTTTAGAATGATCGTCTATCTTAAGCCATGTAGATGTGATTAATAAATTAACTAATGCAGGAATAGCTGCGAAGATAAATACTGCGTTATATCCAAAACTAACTGCTAAAATACCACCAATAAATGTCGCTATTGCTTCACCAATCCTTGCGTAATATTTTTGTTTTCCTTTTACTAAAGTATAACTAGGTTCACCTTTATGATCATCTAAATAATCGTAGACATAAGCAGCTTCTGTTCCAGACTTAAATGATGATGCTATTTCATAAACAATTTGAGCTATAACAAATAACCAAAATGATTTTGAAAATGCAAAAATAACATAAGAACCAAGTGTTAAAAACCTTGCAAGTAGAATACTCCTACGTCTTCCCCATAAATCAGCAATTACACCTGTTGGAATTTCAAGTAAGAAACTTGCAATACTTCCAATTGTAAAAACTAAGAATACTTCTTTAAAAGATAAATTATGAAATTGTAAGAATAAAATAAAGATAGGTGTGAAATAAGTTTGATTTTTCAAAAATGAACTAATGTAAAATTTTGTTACTTGTTTCATATATCGACACCTTAAGAATAAGAAAACTATAAAATAAATAAAAATGCTTCGTTAATAATAATTAAATCATCTCATCATCATCTGGAAATAATACAGGAATTCCGTGTCTAACTGCAAAACTGCATCCACATCTTGAACAATTTAATTCTTTTCTGTCTTCTGATAAATCTAAAGTTGTACTACACATTGGACATGAAAGCACTTTTAGTAAATTATTGCCTAAATTTAATTTTTCCATTTTAACCTAAATCGTCTAAAAATTGCGAATTTATTAATTTTTTGTTTTAATTCGAGGAGCTAATACCTCAAAAGTACCGAAACATTTATATATAACTAATTCAAACTATTTATAAACTTATCCATTTGAATTTGTAATTCATAGGAAAAACGGGGGTTTTTTCGGGTAATATTTATTGGTGATTCACATGCAATATGTAAAAAAATGTCCAGAATGTGGTTCCATTAACTTATTTTTCAATAATGAAAAAGGTGAAGTAATCTGTAAAGATTGTGGTCTTGTAATTGAAGATAAGATGGTTGATTTCAACCAAGAATGGAGAGAATTTGATAGTGACGAGGGTGCTAACAAGAGAAGAACAGGAGCACCTATGAGTTATACTCAATACGACCAAGGTTTAGGTACTGAGGTTGGTCAAAAAGGTGACCTATACAAGTTAGGAAGCCAATCAAGAAATAAGTTCTTTAGATTAAGAAAATGGCAATATAGAATTTCTACAGCTATTGAGAGAAATTTAAAATTAGCATTATCTGAATTAAAAAGAGTTTCATCATACTTAAAACTACCAAAATCTGTTGAAGAAGAAGCAGCAAGAATCTATACTCTTGCAGTTCAAAGAGGTTTAGTTAGAGGACGGTCAATGGAATCTGTTGTTGCAGGTGCATTATATGCAGCTTGTAGAAGACACGAAGTTCCAAGAACTCTAGATGAATTATCTGAAGCTTCAGGTATCGAGAAAAAAGAAATTGGCAGAACTTATAGATTTGTTACAAGAGAATTAGGTATTACTATTTTACCAAGTAACCCTGCAGATTATATTGCAAGATTCGCTTCAGCTCTTAACTTAAGTGCAGAAACACAATCTAAATCAGTTGAAATCTTAGAAATGGCTCAAAAACACGAGTTAACTTCTGGAAGAGGCCCAACTGGTATTGCAGCAGCAGCACTTTATGTTGCAGCATTAATGCATGGCGAAAAAAGAACTCAAAGAGAAGTTGCAGATGTTGCTGGAGTAACTGAAGTTACTATTAGAAACAGATACAAAGAACTTCTTGAAGAATTAAATCTTGACAAAGATATTAAAAAAAACAAAAAGAAGAAAAGAACTGAAGAATAATTATTTGTTCAGATCTAATTTTTTATTTGTACCCACTTGTGCCATTTTCGGTATTAGGGTATTTTTTTCTCTTTTTTATTATTAAAATTTCTAAATTCAATTAATTTTAAATAAAACATAACTACAATAAAAATTATGACTGATGTATATTTAGCAAAACATATTGATAAAATCATAGATAACATTGATTATTCTAAATTAGGAGATAATGTTGCAATAAAAGTTCACTTTGGAGAAAGTGGATGTGTTACATATATGAATCCTGAAATTGTTAAAAAAATTTATAACAAATTAATTTCTCTTGGTAAAAAAGCAACTTTAATTGAAACAAATGTTTTATACAAAGGATCAAGAACAAATTCTACTAATCATATTAAAACTGCAAATGAACATGGTTTTAATTTTGCACCTATTGATATTCTAGATGGAGAGTTAGGTGATGAAACTATTGAAGTAGAATTAAGTGATGCAATTGCAACACCTGTAAAACTAGGCAAGAATCTTCAAAAATATGATTCTATGCTAGTTATTGCGCATTTTAAAGGTCATGGAGCGGCAGGATATGGTGGAACATTCAAAACAATTGGAATGGGAATTGGAAGTCGTGCAGGAAAATTACATATGCATGCTGATGTAAATCCTAGTATTGATAAATCAGGATGTATTGGCTGTGAACTTTGCGATAAAGGTTGCGACTTTAATGCTATTGAATTTGATTCAGAAAATAAAGCAAGCATTATTGATTCCAAATGTACTGGTTGTGCAATGTGTATTGCCCAATGTCCTACTGGAGCGGTTAAAATCCCATGGGGAAATTCTACTAATGAAAATTTACAAAGGAAAATTATTGATTATACAAGAGGTGTTTTCAAAATTATTCCTGAGAACAAATGTGTGTTTATCAACATCATGGAAAAAATTACTAAAGACTGTGATTGTTATGGAACTGTCCAAACTCCGATGATGGATGATGTTGGAATATTAATGTCAACTGATCCAGTATCGTTAGACAAAGCATGCTTAGATCTTGCTGATCATCATTCAAATTGTAAATTCAATAAACTTAATCCTATAGATAAAACAGTTCAAACAGAATATGCTTCAAAACATGGATTAGGAGAATTAGAATATAATATAATCAACATAGAGGAATAAATCCTCATATTTTTTTAATTTTCTAATAGATAATTGCTATAAATTTAAGTAATATATTTCAAATCATTCTCTTTTAAGATAAACTTAATAAATAAAACCCAACTTTTCTAATTTATGAAGATATTTTTCCTTGAATCAAAGTATAAAAAAGAAGTAAATTTACCTAAAGATATTATTGACCAATTACCTGAAAAAATTGCATTAGGTACTACTGTTCAATATTTAGATAAAATGGATAAAGTTATTTCTCAACTTGAAGCTTCAGGAAAAAAAGTTATTTTACTTCAAGGAGAACACTCCAAATATAAAGGCCAAATTTTAGGTTGCGATATCAATCAAAATATTGTTAAAAATTTAAATGAACAAAACTTAGAGTATGATTGTTTCTTATTTGTAGGGGACGGAGTATTTCATCCAAAAGTTATGCATTATTTTATTAATGATGATAATAAAAAAATTTTCGCATTCAACCCTAAATCGAACGACTTTTCTAAAATTGCTGAAAGTGATATTCAAACAATTAAGAAAAGAACAAAAGGTGCTTTATTGAAATATTTAACTTCAAAAAATATTGGTATTTTAGTATCAACAAAACCGGGACAACAAAGATTCAAAAAATCACTTGAATTAAAAGAAATGATTGAAGGTCAAGAAAAAAATGCATTCATTATGCTAAATGAAACATTAGATTTTACTGAACTTGAAAATTTTCCATTCATTGATTGCTTTGTGAATACCATGTGTCCAAGAATTGGATATGATGATATTATTAAATTTCCAAAACCTGTAATAAACTTCGAAGATATTGAAGAATATTATGAAAGTATTAAAGAAGAATAAATGTGATATTATGACATATAGAGATGATAATAAATTTAAATTTGGATATCGTTTACTAAAATACTCATTAATTACATTTGTAATTATTGCAACACTATTTTTTATATTCCTAAAAGTAAATAATAAAATTTGAGACTTGATAAAATGAAACATAAAACAGAACTTCTAGCTCCAGTAGGTAATCATGAAATGCTAAATACTGCTATCAAAGCAGGCGCTGATGCAATTTATTTTGGTATTAAAGGAATTAATATGAGAGCATCTTCTAAAAGTTTTGAACTTGAAGAATTAGAATCTGTTGTGAAATTATGTAAAGAAAATAATGTTGAAACTTATTTAACACTTAATACAATTATCTATAATTCAGAATTAGAAAAAATTAAAACAATTCTTGATGAAGTAAAAAGAGTTGGAATTAGTGCAGTTATTTGTTGGGATTTATTTATTCTAAATGAAGCTAAAAAAAGAGGTATTGAAACACATATTAGTACTCAGGCATCAATCTCAAATTATGAAACTTTAAAATCATACTATCAACTTGGTGCAAGAAGATTTGTTCTAGCTCGAGAATTAAAACTTGAAGAAGTAAAAGAAATTTATGAAATGATTCAGAAAGATAAACTTGATGCTGAAATTGAAATTTTTGGACATGGTGCTATGTGTGTTGCAGTATCTGGAAGATGTTTTATGTCACAATTTGCGTATAATAAATCTGCAAATAGAGGAGAATGTATTCAACCTTGCAGAAGAAGTTATAAAATAATTGATCCCGAAACAAAAGTTCAATTTGAAATTGGAAACGATTATGTTATGTCTCCTGAAGATTTATGTACATTACCATTCTTAGACCAAATAATTCCTTACGCTAGGTCAATTAAAATTGAAGGTAGAGGACGAAGCCCTGAATATGTTAAAATGGTTATTGAAGCATATAGAGAAGCTTTGGACGCTATTGAAAGAAACGAATATACTGACGAACTAAAGTTAAAACTAAATGACAAAGTTAAACAAGTATATAATCGAGATTTTTCAGATGGATTCTATATGAATAGACCAATTAAAAAATTCACTGATGCGTATGGCTCAAAAGCTACAAAACAAAAAGTCTATGCTGGTGTTGTTAAAAACTATTATAAGAAAGCAGGTGCTGCAGAAATTAAAGTTGAAGCACATGACATTAATGTAGGCGATAAAATATTTATTATTGGACCAACTACAGGTGTTGTCGAAGATTCTGTAAAATCAATTCAAATTGAATTAAAAGATGTAAAGGTAGGACCTAAGGGAACTAGTATTGCAATTATAACAAAAGAATTGGTAAGAAAGAATGATAAAGTTTATTTATGGAAAGATAGATTTTATCACCAAAAATAAAAGGTTATTTATACAATTAAATTATTATTTTTATTATGTGGTTCCTCAAGAAAACTAAAAAATTTCTCTGTGTAGATAAAACTAAAATTGCATCTAATTTACAAGAAGGATTTTTTGATAAAATTAAAAATGATTTTGAAGAACTTATGCTTGAAAATAATCTATTTCTAACTGAAAAAGAAATTAAAACAAATCATTCAATTAAAAGAGTAAAGCTAATACCTGTAATTATTACAAATGATAAAATCCTAATCACTAAAATTAATGATAACAATAATCAAATTGGTATTATTAATGAAATTGAAGAAATACCAATGAATAAAATTAATGACTTAGTTGATCACGAAACAAGTCTAAATATTTTTGATTATAATAATAATTTATTTCTAAAAAATATTAAAACTAAGAATGATAAACCTAGAATAATTAATGTTGGTTACTTAAACTTAGATTCAAACTCACATTTCTCAAAAAGTTTAGGTGTTATTTATCTGATTAAATTTGATAATGAGACTGATATTGATTTAACTTCACTGAAAGGGAATTATGAGTTTAATGAATTCAATTCAATCAATCTAAATAAGTTAAATAGTCAATCAAAGATTTTGCATACAAGTTTTGCATGTAGAAATTTTTTTAGGCAACTATAATTCTAAAATAACTATTTATTATTAATTTAATAGAGTTAGATATAATTAATTTTTAATAAATATAATCGAGAAAAATAAATGGGGCAATAGCCGGGAATCGAACCCGGGCCGGAGGATCCACAGACCTCCACGCTACCATTACGCCACCATCGCCATTTAAGTATATATAAGAGTTGAATAATCGTTTATAAATTTTTTGATATTTTTAGGTATTTTTTATAGAAATTCTAAAATTAAATTAAAAATTAAGAATTAAATTCTTAATTCATAAGTAAACTTACAGTATTTGGATCGCTCATAAAAGATTCACGTTTAATATCTTCTACTAGGAAAAATGTATCTTTTTCTTTAATCAAATATTTTTCTTCAATGTCGTCGATAAAACCATCTAAATCGCGCATATTTTTAAAAACGCACTCTAGTAAAAAATCATAATTACCACTTACTTTATAGACTGAATTCACATTTTTTGATCTTAGCAAATATTCTCTTAAATTATTTCTATCAGCTACATCAACTTGTAAAGATACATTAGCCCAAATATCAAACCCTAATTGTTTAAAATCTAAAAGGCATGTATGTTTCTGAATTAAATCATCCTCATTAGTTCTTAATCTATCAAAAATAGTTGAAACTGGAATTTGTGTTTTTTTACTCATCTTTGTAAGAGGCATTCTCGCATTTTGTCTTAAGTAGGAAATAATTTTCAAATCTTTATTTTTCATCTAAATCACCTTTTTTAGTTCGGAATAAAAATCAGTTTTTCCGAATATTGACATAATACGCAGACCAAAAATATATATTTTAAGTAATTATATTTATTATAAATAATTATATAATTATATTTTAGAAAAGTATATATACTAGTTGAGATATTAAATATTATATTATGTATAAGAGGAAAGTAAACTTAGTTGGTTCAAACACTTTGACTGTGAGTTTACCGTCTAAATGGACATCTCGAATGCATCTCTCTAAAGGTGACGAAATAACTTTAATTGAGAAAAATAATTCATTAACCATAACAAAAGAAAATGTTATCGAGAACAAAGGTGAACTTTCCCTCCACCTTTCTAACGATGACGAGTTTACACAGAGATTTGTGACGAATCCTTACGCAAGGGGGGTTGATTCTCTTACCATAACATTTGAGAATCACAAAACCCTTTACTTGATTGAGGAAGCTCTTTCTAAGACTATAGGATTTGAAATAATAAAACAAGATAGAAATAAAGTTGTTATCAAAAATATCTTAGGAGATTCTAATGAAGACTTTAATAATATTCTTGAAAGATTATATTTTATTATTCTAACAGGAATTGATGATCTTTGTGAACAAATAAAATTAAAGGATTTTGATTTTAAATTTTTAGAAAAGATTAGTTCTAATAGCGATAAATATGAATTACTAGGTCGTAGAATTATGAATTTACAAGGTTTTGCAGATAGAAATAAACAATATTCAATATATTCTATGCTTAGAAATTATGAATTAATTGGTGATATTCTTAAAGATATTAGCAATTTACAAATAAAAAATAAAATCTCAAATGAAGATATAAAAGAAATTGTTAGTTCAATAAATAAAGCAACTCAATTAATTAAAGCTGCACATAAATTATTCCATAAACACAATTTTGATAATATTAACAAATATAATAAATTGAAAAAAGAATTAAAGTCAACTAAAATAAATCACTATAACAATATTAATTCTAACGAACTAAAATTCATTTCATTTAAGGTTTATGAGACAATAAAAATCATAAATCACATTGCTGAAGAAGCGCTATTTCTTAATGAAAACTAATAATTAGAGTTTTTTAGCTATTAAAAACACAAATCTTTATATATCAGTATAGTTTTATGTATACTAAACTAGTTAATTTATTAGTCTAAAATGTTACTTAATAGTAACAATTAAAGAAACATTTATATATCAAAACGTTTCATAACTACTTAGTGGTTAAAAATGGTTAATTTAGAACAAATTGTGAAAAAAGCAGGGATCAACTCAAACAAAGTAGTTGATGCTATGCAACATATGGTTCTACAAAATCCTAATATTTCTACTTCATACTTAGACACTATCCTTTCTCATTCAGATATTATCACCAGTGGAGTTGATAATATTACTGATGATGTATTTATTGATTATATTAGTTCTATCATTAGTGATGATAAAACAATTAAAAAATGGACTAAATTTGGAAATGACGATCCTGAAGAATTTAATGATTATTTAGATCAAAAGGTTGAAAATCTAAATTTAAGAAATGAATTAAATGATGCTTATATTGATCCTATGACAGGAGCATTTACTAGAGTTTATTTTGATAATAAATTCCAACCTAATGCAACTGAATTCATCAAGCAAGATGAACATGCATATTTCATTCATGCTGATGCTAATGGATTAAAAACTATTAACGATACTTTTGGACATGAAGTAGGTGATAAATACCTAGAGATTGTTGGTAAAGTAATGGGTGAAACTCTTCAAAATATTTTAAGAACTGAAACTGGTATTAGTGGACCATACTCTGAAAAAAGAGATTATAGTACAGAAAGTCCTGATAAAGTTTTTAGAATGGGTGGAGATGAATTCCTTGGAGTATTAGTTGGTAAAAAATTAACTCAAGAAGTAGCATTAAAAGTTGGTGAAAGAGTTAGTGATATCCTTAACTATGAAATTGATACTCAAACTAAAGCCTATATTAAAAGTATTGGAAGAGATCCTGCAGAAATTTCTGATAAAATTGAAAACTTTTCAGTTGCAGTTGGTATGATTCAACATCATCACAAAGATGGGGCAGAGATTAAAGACTCATATAAAGCTGCAGACAAATTTTGTTACATGGCAAAAGTTGCAAGTAAACAAGCAGATGGACATAATGGATTATACTTTGTAGATTCTGAATTCGATAAAGATAAAGGAATTATGCTACCATTTGATAAAAAAAGTCAATTACCAATCAATAGATTTGGATTAGAAAGTATTACTGCTAATTATCAACCTATGAGTATGATGTATGAAAGTGATTTTAACATAGATAATGCTGCTAAAGATCTAAATGTAAGACATAAAAAATATGCTTCAACTCATGAATCTGCTTAGATTCAAATATTTATTTATTTCTATCAACATATTTTAAAATCAATACTAAAAAAATATTTTATTAAGAATTAATTTAAATATTAAAAAATAAAAAAAAACAATTAAAAATTACTTTTTCTAGTATTATAACTTCCAAAATAATATGTAAATAATAATGATAACATACCAATTAAAACATATGAAATTGTTCTTAAAATAGTATAATCAAAACCATTTTCTGAATATTCAGGTTCAGCCATTAATGCCATACCACCATATCCAAAATCTTGTGGTACATCATTAGATCTTAGCATTACAGAATCATCAGTAGATTCAAAATTTTCATTAACATCATAAGATGCTATTTTAAGTTCACCAGATTCTGTAACATCGGCAGCCATAAAAGCAGATTTTGCCATCATAGGCGCAGGAGCTAAATTTGCAAATGGATCCATTTCTTGAAAACTCACAAATCCTGAGAATACAACCATAAAAATTAAAGAAGTTAGAATAACCCAGATTTTTTTACGTTCAGGAAATAAAACACACTTCCCTTTTTCAGTCAAAAAATAATACTTCCACTTACGATCAGCATCTTTTATTTTAATTAAATTAGCTTCACGCATTTTATCCAAATGCTCTTTAACTGTTGCAACCGAAAGACCCATAGCTTCTGCAAGTTCAGATTGAGTTTTCTGTCTTTTACTAAGTTCTTTTAATATTTTGACCCTAGAATCTACAGCTAACGCTTTGAAAGTTTGTTGATCAAGTATAATTTTCTCATCAGAGTTAGTCATAATAAAAAAATAAAAGAAAAAGGAATATAAAAAGACTTTCCTTTAGTTAGGCCTTTACCTTAATTTTGTTCAATTCTTTCATAACAACATAAACAGATACGAAGAACATTACAAAAGTTCCGATTAACCATCCACCTAAAGCACCTACAAGGCCCATATCTTTGTATACTCCAAAGAAATACATAAATGGTACACTAAGTAAAAAGATTCGTGCTACGTGGTATACTAAAGGAAATACACCTTTTCCAATACCTTGAAAAAATGAGATCCCAATCATACTAAATGGTATGAAGAAAAATGCTAATGGTAGTACTTTCATAAAAGTTCGACCTAATGCAATTAATCCTAAATCATCAGTAAATAGTTTAAAAAATATTTCAGGGAATACGAAAAATAAGATTCCTACAGAAACCATAATCAAAGTACCATATTTAACAGCAGCCTTAACAATTCCGGGAATTCGATCATATTTTTTTGCACCGTAATTTTGACCAACCATGGTAATTACAGCATTGGAAATACCAATTACAGGAAGGAATGCTAATGATTCTAATCTGAAATATGCACCAAATGCAGCCAATACATCTTGACCCATTACAATAATTAATGAATTAAAAGCAAACATACCTAATGAAATAATCATCTGAGTTAATGATGCAGGAATACCTACAACAAAAATATTTTTGATAATTGACCATTTGTATTTAAAATCTCTTAAATCTAATTTAATATCTGATTTCTTATTTACAACTAAATGTTCTATAACAATAATAGTTCCAACAAATCTTGAAATAATTGTTGCAATTGCTGCACCCTTAATTCCCATTGCAGGAATAAATGCAAATCCAAAAATAAAAATTGGATCAAGTACAATATTAACAACTGCACTTATAGCCATTACAACCATAGGTAATTTTGAATTTCCTTCTGCACGTAAAATATTATTCCCAATCATAGGAATTAACATAAAAATACTTCCGTAGAAAATTACACTAATATACTGAAGTAATAAATTTAACATTTCACCTTCAGCGCCTAAAAATCTAAATAAAGATTCAGCGAAAAAGAAATTAAATACTACAATAAATGCATAAACAATAAATGCAAGTAAAAATCCGTGTTCAGCTGCATTATCAGCTTCTTTATTTTTACCAGCACCTAAGTATCTTGAAATTAATGAATTCACACCAACACCAATTCCACCAGCTAATGCAATAATAATAAATGCAACTGGGAATGAAAATGTCATTGCTGCTAAATTTTCAGGACCTAATCGACCTACGAAAATAGTATCAACAATATTAAATGCAGTATGAAATAACAAACCAATAATCATTGGCAATGCTAATTTGAATAGAGTTTTATCAATATCTCCATTTAATAAATCTAATTTGGCTTTATTTTTTTTTACCATCTGCTTCACAAAGCTACAAGAAATTAAATTCGTTTAAAAAAGTATGCTTATTTTTATTCAAAACTCCGCGATAACATAACATTTTAATATAAAATTACAACAAACTGTTTTTATGACTAATATCATCATTAAAGAATTCAAATCTCCTGTAGGTGAACTATTAATTGGGTCATATGAAAATAAATTATGTTTATGTGATTGGAAATATAGAAAACAAAGAGATCTCATTGATAATAGGTTAAAAAATAATCTTAAATCAGAATATACTCAAGGAACATCTAAAATTATAGAACAAACAATTTCTGAATTAAACGAATATTTCAATGGAGAAAGAAATGAATTTACAATACCTATATTATTAGTTGGTACTGAGTTTCAAAAGAGTGTTTGGAATAGTTTAATAAAAATAAGATATGGTGAGAAAAAAACATATAAGCATCTTGCACTAGATTTAGATAATCTTAAAGCAATAAGAGCAGTAGCTTCTGCAAATGGTGCTAATTGTATATCAATTTTAATACCATGTCATAGAATTATTGGAAGTAATGGTGAACTTGTAGGATATGCAGGTGGACTTAATGCTAAGCAAAAATTACTAAAATTAGAATCAATTAAATTTCAAAAAGAATTAGTTGAATTTTAATTAAAAAAATAAATTAAAAAATAAAAATAAGTAAACTAATGTTTACGTTTTTTCTTATGTCTTTTCCAGAAGAAAAGAGCAATACCAACAACTACAATAACTAAGAATACATTTCCTAATGGTGATTTTTTAGAACCGCCGTTTGAAAAACATGAAGCTGGAACACCAACAGATAATGTTTCAGAATATTCTTTATTATTTGCATCTTGATAATTTAATTCAACTTTAGCATCGAAGTTTTCAGTAGTTGATGGAGTTAATGAAAATTCAACAGATTCATAATCATCACTATCAATTCCACCAATATATACAGCAGACATTTTATCAACAGTATAACCTTCAGATTCAATTAATTTTGCAGATAAAAATTTAACATCAGTTACATCTTTATTTACAATTTTTAAATCAACTTTACCAGCAACCATTGGTGCGATAAATGAACATGAATCAACTTCTAAAGATAAATCAGGTTCAGAACCTACAACAATACCTAAAATTTCATTTACAGTATAAGTCATTCCTGATTCATCACTGTATGTAATAATTAAAGGAACTTTGTAAATCTTTGACTCTGCATCAGCATAAGTTCTTAGATTAAATGAAATAGGATATTCTTTATTTGATGAAACAAATTTAATTTTTTTCTCGATACCTGAACCAACAGTAATAAATGGTAAGTCTTGAGATATAGTACCAGCTGCAGAAAATTCAGTTTCTAAATCTAATTTAACAGATACATCTTTAATTGTGGATTGTGCTAAATTTTTAAGAACAATTTTAATTTCAGATGTTTCACCAGGGATTAAACTTTCAGGCATTGTAATTTCATCAACAGATAAAAATGCTTCAGAAGTTCTTACATCGATTTCTAATTCTTCAGTAACCCAAGTTTGACCGTCAGTAGTATATCTTAATTTTAAAGGTTGTTTTCCAAATACAGCATTTGATGCAACTCTAATTTTATAATCTAAAATAATTTCTTGACTTGAAGAAACTTCACCGTATTCACTTAATGCTTCTTCATTTGAATCTAGACTGAATGGAAATTCAGGTACTAATTCAAATTTAGTTCTTAGTGAATTACTACTACCTACATTTGTTGCTCTAATATCAACATCAATATAAGAACCAGGTTCAGCAGGACTTGGTTCGTAATTTAATAAGACAACGTCAAACTTAGCAAGACTAGGAGCTGCAGTTACGCTAACAGCAAATAGACTAAGTACAACAATCATCATAACAAAAATTTTATTTAATTTCATTTTGAGAACCTCTATTTAATATGAGTTTTAATTATTTTTCCGTCTTTTAAGACTTCTGTTCGTTCAGCATGTTTGACTAAATTGTCATCATGAGTAACCATAATTATTGTTTTATTTTCTTCTTTGTGTAATTTTTTTAAAAAATCCATTACACTACGACCCATCTTAGAATCTAAATTTCCAGTTGGCTCATCAGCTAAAATAACATCAGGATTAAGCGCTAAAGATCTTGCGATTGCAACTCTTTGCTGTTGACCACCACTCATTTCATTAGGTTTATGATGAATTCTTTCACCTAATTCAACTTGAGTTAATAATTTTTTAGCTCGAGAATATCTTTCTTTTTCAGGAATACCCTGAAAAATCATAGGAAGCATTACATTTTCAGCAGCAGACAATGTACCAATTAAATTAAACTTTTGAAAAATAAATCCAATTTTTTGACCTCGTGTTTGTGCTAAATCTGATTCATTAAAAGTAGAAATATCTTTTCCTTCAAGTAAAACTTTACCTTTGGAAGGAATATCTAAGCATCCTATTAAATTCATTGCAGTACTTTTTCCTGAACCTGATGGTCCTTGAATTGCAACAAATTCACCTTTCTTGATTTTTAAATTTAAACCTCTAAGTGCATGAACTTCAACTTCACCCATAGTGTAAGTCTTCCATACATTCTTAAGTTCTATAACAACATCAGACATATCTATTTTTTTGATTTAACGGTATATAAACTTTATGTATTAAAACTACAAGTTTAGAAAAAATAAAAGGGTCTTAAAAAAGACCCTAATTATATATTGTTTTGGCTGAAACAATGTATAAATGTGAAACAACTCTTCGAATTAAAATTAAATTGAAAATTATTATTACAATGTATAATATAGAATAAGAAAAGCTGTGTATTGTATAAACCCTTGCGGTTTTTATACGGTATAGATGAATTACTTCACCTTAAAAAAATAAAATAAAAAATAAATTAAAAATTAATTTATTCGTCGTAGAAATCTTCTAATTTAATTTCTTTTGCTAATTCGTCAGTTAAAAGACCTTTGCCTTTTAAGTATTCAGTAGCAATGATATAGAAAAATAAACCTAAAGATTTTTTACCCTTATTGTTACAAGGTACAACTAAGTCTAAATTGTTTGGTTGATTGTTAGTATCGCATAAACCAAGAACTGGAATACCAATTTTACTAGCATCTTCTAAAGCATTTCTGTCTGGCCAAGCGTCAGTAATAACAATTACTTTTACTTGTAAGAAATCTTCTAGGTTAGTGTTTGTTAATAAACCAGGAGGATATCTACCTGCATAAACTTTACAACCGATAAATTTACCAGCTAACTTAACGGATCTCCATCCATTTTCCCTTCGACTAACAATTAAGATTTCCTCAGGTTTGAATTGAGATAAAAAGCTAATTGCATTTCTAATTCTGTCATCAATTTTCTGAATATTCATAACAGATAAACCGTCAGGTCTAGTTTTGTAAATAAATGGTTCCATGTATTTAGTTCTGAACTTAGTTCCAATATGGATACCTGCCTTAAGATAAGTGTCTTGAGGCACTAAAAATGATTCTGTTTCAGCCATAATGTTGATGGAAATAATAACTATTTAAAAACATTACGCTTTTTTTTTGAAGAATTGACTATTTTGGGAAGTTTAGACCTAATTAAAGGTATAAAAAAAACATTAAAACGTTTTATAAATTGACTTAAACTCAAAGGCTTAGTTTTCAAAACTACCTTACCTACTTTAATAGATTCAATTATAGAATTTACAGTTAATTTTGAATCAACTAATGTATATGTACAATTAAATAAGTTTAAATTATGAAGATCTGAATTTCCAACTACAGGTTTCCCAAATTTTTTTGCAAAACTTAAAACTTTTTTATTATATTTATTAAAGGAATTAAGATAAATTGCGCTAAACTCTATAGCATCAAATAAATGACGATGTTTTAGTAATTTATTTTTCAAAGAGTATCCAAATGGATAGAAAGGATGAGGTGCTATTATTAAAACATCATCAGGCAACTTACTCAATTCAGATAATTTTAATATTTTCAAATCAGATTTTAAATTAATAAGTAATACATGCACACCTTCTATTGTTTTTTCTATACCAGGAATCAATAAAATATTTTTAGACTTTGCATAATTAAATAATTCATCATTAAACTGAAACCAATCATGCTGCGTTATAGATATAGCATTAAAACCTAACTTAGAAGCTTTATCGATAATATCTTTAGAAGAATATCCTAAATGAGATTCTTTACAATCATCAGCAGTATGAATATGAAAATCTATTTTTAACATTTTTAATTATTCAACCTTATTCAAAAGTCTTATTTCTGCATTCTTGAATGAACCCAAACTTCTATGTTTTGATCCTTCAATTTTTTTAAATGCAGATTCTAAAATTGTTAACACATCACCATGTGCAACTAAAAAAATTACATAGTCTGAATATTTTTCTTCCAATATTTTAACCAATTTAGTTGTTCTAGTTATAACAGAATCAACAGATTCTACATTATCATCAGACTGACTTGAATCCAATAAGTCTTTAGCCCAAACAGGAGAATAGTATTCAGACCCTTTTTTATCAAAATCACCAAAGAATCTTTCTCTTAATAATTCTGTTAGAAAAATACTTTCTTGAACTTCAAAAAACTCACTAGTTATTTCAGCAGTTTCGCAAGCTCTTTTAAAATCAGAAGTTACGATTAAAAAATTATAATTATCAATTTTATCCATTATTAAATTAGAATCAAAATTTGATACAGATTGTATTACTTGTTCACGTCCTTCGTCAGTTAATCCATAATTAACTACACCATCCTTTGCATTACTAACGATAATATGTTCGTCATTCGCAGTACTTTTACCATGTCGTAATCCGTAATATTGATTATTTAATTTAGATAAATTAAGAAGTTCGTTCATAACAATAAATACGCAATTATCATATATAAGACTTTGGAATAAAAAGCGTTTCATTTAAATATTAAATATGATTCTATCAGCTTATGATAGTAGGAGTAGTTGGAAAACCAAATGTTGGAAAAAGTACATTTTTCAAGGCACTAACTTTAGCAAATGTAGAAATTGCTAATTATCCTTTCGCAACAATCAAACCTAACTCTGGTGTTGGGCATGTAAGAATTGATTGCGTAGATAAAGAATTTAATACTCAATGTAATCCTAGAGAAGGTTATTGTGTAGATCATCAAAGATTTGTACCTATTGAAATTATTGACGTTGCAGGGCTAGTTCCTGGTGCATACGAAGGTAAAGGTATGGGTAATCAATTTTTAGATGATTTAAGACAAGCTGATGCACTTATTCACGTTATTGATGTTGCAGGAACTACTAATGAAAAAGGTGAAACTGTAGATATGGGTTCATACGATCCATGTAATGACGTGCGATTCTTAGAAGTTGAACTTGACATGTGGTATTTAGGAGTTCTAAATAAAGGCTGGGTAAAACTTGCAAGAACTGTTCAACAAGAACACGGTGAAGTTTACAAACCATTAGCAAGACAAATGTCAGGCTTAGGTGTAACTGAAGATATGGTTAAAGATGTTTTAAGAAAATTAGATTTAACTTTAATTAATCCTGTTAAATGGTCTGAAGAACAATTAAAAGAAATTGCATCATCTTTAAGAAAAATCACAAAACCAATTATTATTGCAGCTAACAAAATCGATATGCCTAACGGTAAAGATAATTTAGCTAAATTAAAAAAAACATTTCCTGAATATTTAATCGTTGGATGTTCCGCAGAATCTGAACTTGCATTAAAAGAAGCAGATAAAGTTGACATGATTAAGTATATTTCAGGTGACGATAATTTTGAGATTTTAGATGATTCTAAATTAAATGATAATCAAAAAGGTGCTCTAAATTTCATTAAAGAAAATATTTTACAAAAATTTGGATCTACTGGTGTTCAAGAAGTTATGAATAATGCTGCTTTTGAATTATTAAAGTTAATACCTATCTTCCCTGGAGGAATTGGTAAACTTGGAGATCAATACGGAAATATTCTACCTGATTGTTTCTTA
>PPCM01000573.1_pt1 | contig 28264 bp, 24 predicted proteins | sample 1555541 | NCBI WGS metagenome assembly PPCM01 (sample SAMN05284479, study PRJNA326546) | Marine sediment metagenome, whole genome shotgun sequencing project. | isolation source: marine sediment | place: Germany: Wadden Sea | collected 2012-09-05 | reverse complement strand
ATTTTGTACATGTTGGGGATCATAAGCAGGAGACCCTGCGATGCAGTATAAGTAGAAGTAAGAGCGCCAGCTGCGAGAGCACCGTGTACAGCACCTGCAGCACCAGCTTCAGACTGAAGCTGCTTTACGTTGAGGACCTGACCGAAGATGTTCTTACGGCCCTGCGCTGCCCACTCTTCAGCAACTTCACCCATGGTAGATGAAGGAGTGATGGGGTAGATGGCTGCTGTATCACTCATCGCGTAGGAAACGTGAGCGGTAGCTGTGTTACCATCCATAGTTTTCATGTTCTTAGCCATTAAAAAAGCTCCTTAAGAGAATTAATGTAAAACCTCACCGAGTAATAAAAACCTTGCTGAAACAATCGGAACCCAAGGCGCAAGGTTGAACACTCACATAAGCCTCAGTTTACAATTTGTGTGCCAAACATTATATCGCGAACAAAGAACTGAATATTCAACTAGTTAACGAAGTCTTCCCTTTGCGACCAATATCAACAGTTCAATCTTGTCCGAAATTTAAGACAATACAGATGCCATTAAATATGCACTCTATCGTGAACAAACTGAAACATTGGAGAAAAAGCCCGCATCCCAACGCTTTCGGCCTGCAGCACACAAAAAAAGCCTTGTCTTCAAAAAAAGACAAGGCTTAGTCTTAAAAACCAGACTGAACACTTACTCAATGATTATCTTAAAGAAAACCGCTCACATGAACTACTCACTTGCATTAATCATTGATCCCGTGCTTCTTCAAAAGAGCATAGAAATGAGAACGGGAAAGTCCTGAAATTTTTAAGATAGATGCAGTATCCCCTTGATGTCTGAGCAATAGTTCTTCAAGGTATTTTTTCTCGGCCATACCCTTAAAAACTTTTAACGGGGGGAGCTCCCCGGTAAGGATATCTGCCACTGCAGCGTCAAACACTGAATCTTGATTCAGTTTGGGTAAGTCTTTTTTTTCAGACACCTTTCCAGATGACAGTGCAGAAGTAGAAGTAGATGCATCCTGCAGAGTCTGCAGAAGATCTTCCCCCTTCTTCAGATTGGATTTTGCCATCTTGATCCGCAGGGCATCAGAGAGATGCATGGCATAGATAGTGTTGCCTGTTCCTGCAGCAACAAACGCCTGCTCCACGACATTGAAAAGCTGACGCACGTTCCCCGGCCACTCGTAGTTGTCCAACACATCATAAAAATCAGAACTCGCAACTTTGGGCGGCACGCCATACTGAGAACTAAGCCGTGAAAGGTGAAACGAAGTCAGCTCGCGGATATCTCCTCCCCTATCACGAAGGGGCGGCAGGTAAATATGGATAGTCTGGATACGGTAAAGCAGATCCTGTCTGAAATCACCACGGCTGACCATGGCTTCGAGATCGCGGTTGGTTGCAGCTACCAGCCTAAAATCACTTTTAAACTCCCTATTCTCGCCTACCGGGCGATAAGTACGCTCCTGCAGCACGCGCAAAAAGGACTTCTGCACGGCCAATGGCATCTCCCCTACTTCATCGAGAAACAGGGTTCCTTTGTCAGCCAACTGGATAAGGCCCTTCCGGTCTGCCTGTGCTCCGGTAAATGAACCACGCTTGTGACCGAAAAGAGTGGATTCCACCAGAGTCTCCGTCAAAGAAGCACAGTCAACGACCACGAAATTATTATTAGCCCGCTTCGAATTCTCATGGATAGTCTGAGCGAAAAGCTCCTTCCCTGTTCCGGTCTCACCGTTAACCAACACGTTGGCATCTGACCCCGAGGCATGAGCTATAAGATCGTAACAAGTTTTTATTTCAGTACTTTTTCCGACGATATTATCAAGATTCAGGGCTACACAGTGAGCCTTGTTCTGCTTTTCAGCATGGAATTCCAAGGCCCGACGCATGGAGAGGGTAATCTGCTTCACGGATGAAGGCTTAACCAAAAAATCCCAAGCCCCGCCCTGAATAGCAAGCTCAGCCCCGTCTGCATCGCCTTTACCGGTGAGGATGATCACCTCAGGACTACCAGAGGAGTCCTTAACCTGCTGCAGGTAATCCAGCCCATTGCCGTCCGGCAGGGAAATGTCCAGAAAAACGAGGTCATATGCAGCGTTGTTGACTTTGGCAAGGCCATCATTCAAATTGTATGAGCTAATCGCCTCATGTCCTGCACGGGCGATAAGACTCTCAATTGTTTCGCAAACCTGCACATCGTCATCAATAATCAGAATTTTACCCATCTATATTCTCCGTGGAAGCAAGCACTTCCCGAATTGCGTCGGCGATAATTGTTTTATTGTAAGGTTTCATCAAAACTTTGCGGACACTCTTCACATCATATTCGGCATCAGCCACATAACTAAGCACATTACGCCTGCCGGAAACAACCAGAATTGGTAGATCCGGAGCCACATCCTGAACCATACGGGAGAGTTCCAGACCGTTGGTTTGCGGCATGTCGTAATCTGTTATCATAATATCAAAACGTCCCGGCTCATCCACAATCATATTGAATGCCTTTTCCGGAGAAGCAAGGGCAGTGACGTCATAACCGAGGCTTTCCAAAATGCGCGGCGTGGTTTCAAGCTGATCTTCATCATCCTCAACAAAAAGGATATTTTCCTGTCCCATAGGCAACCCGCCATAACTTTTGCGAACAACATCACGCAGCTGGCCCTGTACCGGGAGAAATATCTCGAAACAGGTCCGCACATCCGGGGTACTGTTCACAGAAATTCCGCCACCGTGCCCTTTAATCAATCCATGCACAACCGCCAGCCCCAGCCCCGTCCCCTCAGCTTTACCTTTAGTTGTAAAGAAGGGATCAAAAATCTTGTCAAGAATTTCAACGGAAATCCCCGGCCCATTATCAGTAATTTCCAAACGCTGATAAACACCGGGTGCTACCCTCATGAACTGCGCCTGCTCATCTTCTACCTCAACAGTCGTCAGTGAAACATTAATACGCCCTCCCCTGCCCTTCAAGGACTGAAAGGAGTTCGTACAAAGGTTCATAATAACCTGATGAATCTGGGTCGGGTCGGCCATGACCAGCGGCGCACCTTCAGGAACCTTGGCTGATACCCGAATATTCCGCGGCAGGGAAGCCTTAATAAAATCGACGGTTTCCTTCACAACCTCACCGATATCCGTAGGCTTAAACCCTTCCTGTGAAGGACGGCTGAAGGTCAGAATCTGTTTAACTACCCGGCTGCCGCGCTGGGCGGCTTTGATGGCCCGGTCCAGATCTTTCCACGTAATGGTGCCTTCTTCGATATCGCTTAATGCCAGCTCCACCGAGTTCATGATAGAAGTCAGGATATTGTTAAAGTCATGGGCAATTCCGCCTGCAAGTGTCCCGATAGCTTCCATTTTCTGAGATTGCAGGAGCTGCTTTTCAAGGTTGACCTTCCGGGTGACATCTTCAGCAGTGGACAGCGTACCGACAACTTCCCCTTTTTCATTGTAAAGCGGAACCTTGTTGATTTCCAGCCAGACCGGATCTTCTCCTTCACGAATAAGAGACCAGTTGATGCCCATACGCGGCTTACCGGTCTGCAAAACCTTCTTATCCCAGACTGCAGCCTGCTCGGCGAATCTTTTGTGAACGTCAATCTCGGAATCCGTCAGCCCTACTAGCGACCACGGAGAACCAAGCCCAAAAAAATCTGTAAAGGAGTGGTTAGCTCCGAGATATTGCTGTTTTTTATCCTTCCAACAAATCAAAAGCGGTATGGTATCCATAAGGATTTCCTGAAAGGATAGCTGGGCCTTGATACGCTTTTCAACTTTGCGGCGCTGGAGAATGGAAATAATCAGCATGACCAGAATCATGCTCAGTCCGAGAATAGAAACTATAATGGTCCAAAAAACCTGCTTATCTAATTTATAGAAATAATCCGGTTCGTTGATGATTACGCTGTCATCGGGAAGCAGGTCACTGTTAATCTTAAATCGCTCCAACACGTTATAATCAAACATGTAATATTCATTGGTGACCTTGATAACCCGCGGATCAGGCATCTGTCCGGTATCAAGTACATGCAGAACCATCTCAGCGGCCTTGCGGCCCTGATCAGTACCGGACAACAGCTTACCACCCACAATACCGTGTCCTAGTAAGAATTCCCAGACGCTGAAAATCATAACAGGAGAATTTTGATAAATAATATTCAACACTTCTTCCGAAGAAAACAATTCGCCATGCGCGCCCTTATAAAAAGGAGTAAAAAGTAAAATCTCATTTTTGCTCATGTTGCGGGAACGGGCCAACAACTCAACCAACGGCAGGTCATTCCAATGTTCAAATTCAAGAACGCCTTTGAAAAGGGGTTCAGCTTTCTTAATCTGTGCCCTGATTGCCCGTGAGGTTACCGACTGGTCACCGACAACTACAACCCTTTTCAGCGAGGGATTAATTTTTAGGGCAATATCCAAGTTATCTTTGGTGCCAGGATTTTCAAGAACCCCGCAATAATTATCCAGCCCTGCAATCAACTCAGGCCGGAAGTCATTGATACCGCAGAAAATAACAGGAACACCGGGGAAAAATGTTTCCCGGTAACGCAGCATGAAATTCAGAGCATTGTTATCCGAAACAACGATAGCCGAGAATTTGTATTTCTGGTACTTGAATACATAATACGAATGTAGAATTTCCATAAATTCTTCATCCTTAAACCTTTTGGTATCCATGTATTCAATGTGCAGGTCGAGATTAAGACCGCTTTCCAGAAAACTATTTCGCAACCCTTCCAGAATATCATCGGACCACTTGTAGCCGTTCTGATACGAGTTTAGGTACAGGATATTGCGTTTTTCACTTTCCGCAAAAGCAAGAGAAGACAAAAATACGCTAATAATAAGTATAGTTACAGCAATTAACTGTTTCACTTTTCAGTAACTCCGGTTTATATGCAAAGCGAATCAGGCGTGCTGCAAATCGGGCGCAATTTGTCTGAAGCAACCAAACCTGTTCGACTATAAGCTATACAAGAAACGTACCGTAGCAACATATTTCACCTTACTTAAATTCTGATAATTCTAAAAAATTCCACTTAAGGACTGGCTATGAAAAAAATCATACTCTTTATTCTCATCCTTTGCTGCACTCCAATCTCATTTCTATTTGGAGCATCAAGCAAATTGGTCAACCCTGCACAGCCAGAGATCAATCCGGTCCAGACGGCCCTGCTCAGTGAACAGGTCGGACCGGAAAACCCTGAAAAAGTTGTTCTGCCCAATCCCAAACTAAAATACCGGGGAACACTGCTCTTAACCAGCCCTCATCCAGCTTTTGGTGGATTTTCCGACCTCTTGATCAGCAAAGACCGCACTACGTTTCTAGCTGTTTCAGACATGGGCTTCTGGCTAAAAGGAAAACTTAACTACACCCCTTCAGGCTTCCTTAAAAGCGTTGAGCGTGAAGCGGAACTGGGCCAACTGCTCGATACTAAAGGCAAGACATTCAGCATCAAGTATAACGCTGATGCCGAAGGGCTATGCCGTGCCCCGCAACTTAATCACAGCGACACCTCCGATTCAGGATATCTCGTTTCCTTCGAAAGGGTCCACCGCATAAATCACTATAATTCAGGTAAACACCTGGATCTTTCAGGTAAAGCGACTACTGTACCTCTGCCGGAGCTAATCAGGAAATCGCCACTTAACGGAGGCATCGAAAGCATGCTTCTGCTTCCCGACAATACCCTTTTCGTTCTTACCGAAGACGGTAATTCTGATGATGCAATCTCTGCAGGAGCACTGCTTAATAACGGAGAATGGCTTACCTTTAAATATAAGCGTAATTCGGATTTCCGTCCAACTTCCGCCGGAAATCTAAACAATGACAAAATCCTTGTGCTTGAACGCCGCTACAAAGGCCCCGGAACCCTCGGAATTAGAATAAACACCATTGAGCGCGATAAGATCGTGCAGGGCAAAACAGTCTCCCCTGACCTTTTTTGCAACATAATCCCGCCCATCCCCCGCGACAACTATGAAGGCATGGATACCGTTATGGGCCCCGGTGAAACCATCTGGATTTACATCATTTCCGACGATAACTTCTCCCCGGCGCAACACACATTGCTAACTCTCTTTGAGCTTGATCTCTCGGCAGAAAATTAATCATTATATATCGTATCATTAACTCAGAAAATAAAATAATAAACAATTATTTCAGACATTTAAACAAAAGCATAAAATACACTTATAATCCGGATGGATTGCTGTTTTACACGTTTTTTTTACCTGTAGCCATTGTTTTGTTTCTCTCCAGAGGTTATATTCTTATTAGGAATAGCCTAACTATAGCCATTGGAGGACCCCATGAAAAAGCAGAAGAAACAAGTAAAAAAGACAGAAAAGAAGACTTGCCCGATCATAAACCTTAAAGACAAGAATGATCTGTTCATGCTCTCTCCTGAAAACTGGAACACTCAGGACCGCAACTTCATCATCAATGCTGATTTTCGCCAGATGGACTCAGCAAGAGACAATAAATAAATGGCATGCCGGTCCCCCCTTTGACCAGATCACAAAGGGGGGTGGGGAAGGCATAAAAAAAAGCACCCTGACCCAGAGGTCAGGATGCTTATGTTTTAATCCGATTTTATAAGAACTAGAAATTATTGTTGATCGCCTTAAGAATCTCGCGGGAAGCCGCCTCATCTCCAAAAAGTCCGTACCTGACCGAAACTTCGGTAACCTTGCTGGAAACATATGTGAGGTCAATATAAACGTCTTTATCAACATCGACAGCTTTTATTGAAGCTTCGCTGAGTCTTTTCTTGTGCTCGACGATCTTCAATCCAAGACTCTCGATGCCTTTTAATGCTGCCTTATAAGTGCTGCCCAGATCGGTATTGTATTTCTGTTTGGCCTGTCCGGTTACATAAACGTATGTACCACCTGCAGCTGCACCGCCGAGAACTACTGCCGCACAACCGGATACAGCTATTCCCATAACCAACACGAGGCAGATACTTAATATTTTATTCTTCCACATATCCAAACTCCGATCATTTTTAAAATTACGACTAAGCCAGCAAAATAAAATCAGCACCTGTCCTGTACCGGACATATACTTTTGTATACCGAAATGCACTCCAACGGATATCAGTTTATAAGCAAAAAAGCCGGATAAAACCGGCTAATTGACAAGCAATATTAAAGTATATTGTTCTCGCGCAACTCATTCATGACCTGCACTTTATTGAACGGTTTAACAATATAACAGCTTGCATAGCCCTTGAAAAAAGCCTGGCTGACGTTTTTGGTATCCTTCAGAGAAGTAATCATTACCAGCTTAAATTCGTTAGGGCCGTCAACTTGCATATCCTGCTCCAATTCGCGCAACTTCTTAGTCGCTTCATGACCGTCCATTTCGGGCATAAGAATGTCCATGAAAATGGTATCGAAAGGGTCCTTTTCTTCATGGGCTTTCTTATAAAGTTCAATGGCATCATTTCCGTTGAACACTGTCTCACAACGAGCATATGGAGAGAGCAGTTTACTCAGATACATGTGAACGGTTTCGTCATCGTCAATAATAAGAAACCTCATATCCCCTCACTTGGCACAAGATGCGTTGTTTAAATAGTCAATGACCACAATTTACTTTGATTACTTCATAGTACATTAAAAGAAATGCAAATCCATAGCAACGCAAAATTAAAAAAAATATCAATCACTCTGTATGCCGATTCTGCAAAATCGACATACAGATTATCCTCAAATATAAAAGCGCCGCTTTTCCGAAAAAAAGCGGCGCACAAATTGTCTAATAGAATAAACTAGATATCAACACCAAAAGCTTTAATGACAGCCATACCGCCCTGTGTGTTGTGTACTTCTTTAAATCCAAGAGCATCGAGCATGATCTGGGCTTCATAGGAGCGACCACCGGTATTGCAGACCAGCACCAGCTTCTTATCCTTGGGAAGCTCCTCGAAACGCTTGGGAATCTCACCCTGAGGAATGTTGTGCCAGTGCTCGGGATATTTTTCGAGGAAAGGTTCGGCATCAGCCTTTTCGCGAACGTCAAGGAAGCAGTATTCACCGCTTTCACGTTCAGACCAGTACTCAGCAAAAATATCCGGGCCGTGTCCGTGGTTCATACCTGACAGAGCGTTGTCTGCCATGTTTGCGATGGCGTTGAGAACGTCCATAGCGGAAGCAAACGGCGGGGAGTAAGCAAGCTCAAGGTTGCTGATGTCTTCAATCTTGGGCTGAAACTTCATGAGAGCCGCAACCGCATTGATGCGCCCGACAAGAGCATCGCCGCCTGCGGAAATACCCTGAATACCAAGTACACGGCGGGTTGTTTTATCTACAACCATCTCAAGGGTCATCATATCCCTTTCAGGATAGAAATGAGCGCGGTCAGCCATGATCAGCATAACGCTGACAGCATCGAACCCGGCCTGCTTTGCAGCACCGAGACTCATTCCGGTACCGGACATGGCCCGTTCGAAAATTTTCACGCACCAGGAACCTGCTGCCGGGGGAAAGACTTCATTGCGGCCTGCAAGGTTACCGCCGATTACGCGGCCCTGTCTGTTAGCCATGGACCCCATAGGCAGAAACAGCGGAGATTCATCAACAGCATTCTTAATGATAGCGCAGTCACCACCGGAGAAAATCAGGGGATCGGAAGTACGCATGCCTTCATCAACAAGGATGCCGCCGCGTTCGCTGCAATCAAGGCCGCATTCGCGTGCGAGGCCGTCGTTGGGAATAACACCGGCTGAAATGATTACGATGTCAGCCTCGATCTCGCCGTCTGAGGTGACAACCTTTTCTACAACCTCGTCACCATCAATTTTGGAAACAGTCTGTCCAAGCTTGAAGGTCACACCCTGCTCTTCCATGTGGTTCTGGCCCATCTTTGCAAGCACGGGGCTGCACATACGAGGCAGAATCTGGTCAAAAATTTCTACAACAGTGGTTTCAATGCCCCACATGTCGGAAAAAGCTTCAGCCATTTCAAGGCCGATAAAACCGGCGCCAACTACAACAGCCTTGCCGTACTGCCCGGTAGTGATACCTTTTTTGATCTTTTCGGCATCATGCATGTTACCGACGTAGAATACGTTCTCAAGATCTTCACCGGGAAGTCCGAGTTTGCGAGGAGTAGCACCAGTACCGATAACGAGCTGATCGTAATTGAGCACGCTTTCTTCGCCGCTCTTCAGATTCTTTATGTGAACCTGTTTCTTTTGACGGTCGATCTTGGTGGCCTCGGTGGAGGAAAGCACATCCACACCTTTGATGTCCTGAAAGAAAGGCTCATCACGGACCATATGAAATGCAGTGGTGCGAAGCTGGTGCGCTTCAGAAACATCACCGGAAACATAGTAAGGAATACCGCAACCGCCGTAGGAAAAAATTTCGTCCCTGTCGATAAGGGTTACTTTGGCGTCCTGCCTGATTCTTTTAAAACGGCAGGCAGCCTTGGGGCCAAGTGCGACAGCACCAATGACAACTACATGTTCTGACATGAACCGAACCTCTGTTTTGAGATTTACATAACTACTGGATAGCGTCTAAGCAGTAGGGGAATTGTCTTTGGTCTACGAACTAATCATTTTAATGAATAAACGCAAGTAGCTTGGAAAAAGAAAAGCGGCAGGTCTGATAATTCAGTCCTGCCGCTTTAATTCATATTAAATGAAGTAAGGCTTAATCAGCTACGAACAGTCCGGATTTACCGCCTTCCTTGCGAACAAGACGGACATCGGAAATGATCACATCCTTCTGAACGGCCTTGCACATGTCATAGATGGTGGCACAGGCAACCTGAACAGCTACCAGCGCTTCCATTTCTACTCCGGTTTTACCGGTACAGCGGGCCTCGCCTTCAACTTCGATAGTCAGATCAGCTTCATTAATGGCGAAACGCACGTCAACGTAGCTGAGAGCAATGGGATGGCAGAGCGGGATAAGGCGATGAGTTTCCTTGGCCCCCATGATGCCTGCTATCTTGGCAGAGGCAAGGGCATCACCTTTGGGCAGCGCCTGCTGCTGCAGGAGATTGAAGGTTTCCTCATTGAGGATCACCCTTCCTTTGGCAATTGCAATTCGTTTGGTGTCGGCTTTGGCGGCCACGTCCACCATAGTCGCATTGCCTTCGGCATCGATGTGGGAAAATTCACTCATGCTACTCACCCATCACTTTATCTTTTGCTTTTTTAAAGAGTTTTTTAACCTTTTTCATGGGCTTCTCTTCATCAAGGGCTGCGAATTCCCTGAGAAGCTCTTCCTGTTTACCGTTCAAGCTGGTCGGAGTTACGACCTTTACTTCAACCAGCAGGTCGCCCTTATGGGAACTGCCGAGATAAGGAAGGCCGAGTCCGCGAAGCTGAAAAACTTCGCCGCTCTGAGTTCCCTTTGGAATGTCCATCTCAATAGGTTCATCCAAAGTAGGAACTTCAAGCTTGTACCCCAATGCGGCCTGAACAAAGCTAATTTCGGTGCTCAGGACAAGATCTTGTCCCTGACGCCTGAAGACCTTGTCCGGCTCCACAGTAATGACCACATAAAGATCACCGTGGGGACCGCCGTTCATTCCGGCTTCACCTTCACCGCGCAGACGCAGCCGGGAACCATTATCCACACCAGCAGGGATGCGGACATTCAGGTCCTTCTGCTTACGTACATAACCGGCACCATGACAATCGGAGCAGGGGTTGGTTATTACTTTACCCTTACCATTACAGGCGGGACATGGAACAGAGATACGGAAAAAGCCCTGAGTCTGTTCAACAGCCCCCCTGCCGCCACAGTGGGAACAGGTCTCGGGAGTAGTTCCCGGAGCTGAACCTGAACCGTCGCAGGTATCGCAGGTATCGGTAACCGGAATATTCAATTCAACTTCGGTACCCTTGGCTGCGTCACGGAAGGAAACAGTAAGATTGTACCTCAGGTCTGAACCGGCCTGCATACGGTTTGCACCGCGAGCTCCGCCGCCGAAACCGAAAATGTCTCCAAAGATATCACCGAACGCGCCGAATATATCTTCGGAAGACTGGAATCCGCCGAAACCGCCGTTCATGCCGTTCACGCCGTCATGGCCGAAACGGTCGTAGCGACTTCTTTTTTCAGGATCGCGCAGAATATCATAAGCTTCTGCCGCTTCCTTAAACTTCTCTTCGGCTTCCGCATTACCCGGATTGCGGTCGGGGTGAAATTCCATGGCCTTCTTGCGGTAGGCCCGTTTAATTTCCCCTTCCTGGGACTCTCTGGAAACCTCTAAAACTTCATAATAACAACGTTTTGACATAGCTTATTCACTGCCGGGTTTTTTACCGTCCGGAGTATGGTAGCTCTCGGGAAGAACCTTAGTAGCGGCAATCTCCCTGAGCGCAGTTACAATTTCTTTGTTTTTGGATTCAACAAGAGGAGTGTAACCTTCGCGGTACTGCTTCACTCTTTTAATGGCCATCTGGACAATAAGGAATCTGTTACCAACCTCAGCCAGACAATCTTCAACTGTGATTCTTGCCATGTGATCTCCAACACAATGGTTATGCCGGGGTATTCCCGGCTATTTTCTGAGAGGAATCTGTCCCTGCAGATCTTCAAGCAGTTTATCGGATACCGGAAAGTATCCGCTGCCATCATCAAGCGAGAGCCAGCATTGCCCGACAGGAAGTTCGGGATCGGAAAAGAATGAAACCTTAACGACACGTGCGCCGCTATCGTCCAGCAATTCCAGATCCATCACCTTTTCGGAAGTATCCGAAAGGTACTCCACCGGTTCCGCCTCGAATTTTAATTCATTAAGTCGCCATAGAGACATGTCAATCCCCAAGAGCGGCTTTTTATCCTCAAAATTGATCCAGCTCTTATCGGATTTGATTCCGGTAAAAGTCTGGTTGCCTTGAACAACCTTGACAGAGCCGAGCTTTCCAGTTGCCACGGAAACGACATTCCGTTGACGCATGACAAAAACATCTCTGTCCAATTGTCCATAATGTTCGGCACTTAACACAAAATAACCGGCCTGCGCGGAAGAACGGGCCAAATAGTGCTTATCTTCCCCGCCCGGCTCAAAAATTTGCAAAGACTCCACCCTGTTTTTGGGCAAAGAAATTTCAACATTCAAAACAACCCTGCTTTCCTTGCCCGGCCCACGGCTGACAAGCCCCTTGGCCGGAACTTCCAGCAGGGAATGCAGAAAAAGGTCCACATCTCCACCACTCGCAGGCTTACCGCCGAGCAAAGCTGGAAAGGAAAAGGAAAAAGGACCGTCCTTTCTCACAAGTGTCCAGGAAAACGAACCGCCGTGCCCAAGGGAAATTGAGTTCACGTCTTTAGGCTTGCCCGGCAGCATAAATAGGTTGTAATAGTGTTCCGCCGGAAACTCACAGCGATTCACGAAATCTTTATCCAACAGAAAAAGGCTGCCCTTCTCCTTTGAATTCAACGCAAAATATCCTTCACCGGAAGGACTCTCAGCCCCTACGGTCATAGTCAGTTCCTGTCCTCCCCCGGCAGAAATACGCACGCGGGGAAGCTTGAAGCCATATTCAGCAGAAGCTCCCTCTGCCATTTGTCCAAGACAACGAAAAGCCTTATCCTCGGCCAGCCCGCCTAGAAGGGATGCCACTTTTTCGGAATCTGCTTCCACTGTGCCGTTCCAGCCGTGCTGCACTACGCCCCAGCCATCTGTCCGACGAACAAGAGAAAAGCAATCCTTTTCCACCGGACACACGTCAAGCCTGTCCACCTGATCTTTATTGATAACAGGCCAGACAGGCTCAGCACGTTCAACCGGCTTTTTCGGCGAACTCAGATAAAAGGCTCCGCAAACTATGCAGACCAGAGTCAAAAAGACAAAAAACCTTTTCAGCACAAACAGCACCTTGGGATTAATAGACTCAAGAACTATTCAACAAGGGAGCAATTTACTAAAATAAGCGATAAATACTTGCGTGTCAACCTATTTTAAGGCAGAATCCCGATCCCGTCAGCATCATTTACACCACTCTACAATAAATATTAGGATATAAGGCTGACCTTTTCCACAACTTATTAAATAAACCCGGAGCAAACATGGCCAAATGGGGAAAACTGAGCTTTGCCCAAAAAAAATGCGTATCCACAGTGGGCATGCTTATGCAGAAGACCGAAATGATCAAAGACGGCGACCGCATAGGCATTGCCGTATCTGGCGGAGTAGACAGCTTTGTAATGATCCGTACCATGCTCATCCGTCAGGCAATCATTCCGTTTAACATTGAGCTCATGGTGCTGCATGTCAACCCGGGATTCAAACCTGAAAACCACAAACCCCTCTCTGACTGGTGCAGAGAGAACGGAGTGGCATCACACATTGAACTCACCGACTACGGCCCGAGAGCACATGGCCCTGAAAACAAGAAGAAATCTGCGTGTTTCTATTGCAGCCGTCTACGCCGCAAAAGACTTTTCGAACTCTGCGACCAGTACAACCTGACCCATCTGGCCCTCGGCCACACAGCCGACGACCTCGTAACAACATTTCATATGAATATGATCCAGAGCGGACGCATCCAAGGGCTTTCTGCCAACGAACCTTTCTTTCAGGGAAAACTGAACGTTATCCGCCCAACACTCATGCTTGAGAAAAAATATATTAAAGCTGCAGCCCGCCAGTGGGGACTCCCGATATGGGACAACAAATGCCCTTCCAACGACAACACAAAACGCAGTGAAATCAACGATTGGCTGGAACAGGAATGGCGCAAAATGCCCGGCTCAAGAAACAACACCTTTAATGCTTTGAGGCGCTGGCAGCTTGACTTAAACATGAAAACAACATAGAAAATTCACAAACTTAATTGTGCCTGTTGATCAGCGACAACCTAACGTCATAATAAATCAAGGCCCAAATCGACTATGCTATTAAAAAAATATCACGTAGTAATTTTTAAAAACCCCTGCGATAATGCCCGCAAATTCCAACTTCGCGGCTGGATATTCTTCTTCCTTTTCGCACTGGTTGCAGGACTCGCCGGAGGGAATATATACCTCTGGAAATACTATCAGAATTATTCAGGACTCGAAAACAATCTTGCTCGTGCCGAGAAAGCAGTCCAGGAACAGAAAGCCCAGCTGCTTTCTCTGTCCCAAAAAATGCAAAACATCTCGCAGGACCTTGACCGGGTACGCAACTTCGACTCCAAACTGCGCGTAATGATCAACCTGGATCAAGGTAACGTACAGAATGTGGCTCCCAAAGGCGGTTCCACAGGAGCAGATTTCTCAAACAGCTATCTTCCTCTTTACAGACAGGAACTCCTTGTCCGCAAAATGCACGACTTCCTCGCCCAGCTAAGCACCGAAGCGAAGCTCGAAGAAGTCCGCCAGCAGGAAATCATTCATTCCATGCGCTCCAAACAGGATGCTCTGGATGCAACCCCATCCATTTGGCCCGCAGAAGGATGGGTGACCTCGCCCTTCGGATGGAGAAGTTCTCCTTTCACAGGAAAACGGGAATACCATAAAGGCATTGATATTTCCTGTCCTACCGGGACCCCCATCTATGCCCCGGCCAAAGGAACAGTCTCCTTTTCCGGTACTCAGGGCGGTTACGGTAAGCTGGTTAAAATCAACCACGGGGCTAATCTTGCCACACGTTACGGCCACATGAAACAGCCTATCGTTAAGAAAGGCCAGATCGTAACCCGTGGGGAACTTATCGGTTACGCCGGTAACACCGGACGCTCCACAGGGCCCCATGTCCACTATGAAGTGCGGCTTGGCGGCGTTCCGGTCAACCCCATGCGCTACATCCTGAATTAACAAAGCTTAAAAAAAAGGCCCTGAAACTAATGTTTCAGGGCCTTTTTCTGTTTTTATGAATAGACCTTAAATTAAGCCTTGCTTAAAAATTCCTTGATTCCTGCGCCAAGACGCTTGATACCTTCTTCAATGTGCTCTTCATCAGAATTGGAGAAGTTAAGACGGAAGGTATTTTCTCCGCTACCATCAACGTAGAAAGGACGCCCCGGAACAAAGGCAACTTTATTCTTGATAGCCTCATCAAACAGATCCATTGAGGACAAATCTTCGGGCAGGGTTACCCAGAGAAACATACCGCCCTCGGGACGGGTTACTTCCACTTCAGCAGGGAAATACTCATCAATTGCCTTAACCATGGCCGCACGCTGATTTCCGTAACATTCGCGAATCTTTTCAATATGATCATCAAGCGAATTGTCGATGACATACTGGTGCATCACACGCTGTGCAAAGGTGCTGGTATGCAGATCGGAAGCCTGTTTGGCGATGATAAGTTTATCACGCACTTCAGTTGGACAGACCATCCAGCCCAGACGGAACCCAGGAGCTGCAACCTTTGAAAAAGAACCAAGCAGTATGCCGTTATCTTCAAGAAAACCACGCACGACAGGCTTGTGAGATTCGCCCATGAAGCGGAGCTCGCCATAGGGATCATCTTCTACGAAAAGAACGGAGCGATCTTTGAGAACTTCTGCAACCCCGGCACGTTTCTCTGCGCTGTAGGTCAACCCGGATGGATTCTGGAAATTGGTAACGGCGTAAAACATCTTTGCTTCATTTTCATCAAGCACTCTTTCCAGCTCAGCAAGGTCCGGCCCGTCTTCTTCAAGACCTACGGTAAGGAAATTTGCTTCAAAAACAGAAAAAGACTGAATCGCACCGAGATAACCGGGACGCTCGATTACAACATTATCACCACTGTTGAGGAATACCTTACCCAACAAATCAAGGCACTGTTGTGATCCGGAGGTGATCAGGATCTCATCAGCACTTACTTCGATACCTTTTTTCTCATGGTAGCGGTCGGCAATGTACTGACGCAGTGGCTCAAATCCTTCAGTAGTTGAATACTGCATGGATTGCGGTCCACTTTCACGCATGACTTTGACCGCGGCCTGTTCCAGATCGGAGACCGGAAACAGTTCAGGGTTAGGCAGTCCGCCGGCAAAAGAAATAATGGATGCATCCTGTGTTACTTTAAGTATTTCACGGATAAAAGATCTGTGGACGGTAGACATACGGTCTGCGAATTGAATAGGCATATAGGCCTCCTTGCAAAATCTAGTGTCGAAAAAAGAGTACAGTGGTTCGCCACTGCAAATCACAGTGGGTTCTCGGCAGTTCGTTGCTTATTTTCGGATAGAATAAAGAGATGCGAACGCTGGAATAGGAAAGAGCATACTGATTTTCATTTAGAACACAAGTATCAGAATGCATTTTTTTTGACGATACAGAACCTGAATACACAGACAGTTAATAATAAGCCCGCTCTTAGACACCCAAAAACAGAGGGGGACAGACTCCGAGCCTGCCCCCCAACTGGTTAGATGATAAGGAGATGGGAACTAATTATTCATCTGCGATTCAATCCACTCGCGCACTTCGGTGTTAATCGGGTAATTACCCTTCAGCCCACCGACTGACTTTCTGAACCTTTCAGCAATGTCCTTAGGCAGTTCAATGCTCATCAGTTCACGAGCTTCTTCCGAGTTCCTGCGTACAAAAAGCACTCTGGGCTTTTCGTCCCACAGATAAACGGTGAAATAATTTGTATAGTCATTCTTGGAAGTTACCGGTGCAAACTTGGAATCCCAAGGATGGTTTCCCCACTCAAGGTAGAGAGTTACTGCATCTTCAGGAGTCATATCCCAATCAATATCCCAATTCTTGTAATCTCTGAGGCTTCCCATAGTCATCTCCTTACTTATCTAGAAAAATTTAATTAGTTGGTTTCCCATCAACCTTGATTAAATAATAACAATTCCTATTAGCATGTCAAGCAAGAAACTACTTTAAATTTGAATTTCTGTGCTGTATGAATGGAACAAAGCGATTTATTTGCAAACAAATTCAATCATATCAAAGACTAATTAATCATGGCCAATCAAGCATACCAAATTCCGCTGAGAAAAATTCGCACAGAAGAAACTATCAAAAAAAGCCGTTTTATATGCGACATTAAGCCCGTAAGCAGCCGAATAGAAGCCAAAGAGTTCATCGCTGCCGTTAAGGCTAAATTCCCGGACGCACGGCATCATTGCTCTGCATTTATTGCCGGCCCCCCTCAGACAGGGGATATGGGCATGAGTGATGATGGAGAACCACAGGGAACCGCAGGCAAACCCATGCTACAGGTACTGCAGGGAAGCGGAATCGGGGACATAGCTGCTGTAGTTACGAGATATTTTGGGGGAATCAAACTGGGAACCGGAGGTCTTGTTCGGGCCTATTCCGGGGCAGTGCAACAGGCGTTGGAAGAACTTGAAGTGGTAATGAAGGTCCCCATGCGCATACTGACGCTTGAAATTTCTTATGCACAGGAAGGAATGTTGAGGCGCATGCTTGATAAGTACCGAGCCGAAATCGAAGAACAATCCTTCGGGGCCAGCCTGATGTTCACTCTGATAATGCCCTCGGATCAGGTGGAAATTTTTTGCGGACGGATTGTTGAAGATACTAACGGCACAGCGGAAATCCTAGTAGAAGAAGACGATATCTGGAGATAATTAAAAACCCCGCTCATCTTGATGGGCGGGGTTTATGATTTGTTTTAGGGCTTAACAGTCAGCGTGTATTTGTTGTCCCAGTCGATGTATTTATTAATCAACTCACGGATTTGAGTGGCGTCGATTTTCGAAGCCTGCTCAATTATTTTCTGATCAAGATCCGGCTCAAACCCCTTAACGATCAGGCTGGCAGCTTCCCGGCTGCGAGAAAGCAGACTCTGGTGATCCTGATAGTATTCGCCGCGCAGAATATTACGGGCACGCAGAATTTCAGCTTCGGGAAGGTCATTCTCCTTCAGCATCTTCACGGTCTTATCAAATCCGGCCATGGCCTGATCAAGCTGTTCCGGCTTGGTTCCGATATAAAAGGCCATAAATCCTGTTTTAGGCGCCTGCCACAGAAAAGCCGTTACGGTATACCCGAGTCCCTGCTTGTCGCGCAGGTCGCGGAAAAGAAGCCCACTCTGCCCAGCAAGGGAAGCACGAAGCAGGGAAAGACCTGCTGTTGTTTTTTCATCTTCCATGCCCGGAACCGGAAAAATCACCATTAGGTGTGCCTGATTACGGTCCGGCAGGGTCATGGTCAGATCCTTCTCCCCTCCCCAGCTTGAAGCAGGAACGGCGATAGCTTCACTGGCTGTTACCAGCTTACCGTCCAATTCCTTGGCAAATTCCGCCAGAGCCTCACGGTCATAATCACCGCAAATGGAAATTACAAAAGGTCTGGAAGACTGCTTCTGCCAGTATGCCATAACATTCTCACGGGAAAAGTTATCGACAACTTCAGGCATTCCCAAGTGGAAATAGGAGTAACTCCCATCTTTATAGAGGAACGGGAAAATATTTCTGAATGCGAGACTCAATGGACGATCTTCTTTACGCTTGATGGCTGAGATCTGATCCTGTCTGGCACGGTCAAGTTCTTCCGGTGCGAAACGCGGTTTGGAGATTACTTCGGTGATCAAAGGAAGCATGTCCGCAGTAAAACGGGAAGGGAACTTTGCATTGATTGCGAATACTTCACGTCCAGCCGTAGCCCCCAGAGACGCAGCACGGTCGGAAATAAAATCTTCCAGTTCCGTCGCATTCAGGGACTCGGTTCCACGGGTCAGACTCTGGGAGACCATTGCCGCCAGACCCTGCTCTTCTGAAGTAAGATCTGCGTCACCGCCAACCCAGTACATTGACATTGCAGTGTAAGGCAGGGTTGTATCAGGAATGAAAACGAGCTTGCTGCCGTTAGCCAGTTCTATGGTAGCGGCTTCACCCGGACCGGAAACATCAGCCTGTGCGGCTGCTTTGCTCTTCGCGGGCCAGTTTTCGGCAACAGTCTTTTCAAAAACCTGTGCATCGGCATTCACACCTTCGGGCATGAGCATGCAAGCGGCCAGCTTTTCAGGATCGAAGTACTCATCATAGAGCTGCTGTAACTGTTCTCTGGTAACATTGCGCAGATCATAGAGGTAATTTTCCTCTGCCTGCTGACCGTCTTCAAAGAACTGGAAATATCCCAGTTTGGAAGCCAGACCGGAAAGAGTTTCCTTGGTCAGGAACATGGAGTCTTCAAGATTAATGACTACGCGATCCATTTCGCGGTCTGTGAAGTCATTGAAATCAACAGAAGACAGCTCAGCCATGAGCTCCTTCCAGAATTCATCAACCTTATCCGCATCCAGTGTGGCGAAAACGTAAAGCATCCCCGCCCGCTCAAGGGTCAGGGAAGAAACAGAGATGCTGTCCACCATACGCTTTTCGTATTTAAATTTACGGTACAAGCGGGAAGTTTCACTACCGCCGAGAAGCTCGCACATGGTTTCAAGACCGGCGATCTTAGCAGAATCAAGACCTGGAATGGGGAATGCCGCACCGATGTATGCCTTATTCCACTTACCGGGAACAACCTTAACAGTGGTTTTACCGCTGGCAGGAACTTCAAAAGAAGTGGGCGGTACAACCGGAGCTACAGACTTGCGGCTGCCGCAAAGCTTTTCAGCTTCCTTGACCACTGCTTCAGGATCGATCTTACCGACAACTGTCAGCAGCATGGACTGCGGCTGATAAAGACGGTCGATGTAGGCATGAATATCTTCGGAGGAAATTCCTTTTACGGTGTCGCGGTAACCGATGATGGGCCACTGGTAGCTGGTGTCTTTCCAGACAATCGACTGCAGGGTCTTAAAAATCCTGCTGCCGGGATTATCTTCTCCGCGCTCCAGCTCAGAAAGTACAACCTCACGCTCGGATTTCAACTCTTCGGAGTCAATCTTCGCGTTGAAAGTCATGTCGGCGACTATGTCCATGCCCAGCTTCCATTCGCTTTCAGGCACTTCCACATAATATACAGTGTAGTCAAAGCTGGTTGCGGCATTCATGTCACCGCCGACAGACTCAATCTCACGGGCGGTTTCACCGGGACCGCGAGTCTCGGTTCCTTTGAATACCATATGCTCCAGCAGGTGGCTTATGCCTGCCTGATCCGGTTCTTCATAAGCAGATCCGGCATGCACAAAAAGACGCACATTGACCAACGGGAAACGGTCATCTTCCTTAATAAGGACAGACATGCCGTTTTTAAGCTTGATAACGTGCGGACCTTCACCCGAAGCAAGGGCATTTTTGATCTCGTCGCTGAGTTCTGCTGCTGCTTTACGGGCAGCATCTTCAACTACAGGAGCTACGGCAGGAGCGGCAGCTGACGCAGAGGCAGGTGCTTCAGACCCTTGCGTTACAACTCCGCCAGCGGCCTCTTTTTGCTCGGCATCTATTCTTTCAACTTTGCATCCGGTACTCATTAAAAGCACCCCGCAAAGCAGCATGAAAATACATAATTTCTCAAAGTCAAATCCTTTAACGGCTGCAACAGCCTTCACATTTTGTTGTGGGACCATGTCTTTTAAACTCCGGTATGTCAATCTGGTTTGAACTACAAATTATCGTAAAAATAGAGGGCGACTAACAATATCCCATAAATACAGAAAAATAAAATTAAGCACGGCTTTCGTTCAGGTCAACGGAAGGATACAAAAAGTTCGTAAAAACAGCTTTGCCGCAGCTACTTTTGCGAAAAAAGTCAAATCCACCCCCACGCCCGCTATTCCAAAGGGTTATCGTCACAAAAGTATGTATATGTTGATTGACAAAACAACTTACGCCGGACATTATCACCGGCGCGGAAAATACCAGTTGCGAGGTATTTTATTTCAATTATTATACGGAGGTGCTGATGTCTTTTAAAGCTACTGTTGCTCCCACCAGGCGTGGACGGAGCGACGCTATTCTGGATTGGCTCCAGATGTTCTCTGGGGTTGCTCTTATCATTTTTGTATTTATGCATATGAGCCTTGTTTCAAGTGTAATTTTCAGTCCTAAAATCATGGACACAATTGCTCACACTTATGAGGAAAACTACATGGCCCAGATCGGCGGGCCGCTCCTTTTCCTGCTTTTTCTTTTTCATTTCTACCTTGCGGCGCGTAAGATCCCCTTCCGCCTTGAGGGTCAGAAAACCATCTGGAAACACGCAAAAATGCTTAAGCACCGCGATACATGGCTTTGGGTCGTGCAGGTGGTGTCCGCCATGCTCATCCTTGTTATGGGGGCAATCCACATGTGGGCTGTGCTCAGCGATCTGCCCATCACCGCAGCCCGTTCAGCGGAACGCATCCAGTCCGGACCTTGGATTTTCTTCTACCTCGTGCTTGCACCGCTAGTGGTGATGCACGTTGTAGCAGGACTTTACCGCATTGCCGTGAAATGGGGATTCGTTAAAGACTACCAGCGTGGCAAACTCAATAAGTTCGCCACCGGACTTGCTGTATTCTTTATCTGCATCGGTCTGGCAACTCTGGCCAGATTCATGACTTTGAGTGCATAATATAAAATTGATGCGCTGCGCGCTTTGGGATTATTTCATTTCGCCTCCGGCGGAACCAAAGGAGCTAAGCCCCCTTGGAATCTTTGATAGTTAGCCTAGCTAATTAATTTCAAAAAGCTGCTTATCTGAATGATAGGCAGCTTTTTTTGTACCCTCCGCTATTGCTTGATTTACCAATCAATGCTATTGGTCAGACCAATTGTTCAAAAACAAAAATTGGTAGGACCCATTATGGATTCAAAAAATCCAACAAAAACAGTGCAGCAGGCAGTTTCCCGGCAGATTGCCGAGCTGATTGAATCCGGCAACCTGAAAAAAGGTGACAAACTTCCTGCAGAAAGGACTTTAGCGGAACGATTCAAAGTCTCCAGAAGTTCGATTCGGGAAGCCATCAAGTCACTGGCGCAAAAAAATCTGGTGGAAAGCCGCCGTGGGGATGGGACATACATTCTGACGGACATGGATGCCGATATTTTCGATGCTTTCACAACCGCTTTCAGCGACCAGAAAAAACGCATCAGTGATATTTTCCAATTCCGCAAAGTAATTGAGCCTGAGATTGCTGCTTTGGCAGCTGCCTCAATGAATGATGAAGCCCTGAACCGCATGAAAGTCATTGTCTGCGATCAGCAAATGAAAGCCCAAAGCGGCAAAAACAGCAGCGACCTCGATGCCAGCCTGCACCTTGAAATCGCAAAAGCGACCGGAAACTCAATATTCCCGGAAATGATGCAGGCCCTTGACCGAATCATGAAAGAAAGCCGCAGTGAAATCCTGCAGCCCCCTGCAAGGCAGAAAGCATCCATCGAGGCCCATTTCAGAATTCTTGAGGCACTAGAACAGCGCAATCCGACGCAGGCCCGCGAAGCCATGCGCCAGCACATAGTTGAAGTCGAGGAAGCGGCAACAGGCCGTAATTCATCCGATTAACCTGTAGCTAAAAGCAGAGGAGGAACGAATGTTCTCCACCTTACTGATTTTTATTGTACTTGGTGTTTTTGCCGGAATTCTGGCCGGCCTGCTCGGCATCGGAGGGGGGCTGGTAATTGTACCCATCCTCGTTTTCACCCTGCCGCCGCTCGGCATCCCGGAAGTGCATCTGATGCACATAGCACTGGGAACATCCCTTGCGAGCATCATTTTCACCTCCCTCTCAAGCATGCGTTCGCACAATAAACGCGGAGCCGTCCGCTGGGACATTTTCAAGACCATCACCCCGGGCATCATTCTGGGTACATTTCTCGGCTCCCTGTCCACCTCATTTATGAATACCAATTTCCTGAAAGGAATTTTTGTTGTCTTTCTCTACTATGTAGCCTCACAGATGCTCTTCGGACTTAAGCCGAAAGCCTCGCGGCAGGTCCCCGGCTTCCAAGGCTTGTTTGTGGCCGGTAACGTCATTGGTATTTTTTCCAGTCTGGTCGGTATCGGCGGAGGAACACTTTCCGTACCCTTCCTGACTATGTGCAACATCGTCATCCACACCGCCATCGGAACCGCTGCTGCCATCGGTCTGCCAATCGCTATTGCAGGTACTGCCGGATATGTCTGGACAGGTCTTGGTGTGCAGGGATTACCTGACTATTGTTTCGGATATGTTTACCTGCCAGCCTTGATCGGCATTGTTTCCGCAAGTATGCTTACAGCTCCGCTTGGTGTACGCCTCGCGCACAGCCTGCCCGTTGGTAAGTTGAAAAAGATTTTTGCCGTGCTGCTGATCATTGTAGCAACCCGTATGCTGGTTACTATTTTCTAATATGTATTAAGGAGAAATTTCATGAAAGAAGTACGCGATAACGCACGTGATTTGATGAAAGGCTACTGCAAAGTCTGTCCTGTTTGTAACGGTAAAGCCTGCGTGGGCCAAGTTCCCGGCATGGGCGGGCTCGGCACTGCTGCCAGCTTCAAAAACAACGTGAAAGCCCTCGAAGACCTTAAACTGAATATGCGCACCATCCATGAATTCAGCGAACCGGACACCTCCGTCAACGTCATGGGCATTGATCTTGATATTCCTGTAATTGCTGCCCCCATCGGCGGAGTGGAATTCAACATGGGCGGCAAGATCAGCGAGCTGGACTACATCACCAACAAGCTCAAAGGCTGTAAGGAAAAAGGCATCATCGGTTGTACCGGTGACGGTGTTCCGGCTTTTATCCACGAAAGCGGATTTGCTGCCATTAAAGAGGTAGATGGACACGGCATACCTTTCATCAAGCCTTGGGAAGACAAAGAACTTAATGAAAAGCTGCAAAAGGCCGAAGAAACCGGCTGTAAAATCATCGGTATGGATATTGATGCTGCCGGCCTGATCACCCTCAAAAAAATGGGCCGCCCTGTTACTCCCAAATGCATGCGCAAGCTGCGTGAGATCATCGAATCAGTAAACGCGGACTTCATCCTTAAGGGCATCATGACCCCGGACGAAGCACGCATGGCAATTGATGCCGGCGCAAAAGGAATCGTAGTTTCCAACCACGGCGGACGTGTTCTGGATTCCTGCCCTGGAACTGCGGAAGTGCTCTTCGAAATCTCCCGGGCTGTAGCCGGACAATGCAGCGTGATGGTCGATGGCGGAGTGCGCACCGGAATTGACGTGCTCAAGATGCTGGCCCTCGGCGCTGATGCAGTCATGATTGGACGCCCTTTCTCCATTGCCACCGTAGGAGGATTGCAGGAAGGAGCGGAAAAATACATCGATCAACTCAAAACCGAACTGACAGCAGCCATGGTGCTTACCGGAACTGAAAAAGCAAGCTTCGTAGACATTCGAGCATTGTATCGCTAGTAAAAAAAACTTTTGCTACAGATTTGAAAGGCAGCCCCGCAGCAATGCGGGGTTTTTCTATTATAAACAATAAAAGCTTATTGCATTTCGTTGAGACCTAACAATAAATAAAAATATCACTTTTTATTCATAAAAAAATGCTTTTGATGTTGACGAGACTCATTACCAGAGTTATCTTTTAATCAAAGGCAGAGGTAGTTGTTAAAAATGCAACTCGTAACCAACCCTCAGGACGGGAGTGAAATCAATTTGATGTCACTTTCTAAAGGCGAGTCTCAGAGCGAGGCTCAATTCGAGGGGAGCCTACCGCGAGAGTTCTTTTAAGACCTCCACCGGGCCCACGGAGAGATTGGAAATAGCCGGTTATTCCGGCAAATGCGAAAATGGACCCCCTCTTCAAAGGCAAAACGGATTTATTGAAACTTTGTAACCAACCATCAAATCGGTTTAGACGCGTTGAGAATAATTTCATAACAACCGCTAATCTTGGTTGATACGCGTAATTTAGGTTAAACTAAAAGCAGACCGTCAACTTGTGGTTAGGACACTGTACCTATTAATCTGCAGAACATGATTACAAGCCCCCGGCTGGAACTAGCGTTCCAGCCGGGGTTTTCTTTTTTATTGAACAACATAAATACAGCTGAAAAGATGATACAAAAAAATATTCCTAATGAGACTACTAGATGATACATAACAAACTGTTTTAGACAGTCTTGTGTATGTATAATAACTAAACTTGCGTTAGGTTAGGTATGTTAAATAAGCTTAGCATTATTGCTTTCTTCAGAAAATACGCCTTACTATTTTTTGCCATCAGCTCTATCCTCATCTTCAATGGGAATACAGGCTGCAGCTCTACTAATGAGCAAAAAATTTTCAAGAAATTAGAAACACAGGATTTCAGCAATGATGCAATGCTGGATGCTTATGATAAATTTCATGCTTTCATGGTCAAAACATATGCCTTTGGACACTGGAAAAGCATTGACTGGGTAGCCCTGAATAACGAAATCCGCCCCCAGATAGTGGTCGCTGAAAACACCAATGACACAGATGCCTACATTACCGCGCTGCTTAAGTATACAAGATCTATCCCGGATGGACATGTGACATGGGAAAACACCATTCTTCCTTTTCTCAACCAATTCCATGAAGGGTCATATGGATTTGGCATAGCAGAACTTGATGATGGCCGGGTTATCGCCACAACTGTAACCACAAATGGCCCTGCTGCCCGGGCCGGAATAATCGTAGGCGATGAAATACTGGAGTGGAATGATGTTGCCATTACCACTGCAGCAGCAGAAAAATCCATACTGTGGCGTCCGAATCCAGCATCAATAGCCACAAATGAACTGAAGAAATACGAGAAGTACCGACTCCTTACCCTTGCCCCGCTCAACACATCCAGTCGAATCAAATTTTCACGGCCTGACGGTTCCTCTGCTACAACCGTTATGCTTACTGCAGAGGCAGATGGCGCAACAATCCAGAAAAAAACTAAATTCTGGAATAAGGTGGATGACAAAAGCCCTATCCAACATAAAATTCTTCCCAGCGGATACGGGTACATCCTGCTCGGCACACTGGAAAGTAAAGAAATTTCTTACGATCAGCTTTTCACTAAATTCAAAGAAGCAATGATCTTTCTTACCGCTAATAACGTTCCGGGAATTATCCTTGACTTAAGAGCAAATAGCGGTGGTTCTGACGATCTGGCTGCCCAAATTTCCGGATTTTTTTATTCAGAAACAACATTTTATGAATATCAAAACCTTTACAACACATACAATGATCAACGCCAGATCCTCCTGCCAAGTCAGGACGACTCATATATAATTGGATGGGGAATCCCGCTCAACATCACTCCGCAATCCCCCCAGTTCACCAGACCAATTGTTGCTCTTGTGAACCCGGACACCACCAGCTCTGCGGAAGGTGTGGCTATGGCCATACGGAATTTACCTAACGGATATGTTGTGGGATTATACGGGACCAACGGTTCGTTCGGCATGACCGGTGGCGAAATCGAAATGCCGTACCACTTGCAAGCGAACTTCCCTACAGGGCAGTCATTGGACCAATTCAGGGTGATCCAACTCGACAGTAAAAACGGAATTGGCGGCATTGCACCGACAAACCGCGTTCCCCGCACAAGCGAAAACATGATCAAATATGTAAAAAGAATCGATGTAGAATTAGACTTTGCTATCAACTTTCTACAGTCGCTGGAGACAAAATAGCTCCTAAGTCAATTTTTCCCGCAGACCCAGCAATAAGATCTCCGGCTGGATAGACATTTTTAAGTACGTATGGCACTATTATGAAGTTCTACTAAAAATATAATCAACATGGCTTGTTTTTCAGTTTCAATATTCTAGCTGGGGATTGAACGAAACATGCTCAAGCGCCTTCTTGCCGCAATAAGCTGCATAGCAATTACTTTATCCACACTGTTTATCCTGCGCAGTGTTGCCAGCGCAGAACATCTGACAATCGGCTACATAGAACTTCCGCCGTACTATTTTACCAATGCGCAACAAAAGCCAACCGGTTTTTTACTTGAACTGACCCGGAAGATTATGGTGCAGGCAGGACATCAGTGCTGCTACAAAAGTATGCCCTCTAAAAGAATCCTGCATACTATCCAGAAAGACAGCACATTTGTCTCCATAGGCTGGTTTAAAACCAAAGAACGGTTGAAATATGCAAAATTTTCGCAGCCAATCTATGAGAATGCCCCCATCGTAGCCTTGATCAGACTCGACAACTACAACAAATTTAAGCACTTCAAGACATTACAGGAAATTTTAGCTCAAGAAAAATTCAAGACAGGATTTATAGCCGGACATTCCATGGGCGAATATATTGATAATCTGATCAGCAGATATCCGCATTCAGCCCATGCCTTATCAGTAACAACGGAACAACTGGTGAAGATGCTTCACTCGGCTCACATTGACTTCTGTCTTCTTGCGCCTGAAGAAATAGCCTCAATAATCGAGAAGTCCAATCTCAACAAAAATGAATTTTACTCTTTACCCATGGCGGATATCACCACCGGCAACAAACGACACCTGATGTTTTCAAAGAATATCTCAGATGAAGTGATCCAACTCATAAACAAGGCTATCGCTGATTTAAAAAACGAAGCCTTTGCTACTAACTAGCTCAAAGACTCTACCGCCGCTTACGCGGCATGGCCGCAGTGCAGACCCAGTCAAGGACCAACGGCGGATTCACATTGTAATTGAGCGACTCCTGAGCCTTACCCAGAATGAGGTCCAGGCGGCGCATTCCTTTAGCATCGAACAGGCCGGATATGGTGTTCGCAATTGGTGTGGACTGGGGATTAATGAGCGCATTCCTTAGTTCCCGCTGACAGCCAAGAACCACCTGCAATCCCATCTCTTTATCCAGTGCCCCTTTAGCAGAGGTTCGCGCAAACCAGCCCTGCCCAGAGCGCCAGAAATGGCACATGGCATTAACCCATGCTGCAACTTCCGGTGTGTTCTGCTGATCGGTAGGCCAAGCGAGTGTGATCACCCAACTGCGCGAAACGAGAGTTTCCAACAGTCGTTCACGTTGCGGCGCAGTAAGGACAAAGACATTGCCCGGACGTGGTTCTTCAAGAGTTTTGAGCAGCGCGTTGGCAGAGTTGCCGTTGAGGTGCTGCGCCTCACGGACCACGGTAACACGGGTTCCACCGCCATTCGGAGGCTGCCCCCAGACCGGAAGGAGTTCGCGGATTGAATCGACAGAGATATCTTGCTTAAGCCCGGTCCCGCTTTCATTCTCTTCGCGGTCAATGAGCAAAAAGTCATTGAAGGCATTGCCCGCTATCTGCTGGCAGGACTGGCATCTGCCGCAAGGGTCCTGACCGTTCTCGCAGTTGAGCACACAAGCCCAGTAACGAGCCATATCCATGCGTTCGTCTGCGCTGCCGCCTTCAATCAGCAGGCACTGCGGAGGCTTCTGCGCCAGCTTTGCAAAGCGGGGCAGAACCAGATTCTGTCTGGATGCTGTTTCCTGAATAGATGTGAACATATGATGCCTTCGGCGACCCTGCCGGGGGCCTTAAACCCTTTTTGTAAAAAGGGTTTAAG
>PPCM01000572.1_pt1 | contig 28379 bp, 33 predicted proteins | sample 1555541 | NCBI WGS metagenome assembly PPCM01 (sample SAMN05284479, study PRJNA326546) | Marine sediment metagenome, whole genome shotgun sequencing project. | isolation source: marine sediment | place: Germany: Wadden Sea | collected 2012-09-05 | reverse complement strand
TAAAGTTTCTACATCATTATCCTCTAATTGTTCACGAAGATATGAGTATGTATAGTTTACTGTTGTATCACCACTATTAGTAAATACATAGTATGCTCCGAATACAAATACTAAAATAATCGCTATAACGACTAAGTTACCAAATCTGCTTCCGGATGGTTTAGCTGGTTTGTTTTCAGCCATATAAAATCACTCCTTACTTACTGTATACCTCTTTTTTTAACACTCCAACATAAGGAAGGTTACGGTATTTTTCCTCATAGTCTAGGCCATAACCTACTACGAATTCTTTTGGAATTGTAACTCCAACGTATTCTGGTTCTAACGTTACAACTCTTCCTTCTGGTTTATCTAATAGTGTTACAACGCTTACGCTTTTTGCCCCACGGTATTTTAATAAATCCATAATTACTTTGATTGTTCTTCCTGTATCAACAATATCCTCAGCCAATATTACATGACGATCTTGAACAGGGATGTCCAAATCTTTTTTTATCTTAATATCACCGGAAGATTCGATTCCACCGTGATAACTTGATACATCCATAAAACCTAATTCAATATGACAATCAATTTCTGTGATTAGTCTTGCCATAAAAGGAACACATCCTTTTAATAACCCAATAACAATAGGGAATTTGTCTTTATATTCCACTGTTAATTCTTTCCCTAATCTTTTTGCTATTTCAGTAATTTCTTCTTCTGAAACCAATACTCTTTCAATATCATTATTCATATTATTCAACCTCATATACATATAGTTTATTCGTTAGTGTTTTATCTTGGTGTGACTTTTTAACACCAGGTACCCATAGTACTTTATTCTCGTCAGTTAGGAGAATGATTCTATCTCTTTTTGTTTTTGGTACTTTTTGATCAATGAAGATATCTTTGATTTTTTTTGTACCTACTTTAAGAGACATTTTATCGCCATGTTGTCGATATCTTAAGTATAAAGGAAACACTAATTCATTATAACATAATTCAATATAATTACTAACATTATGTGTTAATTTCTTATCGGTAAAGAGGTAACTTTTGTTATCGGATATAAAATATTCACCTAGTTTCGATATTTTAATATTTACATCGTTAAGGGGTTCTAGTTTCGTAATGTAGATAACGGTATATTCTTTAACAAAAATAAATTCTTTTCCAATTGAATACTCTTGATTTGGAGTTTCAGTCATACACATTTTTATTATTGATTTATATTGATCATATGAGACCTCAACTGTGTCTTTTGTAGCGATGTTTACCATGTGTTCAAGGACTTTTATTTTAACAACTTTGTTTAGACTATTAAATGCATCTAGATGTACGTTGTTGTACATAGAGTTTCCTTTTAAGAAATTCCTTTTTGCTTCTTCTAGAAGTTCATCAGCGCTATCAATGTATTCAGCTAATTGAATGATTTTGTTGTCCAAATTGGGGTTTTCTTGTTTCAATAAAGGAATAATGTGATGTCTAAATCTGTTTCTAGTATAAGTGTCCTCATTATTACTTGAATCTTCAAAATATCTGATTTTATTCTCCTTAGAATATGAGATAATCTCTTCTTTTGTGATATCCATTAAAGGTCTAATAATTGATACATTACGATCTAACCTAATATCTTTGATTCCTGAATAACCCTGGAAACTAGTACCTCTTACTATTCTCATTAAGACTGTTTCGACCTGATCGTCCAAATGATGTGCGACTATGATTTTTTTGGAGTTGTGCTTTTGAGCGACTGCTCTGAAAAATTCATACCTTTTTAATCGTGCATCTTGATGGAAGTTTGTTGCTTCTTCAGTCTCTAGAGTGTATCCCTCGAAAATGACGTTCTCATCTATTGACATTTGTTTTATATAATTATATTCATTAATCGATTCTTTACGCTTGTTATGGTTTACGTGAGCGATAATAATCTTGTTGTTGATTTGCTTTATTATATCAAAAAGGACCATTGAATCGACACCGCCACTTAAAGCGATCACAATAGGTTCATTTGGATTGATTATTTGTTTATTTAAGACATGTGTTACTAATTGATTTTTCATATTTCTCACCTGTTAGTATTATATCATATCTTTAAGATATCTTAACGAACTTAATGTGTTGATTAACATTATGGTGAATAAATATTATTATGTATGATATAATGAATCTTGAATAAAAACAGATTTCAGATTATTGATATTTAAACTTCTTTGTTTAACTTGATAAGATATTTTGAGTTTGTAGAAAATTAAAGGAGTATTATATGAAGAATAAGTATATTTTGGCTAGTGGTTCTCCAAGAAGAGAAGAATTACTAAAACTACTTTGTATTGATTTTACAATAGAAGTTAGTGATATATGTGAAGATTTAAAGGAGAATTTGACAAATTATGAGATTGTGACTGATTTAGCTTATCAAAAAGCGAATCATATTGCTAAAAAGCATAAAGACACCTATGTGTTGGGGTTTGATACTTTGGTGATTTTAGATGGAAACCCGCTGGGTAAACCCAAAGACAAACAAGATGCGTTTCGTATGTTGAGAAGTTTATCGGGTAGAGCACACGAAGTTATTACTGGTGTTGCGATTGTCTACAATGAAAAAGTTGACACATTCTACGATAGTGCGATTGTATCATTTAACGAAATGACTGATAATGAAATCAATGAGTATATTGATACATATGAACCCTTTGATAAAGCGGGAGCATATGGTATTCAAGGGTATGGTGCACGATATATTAAAGGGATAAATGGTGATTACTATTCAGTAATGGGATTGCCTGTTCAAAAATTATACAATAAACTAAGAGGCTTGTAATGAGTCTCTTTTTTGTTTGGGATTAAAAAACATTGTAGTTTAGTGTACAATATATGTATGATACTTTGTAACTATTTTAATATAGAAAATGTCGTGTTAAATTAAGAGTGACTTCAAAAGGAGGTTGTTTTATGTTTAAACTTGTGGTTAAAAAGGGAGAGCATAAAATTGTTAAGGAAAGACTTAAGTTATACGAAACACCAAAGTATAACTATGTAATTACGGATGATAAAGATAGTGTTGAAGAAGATAAAGTAAACATTGTTTTTAATCATACTGAGTTTAACAGGGTCAATAAACTTCTAGATTTAATTGTAAAAGGTGAAGAGGTTTATATTTCTGGATATAACGAATTTGGACAAAAAAGTGTTGAATGTAGAAATATTCATTATTTTATTGTCGAAGAGGATTTGGTATATTCAATGTTGTATGATACTAAGATGGTAGTAAAGATGAAGCTTTATGAGATTGAGAATTTATTAATTGATAAAGACTTTGTACGTGTTAGTAAATATTGTCTTGTTAATGTTGGAAAAGTGGATTATGTTAAAGTTGCCCTTAACTCAAAGTTAGACCTTTTAATGAAAAATGGAGATCATTGCGAAGTTAATCGAAGTTACTTAAAAGCATTTAAAGATGCGATCAAGTTATAAGGAGGTATCATTATGTGGTTTTTAATCAATAATCCATGGATTTTGTTCGTTCTTTTAGTTGTAGTTGGATTTATTTTATATGTTGGTATCTTAATTAAAAGAGAAGTAACATTTAATCGTTTACTATCAAACAAACATCATCGCATGAGAATAGAAGTACCTGAAAAATCGTTTTTTACTAAAAAAATGACTGTTTTGACAACTTCGGCAATAACCCCGATTATAGTGATCGCCCTAGTATTGAGCATTAGTTTAAGAGATGATAATGAAACCCTTGGAGACTTAACTGTCTTTGAGAATGGATCTGATGTTATTGATTTAAGAAATGATTTCTCGAACTCAATGGATAATTATTCTATTGATAGAGGATTTTTTGTAGATCAGGATGAACTTGTAATGGATGACTTTGTAGAAAATATAGATGCCACGCCCACATATGATGAAATAGATGGTGCTGTCGGTAGCGATGATTACTCAAAAGTAAATTCTCAAGTCGTCGGTGTTGACGAGATTGATAATGCGATTACGGATGGTAAATATATATATACGATTAGTGGAAAAGAAGTTGTAATAAACTTAGCTTATACAGATACACTTGAAGCGATGGCCTTGGCCGAGTACAAGACGATTCAAACTAACTCGTTATACGTAGAGGGTCTTTATGTAGATGATGATTTTCTAGTTGTTTTACTAACCTTGGACGAAGAAGTAGTAGTAGAAGTTTATGACAAGGCAAATGATTATGGATTACTTGATAGATATGTGTTGGCTGGAAATTATTTAGGAACTAGGAAAATTGAAGAAAACTTATTTGTAATAACAAGTGAGAACATTTCTTTTGATGAGAATATTGATGATGATTTACCTTATTATGATGATGGGGACTTGGTTATTGCTGAATATAAAGATATCGTTTATAACGAAGGTGTTTATCCTAATTCGTATACCACTTTTTACGGAATTGATCTTACTGAGAAGTTGGTTGATATGCAGGTTGTCCTTGGTGATAACGGATACAATTTATATGTGTCTGAAACCAATATGTACTTAACTGGTAATGCATATATTTTCGAACCCTTAGCTGATGTTGTGAACTTAGAGAACCCGATTGCAGAAACTAAAACAGCGATTATCAAAGTAGGAATTGAAGGACACAACGTTAATTATCTGACAACTGGATTTGTAGATGGATATGCATTAAATCAGTTTTCGATGGATGAGTATGATGATAATTTACGTATAGTAACTACAACGGTAGAAACAGTTTTCCAAAACGAAAGTACTATCTTTAGTTGGGAAAGAGAAACAATCAATAGACTTTGGATTCTAGACGATAGTTTAGAGGTGATTAGTGTAATTGGTGATGGTGAAGGTAACAAAAAACTAGGGGAAGAAGGAGAAACAGTTCAGTCCTCAAGATGTATTGATAATTATTGTTATATTGTGACATTTGAGCAAACTGATCCGTTCTATGTAGTGGACCTTAGTGATGTTGAAAACCCTGTAGTGGTTGGTGCGCTTAAGGTGCCTGGGTTTAGTTCGTACCTACAACCCCTATCCAATGAGTATATGTTGGGTATTGGATTTGGAGATACTAATGGTGGAACGTCCGGTATCAAGGTATCTATTTATGATATTAGCGATAAAGAGAACCCCACTGTTCATGACGAATATATATTAGATGATGGGGTGAATGGCTATAGTTGGAGTAGTGCTACATATAACCATAAAGACTTACTAGTTAATACTGGTAAAGGAATAATTGCTTTCCCTTATACGTTTACCAGTTATGATGATAATGGATTCAACTATAACTCTGGAATATTGGTTTTTGGCCTACGTAATGATATGTATTTTGAAAGTAATAACTATGTTTCACATGAAACAAACACAAGTGAGAATGTATATGTTTATAAAAGTTTATTCATAGATAAGTACCTATATACATTGTCTAACAAGTATATCAAAGCTTCTTTAATATCTAACCCTGAAGTGTTTGTCAATTCTTTGGAGTTGGAATAATGGTTTAAATAAAAAAAGTTGAGAAAAATTCTCAACTTTTTATTTTCGTTCAATTCCTAACCGTATCACTTCATTATAAACAGTACTACTCACTCTTTCAACAACACGTTCATCAAAAGGTGAAGGGATAATATAATCCTTATTAAGTTCTTCATCAGTGATGATTGAAGCAATTGCTCTCGAACTAGCAAGTTTCATACTTTCAGTAATGGCGGTAGACTTTGCATCTAATGCACCTTTGAATAAACCGGGGAATGCTAATACATTATTAATTTGATTTGGATAATCACTTCTTCCAGTCCCAACGATTAATGCTCCTGCATCAATTGCGTCTTCATAAGATATTTCCGGGTCAGGGTTTGCCATAGCGAAAATAAATGGATCTTTGTGCATTGATCTAATCATGTCCTTTGTCAAAATTCCTTTAGCTGAAACACCAATAAATACGTCTTTGTTTTGCATGAGTTCCTCGAGTGTTTTTGCATTGTTAGGAGACTTTAGAATTTTTTCATCCAGAAGCTCTTGTACCAAAAATGAATAGTCATTGTATTTGGATTCTAAAACAACACCACTTTTATTATAACCATAGATATTTTCAATACCCATTTCATGAAGTAACTTAGCAATACTACTACCAGCGGCACCAGTTCCACTAATAACAATTTGTAAATCCTTTAGATTTTTATTTGTTAAGCGACAAGCATTAATCAAAGCAGCAGAAGACACAATTGCGGTTCCGTGTTGATCATCGTGGAATACAGGGATATCTAACTCGCTCTTTAATCTTTTCTCAATATAAACACATTTTGGGGCACTGATATCCTCTAAGTTTATACCTCCGAAAGTTGGAGCTATTTTTTTAACAATATCGATGATTTCGTCTGGGTCTTGTGTATCAAGCATAATTGGAAATGCGTCGACGTTTGCAAACTCTTTAAAGAGTACCGCCTTACCTTCCATTACTGGCAACCCTGCATAAGGACCAATATTTCCTAGTCCTAGTACTGCGCTACCATCACTTACAACTGCAACTAAATTACCTTTACTGGTATATTTATATATGTTTTTTTGATCTTTTACTATTTCTTTACAAGGTTCAGCTACTCCTGGAGAGTAAGCTAGTGATAGATCATCCTTGTTTCTAACAGGAACTTTTGTGTTAACAACAATTTTACCTAAGTTATCTTCGTGAAGCTTTAAGCTTCTTTCTTTCAGATTGCTCATTTGTTGTTACCTGTAAAAATATTGTTGTTATAGATATCGTAAGCGACAAAACATGGAAAATCTTTCACTTTGAGTTCTCTAATTGCTTCAGCACCTAAATCTTCATACATGATTACTTTGCTTTCTAGAATGCGACTAGATAATAACGCTCCTGCACCACCAGTAGCGATAAGATAAACTGCTTTATTCTTGATCATTTCATGTCTGAATTCTTCACTTCGATCACCCTTGCCAATCATAACTTTTAAACCTTGTTCCATTAGCTTAGGACTTAGTTTGTCCATTCTATAACTAGATGTTGGACCACTAGCTCCGAGAGCAACTCCACCTCTCGGAGGTGTTGGACCTACATAGAATACTACACTTCCTTTGTATTCGAATGGAGGTGTTTCTTCTTGAAGTAATCTAATATGTGCTTGGTCTCGGGCAGTATATATCGTTCCTGAAATCAAGACTTTTTCTCCAACTTTTAATTGTTCAATATCTGTTTCTGTTATGGGTGTATTTAACTTTATCATAATATCACCTCGGTATGTCTTGAAGAATGGCATTGTATATTGATTCCAACGGGCAGACTTGCGATATGCATTGGGAAAAAGTCGATTTTAACTGCTAAACATGTTGTGTTTCCACCAACACCCATTGGGCCTACTCCTAATTCATTGATTTCTTTGTACAAATCATCTTCAAGTTGTTTGATAGTCTCATCAGGATTACTATCACTTAGGTCTCTTAGGAGTGCTTCTTTAGCTAGTAAAGCTGATTTTTCTAAGTTACCACCTATACCGACACCAACAATGATTGGAGGGCAAGGTTTTCCACCGGCGTTAAAAATGGTATCTAAAACTAATTTCTTAACACCTTCTATTCCATCGGCTGGAGTTAGCATTGTAACTTTGCTCATGTTTTCGCTTCCTCCACCTTTAGAAGCTATTTTTAATTTGATTTTGTCACCAGGTACGATTTTCGTGTGGATAATTGCGGGGGTATTATCTAAAGTATTTGTTCTGTTAAATGGATGATCTACAATACTTTTTCTTAGATAACCTTCTTTGTACCCTTGTCGTACACCTTCGTTGATTGCGTCATAAATATTTCCTTCAAATGTAACGTGTTGTCCAAGTTCTAAAAAGACAACAACTACTCCGGTATCTTGACAAAGAGGAACGTTTCCCTTCTTTGCAACTTCCTGGTTTTCGATGATGTCGTCTAAAATATTTTTTGCTGTTTCATTTGTTTCTTTGGCTTTGGCTTGCTTATAAAGTGTTACTAAATCACCATCTAAATGGTAGTTAATTGACATTACTGATTCTTTTACTATTTGAGTGATTTTTGTTAGTTTAATTTCTCTCATTATTTCACCTTCTATTCAACACACATATTATATCATAAAGAATATATAATGATAGAATGCTTTTAATAAAAAAACGGAAAGTTTTTACTTGATTTCACAAACTACTTGTGATAAGATTAATTCGCAAATAAAAACTTACTATGATATCCTATATCATGGCGGAAGGAGTAATATAGATGAAAAAAGGAATTCATCCAGATTACAAAACTGTAACTGTAACTTGTACTACATGTGGTAACACATTTGAATCAGGAAGTGTCTTAGACGAAGTTCGTATTGATACTTGTTCAAATTGTCATCCATTCTATACTGGAGAACAAAAATTCGGTAAAGCTGCAGGTCGCGTTGAGAAATTCAACAGACGTTATGGTCGTAAAACTGACGAAAATTAATAATATAGCCACTCATCGAGTGGCTTTTTATTTGGATTTGTTTGATCAATTTTGAAGGTCTTTTAGACCTTCTTTTATATTATCCTTAATCCACATAATAATACTAGGATCATTAAGGGGGATTCCGGCTAAAACTTCTTTTACTTCGATTGTACTAAAGTGGTAACTTGTATCGTTGTATTTGTGGTTATATATTATGTCTGCATCACCTCTAGAAATCAAGGTGATTATAGTGTCACTGATATCACCCAAAGGAGCTCTATCTATATGATCGTGAGTGAATACTGTAGTTACTTTTGTACCTACTTTTTCTTTTGATTCGATTTTGAGAAAACCTTCTGTCAATTCAGCTGCAAGTTTAAAAAGGGAAATACCTAACCCGACATTTCTAGTTGTTCTTGTTGTGTAAAACGGGTCGGTAACCGTTTTGAGTATTTCTGCACTCATTCCATCTCCGTTATCTTCAACGGTAATTTGAAATGTGTTCTCTTTTAAATCTTCGATTATATTTAACGTTACTAGTGTAGCGTTTGCTTTGATTGAGTTCTCACATATATCTAAAATGTGCAATGATAGTTCGTTCATAATATCACCCTTTAAAATAATTAAAAAATGCTTCGATTGATTTCTCTTCAAGTTCAAGAGTTTGTTCTTTTTCTGCTAGTTCTAATAGTGAATGTGCATCGCTACTTGTCAATATTCTATAGTTGTTGCATTCTACATTATCGTTTAAGAATGCTTCTTTTTGGTATTTTTGTATTTCGATTCCATCAAAATTGATTTCAGTTAGTGAATAGGTGTTTAAAGCAGATTTTGACTTTCTTTCAATGTGAGCTAAAACAACGATTCCTTCTAGTTCATATACAAGTTGAATCAAAGTACTATAAGGCATGGTTGTATGAGTGAGTGATTTTTTATATGTATCACTTGTCATATCAAATACATCCGTAATCACTTGGTTATCACTTGTCCATGGCCCAAAATCATCCGTGAGGTGATTCTCCAAAGACTTGTTTAGTTCATTGGCAGCTTGATAGGTTTTAAAGTAACAAAGAACATCAAATCCTTCATTCACAGTTACTTCTACACCTGGAATGACAATGAAATCATATGCATCTGCGATTTTTTCAATAACTGGTAGTTGTAAAGTACTATTGTGATCTGTGATTGCTATAAAATCAAGTTCCTTTAACATTGCCATATTTAAAATATTATTTGGTGTCATTAATTCATCTGCATCAGGGGATAATATCGAGTGAATATGTAAATCGTAGTAGTATAAGATGTTAGACACCTAGTTTATTTAGTAGTATTGTGGCTTCTGCGGTCGTTAGAGGAGTTTTTATAAGTGCAATGCCTAATTCATCAGCCTTTGTAACAACTTCTTCTCTAACCTTCGTATTGTGAGAGAAAACGATACAACTTAGATCAATCAAACTAGCAACTCCTAGAACATTGATATTGTTTAATATGGTAATTAATATATTATCCTCTTTTGCATTAGCCATTACATGACTAAGTAAATCGCATGAAAAAATACCCTGAGTAGTTCTATCTAAATCATCAGGATTATTGATAAGTGAAAAACGGTCGTTCATTAGTAATTCTTTAATGTTCATAATCAGATTCCTTTATCATGAATTTTATTGATAAATGTGTTCCTTTGGGACTGGACTCTAATGTCATAAAGTCTGCCACAGCTTTAATGTTGGGTAGTCCCATACCAGCACCAAATCCATTCTCAATGGCGATTTTACTGGCTGTTGAGTAACCTTCTGTTAAAGCTTTTTTAATGCATTCGATTCCAGGACCTACATCATCAAACGTGATTTCAACATATTCATCTGTTACAACAACTTTTGCAGTTCCCCCATATGAGTGAATTACAACATTGATTTCAGCTTCATATACACCGATTGTAACTTGCTTTACAAAATCACGTGATAATCCTCGTTTCTTTAAATATCTTTTTGTCAAACTAGCTACAGTACCTGCATTACCTATATCATTTCGTTCAATTAAATGTTCTTTTGTGTAATTTTCCAATTACTTGCCTTCTTCCAAAACGGACTCATAGCTTTTTACACCGTTAGTGTACAATAGTCCACTGGCTTTATACATTGTTAACTTTGTACTTACTAGTGTTATACCAATTTCATCAGCTAAATCAATTACTGATTGAGTAGGTGTTTTATCACGAACGAAAATGATTGTTTCCAAGTCTAATATTTCAGCTGTACGTAAAGCTTGATTTGTTACTAAACCAGTTACCAATGCCCCGTGTGCACCAATGTGACTTGGCATTTGTTTTAAAAGCATTAAAGCGTCACTCATTAAATCACATACAAAAGCGTAGTTGATTTCTTTAACACAAGCAGGACATTCTTGATTAAATTGTTTGGCGTTTAATAATACTAATACTTCATTTAAATCCATAATTACCTTTTCCTTTATAATTATTTTATAATTTTTATTCTATAATTATATCATAAGAAAGCGCTATAATAAAGAGATATCATAATCGAATTGATTTGCATAAAACACTAGTTTAGACTTAATTTGTGCTGAAAATCGTGTGTTGTATTGTAGGGTTTCCAGTGAAGAATAAGCAAAAATTCTGAAAGCAGATAAGTGATTAAATTCGACCAAGTCTATTGTTTTTTTTAGTGAAATATTGTATTATATATTTATTGAAAATTGAGGTGGAAATATGTATTTAAATCAAAAAGATGGTTGGATCGAGGTAATATGTGGACCGATGTTTGCAGGTAAGACTGAAGAATTGTTAAGAAGAGTAAAGAGACTTGAATATGCCAAGAAAAATATTGTCGTTTTTAAGCCAACAATAGATAATAGATATGCAGATAATGAAGTTGTTTCTCATAACAAGAATCGTACCAAATCTGTTAATATTAGTTACGCACGTCAGATTTATCAACATATTGATACGAACACGCAAGTAGTTGCGGTAGATGAAATTCAATTTTTAGATGAAGAAGCTGTTCAAATATGTGAGCATTTAGCAAGTAAAGGTATTAGAGTAATAGTAAGTGGTCTTGATAAAGATTTTAGAGGAGAACCATTTAGTTTTATGCCTAAATTACTGGCTATTGCGGAGTATGTTACGAAGCTAACAGCTATTTGTGTTAAATGTGGAATTCCTGCCACTAGAACACAGAGAATGGTGAATGGTAAACCAGCAAAATATAATGATCCAATAGTGCTGATTGGTGCTGAGGAAAGTTATGAAGCTCGATGTAGACATTGCCATAAAGTTTACCGAAAACCAAATCCATATAAGGATATGATAAAAAGATATGAGTGAAGACATTAAATATATGAAATTGGCTCTAAAACAAGCCAAAAAAGCAGCAAAAAAAGGTGAAGTTCCAGTAGGTGCGATTATCGTAAGAGATGGCAAAGTAGTTGCAAAAGCTCACAACCTACGTGAAAAGACTAAAAAAGCTACTGCTCATGCGGAAATTCTAGCTATAGAAGAAGCGAACAAAAAATTAAATAGTTGGAGACTTGACAGTTGTGTAATGTATGTTACAATAGAACCCTGTCCAATGTGTGCCGGTGCAATAATTCAGTCTCGAATTAAAACTGTAGTATATGGAGCGAAGGATATAAAATCTGGTTGTCACGAAAGTGTTACAGATCTATTTGATAGATCTTTCAATCATAAAGTAAATATAGTCTCAGGAGTTTTAGAGGATGAAGCTGGTAAAATTGTATCAAGTTTCTTCAAAGAACTGAGAAAGAAAAAGTAAAAAGGATGCATCTCTTGTGAATCATCCTCATCCAATAGGTCGTAATGAATCAGGTCAGGTCGGGAACGAAGCAGCCTTAAGTTTTCTATCTATGTGGGTGAGGGTGCTTGATAAGAGATGCTTTTATTTAGCCCTTGACAAAATAATTGCTGTGTAGTAATATTACTGTATAGTTATATTACCGAATAGTAATGGAGGTGTTTCTGTGGAAAAATATGATGTAATCAAGTTGCTTTCTGATAGAACAAGATACAATATATTTACAAAGTTATTAGATTTTGATCAACTGTGCGTATGTGAGATTGAAGAGTTGCTTGGATTAAAACAAGCTAACACATCTAAACATTTGAAAAAGTTTAAGGATTTAGAAGTGGTAGAAACAAATCGAGAAGGAAATATTGTTTACTATAAGTTATCCGATTCGTTTTTAAGAGATAATGAAGATTTAATAAAATATATTATTATGTAAAAGGAGAATAAAAAAATGGTTATAAAAATTTTAGGTGGTGGATGTGCTAGTTGTAAAGCACTTTACCAAGCAAGTGAAGCTGCATGTAAAGAATTAGGTATTGAAGCTGATATCGTTAAGGTGGAAGATTTTGCTGTAATTACTACATATAATGTAATGAGTACTCCAGCTTTAGTTATTGATGAAAAAGTAGTGGGAAATGGAAAACTGAAGTATAAGAAAGTCAGAGATTTAATCAAAGCAAATGCGTAAAAAGTTTGTATTTTTAGATTTAGATGGAACCATTATTGATCATGCAAGTCATACTGTTCCAAAATCTACAATAGAAGCGTTTAGATTAGCTAGAAACAATGGACATGAACTAATTTTAACAACAGGTAGACCTCCATGTTTATTCTATGGGATAGATAAAGAATTAGAAATGCATAATTATATTGGTGCAAATGGTAGAATAGCGGTTTATCACGATAAGATAATAATGAATGAAGTTATTGAGAAGAGTGATATTGCTAAACTAGTTGATTACTGTAGAACAAGGAAAGTTGACATTGCATACGAGGGGCTAGAGTACTTCGCACTTGAATCTAAGTATGATGACCTATATAAGAAGTTTAGTGAATATTTCAATGTAAAATTACCAATATATAAACCAGGGTTTTATAAAGAAAACGATATTTATCAAATTACCTTATATAAAGAAGGAGATTTTTCAGAGTTTGAGAAAATCACGCCGAACTTACATTATGCTACTTCATGTCAATATGGTATTGACGTTAATACAAAGGGTGGATTAAAAGAAAAAGGGATTAAAGCATATATGGAACACTTGAATCTAACTCAAGAAGATATTGTAGCAATAGGTGATGGGTTTAATGATATTGGAATGCTTGATTTTGTTGAAAATAGTATTGCAATGGGTAATGCTCATGATGATGTAAAAAAACATGCAAGGCATGTAACTACTTCCGTTGGAGATAAAGGTCTTTATAACGCCTTTAAAATGATGAATTTAATATAAAAAAAGTAGACTAATGTCTACTTTTTTTGATGCTGAAATAGGTTTTTACATAATTGTTTTCACTAATCATACCGTAATCTGCTTGGTGAGCTTTTAATATTTCGCTTACTAGATATAGGCCAATTCCTGATCCTTTTGTTTTTCGTTTCGTTGGATCTTCTTGTTCTATTCTGTAGAAAGGTAACCAAACATTTTCTAAGTCTTCATTGTTGATTGAAGTACCATAGTTTGTAAGCTCAAAATGAGCTTCTTCTTCAGTTTGTGAGACCTCGAGATAAATTCTTTCTCCTTTTGGAGTGTACTTGATTGCGTTTGTGAAGAAGTTTGAGATAACACGCTTGATAAGTTTACAGTCTGCTTCTATAAAGACTTCCTTATCGATGTTTGTAACAACATTGAACTCATATGTTTGAAGAGCTTTCTCGAAATCTTTTATGAAGTAAATAACAGCTTCACTTAGATTGAAGAAGGTAATATCAAGTTGACTGTTAGCGTCGTCTAATCGGTATATTTGTAGCATATCTTGAATCATTACAGAGGACTTATTAATCTCTTCAATTACATTGTTCAGTTCTTGGTCTTGCTCAGAATCAGTAATAATTCCATCTAAGATACCTTGAATCGTAACTTGCATTATCATTAGAGGGGTTTTTAACTCGTGAGAAATCGAAGATACAAGCTGTTTTTTTAATGCGATTTGTTTTGATTGCTCATCATATAATTTTGTTAACTCATCATTTTTTGTATTAATGGTGTCGAGGGTTTCATTTAAGTTTTTTGAAATTAGGTTTATACTTTTGGACAAAGACTCATTTTCTCTATTATTATACTCATGAGCCTCAACATTAAAGTTTAGATTTGCAATCTCCCTAGCAACAAGTTCAATATTTTGGATTGGTTTTGAAATAATATTAGACATTCTAAAACTCCACAAGAAAATGACTACTAAGGCGGTTAAGTAGATGTAATAGTTATAACCTGCGACTATATCAATAACGTCTTCAGTATTGACGATAGGGATAACAGTTACTACTCGATTATATTTTAACTCATTTACAAATATTAGTGTATTTATCGGTCCATCTTTCGATATGTACCATGAATTATTTGTTGAGTACTCTTCTAATAGTTCTCGTTCATCTTCTAACTGTTGTAATTTTGTGATTTCTTGCTGAACTACTTGATTCTTATCGAAAAGATAATTTAGATTATTCGGTTTAATAATCTCGATTACACTACCTTCAATTTCGATGCACTCATCAGACTCGCATGTTAAACCGGTCGTATAAACTCTGGCGTGGTTCACATATATATCGTTTGGTACAGCGACATCATTATCATAGTTTTTTAGATTCACTGTAACTAATTGATATAATGAGTACTCATGTTCATTATTTGGAATATAAAACTCATATATATTATTTGTACTTGATTCTTTAATTTTTACAGTATAACTAGTATAAGAAGAATTTAAAATATTGTATTCACGATCCACAATTAAACTATACGCATTATTTTCAGAAGTGAAGTTGTAAACTGCATCGTAATGATCGTTTGAGGTTTCGTTATCTTTTAATTCTTCCACATAAATATCAATATTAGATTGAATTCTTTCGAACTCTCGTTCAGTGTAATACGTTTGGAAAAATGTGTTGTTTAAAAAGGTCTGTAGTAAAAAGAATGACATGAATATTAGTATAATTGTTAGAATTAGCTGCGTTGTCATAGCTCTCGCTTTGTATACTTTGGGAAATTGCTTTATTCCTCGCCAAATTACATTTAAGATTTTCTTGGCAAAAACCAGTGCATTAGTCATCCAAGACTTCAAAACGATAACCTACTCCAAAGACAGTTTTTATGTAACTTGATTTATCTCCTAAGTATTTACGAAGTTTTTTGACGTAAGTATCTACTATTCTGTCTTCTACATAGTTGTCTATTCCCCAAACTTCATCTAAAAGTAAATTTCTAGAGCAAATTTTACTTTCGTGTTCTACAAAGTATTTTAGTAAATCAAATTCAGTTTTAGATAAATTTACTAATTCATCATTAATGTATACTTTATGAGTATCCAAATCGATTCTAATTCCACTTACTTCTAATAAACCAGAAGATTGGATAGATGTATCTTGATTTTGTAGCCGTTCTAATAAGTTCTTAACCTTTGCTACCAGTACCTTTGGATTGAAAGGTTTTGTTATATAATCATCAACTTTTAAAGAATAACCTTTTAAGATATCTTCTTCTTCTGATAAAGCCGACATCATAATAATTGGAACATTCGATGTTTCTCTTATTGTTTTTGCGACATCCCAACCATTAACGTTTGGCATCATAATGTCCAAACATACCAAATCTACTTGATTTTGGCTAAATAATTGTAACCCTTTAAAACCATCTAATGCACTTAAAACAGTGAATTTTTCATTTATAAAATAATTGCTGACAATTCGGTTAATTGTCGGTTCATCTTCAATAATCAATATCGTTGTGTTTTTCATCATAACCACCTCTTGATGTAATTATATATGAAAATTGTGAATTTTTAAAGAATTCAAACGTTATCTACTTTACTATTTAATGTAATAGATATAGAATATTAAGGAATAGGTGATTAATATGTATGATGTAATAGTAATTGGTGGAGGACATGCTGGAAGTGAAGCGTGTTTGGCTGCTGCAAGATTAGGTAAAAAGACAATGCTAGTGACTGGGGACATAAACTATGTTGCTTGGATGCCTTGTAATCCTTCTGTAGGAGGACCAGCAAAAGGAATTGTTGTAAGAGAAATTGATGCATTAGGTGGAGAAATGGGGCGCAACGCTGACAAAACTCAAATCCAAATGCGTCTTTTAAACATATCGAAAGGACCTGCTGTAAGGGCATTACGTGCTCAAAGTGATAAGGTTCTTTATCCAAAAGAAATGAAACGTGTAATATTGGAGCAAGAAAACCTAGATGTTAAAGAAGCTTATGTTGGAAAATTATTCTTAGAGAATGATCGAATAAAAGGGGTAGTTCTTGAATCTGGAGAAGTAATCGAGTCCAAAACTGTAATTTTGACAACAGGTACCTTTATGGAAGCAAAAATACTAGTTGGTGATAGTGTTACGAAAGAAGGACCGGATGGGCAAAAAGCCTCATTGGGATTAAGTCCACAATTGCGTGAACTTGGTTTTGAAACAACTCGTTTAAAAACTGGGACTCCTCCCCGAGTGAAAACTTCATCAATTGATTTTTCCAAAACAGAAAGACATGATGGGGATCAAGTGAAAAGATATTTTAGTTTTGACAAAGAACATTGTTTTGATATTGATAAACAATGGCCTTGTTACTTGACTTATACTGCTCCGAAAACTCATAATATTATAAATGAAAATTTAACAAAATCTTCGATGTATAGTGGAGTTGTTGAAGGTGTTGGACCAAGATACTGTCCATCAATTGAAGACAAACTCGTTCGATTTAGTGATAAAAACAGACATCAAATATTTTTAGAACCAGAAAGTCAGTTTATTGATGAAGTGTATGTACAAGGGTTTAGTACTTCAATGCCTCACGATATTCAAGATGAAATGGTGAAATCAATTCCTGGGTTAGAGAATGCTGTTATTGCTAAATATGCATATGCTATTGAGTATGACGCGATAGACCCTCGTACTTTATACCCAACGTTAGAATCTAAGAATTACTCTAACTTATATTTCGCGGGACAAGTTAATGGAACAAGTGGATATGAAGAAGCTGCCTGTCAAGGATTAATGGCTGCAATCAATGCAAGTTTAAAATTAGATAATAAAGAACCTTTTGTATTAAAAAGATCTGAAGCATATATTGGAGTGTTGATTGATGATTTAGTTACAAAAGGGGTTAAAGATCCCTATCGATTGTTAACATCAAGAGCAGAATATCGTTTATTGCTTAGACACGATAATGCAGATATTAGATTAAGACAATATGGATATAAACTTGGGTTAGTGGATGATAAACGTTATGAGCAATTTCAAAGAAAACTTACGGAAATCGAAGAGATAAAAGAATTATTACAAGAAACTTTCTTAAAACCGGATACAGTGAATAATAACGTTTTACTTGGTTTAGGTAGTGTTAAAATGAAAGAAAAATCTTCTTTATATACTATTTTGAGACGTCCAGAGTTAAGAATTAATGATATGGCTGCCTGGGTTGACTTGGAAAAATTTAGTGAAGAAGCATTGGAACAAACTGAAATTGATATTAAGTATGAAGGGTATATTAAGAAGTCGCTGAAACAAGCTGAAAAGATGTTGAAGATGGAAGATTACAAAATTCCTACTGATATCGATTATGATGATATTCATAATCTTGCGCTGGAAGCAAAAGAGAAATTGAAAAAAATCAAACCATTAACAATTGGACAGGCATCTAGAATCAGCGGTGTAAATCCAGCTGACATATCAATTTTACTGGTATATATAAAGCAAAAAAAATAGTAGCTTATAAATAGGCTATTATTTTTTATTGTATTTTAAATACAATGTGAGTATGTTAAAATAGAAAATAGGTGATATTATGATTGAAAAATTTAAAGGGCTACTTAAAGGTATTGGCCTTGAGATAAACGAAAAACAAGAAAAGCAATTCGCGATTTACTACAAAGAATTGGTTGAGTGGAATGAAAAAATTAATCTAACTGCAATAACTGATTTGGAAGGTGTTTATATTAAACATTTTTATGACAGTTTAACTATGGTAAAAGCTGTGGATTTTAAAGAACAAACACTATTAGATGTAGGTAGTGGTGCTGGGTTTCCATCCATTCCATTAAAAATCCTATTTCCTAATCTGCAAATTACGATTATTGATAGTTTAAAGAAGAGAATAGTATTTTTAGAAGATTTAACGAAGAAGTTGGATGTTGAAGCAACATTGATTCACGGGAGAGCCGAGGAGCACGAAAACCGAAATTCTTATGATATTGTAACAGCAAGAGCGGTAGCTAACTTACGAATTTTAGGGGAGTTATGTATACCTTTTGTGAAAAAAGAAGGATCTTTTATTAGTTTAAAAGGACCTAAGTATAAAGAGGAACTTGAGACCTGTCAAAATCTTTTCAGTAAGCTTAATGCGAAAGTTGAGAATGTTGTGGAGTACAATGTGGAAGATAGTTTTAGAGCGTTATTGGTTATTCGAAAAATTGAAAAATCAAAAATAAAATATCCAAGAAGATTTAGTCAAATAAAATCAAATCCTTTGTAGGAGGTAGATTATATGCAAAAAACGAATAAATATCAGTATGAACAACTAGAAACATATAAAGAATTATTAGAATTACGCCATATGAGAATTAAGACTTATTTAGTTAATTCACTGTTGGTGCTTTTTGGAGTTATTGTTTCTTTGGTGTTGTTTAGACTTGATTATGATGTAATGGTTACCTATGGACTTATTTTCATGTTTGTGGTCGTATTAATTATTAACGTAGCGTTATTTTCCTATAATAACGATTTATATAATTATGTGAAAATATCCATGTATCTAAATGTAATTGCAGTGTATGTGATTTCTACTACACTGATTATGATATTTAAGACACCAAGTATTTTTACAAGTCTATTTTTAGCATACGCAATAACCGCTATATATCAGGACTACAAGGTGATGTTACTTAGCAACAGCTTATTGTTTATATGTGGTGGATTATTATCAATATTTTATTCAGATGTATTCTTAATACCTGGTAATAATGATGTTCACAATTTCTTTATACTTGTGTTCTTGTTATTGTTTGTTATGTTGCTATCCCTTAGTTCTTATATTTTGATTAAGAGAAAGACATTTTTCTATAATCAGTTAGCGGAAATTAAAGAGTCTGAAGTGAGAAACCTAGACTTGTTAAGTGAGATTGATTATATCAAAACAAAAGAGAAAATCGATTTAAATGTTTACTACAAATCTTTAACAACATTTTCGAAAGAATTATCAAAGAAAATTGGAATAGAGAATGTATTTACAAGAAAAATCCAATTACTTAAGGATCTTAGAAAGTATACAATCAATGACTTATTAGAGAAATATCCAGAATACAATGAAGCAGAGATTGAATCGATTAGATTGATGGAATTAACTACTACCAATAAAATGCGTAATATCGCACTGAAAGCAAGTCAAAGTGCTGATATAGAAGTGGATAAGAAAGAAATCTTTTCAGAGACATTATATAAATCATTTAAACATCCTAAGGATGAGCAATACGTTCAAATAATAGCGTTTGTTGTATTTTATTGCTTATTAAAAACAGATAAACCATACTTGAAAAGTTTGGATGAAAAAACATTGAAGGATATGCTATATAATTCGGAGTATTATTATAGAATTGATCGTAGCATATTTGATATATATTTTGAGAATAGTGAAGTATTTGAAACAATAGTAGATGACATATTCAAAGGTGCGTGGTCTTATGAAAAAGATAATTAATAGTATTAGAAATAGTGAGTTCTTATCTTTTAGTGAAGTATTACGATTAAAAGTCTCTATTGTCACTTTGTTTGTTGTTGTTTTAACAATCTTATCTATTCCGTTATCGACACTTAATGATTTTGCGATACAAGCAGATGTAATTGTTCCCTTAGTTATTGTAGCTTTTATATTTTTAACTATTCTATTATTGGCACTGAACTTTAACAGAGTAGCGATGCATTTCTCGATTTTTACCATTTTGATTTTATTATTCTATTTCACATATGGATCTAACCAATTTTATGGTTACATCATGTTCTTTGTAACGTTAACCATTTTGATATTCTATCAGGATTTAGCAACATATTTCTTGTATGGGTTTATCATTACAGGTTATGGAATTTATTATGTGCTAACAAATGGTTCTACTATTATAGGGACAAACTCATTAGACAATGATGTTTCTATGTACTCTTACATTATTATATTAAGTGGGTTCTATCTTATATTCTTGATTCAATTTATCTTATCAGATAATATTTATGAGGATATGAATAGTGAATGGGTAAGAATGACAAAACTTCTTAATAAGTATCAAACAGTGAGTTCACGACACTTAGTCGAAATGGTCGAGAAAAATGGGAAAGAGTTACTATTTAAGAACTTGAAATTCCAACAAACTGTAAGCGAAATTAGTGTATTCATTAATGAATTTTTTGAAGAGGATGCTAACAATATTGCAGAAGTGGTAGAATATTATTTCTTCATTCAAGATCAAGATTTGGATGATGTTATTGAGAACAAGAAACTATCTGTTCAAGCACGTAAATATGCGGTTCAGTTTAAGAAGTATTTAATGAATGATAATAGCGAGTTAACTTCTATGCTATATGATTTTACTACTTTGTTTAAGAGTGATAATCTGTATGATGATAATAGATATAACTACAATTTAGATGAATTATTTCCAGATAGAATTGATAAACTTTTATCTCTTGCGATACTCTATAAATACTTGAAGACAGAATTGACACAGATGGACAAATGGGGTATGATTAGTAAAGCTTTGACGCATCAAGAGATCACAAAGCTGTTTATATCCAAAGAGTTTAGAGAGTTTATTACATACGAACAAGTTAATTTCTATTTAGATAATGAAGATTTATTTGAGACGTATTTATAACGAGTTATCCACAGGTTTTCGTGGATAACTTTTATTTGCAACAACTATTTATATAAAAAAAAATATGGTAGAATATTAATACTATTCTATATGAAAGAATGTTTGAGGTGGATATTATGGGGAAGATTATATCAATTAGCAATCAAAAAGGTGGAGTTGGTAAAACAACTACAAGCGTTAACTTAGCAAGCTCGTTATCCTATTTAGGGAAACGTGTACTTTTAGTTGATGTGGATCATCAAGCGAATGCAACTACATATATGGGAATTAACAGGGCGAACTTAAAATATACAGTTGCCAATATTTTTACAGAAACTGCAAATGTAAGAGATGTTATTGAGAAGGTTTCAAGTGTAAATGTAGATATCATCCCAGCACGTTATGAACTGGGGAATGTCGAAAGTTATTTAATAACTCATGATAACAAAGATTTTATTTTATCTAATGCTTTAGAGGAAGTTAGGGATGAATATGATTTCATTATTATTGATTGTCCTCCTTCACTAGGAATTGTTACAATAAATGCATTAACAGCATCTGATAGTGTTTTAATCCCAGTACAATGTGAGTTTTTAGCATTGGATGGATTAACACAATTACTAAATACAATCAGAATGATTCAAAATAAGCAAAAATACAACCATAAGGCTTTAACTATTGAGGGTGTATTACTGACGATGTTAGATACAAGAAGTAATATTGGATATGAAGTGATTAATGAAGTAAGAACTTACTTTAAAGAAAAAGTGTTTAAAACAATTATTCCAAGAAATGTTAAAGTTTCTGTTGCTCCAAGTCATGGGTTGCCTGTTACTGAGTTTTCTCCAAGATCTAAAGGTTCAATAAGTTATCAAAATCTTGCTAAAGAAATGGTAGCAATAATTGAGCAAGGTTAATAATAACTTAGGAAGAAGTATTTCGGATTTATTGGAAGAAAACAAGGCGGAGTTTCAAAAGAATGAGGAAATTATAGAAGTATTATTAGCTAATATTTCACCAAATCCTGATCAACCTAGAACTAATTTTGATAAAAGTTCATTAAACGAGTTGGCAAATTCTATTAAAGAACATGGAGTTATTCAACCGGTTATATTAAAACCAAGTGGTAATGATAAATATGTTTTGGTAGCTGGTGAAAGAAGAGTTTTAGCATCAAGAATTGCTGGGTTAAGAACGATACCTAGTATTGTTAGAAACTATAATTCTGTTCATTTATCAGAGATTGCTTTATTGGAAAATATTCAAAGAGAAGATTTGTCTCCGATTGAAGAGGCTATTGCATTTCAAACAGCCTTAGCCAAGCTTAATTTGACACATGAACAACTGAGTAAAAAAATAGGTAAAAGTAGAAGTTATGTAACTAATTCAGTTGGATTGTTGAATTTACCAGCAGTCATTATCAATGATGTGAATCTAGGTAATCTATCGATGGGGCATGCTCGTGTTTTGAGTAAAGTTAAAAATCATAGTTTATGTTTAGAATTATATAATAGAATTATTGATGAAGAGTTAACTGTTCGAGAGCTAGAGTTGATTGTTCGTGAGATTAATAAGAAGCGTGAAGCATATATTATAACGGATCGTGAAATAGAGAAAATACAAGAAACCTTGGTCGAAAAACTACCTTCAGGAACAAAATGTAGAATCAGAAAAAACAAGATTGAGTTTGCATTTAGTACAAAAGAAGAGTTAGACAAAGTCATGGGAATTATTATTGGAGGACAAGATGAATAACTTAAGTGATGTGTTATACGAGATATTGACAACAAGACTTAAAATTGTTGACGAATTGTCAAGCTTGATTGTCTTAGTTGTTGTAGTTGTTGTGTGGTTAATTATTGGATTGTTAATCAATAAATTACTTGCATCTGTCGTTAAAAGAGGGTTAAAAGTATCGAAAAATGACCCGCGAGCACTAACGATATCAAAATTGATTATCAATATTGTTCGATATGTAGTGTGGTTTATTATTATCTTATTAATATTAGAACAGTTCGGTGTGGATATCACTCCTTTTATTGCTTCAGCAGGAGTTATTGGATTAGCTGTAGGATTCGGAGCGCAAGAATTAGTCAAGGATTTCATAAGTGGCTTTTTCATTATATTTGAACACACATTTGATATTGACGATATTATTGAAGTTGACGGATTTAAAGGTAAAGTTTTATCTTTGGGGCTAAGAACAACGGTATTAGAGAATTGGAAAGGTGAAGTTAAAACTATTAGTAACGGAAGTATTGGTAGTGTAGTTAACTTTTCTAGAAATGACAGTGTAGGAATTGTTGATTTTGGTGTCAGTTACGATACAGATTTAGTGAAATTTAATGAGTTAATGAATGTATTTGTTGAAGAATTAGAGAAAACTTATAAAGATCTTACAGGTAAGCCTCAATTTTTAGGTGTTACTGAGTTGGCGGATTCTAGTATTAACATGAGAATTATTTTTACCACTGAACCAATGCAGTATTTTGGATTAGAAAGAGATATTAGAAAAGATTTGGTTGCTTACTGTTCAGAAAAAGATGTAGAGATTCCCTTTCCGCAGTTGGTGGTTCACAATGGATAAAGTTCAATTGGGATCGATTTTGGTTCTTAAAAAAGGACATCCTTGTGGAGCTAATGAGTGGGAAGTAATACGATATGGATCTGATGTAAAATTAAAGTGTTTAGGGTGCAGTCGAGTAGTAATGCTAGATAGACCGGTGCTATTGAAGAGAATAAAAAAAGTAACTAATCCTCAGGATTAGTTACTTTTATTAATTTAAAGCTAAATTCTACATAATTATCTTTTGAGACCACTTCACATTTTGAGGAGTGTCTGTCTAAAGTTTGAGCTACGATATATAAACCCAATCCTGTAGATCCTTCTACACGACTTCTTACTTTATCAACTCGATAGAAAGGATCGAATATTTTGTTTATATCTTCATCATTGATTGTATTCCCGTAGTTTCGTATTTTAAATACTACATCATTATACTCGCTGTATAGCTTTATATGGATTTTTTCTTTCTTTGGAGTATATTTTATGGCGTTACTAAACAAATTCACTACAACCGTTTCTATTCGGTCTCTGTTACATAATACGTAAGCATCCTCTAAGTTAAACGAAACGTTTAGGTTCAAGTTCATATATAAAGGTTTTAAGGACTGATCAACATCTAAGATAATATCTTTTAAGTTGTTCACTTTCCAACTTTGTTCATAGTTTGGAACATCAAGCTTATAAACGTTACTCATATCTTTAATCATTTTATTGGTTTTTAAGACTTCTTTTTGAATCAGTTGAAGAGCATTAGTTATGTCGTCCTTAGTCTCGTAGATGTCATTCTCTAACGCTTCAGCACTAGCTTGGATAACTGCGAGTGGTGTCTTTAACTCGTGACTCATACCTCTAACAAAATCTCTTCGTCTTAATTCGTTTTTATTTTCTTCAGCAAGGCTCTCTGAGAGTTGTTTATTTTGTTCATTAAGGCGATATAATGTTGTTTTTAGATTTGAAGATAGAATATTGATATTTCCTGCAAGTTCTGCGAATTCATCTGTAGACTCGAGTTTAAGTGGTGGTTGCTCAAAATTCAAGACGGATAGTTTCTTTGTTTGCTCGTTAATGTATAATAAAGGACGAGAGAATTCTCTAGAATAAATAAATGAGGCAATTATTAACACTATCAAAACGATTATGAACATATATAAATTTACCGTGGCAGCAGTTTTCACTATATCATCAATATGTGCCATATCGTATACTGAAACCAAGATGTAGTCTTCATTTTCCATTTCTATCTCAGAATAAAAGACGAGTGTTGCCCCTAGTCTCTGTGTTGAGTTAGTTAGGTAATAATTACCATTTTCAAATTCAACATTTGACATATAGTTTTTTGAGATTAGATTTAATACTTCTTTAGATACCAAACTGTTAATTTGTGTATCTCCAGTAATTTCATTGTTTTCTATAGATACTAGAGTACCTGAAAATTGTATTTGATCTGTGTAATCTATACCTAAGAAGTCGGGAATGTCCTCTTGATCAACTGTAGCTTTGATTACTGTTTCATCCTGTACTTTCAAGTATAAAGGATAAAGAATCTCACTATCATCATTGTATAGTATAGTATTTACGCTGTCTCCGAGTGTATAGATGACATCTTCTGTTTTTGGTGAATAAATGTAATATGTATTAGAATTGTTTGATACTTCTAATACATAACAATCAAGAGAAGTGTCGCCGTTGGATAGGGAATCCTTAGATATTAGAGCAGCTTCTGTTTGTGTGTTTCTAGAGAACAGCAGTTCCTCAATCATCATGTCTTCGTAATTTTCTTGTTCGCTAAGCGCGGTAATTTCAGATTTTACACTTTTTATTGTTCGGGTAGTGTAAATAGTTCTGAAAAAGGCTTCTTGGAAAACAAACATAAATAAGAAAACAACGATGTATATTAACATTAATGAGAAGAAAGCTTTTCCTATAAAACTAGATTTAATCCTATTCAACTGTAAACTTATATCCTATTCCAAATACGGTCTGGATGTATTTCCCGGCAGTTCCTAGTTTTTTTCTTAGAACTTTGATATAGGTGTCTACAACACGTTCTTCAACATAAACATCCATTCCCCATACTTCATCGAGTATTGTTACCCTGTCTAATGCAATATTTTGATTTTTAACAAAGAAACTTAACAAGTCAAATTCTGTTTTTGATAGTTTTATACTTTCTTTATTAACTTTGGCCACTCTACTTTCGAAATTAATATCAAGTTCTTTGATTTTGTATGATAGAGATGCGTTTGAATTAGATGCTGTATTAGAAGTTCTTCTTAAAACACTGTTTACTTTAGCTATTAGTATTGAAGGACTAAATGGTTTTGTAACATAATCATCCACCTCTAAATCAAAGCCTTTTAGTTGATCCAGTTCGCTGTCTAATGCAGTCATTAAGATAATTGGGACATTACTGTATTGGCGAATACTTCTTACGACTTGCCAACCATCAATGTTGGGCATCATAATATCACTACAAATAATATCAATTTTCTTAGTTCTAAATAACTCTAGACCTTCTAATCCATCATTTGCTGTGTATACTTTGAACTCGTTCTTTTTGAAGTATGCTGCCAAAATACTTTGTAAACTTAACTCATCTTCGATTATTAATACAGTCTTCATTTATATCACACTCATTTCATATATAATATAACATAAAAAAATAGGTTATATCTAATTTTCACAAAACATTCACATTAAATCAAAAACAATATTGATTAAGAAGATAGAATTAGATAGAATAAAATAAGGAGTGATTCGTATGAAAAGTATAGTAGAAGAAATTATAAAGTTTCGTGATGAGCGAGGGTGGAAAGAACATGATAAACCCGAGAATCTTGCAAAATCAATAATAATTGAAGCAGCTGAATTACTTGAAAATTATCAATGGGGACCAGCTGGAGCTGATTTAGTAAATGTGAAGGAAGAAATAGCAGATGTGATTATATATTCTATTGCAATGGCACACGATCTTGGTTTTGATGTTAATGAGATGATCCTTGAAAAGTTAGAAAAAAATGCTATTAAATATCCTTTAAAAAAATAACTTGCATTTCTGTTTGACTTAGTATAGAATAAAAAAGCATGTTTCTGGGCAGGTAGCGAAGTGGTTAAACGCGGCAGACTGTAACTCTGCTCCTTAGGGTTCGGCGGTTCAAATCCGTCCCTTCCCACCATGTTGGGCTATGGCCAAGTGGTTAAGGCACCGGACTTTGACTCCGGGACCGATGGTTCGAATCCATCTAGCCCAGCCAGATTTTACTTAAAATCAAAAAAATGAAAAAACTGCAAATTATGTGTTGACATTCTAAAAAATATTTAGTAGAATAATTAAGCACTTGTGACTTGTTGGATGGGGGCCTGTAGCTCAGTTGGTTAGAGCGCACGCCTGATAAGCGTGAGGTCGTTGGTTCAACTCCAATCAGGCCCACCAATAATTTTACTTAGTGCATTAATATATAAAACTTTAACAAACCTATTATATGGGGCCTTAGCTCAGCTGGGAGAGCGCCTGCCTTGCACGCAGGAGGTCAGCGGTTCGATCCCGCTAGGCTCCACCATATGGAGGATTAGCTCAGTTGGGAGAGCACTTGCCTTACAAGCAAGGGGTCACTGGTTCGAGCCCAGTATTCTCCACCATTCGCCGGAATAGCTCAGCAGGTAGAGCAACTGACTTGTAATCAGTAGGTCACGGGTTCGACTCCTGTTTCCGGCACCATGTATTAGACCCGCTAGCTCAGTTGGTAGAGCATCTGACTTTTAATCAGAGGGTCAGAGGTTCGAATCCTCTGCGGGTCACCATTTTTGTTGCCTGGGTGGCGGAATTGGTAGACGCGTTGGACTTAAAATCCAATGGTAGTAATACCGTGCCGGTTCGACTCCGGCCCTAGGTACCATATTTTTATATTTAGTATTGATGTACTTATCAGGAAACAAAAATTAACAGAGACTAGCTCTGTGGTAGTATATAACACGTAGTTAAATACTCTAGACTATTCTAGGCTCTACTTACTTGTCAACATGGCGGTGTAGCTCAGATGGCTAGAGCATTCGGTTCATACCCGAAAGGTCGTGGGTTCGACTCCCTCCGCCGCTACCATGTTATGGACCCGTAGCTCAGTCTGGTTAGAGCTCCCGGCTCATAACCGGTAGGTCGCAGGTTCGAATCCTGCCGGGTCCACCAATTTTTTTTATTCATTATACTTAAGCACGGAGGAATACCCAAGTCCGGCTGAAGGGATCGGTCTTGAAAACCGACAGGGCGTTAACGCGCCGCGGGGGTTCGAATCCCTCTTCCTCCGCCATTAATGAATTCTAAGAAATTGAAGTATTATTTACCAGAGAAACAAATCATCACTCATATCGCGGGGTGGAGCAGTCTGGTAGCTCATCGGGCTCATAACCCGAAGGTCGTTGGTTCAAATCCTTCCCCCGCAACCAAATGGTCCTGTGGTGTAGCGGTTAACATGTCGGTCTGTCACACCGAAGATCGCGGGTT
>PPCM01000570.1_pt1 | contig 28476 bp, 20 predicted proteins | sample 1555541 | NCBI WGS metagenome assembly PPCM01 (sample SAMN05284479, study PRJNA326546) | Marine sediment metagenome, whole genome shotgun sequencing project. | isolation source: marine sediment | place: Germany: Wadden Sea | collected 2012-09-05 | reverse complement strand
GTTAAGGCTTGAAAATCAAGAGATAATAGAAAGGGAAAGAGGCTGCGGGCAGGCGGCTCGTTTCAAGCCGGCACCCTGCTCCACACCTATAGGCTGTATTGACTTGAAGGGGGATTTCATAATATATTGAATTATCCCGAACACAATGCAGAATATGGCGGATAGGATCGGCTCGCGGCCCTGCTTAGGCTCCACCTTTTTCGTTTGAATTTTCCAGTCGAGCCTTCGGTGTTTTTTAAAACCCGTGTTGCATCGCCTGAATAGGGTGGTTTCCAAATGAGCTGTTGGGAATTCAAGGTCGGGTAAGTATTTTTAAGAGTTTCGCGATAGATCCATATGGAGGAATCGTCATGTTTCAAAGACTGTCAATTCTGTTGTCGGTTGTTTTTGCGGCATTTTCGATCCATGCAGCTTCATTTGCCGCAAACTTGATCAATACCCATGAGAGCGGTAATCGCGTCCCCACCCTCACCATCGAGCGGGATGCGACGCTGCCGGGGCACCGGGGAGAGGAGACCACTCTCTCATACCGCCTTTCATTGTACGGCAACCCGGGTTCGAACCTTCCCCTCGTCGTACAGGTTCATTCCTGGGGAAGCAACTTTACCGGTCAGGAAGAGATCGCCCGATGGACTCCCGAAGCCTATGATTTCATAATGCTTTATTTCCAATACAAACCCTCCTCCGGAAATGAGGACGACTGGTGGTTCGGCACGCAATGGGACGGAGAATGCCGCATGTGGGCCCATGAGGCGGTCATGGATATCGTCAGGGAAGTCGTCTCGGGCACGATCGTGAACGATCATTTTGCCCATACCACCATTGACCCCGAACGAGTCTATATGTTCGGGCACAGCATCGGGGGTACCGGTTCCTGGCAGCTGGGCGTTCGAAACCCCGATGTGTTTGCCGCGATTCATGCCCATGCGGGCTTTGCGCGCTTCACTCCGCCCGTGGGGCCCTTTCAGGCCCAGTTTGAAAAGGACATTGTCGGCACGCCGGAGGAGGGGGTAATCCTGAGGGACGACGGGGGAACCGGCCGGCCGGCAAGGGCGTATTCCGATCTCTCACTGTGGTTGTCGGAGTACAAGGGCGCCTCTTACGAGACGCCGTTTATTTTTGCGACTCATGGAACCGGCGACGAAACGGTGCCGGCGGCTTCCGGCGGCGACTTGATGCAACGGGTTGCGGATGAACAGAAAAGGGGGCTCTCCTATTTGAGACATCCCGGCGGCCACTCCGAGCATAATTTTATTCGACTCAACTGGCTGTGGAACTTCAGGCGGGATCGGAGCTTTCTTGCCTTCACCAATCGAAGCGGTTACGGTGCGGCTCTCGATGCCAACGGCATGATTAACGATCTGTCCCTTTTCTACTGGGACCCGGACTCCATCGTGGACCGTGCCGATCGCTATGAAGTGACCCTTGAGGGGGCCGGGCACGCGGATGTGACCTTGCGAAGATTGCAGCGGTTTGAAGTTGCCCCCGACCACTCTTTTCGATACTGGTTCGGTACGCAAAACGGGGAGGGGACCGCCATTCGGTCCACCGGTGACGGCCTGCTCACGATTCCCGATCTATCCGGCGGTGTTCGCCTGATCATTACTCCGGAGGAGGGGACATCGCCTCCGGTTGAGCCGGAAAAAAAGTCGCCTGAACCCGGCATCACCCTCAACGGGGCGGACGGTAGCGGCGAAAGTCCGGTCCATGCCCAGCTCGGAACCCCTCTTACCCTGTCCGTATCCCTTGAGTGCGGGGATTACCGGGGAGAGGCCGGTGAATGGTGGCTTGTTGTCGCGGGGGAGAACGGTCTCCATTCCTTTACCCCTGATGGATGGGTCCCCGGCATTACAAGGGTAGTTGATATGCCCCTGTTCACGCTCGATCCCGTCGACATTTCGGCTCCTGAGCTGCCTGCGGGTTCATACACTTTCTATTTCGCTGTTGATCTGTTGTTGGACAACCTGGTGACCCTGTCGTCGCTATATGTGGATTCCGTTGCTTTGGCCCTGACCTCGGGCGACACACCGGATATACCTTCGCCCCCCGGCATTCATACCGTTGTTCCGGATACCGCCGGCGCCGTGCATGTCTGGGCGGATCAACTGCAAACCTACAATGACGACCAGAACCGGTTTGTGGGGCAGAACTTCGTGGGGGCACAAAAATTGACGAAGGACCGCATCGATGCGATTCGACAATACAATCCGGGTTTCATGGTGTTGCAATACCATAAGGCATATGGGGTTGATATCGGAAACAATATCGTCGGTCCAACCCTGTGGGGCCCGGATATCGCCACAATGGAGGAATTTGCGTCAGACCACCCGGAATACGGCGGACTTGAAGATTACTACATGCACTGGACCAATGATCGTGACCCGGAGCATCGTGTTCAGCATTACTGGGCGGGAAATCTGGAATATCACCTTGCGGATATCGGCCATTCCGGTTTTCGCTCATACTTGACCGAAAAAATGATCGAAAGATGCCGGGAAATCGGTTTCAACGGAACATTTTTCGATGTCGCCTATTTTCCCTGGTATGAGTATGAGCCGGATTACGACACCGCCGTCGGTTTCGGCGGAAACGGCATGATGTGGTATGAATACCCTCCCTGGAACTGGCCTTCAATATCCCGGGATGCTTCGGCGCTTGCCCGAAACTGGAACTCGCTGGCCGTTCCTTACTGGCGGGACATTGCGGGAAATTATGTCTCGGGTGAAACAAGGTATCTTACCCTGGTGAACTGCGGCCGCATGATTACCGGCTGGTATGAGCATGAGTATCTCGATCATGTGGACGGGGGCATGTCGGAGGGGTGGATGACCGGAGGGGACAGCAACGACCGACTGGTGGGGGCCGACTGGAAATTGTCGGCATCGAGAATTCTAAGGTATATTACCGGTAACGATAAGATCCTTATCGCCCAGCCCAATAACGGCAGGTTCGAAAGTATCGCCCTGCGTGAATGGTGGATCGCAAATTACTTTTTACTGAAGAACGATAAGTCATTTTACTACTATGCATACAGCATGGATCTCAATTGGTGGCCCGAATACGAGATAAACATAGGTCCGTACCTGAAGCCTGCACCTGTTAATCTCGATGATCTTCTAGTCGAGGGCACGGACAGCCTTTACGCCAGACCCTATGAAAACGGCCTTGTGCTGGTTAATCCCGGAGAACGTGCACAGTCGTATCCTCTTGAGGGAACCTGTTACCGTTACACATTCTCCGGAGGCGGGTATGTGGAGAATAACGTAAAACCCTCCATGTCCCTGGAACACTCGACCCCGGTGAGCGGAACGCTTTCCGTTGAACCCCATTCCGCGATGATCTTGTGGAAACCGGGCGATTAAATCGTGACAAACACCATTGGTTTCCGTTCCGTAAGAAAAGATAGGAGGTAATATGAGGTCGCTTAAAATGATTGGATATTTCAGTTTAATGGTTTGTGCATTGCTTGTCCCTCGGCCCGTTTGTTCCCAGGGAATCCTTATCGATCACACATGCACGGATATATCTAAAATTCCCGAAGTTTGGGTGAATGAAGTAAAAAACACACTGAAAGTCCATTATGCCCATACTTCCCACGGTGAACAGATAACGGTGGGGCTTGAACGACTTTCAGACGCGAATTCGAAGTACGCCTATTACCCCGACAATTGTACGGTCCCCTCGACAAGCGACCATTTAAGCCTGATGGATGGGCAGTATTATGACAACTATTGTGAAACATATGTTACCCCGGAACTGTACTGGGAAGGCGCCGGCGCCCTGAACATGAGCAGAGGCGTGTTGAACAGCTTCGATGTGAATATCTCCATGTGGGCCTGGTGTTCCCAGGTGGAGTATTATACCCGGGAGCAGGTTCAGGTGTACCTTGACAACATGGCACGCCTGGAAAGCGAATATCCCCATGTCACCTTCATCTATACGACGGGCAATGCCCAGAGCGAGGAGAATCAAAACAGATTTGACAGGAATGAGCAGATCAGGGCCTATTGCCGTGAAAACAACAAGGTGCTGTTTGATTTTGCCGATCTTGATTGCTGGTATAACGGTGAACAACAAACGATAAACGGCATCCCCTCGGAACATCCCCGGTACTCGGGAGAGGAGGCGGGGCACACGACTTATGAGAGCTCTGAAAACAAGGGAAGAGCGTTCTGGTGGTTGCTGGCGCGAATTGCAGGTTGGGACGGGGGGAACGGCACACCCCCTGACTCGCCAAGTCTGACGGTGGCGACCGTCGGCACCGCAGTTACGGTTTCCTGGACCTCGATGTCCGGCGCAACCGGGTATCTCCTCTCTTACGCCCCGTACCCTTATACCGGCCCCGATTCCATACAAAGCGCGAATATGGGAGAACAAACCGGCATTTCGGCCAAGCTTTGGGACGGCGCCGCTTTTTACATTACCGTTCAGGCGTATAACGGTGCCGGCAGTTCTAATTATTCCAATGTGGAGTATTTTTCATGCGGAAACAAGAAACGGGGATATCTTGGTTTTGTTGAAAAAGCATATTAATGGGTGTGTGAAACGACCCGGCGCCCGGGAGGGCCCGGGTCGTTTTATTCCGGTGGGTTAGATAACCCAGACGGTGAGCTCATCGGCTTTTTTGATCACCTTTGTGCTTGTGCGCCCCACGAAAAACTCCTCGAAGAAGGAGAGAAGGCCCCTTCTGCCCAGCACCACCGTGTCGCAGCCGCTGGTGCCGGCCTTTTCGATGATATGGCCGGCTCTGTCGGTTTCGATCACGTCGATTTCGTGGGAGATCCGCTCGTCCGTGAACCCCTCCTCCCTCAGCAGATCCTCCGCTTCCCTGACCCTTGGGGCGATGGAGCGTTTGCCGGAGGCAACGGGATCGCCGTTCCCATCGTTCAGAAAGATCTCCTTGTCTCCCACCCAGAAGCGGCCGTGCTTGCTGAGCATGCTGTAAAGTTTGACCGGGCAGCCGGATTCGCCCACAAGGCAACCCACCCTGGAAACACCGCGCATGGATCCGTTGGAGCCGTCGAAGGCAACACAGATGGTGTTGGATCTGGGGGCACCGCCCACGACGATCACGGGAATATGGTTGATCTTGTCCACCAGTTTGATGGCAACGCTTTTCACCAGGATGTCCTTCAGCTTGCTCATGCCCGTCCGTCCCACCACCACGGCGTTGTAATCCTTATGGGATTCCTTGATGATGTCCCTTTCGACGTCCAGTTTCTTCTGGCGGATCTTTGTGTGAACGGCCTCTTCAGCGAAACCGGCTTCAAGGAGGAGGGCGGTTGCCTTTTCCATGAACTTGCAGACAAGCTTCTGCTGATCCGTTACCCATTGCTGCAGCCGGGGAAGCTGGGCGCCGAACAACGCGTTGTCCTTGAACTCGTTGAACAGGTCCGGCAGCTTGTCGCTGACGTTAAAGAGAACCACCTCCGTCCGATCCGGCGGGAACACCATGCCCACATATCGCACAGCCTCCACGGATTGATCGGAACCGTCGACAGCCAGTAGAATTTTATGGAGTTGTTTGTTTTCTTTCACGTCGCCCTCCTTTATGCTTGTTTTGCTGATGTATCGGGGAATGCTCCGATTACTTCCGGTTCATTCCGGCCAACCTTGGTTAAACAGTGAAACCTTCCGCGCTTAAAGTGTGGATAACTGCCGGGGCCGCCAAAGCGGTTTTGACAGCATGTGAAAACAGACCGACTTCGTTTTGCAACAAGGATCAATACCCCGGACCATTGCCTGATGGATTCATTGCTTTTCCGAAAACAAGTAAATACTGCTTCAGGTTCCGGCGAATTCGTCATTTGCCGGGATCACGGTCGGCCGCTCCTTGAAAGAAAGGCGCTCGTTTGCGTGCTCTTTGGAATCACAGGAGGAGATGAGGAGGAGTCGGCGTGACGCGTAACCCGTTTCCCCGGGGGGATAATTGATTTCGGATCTTTCTGAGAAAGAACTGAATCCGGGGCCGGTTACTTGGAAAGCCCTTTGCCCGACCCGTTCGAATGGATCGGGCCGATGTTGATATTTAAGGGGCGGATAAACCCGGCGCCGGCCGGTTGTGGAAGAACGCCGGCATCGATAGCGGGGCCGCTGCCCAAAACGCTCTTGGTGCGTCCTGAAAACTCTGTATAACTAATTACTTATTATAAGTTATGAGCTTTGGCAACGTATTTTTTATTTCCTCACAATTTCCATGATGTTGGTGAATGGCGGTGTGTCGTAAAACCGCCGATTTGGAACTGCAATTTGGCGGAACCTGTGTCCCTTGTTCATCGTCAAGGCGTTCCTTGAAGGATTGTTGTTTTCATCGAAGGGTAAATGACAACGCTATGTGCCGGAAATTAGATGTGATCATCGGTTGGATCGAATGAATCGATTGTCTTGGACTCACCTGATGGAATGATCGGATTGGGCGGATGGAGGGCGTGCATTTGAAATGATTTTTTCGGGATCGGTACGATTGATGAATCCGCAAAAAAAATCGAAGACCGATTTTGGGTACTCGGATGGTACTTTTTATCGCACAGAATACAGATTCAAAGTAATTTGTCATATCGAAGTGGATTGATGGAAAGAGCAGAAATTGATTGTTTAGTATTAAAATGTCAGCAGAAAATATGGATTTTCACCTGTGTCGGGGCATTGTTTTCGTTTTTATCAATGTTTTGGCTTGAAAATTGTATGTTGAGTCCGGGGCAGGGCATTCCGCTTCTTTCCTCCATGTAATAACTTGTGAATGAGGGGAATTTGATACAGTGCCGTTACCCTGAGCTTTACCCGTCGTTGTTGTTGTAGGGTACCAGGGATGCAGGATAGACGTTTTATGCGATTGTGAGAAATGATGAGCGTGCTTTAAGCCCCAGATAAATAAGGGTAAAACAGAATCGATGTTGATTGTATAGGATAATGGGTCTGATGTGTAATATGTGGTGTGTCAGTTGTGGGAGGGGTGCACAACTGTCTCATAAAAGCTTGGGTGAACGAATCGTTACAAGGCAGTTGTAGGTGCGGCCCTTATTTTCCCATATTGACTTATGTCAAATAATATTGGTTCCCTAAGATGTATTGTGCGGGATATCATGGGGGAAAGGCCGAAACACCCCGGTTACGGGGTTGGGATTTATGCTTCGATTGCCTCCGCCGGCATGACCCGTTGCTTTTTGAAAAAATAATAGCTGTATAAAAGGCTGGTTATGCCCAACCAGCTTGGCTGGGAGCAGTAAAGTCATTGACAAGCTGTCTCCTGTTGGGTAGAGACAGTAGACGACGGGCCGATCCTCGGTGGCTGCGGGGTCACGGCCGGATATAACGCCGTACACGGTGAATCCGGAATAAAGGAGAGGCTGTTTCGTCGCCGGTTGTATGATTAGATACTCGTCCTGAAGTGTTCCGTTCACATTCGAGGGAGTTCCAATCATGGCAGGGGGGCGTCCATGTGGCGCCTGTTGCCTCCACCTTTTGGTGAATCGAAATCATCATTAAAACTTGATACCCGTGGTTGATTCCGGGGATAAGTTCACGCCGCAATCGTGTCGGTTGGTTTTTTATCCAGTCCTGCGGATAAACGGGCCTTGGGCGTTTTCCCGTTGGGAGGGGCTGCCCTGACTTTCCGTTGTTCGGGATTCCGGCTTTTCGCGGTTTTCATTTTTATGAAAAAGCGCGCTTATCCCTTAATGTTTGGGGACTTTATGTGTCCCCTGATTCAAGTGTTTAGGAGTACAGTGTAAAATGGGGTTAAAACGTGAATTGTTCGAAGGCAGCGGCACGTTTGCACGGGGGGTTCATCCCCCGGAGGGCAAGCATTTTTCCGCCGCAGCCCCCATCGAGGTGCTTCCGGGAGCCCGCAAACTGGTTCTGCCACTCCAGCAGAATATCGGCGCGCCCTGCAAGTCTGTTGTAAAGTTCAAACAGCAGGTGGCCTTTGGCGAGGCCATCGCAAAGGGGGAGGGCTTTGTTTCGGCGGCGCTCCATGCGCCCTTTGCCGGAAAGGTGCTCAAACCCGTCAAGACGACCCTTCCCAACGGCCGAAGGATCGATGCTCTGCCCATCGAGGCGGATGAAGGGCAGCTCGAAGGCGAAGCCCTCTGGGAAGAGATCTTCGGCGGCGAGTGGCCCACGCAGGGGATGGAGGATTACGATCCCGCCGAGATCAGCGCGGCCATCTCAAGGGCCGGAATCGTGGGCCTGGGCGGCGCGGCCTTTCCCACCCACGTGAAGATCATGCCCAACGACAAGAAACCGATCCATACGGTTCTGATCAACGGGTGCGAGTGCGAGCCCTATCTTACGGCCGACTACCGCCTGATGATGGAGGCCCCCGATGCAATCGTCTGCGGCGCGCTCCTCTCCGCCCGTTCCGTTGGCGCGGACCGGATCTTTATCGGTGTCGAGGATAATAAGCCCGATGCCGTCGAGGAGCTTAAAAAGGCGGCTAAAGGCACCATGGTACAGATCGCCGTGCTCAAGACCAAATACCCCCAGGGCAGTGAAAAGCAGCTCATCAAGGCGATCACCCGCCGTGAGGTCCCCCTTGGCGGACTTCCCTCGGACGTGGGGGTTGCCATGAGCAACGTGGGAACGGCTGCCGCCGTGGCAAGGGCCGTTGTCAGGGACAAACCCCTTACCCATCGCATCGTCAGCGTCACCGGAAGCGGTATCGCGGTTCCCAAGAACCTCCTGGTTCCCATCGGCATCTCCTTCGGGGAGCTCGTGGAGTACTGCGGGGGGCTGAAGGGCAAGGCGGTGCGCCTGATCTCCGGCGGCCCCATGATGGGCTTTGCGTTCACGGACCTGAGAACCCCGGTGACAAAGGGCACTTCGGGCCTGACCGTTCTGGCCGAATCCGAGGTGAAAAAGGCCGAGGAGACCAACTGCGTGCGCTGCGGCCGCTGTGTGGATGCCTGCCCCATGAACCTCGTGCCCACCAAGATCGCCCTTGCGTCCCGGCACCAGGATCATTCCCTTGCCGTGATGTACAATATCATGGCCTGTTTCGAGTGCGGGAGCTGTGCCTATATCTGTCCGGCAAGCCTGCCCCTCGTGCAGTTGATCCGTACCGGCAAGGCCGAGATCGCCTCCGCCGGAAAGAAATAACGATCCCTTCTTCAGGAATTTAAGGTTTATGAGTACTAAAACAGAATCAAGAGAGTTCGACGAAAGCCCCGAGCCGGTGATCCATGTGGCCCCGTCGCCCCATCTTTCGTCAAGCGCCCAGTCCACGCGCTCCATGATGACCGATGTGCTGATCGCCCTGGCTCCCGTGGTGTTCGCATCCATCTATGTTTTCAAATGGCTGGCGGTGTTCCAGCTTGCCGTCTGTGTTGGCGGCTGCCTTGCCGCCGAGGCCCTTTTCGTTCGCATGCGGGGCAGGGCACTGACCCTCACCGACTGCTCGGCCGCCGTTACCGGCATTATCCTGGCCATGTCCCTTCCCGGCACCGCGCCCTGGTATGTGGGCATCATCGCAGCCTTTGTCGCCATGGGGATCGGCAAGATCATCTTCGGCGGCGTGGGCATGAACATCTTCAACCCCGCCATGGTGGGCCGCGCTTTCGTGATGATCTCCTTTGCGGGCGCCCTGGCTGCATCGGGCTACGAGGACGCCGCAAGCGTCGTGGACGCCGTGACCCAGGCCACCCCCATGGACGCCTTCAAGCAGGGCGGCGCGGTGGCCCCCCTGACGAACCTCTTCCTCGGTACCGTGAACGGCTCCGTGGGCGAGACCAGCGCTCTTGCCAGCCTTATCGGCGGGATCTACCTCTGCGTGAGAAGGACCGCCTCCTGGGAGATTCCCGTTGCGGCCATTGCGACGGTGATGGTTCTGGGCGAGCTCTGCCAGGTGCTCTCCCCCTTCAGCGGTTTTACCGCATGGCATCACCTGTTCGGCGGGGCGTTCCTCTTCGGCGCGTTTTTTATCGCCACCGACCCGGTCACCAGCCCCCTGACGCCGAAAGGTAAGCTGATCTTCGGCGCGGGCTTCGGGGCCGGCGTCATGTTGCTCAGGGTTTTCAGCGGGTACCCCGAAGGGGTGATGTTTGCCGTTCTGATCATGAACGCGCTGACCCCCCTGATCAACCGCTGGACCATTCCCAAGCCGTTCGGCGCCCAATAGAAAGGAGGAAGGAAACAATGATTTCAATCGATACCGATCCTTCGGCCGGACGCGGAGCGTTCAGCCGGTTCAAACAGAGCAATATCGCCCAGGCATGGCTGGTGCTGATGCTGGCAATCTGTTTCGGGGCCTCCCTTGCGGGGGTGCAGCTCTTTCTCGGGCCCGCCATCGAACAGAACAAGCTCAACGAGGCCCTGGAAAAGGTTCCCGAGCTGGTTCTGGGGGCCGAACTCGCCAAAAAGATGATCGAACAGAACCAGGACCTTACCATCACCCCCAGGAGCATCCGGGTGGAGAAGGGGGGAAGGCCCACCACCTATCCCGTGTATGAGACCCGCTACCAGGGAGAGCTCAGGGGCTGGGTGATAAAGGCCAAGGGCCAGGGCTATGCCGACAAGGTGGAACTCCTTCTGGGGCTCGATCCCGGGTTCGAAACCATCACCGGGCTCTTCGTGCTGGAGCAGAAGGAAACCCCCGGGCTGGGCAACAAGATCATCGAGGACGACTGGAGGGGCCAGTTCATCGGAAAGGGCACGAAACCCGCGCTGACGGTGGTGAAGACCGGAGCAGATAAAGGCCATGAGGTCGATGCGATCACCGGCGCCACCATCTCTTCGCGCACCGTGACCAACATCGTGAACGGCGTAGTGGATGCCCTTCGCGGCCCCTTAGCTGCAAAGTAAAAGGCCCTGCCGGGGTGTAAAAACCCGGCTGCTCGTTGTTATTCCCCCCGAATCAAGACATTCGGGCTTCAATATATAAAAGGAAACGGATTATGGCAGATCAACCCACTCCATCCGAACGTTTTATACAGGGCATCCTCCCGGAGAACCCGGTGTACCGCCAGCTTCTCGGGCTCTGTCCGGTCCTCGCGGTAACCAACGGCATGCAGGCCGCATTGACCATGGCCGGCGCCGTGGCCTTCGTGCTCTTCTGCGCCAACGTGATGACCAGCCTCCTCAGGGACCTCCTTCGGCCCCATCTGAGGATCGTGATCTTCACCCTCACCATCGCCACCTTCGTGACCATCGCGGACCGGCTGCTGGCGGCCTACATGTACCAGATGAGCAAGACCCTTGGGCCCTATATCCCCCTGATCATCGTGAACTGCGTGATCATCTGCCGCTGTGAGGTCTGCGCTTCCAAGCAGTCCGTGTTCACGGCGGGGGCCGACGCCATCGGCCAGTCCATCGGATTCGGCATCGCCCTTGCCAGCATCGCGGGCGTTCGTGAAATCCTCGGTACCGGAAACCTCATGGGATTTTCCGTGCTGCCGGCAGGATGGCCCGACTGGGTGATCATGGTGCTGCCGCCGGGGGCGTTTATCACCTTCGGACTTCTTCTGGGCCTTGTGAACTGGGCTTCGGACCGACGCGGCAGGAACGTGCAACTTTAAGGGGGCAGGTAACGGTTCGGCCAGGTAAAGGCCCGGCCGGCCCAAAAAACAGAGGAATACCGTTTTATGAGCTATCTTGTCGATATCATACTCATTGCTCTGGGCGCCGCCCTGATCAATAACTTCGTTCTCTATTATTTTGTCGGGATCTGCCCCTTTATCGGGGTTTCCCGGCGCATCCCCATGGCCTTCGGCATGGGCTGCGCGGTGACCTTTGTTGTCACCATCGCGGCGTTTATCAGCTGGACCATGACCACCTTCGTGCTCATGCCCGGTGCGCCCCTGGCCGCCTGGGTGGCGGGATTTTTCGTCTCCCCGGAAAAGGCCGCCGCAGTGGATCTGTCGATCCTGAGCTACATCGTCTACATTTTCGCCATCTCCTCCTCGGTGCAGTTCGTGGAGATGTACGTGAGAAAGACCTTTCCCCGCCTCTACAAGGCGTTCGGGGTGTTTCTGCCCCTGATCACCACGAACTGCGCGATCCTCTTTGCCTGCCTCACCATCATGAGCAACGTGGCCGGCGTTGATAACCCCGCCGATGCGTGGGATCTTGGCCGCTCCATGGTCATGTCGATATTCGGCGGCGTGGGCTTCACCATCGCCATCGTGATCATGGCCGGTATCCGCGAGGAGCTGGATCTCTGCGACGTGCCAAAGCCCTTCGAGGGGGCCTCCATCGCCCTCGTGGTGGGCGGAATTCTCGCCATGGCCTTCATGGGCTTCAACGGCGTGGACTCGGGACTGAAAAAAGCCCTGACCACGCCTGTCCAGCCTCCCGCCGTTGAAAGGGCCATGCCCGAAGCAGGCGGCGAATTCGATGACAGAGACATGGTACCCGGGGATAAAGCGGACGCAATACCCGGGAACAAGGCGGACACGGTACCCGGTCACAAATCGGATGCAATACCAAGTCATAAGGAGGTTGCGCCCCGTCCATCAAAACCTTCCGACAGGGTCACGGCCCTTGGTTTTGAAATCGCGGCGGCAGCTCCGGTTGCCGGCAATACGGACGCCGGCAAATCGGCACGGGACCGTATGGGGGCGTACAACATTGCCCCGGGCGAGCCCATGCCGGTCGTGCAATCATTGCCCCCGGATAATTTCTGGAGGGATGAAAAAGAGGAGTTCAATGGGTTTCCCATGGCGTTCGTGGAGAAATCCGCAGAAAGGGCCGGGATCTCCCGGCTTCCCAAGGCCCATGGGCGCGTCCGGATGAGCGTTGTTGAAAAATACCCGGCCGGCACGCTTATGTCCGGCTTGGAAAACCGGGGCGGGGAGCTTTTCCGCACAACGGTCTCCGACAACACCGACAACACCGACAACACCGACAACACCGAGAATAGCTGAGAGAGGGAATTATGTCGTTTGTAACAATTGGACTTTCAGCAGGAACCCTCCTGGCCATGGCGGTTGTCCTGTCGTACATACTGGGTTGGGCCAACAAGGCCTTTCATGTGGAAACGGATCCCCGGGTAGAGGGGATCATCGGGGTGCTCCCCGGCGCCAACTGCGGCGGCTGCGGCTATGTGGGCTGCGGCGAGTACGCCGAGGCGGTGGTGCTGGAAGGCGCCCCCGTGAACAAGTGCCCCGTGGGCGGCGAGAGCTGCGCGGCGGACGTGGCCAACGTCATGGGCGTCGAGGTGACTGAGAGCTACCCTTACCGTCCCGTTGTTCATTGCGGGGCCACCTGCGACGACCGCCTGATGAAGAGCGATTACAGGGGAGAGCAGCGCTGCCGGCCCGCCAACCTCGTCACGGGCGTTCAGGGCTGCGTGTACGGTTGCATGGGCTTTGGCGACTGCGAGCGCGCCTGCGACTTCGACGCCATCGTGGTGAAGGAGGGGCTGGGCACTGTGGACTACGAAAAATGCGTGGGCTGCGGCGCATGCGCCGATGCCTGTCCCAGGAACATCATCTCCATGGTTCCCTTCAAGGTGGAGAACATGCTGGTGGTTTCCTGCTCCAACAAGGACAAGGGCAAGGACGTCAAGGAGGTCTGCAAGGTGGGATGTCTGGGCTGCAAGGCCTGCACCCGCGTCTCCGACCTCTTCAAGGTGGAGGACAACCTCTCCATGATCAACTACGACACCTACCATCCCTCCCGCCATGGGGAGCTTATGGCCGCCTCGGACAAATGCCCGAGAAACCGCCTGGTCTTCGTGGGTAAACCAACTGAGCGGGACCTTGCCGCCGTTGCGGAAGAGGAGATGCCCGAAGTGGTCAAGCCCGACTTCAAGACCACGGTGGACGACACCGAGTGGCGCGGATAGCGCTTCTTTTTACGGCCCATGCCGTATTGTGAATAAAACTCCCGGGGCCACGCCGCCTGCGCGGCCCCGGGAGTTCCCCTCTTTTTTCCTCCTGATTTTTTCAATTATACTTTACATAAAGGGCATGGGATCGGGAAGCGTGTTCGACAGGATGTCCCGGAGCAGACAGAGCCCTTTTTCAAGATCGGATCGGGACCCCGCATGGCAGAGTGATATGCGAATCGCGGCAGGGGCCGTGCTTCCGCCCACCGTGAATTTCTCGGCGGAAAAAACATTGACCCCGAACTCCCTTGCCTTTGCCTCGAATATTGCTCCCGTCCAGGGTTCGGGCAGAAAGAGCCAGATAAAAAATCCCGTTGGAAGCCCCGCGAATTTATAATCCGCCAGTATTCTTTCCGCTATCCGGAACCTTTCTCCCGCCTCCATGCGTTTGGCCGCAACCACCTTGTCCGCAGTACCGTCCTTGATCCACATGGAGATCAACTCCGCATTCAACGTGGGCGTCATCCAGACGGTGCTGAGAACAGCCTCGGACAATACCCGCCTGAACTTTTTTGGAACGACCATGAACGCCGTCCTGAGTCCCGCCGCGAACGCCTTTGAAACACCGGCAATATAGACCGAGTTCCCGGGGTCTCTCGTGCTCACGGGACTGTGCCGGACGGGCCCGGTCAGATCGTAGGCATCGTCCTCGATGATGATCAGGCCGTGTTTGGCCCCCACGGCGGCGATGCTGTCCCGGCGGGATTCGGGCATGGTGACGGTGGTGGGGTTCTGCACACCGGGCACGAGGTACAATCCCCTGATGCCGTTTCTCCGGCAGGCCGCATCGAGGCTTTCCGGAATCATCCCCTCCTTGTCCATCTCGATGGGCACAAGGCGAATGCCCAGCATGGCGGCAAGGGTCTTGATGCCCGGGTAGGTGAGGTAATCCGTTGCAATGCGGTCCCCGCTTCTGAAAAGCCCCCCAAGGCAGCAGTTTAACGCGTGCTGCGCGCCCGCGCAGACAATCACATCCTCGGCCCGTGCTTCAAGGCCGTAGCGTTTTGCCCAGAGGGCGCCCGCCGCCCTGTGCTCGGGAAGTCCCCTTGGGTCCGAGTAGTTCATATAGGAAGCGGGGTTGCCCCGCCTTGCAAGGCGCTTCAGTCCCTCCGAGAGATCCGGGTCCAGTGAAACAAGGGGATTGATCAGCCCCATCTCGATCATCCCCGGGGCATGGGATTCGGGGGATACCATGGGGGTGTTGGTGGCGGCATCGGAGGACACAAAGGTCCCCCGTCCCACGGTGCCGGAAATCAGCCCCCGGCTTTCCGCCTCCCGATACCCCCTTGTCACGGTGCTGACGTTCATCGCAAGTTCGTCGGCGAGCTCACGGTGGGTGGGCATCCTGTGCCCCGGGCGCAGAAGCCCCGAGTAGATATCCCGTTCGATGGCATCGGCCAGGGTTTTGTACAGGGGACCCTTCCTCTCCTTTTGTATGTTTGGAATCCATATTGTCATGCATACAATACTTAACTTGACGCCACACAATGTCAACAATATAATTCGCACAATTTGAGTGCACTCGTAAAAAGTCCGAACCCGATTATCCGAACGCCATATGAGGAGGAGCAAGGTGCTTGATATACATTCAAGTATGGTCGAAATTCCGGCCGCCGACTTTTTACAGGATCATCATTATTGAACGTTTAATGAAATTGTGTTTATCGGTGCCCTTTAAGCGAGGCTACACCCGTGGAACGGGCGGCCTCGGGAAGCCCCCGGTGGAATCCTGTGGGGCATCCGCCGGAGGCGGAGATTTTATTTCAGAAAAACCAACCGTTTTTGGCGCTTCTTACGTTAACCCGCCAATGATGAAAATGAGGATACAATGCTTGAAAACTACCTGCCCTTTTTTGTTTTTGTTGTGGCCATGACCGGTACCCCCGGACCTGGAAACCTCACCATGATGGCCATCGGACAGACCACCGGCTTTAAAAGCGCCATGCCCTTTTTGATGGGAATGGTGGTGGGGCGGCTTCCCATGGATCTCATGGTGGCATGTGGCCTGGGGGAGATTTTTACCGCCTCGCCCGCTGCGGCAATGGTTATGAAGGTCGTGGGAACCGCATATATTCTTTACCTTGCCGTGAAGGTGGTGATGATCCAGGCCTCCGCCAAAAGAATTGAAAAGCGCTTCACGTTCGTGGAAGGATTGTTTCTCCACCCCCTGAGCCCCAAGAGCTGGGCCATGATGATCGTCGGATTCAGCCAGTTCATGGACCATTCCGCGCCGCTTTTTCCCCAGGTATTCATCTTCGTGGGCAGCTTTATCGGCGGCATGCTGGTGTTTCACAGTTCCTGGTGCGCGGCGGGAGCGCTTATTCCGCGGTTTGTTCAGTCCAAAAAGACCCTGTTCTATGTGAATCTTGTCATGGTGACCCTGATGGTCGGCGCCACCGGTTACGCGATGTTTTCGTAAGTCGAGTGCGACGAAGGGCCTGCAACGGGTTGAACCAATTATCTTCAAGTATTTTGCTTTTCGTTTCTTATCGATATTAAAGATGTCGTGGAGTTTTCGAACGGTTCAATGGGATCATTGCGTTTGACCGTGAGAATGCATTATTCCCAAAGTAAACCCTGTTTCGGGGACGGTGTTCGTGATATGAAGATGGTGCAAAAAAATGTGCCGGAAGTTCCGAAATCGGCTTGTACGGTCCGGCTGCCGGAATGGATGATCAGAACTATATGGAGCGATAATAATGAAAACCGACAAGATTGTTGTAAAGGCGGAGGTTCTGTACGACGGCAGAACAAAAGCGGCGGACCGATATATTGTGATAGAGGGGGACCGTATAGCGGAAGTAACGGACCTGAAACAGGAGTACGATTATTGCGGGGTGGTCACCCCCGCGTTTATCGATGCCCACTCACATATCGGCATGGAGAGGGAAGGGGAGCCGTACCAGCAATCCGAGACCAACGATCACCTCAGCCAGTTCTGCGTGCTGAACGATCCGGTGGACAGCATCTATATGGACGACAGGGCCTTCAAGGACAGCGTGGATTTCGGGGTCCTCTACTCCTGCCTTGTGCCGGGGAGCGGCAACCTGATCGGCGGAAAGGCCAAGATAATCCGCAATTTTGCCGCGTACCGGGACGAGGCGGTGTTCAAGGATTACGGCTATAAGATGGCCCTTGGATACAACCCCATGTCCACCACCGACTGGAAAGGAGAACGCCCCAACACCCGCATGGGAGTCTATGCCATGCTGGAGGAGAAGCTGGACGATCTGCTTCTCAAGAAACGAAAAAAAGAGCTGGAACGGGATAAAACCATTGCCGAACTTTCCAGGAAAAAAGAAAAGAAGAAGATGTCGGAGGAACTGATTGCCCGGGAAACCGAGATGGCGAACAGGGAATATGAGCTTTCCTTTACCACCGAGGAAAAGGCGCTCCTGGAACTTCTTTCCGGTGAAAAGACGGCGAAGGTTCACGTTCACAAGGAAGACGATGTGATCTACCTGATTCACCTTGTGAAGAAATATAATCTGCGGGTCACGGCCGATCACCTCTGCGATGTCTTCAACCGGGAGATCTTTGACCGCCTTGCCGAAGAGAATATTCCAGTTGTCTACGGCCCCATCGGTTCGGTGGGGTACAAGGTGGAGCTCAAACACGCCTATTACCAGAACGCGAAGCTGATCATGGAATCAAAGGCAAGATTCGGACTTATGACGGACCACCCGGTCATCCTCTCGACCAACCTGCGGGACAGCTTGAAGTACTTTCTTATTCACGGCATGTCCGACGGGGACGCCGTCGCCTTGATCACCCGGAAAAATGCCGAGATCCTCGGCATCGAGGACGACCTTGGCACCGTTGAGGCCGGAAAGCTTGCCAGCCTGGTGGTCTGGAACAAGGACCCCCTGCACCTCGGCGCCTTCCCCGTGATGGTGATGGGCGAGGGAAAAATTTTACGCGATCTGAACTGAGACCGCATATCACGGGGCTATGATTCAGGCTGGAAGATTCCTTCCCGTTGATTCGCGGTGCAGCAGTTCACCGGTGATCAAATGCGGATCGACGGGAAGTTTGATGTTCATCCGGCTAGCGTGAATCGCGGTAATGGATCGGGATGGAATCGTATCCACGATAACCGTTGGTTGGATTCGGCATTGGTGAACGACGGCCTGGAGCCCTGGTTTCAGGAAGGTCGATCGCAGCCTTGCGTCAACATCGCCAGGGACCTGCGGCAATTGTGGAAAATGTTCTTTTCCGATCCCCAATTCCATTTCCGCCGAATCAATCACCCGACAACGATACAATGGATGGAGAAAAACGCGAATGCCATTCGCGTCGGATTGCAGGCTGAGAGAGCTACCCAAGGCTAAAGGCCGGGTTGTAATGCCGTTGAGTGAAGGGTGCCGGTCCCGGGAGGAAACAGGTAATGAGGAATGAAGTGGAGGTCGTGGGGTTTGACGCGGACGATACCCTCTGGGTGGACGTATCCCATTTCGTGGAAACGGAAAAGGAGTTCCGGTCGTTGTTGCGTGATTACATGCCCGAAGAGGAGATCGCCGAGGCACTCTTCAAAACCCATGTGGGCAATATCGGGGTTTACGGTTACGGCGTAAAGGGACACGCCCTCTCCATGATCGAAACCGCGTGCAGCATCTCCGGCGGCAGGGTTCCTGCAACCGTGATCGAAAAGATCATCGAGCTGGGCAAGGAGCTTCATTCAAAACCGGTCCGTCTTCTGGACGGCGTGGAAAACGTGATCGCCGATCTCATGGAGCGTTACACGCTTATCCTCGCCACAAAGGGGGATCTGGTGGATCAGGAAAGAAAGTTGAAGGAATCCGGACTCTCCGATTATTTTCACCATATCGAGATCATGAGCGACAAGAAGGAGTCCAACTATGCCCATCTTTTCAAACGGATCGGCCTCGGCGCGAATCGCTTTTCCATGATCGGCAACTCCATCAAATCGGACATCCGGCCGGTATTGAACCTTGGCGGGTACGGAATCCACATGCCCTTTCACACCACCTGGCAGCACGAACGGGTCGACAACGAGAATATTGAAAGCGAAAGGTTTTTCAAGGTCGACAGACCCGGCGAAATCCTTGAACTCTTGTAGTGATTGGTTTTGGGAATTGCTTGTCCGGACGCTTCGCTCAGTCCCTTTCCACGCTTAAGGGATGCGGAATTTAATCAATCCACAATTTCGGGGCTCTCGACTCAGTATACCCGAGGCGTTGCTTTTCCCCAACATCAACGCGAATCATCGGTAATTGTGTACATAATTCTATTTTTGGCCTCCAACCCGTTAACCCCACAAAGACAATTATCGCCGCACACTCCATACAAGGCTTTCGGAATCGCGGCATTGGCCACGGCATGGTAGTGAAAAATCCGTAACTGTCGTTGTGGGGGAACGCTTCGATTTTATGCAGTTGAGAGCATCCGGGTGTTTCCACCTTTGGGTGAGGGCAAATACTCGGGGATGTTCGAGGTGGACAAACCTTTACTCGGAATTGGTACTACTTGAGGCAATCCGTCATGAGATCGCTGTACACATCGTCCGCCTCTTCACGGCCGATGGAGTGGAGACGCTTGAACTGTTTCATTAATTTTTCCGCGAAGGGTGTGATGCGCGAACCTTTTCCCTCGCGGACGACCAGTTGCCTGCCGATGCACTCCTCGGAAGTTCGAATCCGCATCCAAACCGCCCGATAGCTCATGCGAAGCTCCTTGGCGGCGGCCTGCATGGACCCCGACCTTCGGACGGCGTCCAATATCCGATAGCGCCCCATCCCGAACACCACCTTCCCGTCGGGGTCTTCAATCCAGAACTTAGACCGGACACCAAATTTTGCTTTTCCCGATTCCATGCCAGGCCCCTTCCGACGCACCGCGCCGCCCCTCGAAATTTGTGCAATATCAATGACGAACCGAAACAAACCGTATCAGACATCCCCAGGTTTGGCAATTTGAATAAAGCGAGGCATCCGTTCAGGCCCAGACGACCTTTTCACGCTTGGAAATCAGAAATGCCGGTATTGGGGGATTTGTCACCGGCATGGATCATAATATTCGGTTGGGCACCCAATAAGATCAAAAATGACATAGTATGTCTTTCTAAACTGCACGTGATCCGTCACCGAGTCTTAGGAGATTTTTGTTTCATAAACCCATGTCCTCGAATGTCTGTGGCTCCGAAGTTCTTATCCCGTAAGCCTGTGCCTCCGGAGCTCCTTGTCCCGTAAGCCTGTGTCTCCGGAGCTCCTTGTCCCGGAATCCAATGTCCTCTGAAGCCCATTTCTCAGAGTTAACGGAGTTTGATTACTATAAGGGGGTAGATTCATTAGATTACTTAATGTAAAAGGTGATCTGTAAAAGCCCCGGCTCTTTGCCTGTGTCAACAGGGGCTATCTGAATATGTGGAGGTTTGTCCCGTCCCCCTGAAAGAGCGAGCCCAGGTATTGGGGGGAGTTGCTTGTGTGAATTACTAATATTTGATAGTGATATGTCAATAATGATATCAAAAAGGGAATGGGGCTGTATTGTTTTCGATCTTCCATCCATTGAGATCTTCCAATCCGCGTGTTCATTATGATTTGGTGCAATGTTGAGGTGTTTTCCCCCTGGTCCGGTAGCCATGTTCAGGAGGAATGATATCCGATGCGCATTCCGCGTTGTAGACCGAGGGGGGCCGAACCCGTTAATACTCGAATGGAGTTAAGTGTTTATCATGGCATTCTGTTTTCAGGAAAGTACAGGTACTTGTGAATTATCCGTCTTTGAACTGAACCGCGAGCTGACCGGGCTGGATGTTCCCGGCAGCATCAATGAATCGGTAATCGAGTATTTCCTGGACGGGTTGGAGTTGTGCGACATGAAGGAGCAGCCGGTATACTGGTTGATGATGGCCCGGTTGACGGAAACTGCATTATTGTGCGCGGGAAATTATGCGGACAACTGTGAATTTACCGCAGCAGGCGACCTGTTGATAAATCCCAGAAAGATTGTCGTGCATGAACATAAGTCCCGTAAGTCGTGGGTGAAAAAGCGCCACGGCCGTTTATCGGACCAATTCAATACGAAAAGTGTCCCGCTGGATATGATCGGTTCCAGCAGGTTGCCCGAACATTCCCTGGAGGTCGTCAAACCGGCATTGTTGCCCTATATGATCGAGCAATTGGAAGATTCACGCCGCATACCTCCCCGCCATATTCATAATGTTAAGGCGCTCATGGGGAAAATAGTGGATACCATGGGTTTTTTGCGGGCGGGTTCCCTGGAAAGCATGGAGGCATTGCATCACCTTCTCGGGAAGGGTTCAACAAAAGAGCAAGCGTTTATCCAGGCGAACCTCTGTCGATTTGATAGTCGGATTTTTGATCGTCTTGGCGAGGAAATAGAGTTGCTCGAGGCTTCTGGTCATATTAGCGGATTTATGAGTTCCGGAACTACGCCATTTTCGGATTCCATGGCTTCCCGTCACCGTTATTAACCCGGCAATTAAGAAGGACAGGTTTTCAGCCTGAAATACCCCATGAAATCAATCGCATGGTGGAATGACAGGGTTGTGTATTTAGTTGTCGGGTTAATAATTATTCGCAAAAGGCTGTTCCTCTTTGTGTGTCAACCTTTTCACCACATGCCCTTGGGCACTGTGTCAAATTCCGGTGAACGTTGCAGGCGGGCAGGGTTTCAGGTTAATCACCTGACCATCCCGTGAGAAGATCCCCAAAAATTCCACATCCCAAACCACCGATTCGCATCTTGATACCTTCGTTGATTTGTGCCTGGTCATGACGCCGTCCATGTTGAGCCGAGAAGGGTGCCCACCTGGATATCCAGCAAGGGGGATATTGTCACGTCTCCAGATCCAAGCGCATCCCATGGTTGGCTGCTCACCTTATGACCACTTCGGTCAATACTATACAGGCATACGCGAGCCCATGATTCGGCGACAATAGTGTTCAAGGTCAAGGTAATATACAAGGGTAATCGCATGTAGATTTTAATTGCAATGAAATCAAGTTGTTATAAATTGAAGTCCGGTACTTTCGGCGACCCGGGCCGCTGCCGGCGGATGTGCGGGAGTTACTTGCGTTTACCCCGGGTAATATACTTTTCATCGTTGATTGTTCTTGGGATCGAGAGTAAAATGTCGACCCGTAATCGATATTGCTATGAATTCAAACTTGTTAACCTGAACAAAATTTGCCGTCGGACCTGTTGCATCGGCGAGCGACAATTACACGGCTGCCTGAGTATGGGTACAATTATGTTCAAGTAATTTGGTTTGCGTTCCTTAGCGATATCTGGGGTGAGTTCATAACTGGATTTCGTGGAGGAAATGGCATTGGGGAAAGACGACAGGTTTCAGGTTTTGCATCTATCCGATCTTCATATCTCGGAGGACAGAAAAGGGGAAGAGAGTAAGGCGTTTGACCGGTCCGTGGTTCTGGAACCGCTGCTGGCAAGGTTGGCGAAGGACAAAAAAAAGGGGTTTCATCCCGAGATTGTCGCGGTTACGGGGGATATTGCCCATAAGGGGAAGAGCCGTGAATATGATCATGCCCTGGAATTTTTCGAAGCGTTGCTCCAGTCCCTCGAACTTCCAAAGGACAGGCTTTTTCTTGTTCCGGGTAATCACGACGTGAACCGGGAAACGTATATGCCCTCTTTCGTTCCTTCTTTTGATTCCATGGATAAGCTCAATAACGAGCTGGCGAAATCGGATTTTAGAGCCGCTCATCTCAAGGGGCTGGATGCGTACTTCACCTTTGTGGAAAAGCACTTTCCCCATTTGAATACGGGGCCGGGAAGGCTTTACCCCTTTGTCAACGCCTACAGGACCGCCCATGGAAAAAGCGTGGGGCTGGTGGGGTTGAACTCGTCGTGGATGTGCCGAAGCGGCAAGCTGGACCAGGGAAGGATAGCCATGGGGGAGTTTCAGATCAAAAGGGCGATGGAGAGGTTGCCGGAGCTTGGGGAAATCGATCTGACGCTCCAACTGTTTCACCACCCCGTTGATTTTCTCTGGAAAAATGATCGCCCTGTCTGCCGTAAATATCTAAACGGCTGTGTTTCCCTGTTCGGCCATGTGCACGAAGCCCAGGGTGAGTATGTTTCCGATTATAATGGGCACTGTCACCGCTTTCAGGCCGGCGGCACCTACCTTGGAAGTGAATCTTCAACCCCCGCAAGGTTCCAGTATATTACCTTTGACTGGGAGGGGGATACCATCGAGCTTGATTTCCGGATGTTTGAGAAAACCGGGCGCAGATGGGTGCTTGACGGGGCCACTGGAAATGATGGAAACAGGGTTTTCAGTAATGCGGGGATCAGGAAGAAAACGCCGGGGAAAAAACAGGGCCCCGGGGATGAAAGCTCCCTCGCCGGGGCTTCCGGCATCTTCCAAAGAGGAATAGAGGAAACCCGGAGTCATGGAGGCGGCGGTTTCCGAACAGGCCCGGTTATACCCGTAAAACCGGAGATGCCCGAATCATATGCGGGATGGCTTAAAGAGCAATGCGCTTACATGAATATAGAGAAACTCCAGGCAAAAGGAGAGGCGATCCGGTTGAGTCTTCCGGATATCTTCGTCTCCTTGTATGCTTATGAGCCGGTGAAGGACCCGGATTCGGAATCGATAAAGGGGGCCGAGGATGGAGCGGCCTTTGAAATTGAACGGATAAAGTATCCGGACGGCCGGCATGAAGTGGGCGTTCCCGATAATAAGCGGGACATGGGCGAGGGTAGGAAAATCGTCGATATCGAGAGCCTTATCGGTGGATACGATTATCTCCTGGTTGAGGGACAGGCGGGTTCCGGCAAGACGACCCTTTTAAGGCATCTGGCGTACAGGATTGCCGATGGGGAATGTATCGACGGACTTGAAGACTGTCTGCCCGTTATGATCTTCCTCAAGGATCTTGGGAAGATATTCGAGGCAGGGGAAGATGACGCGGGAAGCGGTATGACGGTAATGGAGATCCTGTCCGAATTTTTTAAAAAAGAGGGGAACGTTATCGCGCCCGAACTTATAGGCCGCTTCTGTAAGGAGGGAAAGGTGTTGTTTCTGCTGGACGGCCTGGACGAAATGATGCCGGAAAACAGGGACAGGGTTGTAAACGCCTTTTCAATATTCAGGCACAAACGGCCGGGAAACAAGATCGTTTTTTCCGGAAGGCCCCACGGCCTGGAGGGGGCCGCCGTCAACCTGTTCGGCGAAAATCGCGTGAAAGTTCTTCCCCTGGATTTGGAACAGGTCTCCTCGTTTATCCGCAAATGGTTCAGGGAAATATATCTGCGCAGCAAGGTAATTGGAGACAGAACCGCCGAGTCCATGATAGCCGAAATCAGAGACCATGAGGCCATCGACAGGTTGATCGACAATCCCCTGGTATTGACGGCGATCTGCATCCTTTACCATGATGGAAAGGAACTTCCCAACCAGAGAGCGGAGCTTTACAAAAAGTTCGTGGACAATATGATACACCGACGTTTTTCCGAACCCCGGCACGGTGTTGAGCCTGAAAAGGTTCGGGAGTTTTTGAAACTGCTGGCCTTTGAAATGCACCGCAAAGGGGTGCGGGGCGAGGGAAGGGGGTTTGCCCTTGATCTGCTGGCCGGGATTATCCCCAAAGAGGAAGCGGAAGCCCCCGGGATCTACAGGGCGCGAATCGGAGAACTCTTTGATTATATTGAGCCCAACTGCGGTCTCCTGAAAAATGAGAACGGAGAGTACAACTTCCGGCACCTCACCTTTCAGGAGTTTCTTACGGCTCTATATATCGTGGACAACAACACCGATTATATTGGGGCCATTGAGCAGTATTGGGACAATGATCGATACCGGGAGGTTATAAAGCTCTATATCGGGTATTTGAGCATCGAAAATAAACAGTGGGCAAACGACATTATTAGTAACGCCGTTCGCAATGGAAGCGTCTATCGACTTGTGGGACGTTTTTGGGAAAAGCTTACCGGAAGGCTTGATCAAAGGTCATACGGGAGATTGATTCTGGCCGCTGAATCCTTGATGGATATACACGCTGGAAGAAGGGTGCGGGATGTTGTGACGGAAACAACCGGGCGTCTCTGGGAGGTCGTGGAAAGAAAAGGAAAGCCCGAACAGTTTGTCGGTGCCGCCGAAACCATCGGATGGCTGGGGGATCCCCGTGATCTCAAGGAGTTTGTGGAGATTAAGGGAGGAGAATATAAGTTCGGCGATAATATGGTGATAATTGATCCTTTCGAAATCGGAAAATATCCTGTTACCAACGGATGGTATGGTGAGTTCATGGCCGACGGGGGGTATGATAAACCTGAATACTGGAGCGGGGAAGGTAGAAAATGGCTTAAGCATTCAGGGGCAAAAAAACCGGAATATTGGGATAAACGCCGATTGAAATGTCCGAGCTCTCCTGTTGTCGGTGTTTCCTGGTACGAGGCGGATGCGTTTACCAGGTGGTTGAGCCTTGTTCGCGATGACGGCCGTGCATACAGGCTGCATACTGAGATTGAGTGGGAGGCGGTTGCGGCGGGTTTTTCAGAAAAAAGGGAATATCCCTGGAGGGGAGGCGGGTGGAATAAAACGCTGTGCAATAGTGGTCAACTTGATGTGCGCAGAACATCTCCGGTGGGGATATTTAAAGGGGGTAATACGCCGGATGGTATTTCAGATCTTGCAGGAAATGTGTGGGAGTGGACTTGTTCAGACTATAAAAGCCGGCGGGCAAGGGTGGATTTCAAATTCGGCAAACAAATCCCCGAGGTGCAGGAAGAAGCAGTAAAACTGTTGGAGGGGGCAAGTTATGAAAAAATCGGAGAATAAGCGGTATTGCGTGGCGGCTCGTGGTGCAACAATAGTGTCGTCTGCCGCTGCGCGGTTCGCAACGGCGATCCTCCCGATGACGGGAACGGCGATATCGGGTTTCGTTGCGCCAGGACTTAAACTTTTTTTCTTTTACTCTTTTATCCTTATAATTGCCGCCGAAGGCGGGTGATTTTTTTTGGATTTCGTGAGGTTCCATTTTGGGTGTCTGGTGGAAATGGGGGACAACAGGGAAGGTGCATAAAAAAATGAAGGCAGTCTTATCCCGTCAAATTATGATTGCGGGGGAGGTGTCGAATATCCTATGCGGAGTGCGCGGATATGGTGTGCTCCAGGAATATTGCAAATTTGGTCACAACATGGTGATTCACGGCAAGGTTCATGTACGTTCCAGTGACAGCGCAGGATGTCGTGTTGAACGATCGGTTCTCGATCCTTCGTGGTTCCGCCCATTCCACCTCGAGATATGATCCGTTGCCTGCTCGGGTAAGGTGGAGATGGTGTCGATCAGGCCACGGGACAAGTGACCGGATTCCTTTTGGGATATATGGCCGTTTATGGTCTGGCGCTGCTTTTTACAGAATCGTCATAATTGTTATAATGAAATTAAAGAAAAAGCCCCACCGATGATCCGTAACGGGATTCGCGATTCTTAAAATGCCCGCAAACAACAGGAGGCAGGATGGTGAACGATAAAGAGTTGTTGAAATCGATCGGGAATTTGAGTGTGACCGCCGAGGACGGTAAGGATATTGAACTCTCCGCCCTGTGGGAAAGCCGGCGCACGGCACTGGTATTTATCCGTCATTTTGGCTGACCCCTCTGCATTCGGCAGGTTGCCGAACTGGTAAAGCAGGAGGAACGTTTTGATGAAAGAAATACCGTCCTGACGGTTATTGGAAACGGCGAGCCCCGGTTTATGGCGGCTTTCAGGAAGAATACGGGGTTTTCAGGACCCCTGTACACGGATACCACCCTGGAGGTCCACCGGGCCCTGGGCTTCAAGAAGAGCATCGGTTCCCTGTTTGGATTCAAGACCGTTGCGGAGACCTTGAAAGCCACCGGCGCCGGGATTCTTCCAAAGGGGATCCAGGGGGCGCCGACCCAGCAGGGCGGTGCACTGGTCGCGGGACCGGGGGACAGCCTCTTATATATTTATCGGAGCAGGGAAGCCGGGGATCATCCCCCGGTGGAGGAGATGCTCGATGCCGTTCGGGAAGACGTAAGGGGCGATGACGATGCCGGGGGCCCAGAATGACTACAAAAACACGGATAATTTCCTTGATTTGTTTTAACGGGGTGTTAATGTATGAGGTTTTGTTTTGCGCGCCGGTTTTGCTTTCCGGTGAGGACCGGCGTTAAAACGTCGACGACCCAGCGCGGTGAACGGGCATCGGGTTAGAGGTGATTATCCGAATATGATGCCGGGAGAGGAAACCCGGTCGTTTTTTTGAAAGGAGAGCGTTTTGGTAAAATTAGAAACCAGCATGGGTGAGATTATTCTGGAGCTGTTCGAGGACAAGGCCCCCAAAACCGTGGCCAACTTCCTGAAATACGTGGAGGAAGGCCATTACGACGGCACCATCTTTCACAGGGTCATCAACGGCTTTATGATCCAGGGCGGCGGCCTCACGGAGGACATGAAGGAGAAACCCGTCGGCAAGCCCGTCGAAAACGAGGCGGACAACGGCCTGAAGAACACGGCCTACTCCCTGGCCATGGCACGGACAATGGACCCCAACAGCGCGGCGGCCCAGTTTTTCATCAACGTGAAGAACAACACGGACCTGGACCACACCTCCAAGACCGACAAGGGCTGGGGTTACACGGTCTTTGGTAAAGTTTCCAAGGGACACGGCTTTATCAACAAGATCAAGGCCCTGCCCACAGGCTCCAAGGGCGGTCACGACGATGTGCCCAAGGAGACCGTCACCATCCTCAAGGCCGAGGTGGTGGACGCCTAAGGCGACCGGAACCCTCAAAGGTCAGGTCAGCCTGACCTTCAGGAGCAGGTAAAAAAAGGGGAACGCGCGGCGTCCGGGACAGAATATGTCGAGGACGGACCGGTGTTCCCCTTTTTTATGGATGATTCATTTTTTTGATGGGTCTGCAAGAAATAGCGTCTCAAACAATCGCCCACAACATGAGGAACCCGCCAAACCCTCGGATTAACCAATAATGTGGTTGCAAAATTCAATTTGCATTTTTTTCGAGTGCATCATTATTTGATAAGCTCGTAAAAAAGGCCGAATCGGAATTCTCGAGTCTCGAAACAGAGATCCGCCCAACCTCGGTCCGGTTGGACGGATCAACGTGTTCAACATGCCCCCCGTGCCGATGGGTGGCCGGCGGAGGACAGGCGGTTGCTATATCTTGAAGATGCTCACGAGCTGCTTCAGCTTTTCGGCCATATCCTTGAGGTCTCTGGCGTTGCTGTTCACATCGGTGCTCTGGTTCGAGATCTCCCCGGCCTCCATGTTGACCTCGGATATCTCCCTTGCAATCTCGCTTGCGGCCGAGGAGGCCTGGGCCACGTTTTCCGTGACCTCCCTGGTTCCCTCGGAAGCCTGCATTACGTTTTCAGCGATCTCGCGGGTGGTCCTGGACTGCTCCTCGATGGCCGTGGCGATGCTCTCCACGATGGCGTTCACCTGGTTGACGATATCGGAGATCTGGTGGATCTGGGAAACGGTGACATCCGTCGAGTTCTGGATGCCCTCGGTTTTCTTTTTGATCTGGTCGGTGGCCTCGTAGGTCTGGCGGGCCAGCTCCTTGATCTCGTTGGCCACCACGGCAAACCCCTTTCCGGCCTCGCCGGCCCTTGCCGCCTCGATGGTGGCGTTCAGGGCCAGGAGGTTGG
>PPCM01000569.1_pt1 | contig 28478 bp, 28 predicted proteins | sample 1555541 | NCBI WGS metagenome assembly PPCM01 (sample SAMN05284479, study PRJNA326546) | Marine sediment metagenome, whole genome shotgun sequencing project. | isolation source: marine sediment | place: Germany: Wadden Sea | collected 2012-09-05 | reverse complement strand
AATAATTGCAAAAAAGCGATGTTTTTAGAAATTTGCTTTACATTTATTAATATTTTTGTTATTATTAATGAGGTAATTTACAGAGTGAAAGGAGGGACCAAATATGCCTAAAACTGTAGTTAGAGATAATGAAACGATAGAAGATGCTTTAAGAAGATTCAAGCGTGATGTTTCAAGATCAGGTACCCTACAAGAAGCTCGTAAAAGAGAGTTCTATGTAAAACCTAGTATCTCGAAAAAAATGAGACGTAAAGCAAACGCAAAAAGAAAATAACAAAAATAAATAAATAACGGTAAAATTTACCGTTATTTTTTTCCCTTAAATACTTGGTTATGTTATAATAAAGGTAACTTAAAAGATGGGAGATTGATATTTTGGGAGAACTTACAAAACTAAAAGCAAAATTTAGCAATCTTGATTATTTTAGAGTCGTTGTTGGGGCAAATGATAAGAATCTGAAAGTCTTAAATAGCCTATTTAATATCAATATTTTCACAAAAGGTGAAGATATTCTAATAAGTAGTAACGACCATGAACTGAAAAATACATTAGAGAAAATCTTTGAAACATTAATTATCGTAGCATCACATAATATTGTTATAAATGAGCGAGACGTTTTATATATAGCGAAATTAGTTGATGATAAAGAACCCTTGGAAATTAGTGAGATATACACCAATAGATCATTAATCACAAAGACGGTTAATGGCAAGCCTGTATATGCAAAAACAATTAATCAAAAACACTACATTAAAGCGATTAACACAAATGATTTAGTGTTTGGAATTGGTCCTGCAGGTACTGGTAAAACATATGTAGCAGTAATGCAAGCAATCAGTAAATTACGAGATGGATCTATCAAAAAAATCATCCTAACTAGACCTGCAGTTGAAGCAGGAGAGAACTTAGGGTTTTTACCAGGAGACTTAAAGGAAAAAATAGATCCTTATCTTAGACCATTATATGATGCACTTTACGAAGGCTTAGGAATTAAGCAAACGGAAGATTTAATTGAAAGGGGAACAATAGAAATTGCTCCACTAGCTTATATGCGTGGTAGAACACTAGAGAATGCATATGTAATACTAGATGAAGCACAAAATACAACTACCAATCAAATGAAGTTATTCTTAACTCGTTTGGGCTTTAACTCGAAAATGATTGTAACTGGTGATATAACACAAATAGATTTACCGAAGAAAAAGGGTAGTGGGTTAGTTCAGGCTACTGACTTACTACGAAACGTCGATGGAATTGAAATTATTGAATTTGAAAGAGTAGATGTAATCAGACATCCACTGGTTCAAAAAGTCTTAGAAAGATACGAAAACTTTGAGAATAAATATAGTAAACTATTTTAGCGATTTAGATTATTCAAAGACCATCGAACGCGTATTAAATAAAGCCAGTAATATCATGAGTACAAACGATAAAAGCATCAATATCATTTTAATTGATAATAAAGAAATACAGGAAATGAACAAACAGTACCGCAGTAAAGACTATGCTACAGACGTGTTAACATTCCCGGACGGATACTTAAACAACTTAGGAGATATATTTATCTCAATTGATAAATGTACGGAACAATCAATCGAATATGAACATTCATTTGAACGAGAACTAGGATTTTTAACAGTTCATGGATACTTACACACGCTAGGGTATGATCATCAAACCAAAGATGAAGAAGAGGAAATGACAAAGTTACAAGAAAATATAATGAAAAAAGCAAAATTATACAGATAGAAAGATAAACAAGTAGGTGAATGAAATGAAAGAATTATTTGAAGCAGCAAAAAACGTATTACCAAACTCATATAGTGTATATTCAAACTTTAAAGTAGCAGCAGCACTTCGTTTGAAAAACGGAGATATTATAACTGGAATTAATGTTGAGAACGCTAGTTTTGGATTATCAAACTGTGCTGAAAGAACGGCTCTATTTACAGCATATTCGCAAGGGTATAGAAAAGAAGACATTAAAGAACTGTTAATTACAACAGAACAAGATGATCTAATTTCTCCATGTGGTGCTTGTCGTCAAGTTATCAGAGAATTAATGGAAGATGATGCCTTGGTTCATATGACTACCTTAGATGGCAAAACAAAAACTGTTACAAACAAAGAATTATTACCTTTTGCTTTTACAGAGAGTGATCTGTAATGTTTAAATCTGGATTCGTAACAATTATCGGTCGTCCCAATGTAGGGAAATCGACGTTCTTAAATCAGGTATTAGGTAAAAAAATCACAATAACTAGTGATAAACCACAGACTACAAGAAACAACATATCGGGGATTCATACTACAGATTCTTCACAAATAATCTTTATTGATACTCCTGGAATTCATAAACCAAAACACAAACTTGGAGAATTTATGACAAGTGAAGCGATTAACACTTTAAAAAGTGTTGATTTAATCATGTTTATGGTTGACTCAGTAAAAGAGTTTGGACGTGGAGATATGTTTATTATAGAGGAACTTAAAAAAGTTAAAGTTCCAGTATTCCTAATCGTTAATAAAGCTGATTTGGTTGAAGATGTAGCAAGACTGAAAAACAATATAGACAAATATAAAAATGCTTATAAATTTAAAGGGATATTCTCAATTAGTGCGAAACGTGGAGATAATGTAGATCGCTTACTGGAAGATATTGAAGCAGAACTTGAAGAAGGACCAAAATATTATCCAGAAGACCAAATCACAGATCATCCAGAACGTTTCATCATTAGTGAATTGGTTCGAGAGAAAGTATTACGCCTTACAAAGGAAGAAATACCACATTCAGTAATGTGTTTGATAGATTACATGGAATATGATGATAAGAACCCAAAACTAATTAACATTCATGCCTCAATTATCGTTGAACGAGATTCACAAAAAGGAATCATAATTGGTAAAGGTGGAAACATGATTAAACAGATTGGAACGTTAGCAAGAAAAGATATACTATATCTACTTGGAAACAAAGTATTCTTAGATTTACATGTAAAAGTAGTAAAAGACTGGCGTAATAAAGATTTTCATTTACGCAATTACGGGTACGTTGAAGAACTGTAAAGGGTGATTAGATGGCATCGATAAAGGCAATTGTTTTAAATTCAATCGATTATAAAGAGAGTGCAAAGTTACTTTATCTTTATTCAGAATCAGGGCAAATAAGTTGTCAGGTTCACGGTGTAAAAAAAATGAATAGTAAATATCGTTATTTAGCACAAAATGGGACCCTAGTTAATATTGAACTAACGAATGCTAAATTTCCATCGTTACGTGAAGCAGAATTAATCAACGATTACCCAAATATTAAGCAAGATATCATCTCTTATACTTATATGAACCATATAATGGAACTTGTAAGAAGTGTGATTAGTGATGATTTAGATCATAAAAAAATGTTGTTGTTTTTAGAGAAAATATTCTCATTTATGAACAATGATATTGATGAAGAAATACTAACATTCATCTTTGAACTGAAACTGCTTTACTTTATAGGATACGGACTTAACTTTAAAGGATGTAGCGTTTGCGGGGGAACTGACGAGTTGGTCTTTCACCCAAGCAGTGGTGGTTTGGTTTGTGCAAGTCACTTAAAGTATATGGATGAGCAGTTTAATCGTGAAATATATAATATCTTAAAAGTGTTGTACTATATCGATTTGGATAAACATGAAATACCTGATTTATCACATAATGATAGAGTTAAAATTAGACACATTCTAGACTTACTATTTGATGAATTTGTTAGTTTTAAGACAAAATCAAGAGAAATACTTAAACAATTGAAAAAATACTAAAAGAGCTTGTCTCTTTTTTTTCATTCTGTGATATAATATAAGATGCATATTTATGTCCAAAATCAGTACTAGGAGGCACAAAAATGAGTAAAATCAAAATGGAAGATTTAGTAAATTACGCAAAAAATTATGGATTTGTATATCAAGGTAGCGAAATTTATGGTGGTTTAGCAAATACATGGGATTATGGACCACTTGGAGTAGCATTAAAAAACAACATTAAAAATGCTTGGTGGAAGAAATTCATCCAAGAAAACAAATTAAATGTCGGATTAGATAGCGGTATTTTGTTAAACCCGCAAGCATGGGTAGCAAGTGGACATGTTGGAGGATTTAGTGATCCTTTAATGGATTGTAAAAGTTGCCATTCAAGACACCGTGCAGATAAATTAATCGAAGACGCATCAAAAGGTGAGGTTAACGCTGATGGTTGGTCTAATGAGCAAATGATGGAGCACATTCAAGCAAACAATATTGTTTGCCCTAAATGTGGGAAGTTAGATTATACAGATATCAGACAGTTTAACTTAATGTTTAAAACATCGCAGGGAGTAGTAAGTGACTCTAGCAGTGATATTTACTTGCGTCCAGAAACAGCACAAGGTATCTTTTTAAACTTTAAAAACGTACAACGAACTTCACGTAAAAAATTACCATTTGGTATCGGACAAATTGGTAAATCATTTAGAAATGAAATTACACCAGGGAACTTCATATTCCGTGTTCGTGAATTCGAACAAATGGAACTAGAATTTTTCTGTAAACCAGGTACAGAGTTTGATTGGTTTGATTATTGGAAGAAAGAAGCACATAATTTCTTGTTGTCTTTAGGATTAAAAAATGAAGATATCAAACTAAGAGATCATGATCAAGAACAATTATCACATTACTCGAATGCAACTACAGATATAGAGTTTAGATTCCCGTGGGGGTATGATGAACTTTGGGGTATCGCATCAAGAACAGATTATGATTTAAAACAACATCAAGAACACTCAAAACAAAATTTGCAATATTTAGATCCTGAAACAAATAAAAAGTATTTACCATATGTAATCGAGCCATCACTAGGGGTTGAGCGCTTATTCTTAGCAATCTTATCATCAAGTTTTACAGAAGAAACACTTGAAGGTGGAGACACTAGAATTAATATGCAATTGGCACCACACTTGGCACCTTACAAAGTTGCGGTATTACCTTTAATTAAGAAATACCATAAAGATAAAGCCAATGAAATGGTAGATTACTTGTCAAAAGTATTTACTGTAACATATGATGAAGCTGGTAAAATCGGTAAAAGATATCGTCGTCAAGATGCTATCGGAACACCTTACGTTTTAACAGTTGATGATAGTTCTCTAAATGAAGATAAATTTACGCTTCGAGATAGAGACACAATGGAACAAGTAACGTTAACGAAACAAGAATTAATCCCATACTTAATGGAGAAATTATTCTACTAGGAGAATACAATGGCTAGAATCAGTGATGAAACTATCAATGAGATATTAAGTAAAACTGATATCGTTGATTTAATTGGCGAAAAAGTAACTCTTACTAAAAAAGGAAAGGGTTATTTTGGTTTGTGCCCATTTCATCATGAAAAAACACCTAGTTTCAGTGTTGAGCCAGAAAGAAAAATCTATAATTGCTTTAGTTGCGGTGAGAAAGGTAACGCAGTTACATTCTTGCAAAAAACAGAGAATATGTCATTCATAGAGGCAATAGAAGTACTTGCAGATCGTGTTAATATGGATGTTAATATTTCACAATATAAAAAAGAAAATCCGTACACGAATCTATATAACATAAATAGTGATGCATTAAATTTCTATAAAGTATATTTATCAAATACAAAACAAGGTGAAATTGCTACGAAGTATTTGATTGAACGCGGAATAACAGCAGATGTCATTAAAACATTCGAATTAGGATTAGCACCTAATAGTTATGATGTTTTAACAAAAACATTAACTAGTAAAGGTATTTTAATCAGTGATTTGGTTGATTTAGGATTATCTAAGCAAAGTAAAAAGGAAACATTCTACGATTTGTTTAGAGAACGAATTATCTTCCCAATTAAAGATGAAAAAGGAAATACCGTTGCTTTCTCTGGGCGTATATATCAGGGGGAAGATACCGCTAAATACATCAACAGTCCTCAAACAAAAATCTTTATGAAATCCAATGTTTTATATAACTTAAATAATGCTATCAACTACATAAAACAAGTAAACAGAGTTGTTCTATTTGAAGGATATATGGATGTGTTTGCATCATACAAAGCAAACATTAAAGAAGCAATTGCTTCAATGGGTACTTCATTAACAAGAGAACAAATTGGATTAATCAAAAAGTACACGAATAACGTAACAATTTGTTACGATGGTGATAAAGCAGGTATGGCAGCTACTCAAAGAGCAATCGAAATGTTTAGTGATGCAGGGTTATCGGTAAAAGTTGTCTTATTACCAGATAACTTAGATCCAGATGATTACACCAATAAATATAGTAGCGAAGCTTTAAATGATTTCATTAATAGTAAATGGATTGATTCGATTGAATTTGCCTATGTTAGAAAACTACAAACGCAAGACTTTACAAAAATGCTTGAAGTAGAACAATTTAAAAAGGCGATTTTCGATTTAATTAAAACAAAATCAAACACCGTAATTGAAACATATCTTACAAAAATAAGTAATGATACAAAAATATCAAGAGAATCAATTGAACAAGACTTTGAGCAATATACAAGAAGACAACCCGTACGAGTTCAAAGAGCCCAAAAGAAAGTGATGATTGATTCGAAATATATCAACGCAGAAAGACGCATTTTAAATTACTTTATTAAAGACTACAAATACTTAAAAGACTTTAATGCTCATGACGATATAGAATATCTATATATAGAAGAGGAAGCACGTGATTTAAAAATGTTAGTTGAAGACGAGTATTTTAAATATCCTGATGAAGAGGATAGAAAAATAGATAAAGAGGAATTAGTTTCATTAATGAGTCCCGAATTATTACATTACTTTAAGTCGAAAATTGATAATAATAACCTCGAATTAAGCGATGGTGAATACAAGGACTGTAGAAATGTTTTAAGAGACTACTTAAAAGAACTAATTAATCAAGATTTTGAACAACGTATCGCAAATGCTATTACATTAGAAGAAAAAATCGCAATAGCGTTAGAACGCGATAAAATTCAAAAGGAGGAAAACAGATGGATAAAGAAAAAATAGTCCAAGAGTTAGTAGACAGAAGCAAATCTAAGGGGTACTTGGCAGTAAAAGAAATCCTTAAATATGTATCAGACGATTCAGAAGAGTTTGATATTATTGTTGCTGAACTAGAAAGAAAGCAAGTTGACGTAGTATCAGAGGACGATATGGTAAACTTAAAAGTATCGGATACACTTGCAAAGGAAGTATTTGAAGAGTTTCAAGATGAAACATTAGATGAATCTATCGTTTTAGATTTAGACTTTACAAAAGACATAGAAGAAGAATTACTACATGATAAATCATTTGAAAATTCAATTTCAATTAAAGTAGATGACCCAGTAAGAATGTACTTAAAAGAAATTGGACGAGTTGATCTTTTAGAAGGTTCTAAAGAAGTTGAATTAGCGACAGATATCGCTAATGCAAAAGTAGCAAAAGAACAATTCGATGAAATGGTTGCAGATGGAGAAGAAATTTCTCCCGAATATAAATTACAAGTAGAACAAATGATGTTTAAAGGTGAGTTAGCTAAAAACAAACTAGTAGAAGCCAACTTACGTTTAGTTGTATCAATTGCCAAACGATATGTTGGGCGTGGAATGCAATTTCTTGATTTAATTCAAGAAGGTAACATGGGATTAATGAAAGCTGTTGGAAAATTTGACCATACCAAAGGGTTTAAATTCTCTACTTACGCTACTTGGTGGATTAGACAAGCAATTACAAGAGCGATTGCCGACCAAGCTCGTACAATCCGTATTCCAGTGCATATGGTAGAAACCATCAATAAATTAGTAAGAACACAACGTCAATTAATTCAAGAATTAAAACGTGAACCTCATCCTGAAGAAGTTGCTGAAAAAATGGGAATCAGTGTTGAGAAAGTGCAAATCATTCAAAAAGTTGCTCAAGAACCGATCTCTTTGGAATCACCAGTAGGTGAAGAAGAAGATTCAAGTTTAGGGGATTTTATCGCAGATACTGACACATTAACACCTATGGAATACACTTCTAAAGAAATGCTGAAACGCGAACTAGATAGCGTTTTAGAGACGTTAACTGATCGTGAAGAAAAAGTTTTACGTATGCGATTTGGATTACTTGATGGTCGCAGTAGAACATTAGAAGAAGTTGGTAGAGAATTCGGTGTTACACGTGAACGTATTAGACAAATTGAGGCAAAAGCACTTCGTAAATTACGTCATCCATCGAGAAGTAAAAAACTGAAAGATTTCATGAGCGGAAAATAGTAATGCTTTTATCAAAAAGATTAGAAGCTTGCGTAAACTTTACAGATGGGTTTAATAACCTAGCAGACATTGGTACTGACCATGCTCAGTTACCGATTGCTGCAGTAAAGCGAGGATACGTCTCGAAAGCACAAGCGATTGACAATAAACATGGACCATACGTAATTGCGTTTGCTAACGTAAAGAAATGGGATATGGAAGCGAAAGTTAAAGTCGTTTTAGGTGATGGAATCGAAAAGATCGAAGAAGATACAGATGTTTGTGTTGTAGCAGGTATGGGTGGCGAACTAATAAGAGATATTATTACCTCACATCCAACAAAAAATATCAAAAGACTGATTTTACAACCAAATAACAACTCTGAAAAAATTAGAGCGGTTTTAAACAGTATTAACTTCAAAATAAAAGATGAATTGGTATTAGAAGATCAAAACAAAATTTATGAAGTAATCATAGCTGATAAAGGAAATGAATCGTTATCAGAAGATGAAATTAAATTCGGACCGATCAATTTGAAACAAAAACCTTTTTACTTCTTAAAAAAAATTCAACAAGAAATAATACAAACAGAATATGTCTTGTCAAAAGTATCGAATGAACAAGAAAAACAAAGCCTTGAAAACAGACTATCAAAACTTAGGGAGTTGTTAATATGAACGGACAAAAATTCCGACAAATATTTGAAGAATCATTCCCAACCAATTTAGCTTATGATTGGGATAATGTAGGACTTCAAGTAGGAACTTTGAACAAAGAAATATCGAATATCTTAGTTTCATTAGACTTAACGAAGGATGTAATCGAAGAAGCTGTTACTTTAAACTGTAACCTGATTTTAGTACACCATCCTGTACTGTTTAGACCTATAAAAAAAATCCTAACAGAAACCTATTTAGGTAGTATGTTAGAACAAGCTATTAAAAACGATATCGCAATTTATGTTGCTCATACCAATTTTGATATTAGTAATACAGGTATGAATCAAAACTTAGCTGATTTGTTAGGTTTGAAAAATCAACAGATTCTTGAAATGACAACCGAAACAGAAGGTTTAGGTCGTATTGGAACAATCGAACCGATGGTGATGGATGATTTTATAGAACAGGTTAAAAAGACGTTTAATATAGAATCATTGAAACTGATTGGAACGGATAACAAAACAGTTAAAACCGTAGCAATCTCAGGTGGTAGCGGTTCTAGTTTATTACGGAACAGAAACCTACTTAAAGCTGACGTGTTTGTTACAGGTGATATTAGCTATCATTATGCCTTAGATGCATTAAATGATGGTCTTACTATCCTTGATGTCGGACATAATATCGAGAAATTAGGATTAATCAGATTAAAAGAGTACTTGGATCAAGAACTTGACGTTAATATTTGTTCATCAAATGTTAATACTAATCCATATTTAGACAAATAAAAAAGAGGTTAAACAACCTCTTTTTTTATTTAATTATACTTCGCTGATAGCGTCAACTGGACAAACAGCTTCGCAAGCTCCACAATCAATACATACGTCTTCATCGATAACGTAGATATCTCCTTCGCTAATGCAATCTACAGGACATTCAGCAACGCAAGATCCACATGCAATACAATCATCATTAATTCTTCTTGGCATTATAATTCCTCCTTTTAATATCTCATATTTAAACACTTATATTTTAGTACAAATATGTCCTGTTGTAAATAGAAAAATGTCATAAATAGAAGATTTTTTAAAAAATAAGCTTATAAATGTGAAGAAGTTATGATATTCCCACATAATCCTTGTTTTTTCACTGTAAATAAAGTAAAATATTAAAGAATTATAAAGGAGTGATTTTTATGTTGATATTCTTAAGTGTAGATTTACCTACATGGGGATTCGTACTATTAATAGTTGGTGTGTTATTATTAGGAGCAGCTTTAGGGTTTTTCCTATCACAAAGATATTTTAAAAAATATTTAAAAGACAATCCACCTGTAAACGAAAATATGATTAGAGCTATGATGATGCAAATGGGTAGAAAACCATCTGAGAAACAAGTAAGACAAGTAATGGCATCAATGAATCAAGCTAAATAAAGAAACTTAAAACTATGGTTGCTTAATCATAGTTTTTTTCTTTTATACTTATTTAAATATATGGTATTATTTTTATAGAAAGCAAACAAAAAGAGGTCATAAAATGAATAAAAGAGCCCCAAAATATCTATACATTATAAATTATCAAAAAGATTACCAAGAACTTTGTAAATTGGAAATGAAATCCATCTTTACAGATCATGAGCCTGATCGTTATATACTGACAGATAAAGACATCCCATTATCTCGTAGTGTCTTTTTAAAAGGAAGAATTAACATTACCTATATGACGGATACGCTAGACGAAATGGAACACCTTATGCTAGGGGATCATTTAGCGTATGATGACTATAAAATTAGATTTCTCAAGTATGACAAAATCGAGTATAAAGATCGTCTTGCTAGTCTTAGGAAAATTGGCTTCTCAATCATTGGTGATTACGCAATGTCGAACTATAAGTCAGATTTGGCTTTGACAAAACTGAACAATAAATGGATATTTGGAGACTTTATCAAAGACGACTATATATGGGAAAAACGAAAAGATAAACCGTTTGATTACACCAATGCTTTGGAGATAATACAGGCAAGATCAATTGTGAATATCGCGATAGAAGATAACTTTGCTACTTCGGTAGTAGATGTATGCTGTGGGATCGGGACAGTTGTTATTGAAGGAAGAGACCTGGGGATTGATATCTCAGGATATGAATTGAATGCATTAGTAGCGAGCAATGCAAATGCTAATTTAGCTCATTTTGGTTATCAAAAAGACATCGTAAATAAAAACATGTTGGATATAACAGATACCTATGACGTTGCAATACTGGATATGCCGTATGGTTTATTCTCTCTGACGACAAAAGAAATCCAACAGGAACTTATAACCAAAACAAGAAAAATCGCTAAAAAAGCGATTATCGTATCAATGGGAGATATGGAAAACGAGATCAAATCCGCAGGATTTAAAGTTATCGATTCCTGTAAAATATTTAAATCCAATACACTTAGTAGATTTATAAGTGTATGTATATAAAAAATGAAACGAGGAAAGAATATGGTAAAATTACTTTTAAAACTAGAAATGAGCCTTTGGATTAATGAAACAAGAAACAGTAAAGAGTATATGGAACGAATACTACATAATGACTTTACAGAAATTGGTCAAAGTGGTTCGAAATACAATAAAAAAGATATATTAGAAAGTAATGAACTCGATATAGATGCAAGATTTCCATTAGAAGATGTGACAATTAAAGAGATATCAGATGGCCAATACTTAATATCATATAAAATAAATTATAAAGTTGACGGAACAAGTTACGGTACTTATCGAACAAGTCTTTGGATGACTAATAAAGACGTATTTCAGTTGTATTATCATCAAGGAACTAAAATTTTATAGGAGGTAATCATGGGTAGAGTAGTAGGATTAGGTGGAGTTTTTCTTCAGTTTAAAGGTGAAGAAAAGGAATTAAAAGACTGGTATCAAAAACACTTGAAACTTGATATGAGCGATTATGGCACAGGGTTTATAGATGGAGAACAACTTACATTATTAACTTTTAAAAGAAATAGTAGTCAAAGTCCATATGTGAATTTTAGAGTCGATAATATCAAAGAAATAATTGCGTATCTTAAGGCAATGAATATTAGTATCATAAGTGATATTAAAGAGTATCCATATGGTGATTTTGCTCAATTCGAAGATCCGTTTAATAACGTTATTGAACTATGGGAACCAAACATTATCGAGTATAAGAAGATGGTGTTAAACGAAATTGATAACTATAATAAAAAGCCTAAACTTTAATTAAAAGTCTAGGCTTTTTTCTTATCAAATATTTTAACCTTCGATTCAGTTCCAAGTTTTATTTTCTTAAAGTTGGACTGATGTCTATAGAAGACAAGCAAGAATAATAAAATTACATAAGGTAACATTGTCCAATCACCTTTATACATTCCTTGTATAAAAATAGCTAGCATGATCGATGAAAATACTGCACTACAAGATGAAACACTTACGAACTTCCAAATTCTTAACGTAATAAAGAAAACTACTAATGTAAGAATCGCATATATCGGATTGAATGCTGTCATTACTCCCAAACTTGAAGCAACAGCCTTACCACCTTTGAACTTAATATATACACTAAATACATGACCGAATGCAGCAGCTACACCATAAGCTAATGGACTAAGCATTTCTACACCCAAATTCGCAGCTAAAGAATCAAATACTCCCAGGTTCACTAGGAGAACTAGAAGTCCCGCTTTAACAGCATCTAGAAAGATAATCACAAGACCCATTTTACGACCTAGCCATCTCATTGAATTCGTTCCACCAGGGTTTCCAGAACCGTGTTCTCTAACGTCAATATCTTTGTATTTTCTTCCTAATATAATTGAAAAAGGGATTGACCCAATCAAGTATGCAACTATTAATAAACCGTATTTCAAAATCATTAAAATCAACTCCAATTTGTTATTTCTCAAGTCATTATAACATATGAAAAAAAAATTTACACTACAAAAATGAATTTGATTTTGGTATAATATATAATTGTAGTCGAGACAAGAAGGATGTGTAGCACATGGATGAAATAAAAAAGACTTATGATGAATCGACGATTCAGATACTTGAAGAACTAGAAGCTGTACGAAAAAGACCTGGTATGTATATCGGTTCTACGGACGGTCGAGGTCTTCATCATTTAGTATGGGAAATCGTTGATAACGCTATTGATGAGGTACTAGCAGGGTACGGTTCAGAGATCAAAGTAACAATCAAAGAAGACAACAGTATTGAAGTTGTAGATAACGGCCGTGGTGTACCAGTTGGTAAACACGTTTCAGGCAAATCAGCAGTTGAAATCATCTTTACAAAACTACATGCCGGAGGTAAATTTGGCCAAAGTGGAGGATACAAAGTATCTGGTGGATTACATGGTGTAGGAGCGAGTGTTGTTAATGCACTTAGTGAATATGTTGATGTTGTTGTTCATAGAGATGGTACAATTTACAACATGAAATTCACAAACGGTGGTAAACATATTTCGGAACTTACGGAAATAGGACAAACAAAGAAAACTGGAACAACCGTTACATTCAAACCGGATAGTGAAATTTTCTCAACAACGGTTTATAATTTCCAAACAATTTCAGAAAGATTAAGAGAAAGTGCTTTTCTTCTAAAAGGATTAAAAATGATTCTTATAGATGAACGTTCAAACTCAAAAGAAGAATACTTATATAGCGATGGGATCATATCTTATGTTGATTTCATCAATGAAAATAAAAAAGCAATACATGAAACAACATTCTTAGAAGGAACTGCATTAGAAATTGAAGTTGAAGTTGCATTTCAGTTCACAAAATCATATTCAGATCAAATCATTTCGTTTGTAAATAATGTACGAACAAAAGATGGTGGAACACATGAAACAGGGTATAAAGCAGCCGTAACTAAGCTGTTTAACGAGTATGGACAACGTGTTGGATTGATTAAAACTGGAACAAAATTAGATGGAGCAGACATAAGAGAAGGGTTAACTACAGTTATTTCAGTAAGAATACCTGAAAACTTACTTCAATTTGAAGGACAAACAAAGAATAAACTAGGAACTCCAGATGCACGTAGTGCAGTTGAGCAAGTTGTATCAGAAAAACTTACATATTTCCTAGAAGAAAATAACAACTTAACATTTACATTGGTTGAAAAAGCAATGAAAGCAAGACTAGCTCGTGATGCAGCTCGAAAAGCAAGAGAAGAAGCACGACTTGAAAAGAAAAAAAGTAAAATCGAAACAAATTTATCTGGTAAACTAACAAAAGCACAATCCAAAAATAAAGAAATCAATGAACTTTACCTAGTGGAGGGAGATTCAGCAGGTGGTAGTGCGAAGCAAGGGAGAGATAAAAAATTCCAAGCAATCTTACCGTTAAGGGGTAAAGTAATTAACGCAGAAAAATCAAAAATTGAAGATGTACTAAAGAATGAAGAAATTAACACAATTATTCATACAATTGGTGCTGGATTAGGTCCTGATTTTGACATCACTAAAAGCAACTATAACAAAGTCATTATCATGACCGATGCCGATACAGATGGTGCACATATCCAAGTACTATTAATTACATTCTTCTTTAGATATATGAGAGAGTTAGTAAACGCTGGAAAAGTTTATGTTGCTCTTCCACCGCTTTATAAAGTAACTTATAAGATAAAAAATAAACATATTATGAAATATGCATGGTCTGATGAGGAACTAGATGAAATTACAAAAGAGTTAAAATCATACAATATACAACGTTTCAAAGGATTAGGTGAGATGAATGCTGATCAACTTTGGGACACAACGATGAATCCAGAATCGCGAACATTAATTCAAGTCCATATTGATGATCTTGCAGATGCAGATCAAAGAATTTCAGTATTGATGGGTGACAAAGTAGAACCACGTAGAGAGTGGATCGAACAAAATGTCAGTTTTGCATCAATCGATGACTTCAAGATTTAGGAATGGTGATATAAAATGGCAAAGAAAACAAAAAAATTAGAAGAGATTTATCAGTTCGCAGATCAAAAAATCGTTCGAGAAAACATTGAAGATATCGTTGGAGACAGGTTTGGTAGATATTCAAAATACATTATTCAGGATCGTGCTCTACCTGATGTTCGTGATGGATTAAAACCAGTTCAAAGACGTATCTTATATTCAATGCATAACTTAGGAATGTTTAGTAACAAACCGTATAAAAAATCAGCTCGTATTGTTGGTGACGTAATTGGTAAGTATCATCCACATGGTGATTCATCAGTATATGACGCAATGGTGCGATTAAGTCAGACTTGGAAAATTCGCGTTCCATTAATTGATATGCACGGGAACAATGGTAGTGTCGACGGAGATTCAGCTGCTGCTATGCGTTATACTGAAGCTAGAATGTCGAAAACGTCAGAGTATCTACTTAGTGATATCGATAAAAGAACTGTTGATTTCATACCCAACTTTGATGATGAAGAATATGAACCAGTAGTATTACCTGCTCGTTTCCCAAATTTACTTTGTAATGGAGCAACCGGAATTAGTGCGGGTTATGCAACAGAAATTCCTCCTCATAATTTACGAGAAGTAATTAATGCAGTAGTAAAAAGAATTAAAACTCCAGATATGACAGTTGATGATTTATTGAAAATCATGAAAGGTCCAGATTTCCCAACTGGAGCAATCGTACAAGGAAAAGATCAGATTAGAAAAGCCTTTGAAACTGGTAAAGGTCGTATCATAATAAAATCTCAAACAGAAATTGAAGAACAACAAATCATTGTTACAGAGATTCCTTATGAGGTAAATAAAGCAAATTTAGTTAGAAAAATAGATGATATTAGAATTAAAAAACTGGTTGATGGTATTCAAGAAGTAAGAGATGAATCAGATAGAGAAGGGCTTAGAATAGCGATTGACGTTAAGAAGAACTTTAATCCAGAGGTTATCCTAAACTTTTTACATAAGAAAACTGATTTAACAAAATCTTATAACTATAATATGGTAGCAATTAACAACAAACGTCCAATGTTAATGGGTGTAATCCCAATGTTAGACGCGTATATTCTCCATCAAAAAGAAGTAATAACAAATCGATCTAACTACGAACTTAAAAAAGCTCAAAAAAGATTACATATTGTAGAAGGTATCATCAAAATGATGGATGTTTTGGATGAAGTAATTCATTTAATTCGCCAATCAAAAGGTAAAAAAGATGCTAAAAACAGAATTATGAAAGCATTTGGATTTACAGATGATCAAGCTGAAGCAATTGTTTCACTACAATTATATCGATTATCTTCAACGGATATAAACGCTTTACTAAGCGAACAACAGTTACTAAACGAATCAATTGATAAATACACAAACATACTGAAAAATGAATCTGCATTGGAAGAAGTAATTATCGACGAACTTAGAACAACTCAGAAAAAACTAGCAACTAAACGTTTATCAGTAATCGAAGAAGAAATTGAGAAAATTACATACTCAGAAGAGGAACTGTTATCTGAAGAACAATTAATAGTAGGAATTAGTCGTGAAGGATATGTGAAAACGACTTCATTACGCTCTTACAAAGCAACTGAAAATACACAACTACGTGATAATGACTCATTATTGTATGTAAAAGAAGTATCAAATCTCAATAAATTATTGTTGTTTACCAATATTGGTAACTATATATACCTACCAGTACACAAAATACCAAACTTCAAATGGCGTGAACTTGGTACACATATCAATAACATCGTTCAGTTAAAAGAGAATGAAGCAATAATTAAAGTTATGTTAGTTCCTGATTTCAGTGTTGATCAACGATTGTTATTCGTAACTAAAAATAACTTAATAAAACAAACTGAATTAAAAGAATTCAATGTGTCAAGATACTCAAAAACAATTAAAGCAATCTCGTTAAATAAATCAGATGAAGTCGTTTCAATCGACATGACAACTGAACTTGATTCTGAAATCATCATTTTCTCAGAAAAAGGTGAAGCATTGAGAATGAATTTATCAGAAGTTCCAGTAACTAGCACTACAGCTAAAGGTGTTAAAGGAATGAATTTATCAGCAAAAGGTAAACTAGCAGCTGGAATTGTTCTTAAAGATCATAATGATTTATTGATATTGACAAATAGAGGTACAGTAAAACGAATTGATGTATCTTCAATTCAAAAGAAAAAACGTACTAATAGAGGGGTTCAACTGTACAAAATAATCACATCTAACCCACATATCATCAAAGACGTTAGTCTATTGAACGCTACACAGTACAAAAATAGAGCTAAAGTGTTTATCAATACAACGACATCTTCAATAAAAGTAAATGCATTTGATATAAAACTTGATAAAGGTGAACATGGTAAGCAATTCGTTAAAAAAGCTGATGGAAAAGCATTATTCATTAATGTTCAAGAAATGGAAGAAGATCCTAACGTTTCTCCACTATCTAGTTACGAAAAAATAGACGATGAAGAAATAGTACAGCAACAATTATTTAAATAAAAAGCAGCCAAAGCTGCTTTTTTCTTTAAATATATTCAAAAACATCAAAAATGACCATAAATGTTAGCGAAAATCATTGAAAATAAATCTAAATATAGTAAAATATATATATAATTGATGTAGTTAGAGGTGATATTATGAACTGTATGGAAAATATTAACCGTACACAAATACCTAATAGTATGATTATGAAGTATATTAGACTTTATAAGTCGATTGGAATGAACGCTCACAATCACGAAACATTAAATGGTGATTATGACGCAATGGTGCGACAAACTGTCCGTAATAATACGTACTTTTTTTCCAAAATTTTTGCTAGTAGTATTACAGATGCTAGGTTTAAATCACTGATTTATAAAGATGTATTACCTAAAAACAAAGAAGAAAAACTTGTTCTAAATCTAAAGAGAACATTTAAGCGAATTCATGAGGATACTTCGACATTCTACTTACTTACATCTGAAATACAAGATTTATTACGTTTTGTGTATGCAGATGTAATATCGGTAAATAAAATGCAATACCGTAAAATAGAGAAAAAAAGTAAGAATGTTAATCTATTATCAGGTAAATATTCTACGACTAGAGAACAAATAGAACAATTAGCAAACCTGTTCAACGACACAAAAGAACAAAATCAATATGAGATTTCATACATAATTATGAATTTCTACATTGATTTTATAAATATCAAACCTTTTTACGATAAAAATGAAGAAATAGGTTTATTATTAGCCTATATTTTGTTATTATCTAATGGGTACGAAGTATATGATTATATCAGTTTCATGGAAAAAGTATATAAATCTCTAGATAATTGGAAAGACTTAGTCATTAAGTCAAGTTTTAATTGGGAAGTTGGCTATGCGCAACTACTTCCAATTCATGAATTTATTATTGATGAAAGCATTACTGGTTATAATTTGTTGAATGATTTAGTAAGAGATTATGAGTATGATAAACAATTAAATAAATCAAATAATATTGAAAATACAATTAACAAATTGGATGAAATCTTCTCAAAAGAGGACATTAGAATAATTCATCCGTATATCTCTGATTCTACTATTAACAGAACTTTGAAAAGGTTACGGGATGAAAATAAAATTCGACCACTAGGAAAAGGTCGAAGTGCGAAATGGATGAAATTATATAAAACAGAAAACAAATTGAAGTTTGAACAACTCGATTTGAATTTATAGGTGGTAAATATGAATAGTGTAATAGATAAAATTATAATTGAAGCTTTAAAAGAAGATATTCCTACAATTGATGTCACAACTGATAACCTGTTTGATAATCAAGTATCAGAAGGTGTCTTTAAGGCAAAAGAAGACGGAGTATTAAGTGGAATCAAAGTGATGCAAAGAGTATTCGAAATCGTTGATCCAAGCGTATATATCAAAGTGATAAACGGCGATGGCTCTTATGTTGAAACAGGGGATATTATCGCTGTAATTAGCGGTAGTTCACGTTCTATTTTGAAAGGTGAACGTGTTGCTTTGAATTTATTACAAAGAATGAGTGGTGTAGCCACTCTAACAAGGAAATTCGTTAAAGAAATAACGAATAACCATACCAAAATATTAGATACAAGAAAAACCACTCCAAACTTGCGGGTACTTGAAAAACAAGCCGTAGTTCATGGTGGTGGAATCAACCACAGGATGAGTTTAAGTGATCAAGTAATGATTAAAGACAATCATATTAAAGCAGCAGGAAGCATAACAGACGCTGTAAGGATATGTAAATCAAAAATTGACCAATCGATACGCATTGAAGTTGAAGTTGAAAGTTATGATCAGTTTATGGAAGCTATTGAAACGGAATGCGACATCATAATGCTTGATAATATGAGTAATGAGTTAATGAGAAAATGTGTTTTAACAAACAAAGGTAAACTGTTAGAAGCAAGTGGTAACATGACAGTTGATAGAATAAAAAGCGTTAGTGAAACTGGAGTAGACTTTATAAGTGTAGGAGCTTTAACTCACTCATATACTTCACTTGACGTTAGTTTAAAATTTAATTAGCGAGGTAGATATTATGAACTTGAATGAAGTATTATTAAAAATCAAAGAAGAATTGAAGAATAGTTTAATCAAATTAGATTACTATGATGAAAAAATCGAAGTTGTCCTTGAGACACCTAAAGATAAATCAAACGGTGATTATTCGTCTAATGTAGCGATGCGTTATGCAAGAGTTGCTAGAAAAGCACCTATTATGATTGCAAATGAAATTGTTGAATCTATGAATCAAAGTGGTTGTTTCATAAATAAAATTGAAATAGCCAATCCAGGGTTCATTAATTTTTATTTAGATAAATCATTTTTGTTAGATGCAATCAATGTGATTAACCGTGAAGGTGCGAATTATGGACAATTGGCTCAAAAGGAAGATGAACACTACAATATTGAATTTGTAAGTGCAAACCCAACTGGGACCCTTCATATTGGACATGCACGAGGAGCTTCAGCTGGTGATGCAATGTGTAGAGTACTACAAAAAGCTGGATACAAAGTAACAAAAGAATTCTACGTTAATGATGCAGGGAACCAAATTCACAATTTAGCTGTTAGCTTAGATGCGAGATACAAACAATTGTTTGATATTGATGCAAAACTACCAGAAGATGGATATCATGGTAAGGAAATTATTGAAACAGCGAAAAAAATCAAAGATTTAGTTGGAGACAAGTATGTAAGTGTAGATGGATACGAGTATTTTCGTCAATTTGGGGTTGAAACACTTCTAGATCATTTACGTAAAGACTTAAAGGATTTCAATGTTGAGTTTGATGTGTGGTTCTCAGAGAAATCCTTATACGATAATAATGAAGTAAAATCAGTAATTAGTTTTCTAAAAGAAAATGGAAACACATATGAACAAGACGGAGCAGTATGGCTACGTACATCTGATTACGAGGATGAAAAAGACCGTGTAATTGTTAAAAGTGATAAAACATTAACCTATTTAACACCAGATATCGCATATCATAAAAACAAACTTGATCGTGGTTATACTAAGTTAATCGATATTCTTGGTGGAGATCATCATGGATATATTAATCGTTTAAATGCTGCAATCGAAATGGTTGGAGGAAATAGTGAAACATTGGAAGTTGAATTACTTCAAATGGTAAAAGTACTTCAAAACGGTGTAGAAGTAAAAATGAGCAAAAGAAGTGGTAAGGCTATCACTTTAAGAGATTTAATTGATGAAGTAGGCTCTGATCCGATTCGTTATTTCTTTGCTGCTCGTAGTTTGAATTCTCAAATGGATTTAGATCTAGACCTAGCAATAAGACAAACAAATGAGAACCCTGTTTATTATGTACAGTATGCACATGCTCGTATAAACAGTATCTTTGAAAAAGCAAAAAAAGAGGGATACGATATTACGAAACTACCTACAGAGTTTAAAACTTTGACAGGTGATAAACTATTTAATTTAGTTACATTGTTAGTGAATTATCCTAATGTAATTGAGTATGCTGCGAACGAAAGAGCACCTCATAAAGTTACAAACTATGTTAATACATTGGCTTCAGCATTCCATAGTTTCTATAATGCTGAACAAGTAATATCTACTGACCAAGAAAAAACATTAGAGCGTTTAGCACTGCTAAATGCAACTAAAATAGTCATTAAAGACGCATTATCATTAATCGGTGTAAGTGCGCCAAATAAAATGTAGAGTGGTTAATCCACTCTTTTAGTTAGGAGTTGGCTTAGATGAAATGGAAAATCAAGAATGAAGATTTGGACCAACAAAAATTGGTCGAAGATATTTATCGTCAGAAGGGTATCAAAAATTACTTGGAATTGTTTGCATTAGACGAGTCTAGCATGCATGATCCTTACCTTTTGAATGATATGAACAAAGTGGTTGACCGCATTATGGATGCTATAAAAAACAAAGATAAAATCCTTGTTTATGGTGACTATGACGTAGATGGAATTACCTCAACGTTCATCATTTATCATACATTAAAGAAACTTGGGGCAGACATCAATTACGATATTCCAAATCGCTTTATTGATGGGTATGGTTTAAGTATCTCAAAAGCATTTGATATCGTAAATGAGGGTTATGATGTTGTTATAACCGTAGACAATGGAATCAAGAGTATCGAAGAGGCAAAAATTTTAAAAGAGAATAACATTGATTTTATTGTCACAGATCATCACGAACCTGAAAGTGAGTTTCCAGATGCGTTTGCAATCGTACATACCGCTCTTTCAGATTACCCATTCAAACCACTAGCTGGTGTTGGGGTTGCATTTAAAATCTCACAAGCGTTGATTGGTGAGGAAGCATTAGAATACTCTGATATTGCTGCACTTGGAACAATTGCCGATATGATGCCTTTGATTGAAGAGAATAGAGCAATCGTTAATGTTGGACTTAAGAAAATGGCTCACTCTAGAAATGTCGGGTTGAGAAATCTATTATCATTCTTAGATATATCATCACCTACAGTTGCAGATATTCAGTTTAAAATAGCTCCAAGAATAAATGCGTGTGGTCGTATGAAGAGTGCACTTCTAGCTGTGAAACTACTTGAAACACAAACAGCATACGATGCAGTTAAAATCATCTCAGTTATTGAGGAAATCAACAATAAACGTAAGGTGCTAACCAAAACGTTATACAATGAAGCAGTAAATCAAATTAATCATAATTTACCGGCAATCATTGTTCACTCTCCTAAAATGCATGAAGGTGTTATAGGTATAGTGGCTTCAAGACTTGCAAATGAGTTTTCTAAAGTCAGTGTTGTTTTGAAAGAAGATGAATTCACTTACAAAGGGTCTATTAGGTCTTATAATGCAGTTGACGTAATTTACGTGTTAGATCAGTTAAAGCCTTTGTTAATAAGATTTGGTGGTCATCAAAATGCTGCTGGATTAGAATTTAAGAAGGAAAATTTAGAAGAATTCATTAAATTGTTCAATGAAAATATTCCTAAAGCTGTAAGGGAAGAAGTTACAGAGGCAGAAGGATTTGTTGATATTTTTACATTACCAATTAAGCAAATATTCGAGTTAGATAAGTACGACCTACGAGACTCACTATTTGTCTTTGAAGATGTATATCCGACGAGTAGATATTTGATTAAAGGTGAACACACAAAGTTGATTCTATCTCCGGATGTTGAGGCAATTTTTTTCAACAATAAAAACCTGTATCAAAAACTCAATAAATACCATCAAGTGACTCTATTAGGACGTTTAGATGTGAATTACTTCAGAGGAAAATATAAGAAACAAATCATTATCGATGATTATTTCTTAAAATAAGCAAAAAAATACACAAAAGAATATATCTTTTGTTATAATAAAGTATGTAAATCGATTATTGGAGGAATAATAATGAATTTAAAGGATTATATAGCAAATGTACCAAACTTCCCAATTGAGGGAATTCAATTTAAAGACATCACACCATTGATTGGTGATGGTGAAGCATTTAGACATGCAACACAATTATTTGTGAATTTTACAAAAGAAGTTAATGCTGACATTATCGTTGGTCCAGACGCTCGTGGGTTTATCTTTGGATGCCCAGTTGCAACTAATCTAGGATTAGGTTTCATCCCAGTTAGAAAACCTAACAAATTACCAAGAGAGGTAATTTCACATAGTTACGATTTAGAATATGGTAGTAATACTTTATGTGTTCATAAAGGAGATATTAAACCTGGTTCTAACGTACTTATTATTGATGATTTACTAGCTACTGGTGGAACAATTGAAGCAACTATTAAATTGGTTGAAGATTCAGGTGCAAATGTTGCCGGAATCGCATTCTTAGTTGAATTAGTTGATTTAGAGGGTAGAAATAAACTAGAAGGATACAACGTATTGTCACTGATGAAATATTAAGAAGGTGATATTATGGCTACTGCACGACAGGAAATACTGATCAAAAAAGTTTCTACTTATATTAAAAACAAAGAGCATCTTGATATGATTCAAGATGCCTTTACTTATGCTTATAACAAACACAAAGGACAATATCGCAAAAGTGGTGAGGAATATATCGTTCATCCACTTGATGTTGCGATTATTCTTGCTGATCTAAAAACCGATCCGACTACTATCGTAGCCGGGCTTTTGCATGATGTGATTGAAGACACAGATGCTTCATTTGAAACAATAAAAGATCGTTTTGGAGAAGAGGTTGCTTTACTTATAGAAGGTGTAACTAAATTAGGGCAATACAAGTTTAAAGAACTGGATCATGAGAAAGCCAAGATATCAGCACAAGCAAGTAATTATCAAAAGATGCTTTTAGCGATGTCTAAAGATATACGCGTAATCATCGTTAAACTTGCTGATAGATTAAACAATATTAGAACCCTTAATTCTTTACCAGAGGTAAAACAAGTAAGAATAGCAAGAGAAACCATGGATATATATGCTCCATTAGCACATCGTTTAGGGATGTACGTAATCAAAGCAGAACTAGAAGACACAAGCTTCAAATACATCCAAAGAGACACCTACAGACGCATTGCTCAACTAATAAGTGATACGAAGAATAATCGTGAAAAAGATTTAGGAATTATGCGTACTAACATTGAATACTTGTTAACTGAGAACAATGTTAACTGTAATGTCAAAGGACGAATCAAAAACATCTATTCGGTACATAAAAAAATGGTTGATCGTAAAAAAGACTTCGAAGATATTTTTGACTTACTAGCATTACGAATCATGGTTGATAGCATAGAAGATTGTTATAGAACGATTGGGATCATTCATTCAAAATGGACTCCAATCCCGAACCGTTTTAAAGATTATATCGCAATGCCAAAACCCAACCTCTACCAATCATTACATACATCTGTAATCGCAAATGGTAAGGTTTATGAGATTCAAATTAGAACACTTGAAATGGATAAAATCGCTGAATACGGAGTTGCTGCGCATTGGGCTTATAAAGAAAATACAACGGAACGAAAAATGACTGATGAAGTTATGGAAAAACTAACGTGGTTTGGTAACTTGGTTAAATTCACTAAAGAGAGTGAAAATCAAGGAGATGTAGTGAACTTCCTTCGTGAAGATATATTCCAATCTAATGTTTATGTTTTCACACCGAATGGAGACATTATTGATTTACCGAAAGGTTCTACACCCTTAGACTTTGCTTTTAGAATTCATACCCAAGTTGGTATTAAAACAGTTGGGGCAATTGTGAATGGTAAAATCGTACCACTAGAATATGAACTAAAAACAGGTGACATTGTCAATATGAAAACATCTGTTAACTCATTCGGACCAAATGATAACTGGTTAAAGATTGTAAAAACATCGAACGCTAGATCTAAAATCAAAAATTACCTTAATAAACAAAGACGTGGTGTTTTGGTTGAAATGGGACGAGAAGACTTTACAAGAGAACTTCAAAGACGTGATGCTGATGTTGATATAAACGACAAACGGATTGCGGAATTATTTAGTAAAAAAGGTGCAAGAACGGTTGAAGATCTCTACTATGAAATTGGTAAAAATACGATTTCACCAGGTAGTGCAGTTAATGCACTTGTAGATAAAGTTGAATATACAGAAGAAGACTTAATTCAAAGAATAAATGAGTCGGTGTATTTAGATCGTAAAAGTGAATCAAACGTAATAGTTGAAGGACTTGATAACCCTTCAATTAAGCTATCAAATTGTTGTTCTCCAATCCCTGGAGATAATATAATGGGTTACATTTCAAAAGGAACAGGTATCGCAGTTCACCGAAGCAAATGTAATAACTTGCAATCATTAGATAAAAATCGTTACATCGAAGTTTTTTGGGGTAACGATGACACAAAATCTTATAATGTTAACTTAAGAATTTTAGTTTCTAATCGAGATAATGTTTTAGCGGAAGTAATTAATACTGTTACCTCAACAAAAGGGAAAGTAATACAAGTAGCCGCTTCAACAAATAAAAATCTTGAAGGGATAATTAAATTAAAAGTGTCTATTAAAAACAAACAGGAACTTGAGCAAATTATCGCTAACTTAAACAAAATTCCTGACGTTTTCTCTATTGAAAGAATGATGAAATAATGAAAATTGTTGTTCAAAGAGTTAAGAATGCAAGTTGTACAGTTGATAATCAAGTAGTCTCTAAAATAAATCAAGGATACTTACTTCTTGTTGGACTCACACATACAGATACAATCAAAGAAGTAGAATATCTTGCTAAAAAAATCGCTAACTTACGAGTCTTTGAAGATAGCGAAGGGAAATTAAATAAATCAATTATTGATATTAACGGAGAAATCCTTAATATCTCTCAATTTACAATTTACGCTAATACAAAAAAAGGAAACAGACCTTCATTTACAGATGCAATGAAACCAGATTTGGCTTTGCCGTTATATGAATCACTTTCAAGAATCTTGAACGATGAGTATAACATTAATACCTTAAATGGTAAGTTTGGAGCAATGATGGATATAGAACTCATTAATGATGGTCCTGTAACAGTGATATTAGAAAGTAAATAGTGAGGGTGATATCATGATTCGTATTTTAAATGAGAACGATCGTCTTAGTGTTTTAAAATACTTATATTTAGAGAGTGATTTTAACATTTTCGCGATAGGTGATATTGAAACATATGGCTTTAATGAACCATTCATGCAAGTGTATGGAGAATTTAATAGTGAGAATAATTTCCAAAGTATTCTCCTTTTCTACCGTGAAAATGTCATATACTATTCTCATGTAAACTCATTCAATATAGAATACCTTAACATTCTGGATCAGCATACATTCAAATTCGTTAGTGGGAAGGAAGAGCTTCTAGAACGAATATACCCTCATCTTTTTAACTTTAATAAACAACGAATGTACTATTGTAGTATAGCGGAGTTTGACCATCAAAAAGATGTAACAAAGGACATTCGAGAATTAACTACAGAAGAAGAATTTTCCGATTTATACGAGTTACTAATTATGATTAAAGAATTCAAAGTGCAAGATCAAAGAAAAGACGATTTTATCTCTTCGAAAATGAAGAGTAGAGACATGTCTAAGACCGTTGGAATATACGAAAATGGAACACTAGTTGCGACAGCTGCAACTACTGCAGAAACAACAAGAAGTGCAATGGTTGTTGGAGTAGCTACTCATATCAATCATCGCAAAAAAGGCTATGCATCAACCTTGATAAACTATCTTGCCGATCACTTCATTAACGACTTAAATAAATCGTTATCATTATTTTACGATAATCCTGAAGCAGGATCAATCTATCATAAAATTGGGTTTATAGATATTGGGAAATGGGTGATGTATCATCAGAAGAGTTAAATTAATTATGCCTTACCTTGAAACAAACAGATTGATTTTAAGAGAAATTAAACGAAGTGATGCAAAAGACTTATTTGAGTATGCAAAACAAGAAAATGTAGGACCTAACGCTGGATGGGAACCACACAAAAGAATCGAAGATTCACTTGAATTCATTAATTACTCTATTAAAAAAAGAGAGTTTGGGCAACCTGGAGTGTTTGCCATCATAAAAAAAGATAACTATCAAATGATAGGGACAATCGAAATTCATTCTTATAACGAGTTCAAGGGTGAAATTGGATTTGTCTTGAATCCAGATTACTGGAATCAAGGTTTAATCACTGAAGCTGCAAAAGCAGTTGTAATATACGGTATGGAGATTTTGGAACTAAAGAGATTAACGTATTGTCATTTTCCTGATAATCCGCGCTCTAAACGCGTATGTGAGAAACTAGAATTTACGTTTGAAGGAATCCTAAGAAATAAATATTTAATGTTTGATGGAACATTAAAAGATGATGTGACATACTCAATCATTAGCAATGATTATTATACCGGAAAAATATCTTGGGTTGATCAATTTAAAAAAGACTTATTTATTGACTATTAAGCCAATATTTAGTATAATCACGATAGAAACCATAGACAAAGATAAGTAATATGTTTAAAGTTTATAAAAGAGAAAGATATCTGGGCTGAAAATATCTATAAACTACATATGAAAGACACTTTCGAGGGCTTTTCTGAATTGTTAGTAGGAAAAGACGTAGCTCGCGTTAAGAGTTAAGCGCCTATTTTTAATAGGAACCAAGGTGGTACCGCGGAATATATTTCGTCCTTTGACATAATGTTTAAGGACGATTTTTTTATAAAAAGGAGTGAGATTATGTATCAAAAAATGAAAGGAACATATGATTTACTACCTAGTGACATTGCAAGATGGCAAAAACTAGAAAAAGTAATCAGAAATGTTAGTAAAATCTATAACTACAAAGAAATTAGAACACCGATGTTCGAACGATCTGAACTATTCCATCGTGGTGTTGGTGCAGACACAGATATCGTAAGCAAAGAAACTTATGACTTTATTGATCGTGGTAAACGTTCAAATACCTTACGTCCAGAGGGGACTGCAGGAGTAGTTAGAAGTCTAATTGAGAATAAACTATATGCAGGTGTAAACCCAATTCAAAAACTATATTATATGGGTCCAATGTTTCGTTACGAACAACCACAAAAAGGACGATATCGTCAATTTAGACAATTTGGGGTTGAAGCGTTTGGATCAAATAGTCCACAATTAGATGCTGAAGTTATCGCATACGCTGTATCGGTATTGAAAGCATTGAAAATTAAGGATGTCGAAGTACATATAAACAGTATTGGTGATGCAGAAAGCAAAGCTAATTATCGTCAAGCTTTGGTTGATTACTTGAAAGATGATATCACAAATCTATGTTCAAATTGCCAAACAAGATATACAACAAACCCATTACGTATTTTGGACTGTAAAATTGACAAAGAAAATCCAATCTTAGTCAACTCACCAAAACCAATTGATTATTTAAATGAAGAATCAAAAAACCATTTTGATGAATTAATTACTTATCTAGACGCAATGGAAATTAAATATGTTGTTGATAGAAACTTAGTAAGAGGGTTAGATTACTACACACATACCGTATTTGAAGTAAACGCAAACTTGGAAACTCTAGGAGCACAAAATACAATTTGTGGTGGAGGAAGATACAATAACTTAGT
>PPCM01000568.1_pt1 | contig 28478 bp, 20 predicted proteins | sample 1555541 | NCBI WGS metagenome assembly PPCM01 (sample SAMN05284479, study PRJNA326546) | Marine sediment metagenome, whole genome shotgun sequencing project. | isolation source: marine sediment | place: Germany: Wadden Sea | collected 2012-09-05 | reverse complement strand
CGTGTGGTAATGGCCGCCTTAACCCTGCAACGCAAGTTAAAAAAAGATGCCCCATCATGTTGTGGCCGGTGCCCCGGCTCCGAATACCATATGCGCAGTTCGTTGATGCAAGTGTTGTTGCGGGGGTAATTTAGTCGGAACCAAGGACGGCAAGGCGTCGGGGCTTCCATACATGTTGATTCATAGAGCAATGTATTTCTTTTTATTTACAGGGGCCCGGGCGAATCCCTGTTTTTATGTAGGGGCTCCCGGGCGATGCCTTATTTTTTCCGACAATTCCCTTGTCATGGAGAGCACCTTCAGCGCATGTTCAAGGCTGAGGGAACCGGTCCCGCAGGAGGGAGCGATCAGGGTCTGTTCCATGAGCTGTTTTTCCGTGAATCCGAATGCGCGCAGGGTTTTCAACTGTTCCTCCCACTTCACGTAAAGGCGCTCCACGGATTCCGCTTCAATGACAAGTGGATCGCCGGTGGGCACGATGCCCCAGGCAAGGATTCCGCCCCTTGAAAGAAAATCCGTCAGCTCCCTTTTATAGAGAATGAAGTTGTCGAAATAGAAATAGGCGTCGAAGCTGATGATGTCCGCTTCGGACGAGAGGGCGGGACCCCAGTCCCCGTTGGCGCAGATATGGATGCCGGAAAGGGCGCCCTCCGCCTTGATGCCGGAGATCACCTCGGCAACGGCATCGGCCACCATCTCCCGGGAGATGCCCGTGTAGGTGCTGGACCCGAAGCCGACGATTCCGGGCTCATCCACGAAAACAATGGGCGGGGCCTTTGTTGAAAATTTCGCCAGCTCCCGCGCCTGAAACCGTCCCTTTCCCACCAGGAGCTTAACCAGCATGTCCCGCAGGTTGTCGTCGTAAAAGATGCTCCGGCCGTTCTGGTCCTTTACCCCGATTCCCGTGGTCATGGGGCCGGTGACCTGTCCCTTGACGGTCAGGGGAGGGGGGCTTGCCGAAGTAAGAGCCTCCATCATCGTAAAGAAGCCTTCCGCCGTGTCGGAACCGACGGCAAACCTGGAGTTTCCGAGGAGGGCGGGTTCGGCTTCCACCGCCATGTATTCCTCGTAAAAGGCGGCCATCTCCTCCTCGAAACCCCTTCGGCCCGTATCGATCCAGTAGCGTTCCTCCTCCTCCACAAGGCCGGGGAAGCCCGTGAGAAACTGGCGGATCATCCCCTCTCCTGGAAGCTGCGGCAGTTGGGGCCACAGGGGGATTTCGGGGGTATGGGCCAGAATGATCCGGACGGCTTCTTCGTGATCCTCCACCGGCAGGCTGCCGATCAAAACGGGTAGGCATTGGGGACGGAACATTGCTTACATCACTCCTGTTTAATAATTCGATTCAGCGCCAGAACGGAACCGGGGCCCGGCCAGGCGCATATGATGAATCACCATATGATAAACCGCGTCTCCTGGCAAATGATCCGAACATGAAACCGGATTTCATTATCCCTTGTTTGATTATCCCGGGATTCGAATGCCGAGTTAAAACCTCTTGTTGATGTAACGTCTTGATACAATGCCATCAATACGATGGTAAACCTCGAATTTTTGTCGTTGCCGATATTGTTGGTTTTTCTCTATCCGTATTTTCATTGAGATGTTCCGGTTGGTAAATCGCATTTTAGAATCCCATCGACGGTAAGGATGGCGGTAAGGTTGATGGTAAGGCAGGAGGAATTGCGCAATCATCCTTTTCCGTAAGGTTTATCGCGACTTCGGTTGGTCGGAAACCCGCAAAGTATGACTTGTTAAACCCTGGAATAGTTGGTATTTCGTTTCACTAAGTAAATTCGGCCGTTTTTTCAGTACGTTGAATTTATCAAGGATTCCTTGAAATAGAAATTTGTATCCCGCTTTGATGGTCACTGGGCGGGATGGACCATAACCTCCCGAACCCATTTCGATTTTTCCGTCGTGATGCGCCAGGGACGAAATCAACGCGGATTGTCCGATTCGGGAACTTGCCCTTGTTCAGGATCAAGGGCGCCCCGGAGGGGGACGACTATTCGGAGGCAATATGTACGGATTGGTGAATCAAGGCGTTCGCAAGATGGTGACCGATTCCTTCGGCGAAAAGAGTTGGGCAACGGTACTGGAAGCCGCCGGCGTGGAGGATGTTTTCGTTGCCATGGATCCCTATCCGGACGAGGTCACCTTTAAACTGGTGGCGGCGGCGTCCACGGTCCTCGAACTTGAACCGAAGGATGTGCTGGCCGCCTTCGGGAGATGGTGGATCGGCTTTGCGTCCGAAGAGTACAGCGACCTGTTCAAGATGACGGGGGATTCGTTCCAGGAGTTCGTGGCCAATCTGAACGACATCCATACCCGCGTGGGATACATGCTCACCGACCTGAGCCCGCCCTCCTTCAAGATCACCGACAGCGCGGAGAACACGTTTGTTCTCCACTATTATTCCAAGCGGGAGGGGCTCTTTCCCATGGTGCAGGGAATGATAAACGGCATCGGCGATCATTTCAAAACCGAGATCGAGGTGGAGCACATGGGCGAGGGGGGAAAGGGACCGGGCCACGACCGTTACCTTGTCCGCCACAAACCCTGCCGGGAATAGAACATGCTGCTTAAAGACGCCCCGCTTTCCTGGGAAATTCTGCTTTCCGCCTTTCCCTTTCACATGGTTCTGGACCGCTCGCTTCGTGTGACGGGGGTGGGGCCCTCCCTGGCCAAAATCGGCGTGGGGATAAAACCGGGCGGGAAACTCGCAGAATATTTTGCCGTCAAGAGCCCGGACGTGAAACCCGAGTTCAACGACCTGCTGGAACAATCCCATACGGTGTTTTTCCTTCGGGACCATGGCGAAAAGATCGTGCTCAAGGGGCAGATGGTACATGTTCCGGGCGGCGACGGGGATCTGTTGCTCTATCTCTGCTCCCCCGTGCTGTCGAAAATGGCGGGTGCGGCGGAGTTGAACCTGACCCTCAAGGATTTTCCACTCCACGACACCACCGTGGATCACCTGATCCTCATGCAGACCCAGTCCAATGTTCTGAGGGACACCCGCAGGATGGCCGACAGGCTGAAGGAGGAGATCAAGTCCCGCAGAAAGGCCCAGGAGGATCTCGAGGAGAGCAACGCGGGGCTGGAGATCAAGGTCCGGGAACGCACAGCGGAGCTGGAACAGGCCAACAGCCGGATGGCCCTCTGGCTCCATGAGCTCAAGGAACGTAACCGCGAGATGACCATACTCAACGCCATGGGAAAGCGGCTGCAGAACTGCCGGGCCTTGAAGGAGGCGTTTCCCATCATCAGGGAGGCGTTCGAGGAACTGGCCCCGGACAGCTCGGGACGGCCGGCATGTCGGGACGAGGAAGCGGGAGCCTTTGTGGTGGGACTGGACTGGGGGAGCGAGCATCCTTTTTCCGGGCCCCTTTTCGGACCGGAGCAGTGCTCCGCGCTCGTGGACGGGAAGGAGCGGTTTTTCGACGGCGGAAGCAGCGGCCGCATCTGCCCGAAACTGGGATCTCCTTCGGGGCACGGGTACATATGCCGCCCCCTCAGGGTCAACGACGAGATCCTGGGACTCGTTCACCTGCGATATGCTGCGGACGGCGGAATGCCGGGACCCGATGGGGATCATCCCGGTCCGGGCGCCGAGGGCAGGAGAAAGCTGATCACCACCTTTTCCGAACAGATCGCCCTCTCCCTTGCCAACCTTCGCATGCAGGAGGTTCTCCAGGAACAGTCCATTCGCGAGCCCCTGACCGGGCTTTACAACCGTCGCCACATGGAGGACGCACTTGAACGCGAAGTTTCCCGTTGCGAAAGGAGCGGCGGCACCATCGGCATCATCCTCATGGATGTGGACCATTTCAAGGCGTTCAACGACAACCACGGGCACCAGGCGGGCGACAGGGTTCTGTCCGCCCTTGGCGGCATGCTCAAGCGGGGAATTCGCGACGGTGATATTGCCTGCAGGTACGGAGGCGAGGAGTTTCTGGTCATTCTTCCGGGGGCATCGTCCGGGGAGGTCTTGGTCCGTGCGGAAGAGTTTCGCGCCCGGGTGGAAGAGGGGTTGAGGCTGACCCACGAGGGCAAGTCTCTTGGCAAAATCACGGTTTCGATGGGGGTTGCCTGTTTTCCCGAAAACGGACGGGACGGCGGGGAGGTTGTTCGCGCGGCCGACAGCGCCCTCTACAGGGCCAAGCACCAGGGGCGCAACAGGGTAACGCCGGCGACCAGCGATGAGGCCGCCGTCGACCGGTCGCTTTAAGGATGACCATTCAGGGCGAGTTGCACCGACTGTCCGCCATGGCATTCAGAACCTCGACGAACAGGTCGTCATCCTTGTCCATACCTCATGTCTGTTCCAGAACGCTTCGGACCGTCCTGGCCAGCTCGTCCTTTACGACGGGTTTCATCAAGAATCCCTTGATGCCCATTTTGCCGGCTTTCACGGGGTCGATCTGTTCGCTGAACCCGGTGCAGATGATGATCCTGATATCGGGTTTCACGGAGATCAGCTCCTCTGCAAGGCGATCTCCGGTCATATCGGGCATGGCCATGTCGGTTATGATCAGGTCAAAGGCCTCCGGTTCGGTCTTGAATGCTTCAAGGGCATCGACTCCCCTGGTCTTGGCCGTGACCCGGTAGCCCAATCGTTCCAGCATCTGCTTTTCGAAGCGGACGATGGCCTCCTCGTCGTCCACCAGCAGAATCCTCTCGGTGCCGGTTTCGTATATTACCGTTTCCCTTGGCGGAGCGTCGGGTTTGTCCGGTGTTTTGGGAATGGGCAGGAACACCTCCATGACGGTGCCCTTGTCGACGGCGCTTTCCACGCGAATATCCCCGCCGTGGTCCTTTACGATGCCGTAAACCACCGAGAGTCCGAGGCCGGTGCCCTTGCCCTGGGGTTTGGTGGTGAAATAGGGTTCGAATATCTTGTCGAGGAGCGCGGGGGGGATGCCGTGGCCCGTGTCCCTGACCGAGAGCACCGCATAAGTTCCCGGGGAGAGGGAGCCGGCATCGCCTTTGAGCAACCTCTGTTCCACCCCAAGGGATATTTCGCCGCCGTTTTTCTCCACCGCGTGGTAAGCGTTCGTGACAAGGTTCATGGCGATCTGGTGAAGCTGGGTGGGGTCCGCCTTGACCGGGTCGCAGTCCTTTTGCACGGATTGAACGATCCTGATATTGGAGGGGATCGAGGAGCGCATCAGCTTGACCACCTCCTTGAGCACCTGCTGAACCCGGATGGTGACCTTTCTGTGCTCCACCTGGCGGCTGAAGGAGAGGATCTGCTTCACCAGCTCCGCCGCCCGCATGGCCGCCTTGTTAATCTCCCGGGCCTTGTTCCGCTCCTTGCTGCCCTTGGGCAGGTCCTGGCCCAGCATTTCGGAAAACCCCACGATGGGAAAGAGAATATTGTTGAAATCATGGGCGATACCGCCTGCAAGGGCGCCGATGGATTCCATCTTCTGGGCCTGGAGGATCCGGGACTCCATCTTCTTGAACTCGGTGACGTCCCTGAAGATGGTGAGCTTGGAGATGGTGCCGTCCGTGTGAAAGATCGGCGAGTTGGACACATGATAGGTTTTTCCGTCCTCCGGCGTGACCCGTTCCATGGTGAAAAACTCACCGGCCATGACCTTGGCGTGGCTGCAACCCGGGCATTTATCGTCAAGGTCCCGCAGGGCGTTGTGGCAAAGCTCCCCCACGGCATCCCTGCCGATGCGCCGGATCATTGCGGGATTCATGTACTCGATGTGAAAATCATGGGAGCAGATATAGGCGGCATCGTCCATGGCCTCCATCATGGAGCGGTATTTCTCCTCGCTCTCCCGGAGTGCATTCTCCGCTTTCAGCCTTTCGCCGATGTCCCTTGCAACGGAAAGGACAAAGGTGTCGCCCTTGTCCTCGAACATCCTGCAGGAGACTTCCACGGGGATGTTATTGCCGGATTTTGTCCGGTGCTCGGTATTGAAGACACAGTTCCCTGTTTCCATTATCTTCTGGAGACAATCGCGGCACCTGTCCATGTTTCCGCCGCCGTCGATATCCTCCGGGGTCATTCCGATGAGTTCCTCGCGGGTGTACCCCAGGCTGGAACAGGCGATATCATTGACTTCAATGAATTTTCCGATGGTTCCGTCCTTGATCGGGATCACGAAAATCGCATCGTTTCCGCTGTTGAACAGGAGCTTGTACTTCTCCTCCCTTGCCGCCAGCTCCTTTTCGGCCCTGGCGAGCCTTCGGGCGGTTTCAAGCTCCCGGAACACCCGTTCGAAAACCCCGGGAAGAAGGTCCGTAAGGTCGAATCCCTTTACGAGGTAATCCTTTGCCCCGAGTTTCATCATCTCGACGGCGACCCGCTCGTCGCCCCGTCCCGTCATGGCCACGAAGGGAACCGAAAGCCCCTTCAGGGCAAGGGTCCGGATCAGCTCGGTGCCCGTAAAATCGGGGAGTTTCTGATCGAGAAGCAGCACCACGCGGGGATCCGCCGCCACCCGTTCCACCGCCCCGGCGCCGGTAAGCACCCCCTCGGTCCGGAATCCGGCCCTTTTCAGTGCCTTTCGGACCAGCCGGTTCAGTCCCTCGTCGTCTTCCACAACGAGCACGGTTTCGGGCGGCATCGATTCGATCCCCATGGGTTCCTCGCCCTCAATTGAACTTTTCATTTCGCGATATGGTCTCCGTTGATTTGCGAAGGCCTGATCTCAGGCGTATAAAGTGCCGGTTGACCAACGGCAATCCTTCGGTCGTATATGATATTCCGAATCCTGCTCGCCATACCCACGCGTACCGGGCTTTTTTCAAACAAACCCGTGTGTCTCCCGTCATCCTCCGGGGGTAGGCTCACCACAACCCTGTGCATCCGTTGTTCTCCTGTTCCGACATTTCCATTTGGTGACCGGGGAAAATGAAGGCGGCATGAATTCCCGGGCATGGACCGAAGAATCCGGGGCCTGCGGGCTCTGGCAACCTGTTTTTCTCGGGAGTCACGGTCGATGCCCTTGACGCCGGGGCGGTCTCCGTCAGCCGATTCAAAAAGGAGACCCTGCCCGGGAGGTGTGTTAAGCCGAGGCATCAATTTCTCGCATTCTACTACTGTCGCTGCTAAAAATCCACATGTAGTTTTCCTTATGCTAAAAAGCTGTTAGCGATTGAAATGGTATGATAAACAGACCTTGGGCGACGGCAGGGTGTTGCTTCGCTTCCGCCTCTGAACCATTTATCGGTTCACGGGGAAAGCGGATCGGGCGGCAATTGATTGACAAACCGGCGTGGGCCTTTTACTTATGACAATCCGGCGCCTGGGCGGCGGATTGACTGAGGGCTGGGGTATTAGGAATACGGAACATGATAAATACACTGGACGTTATGATGGGCACGCACAGCGACGCCAATCCTGCATCAGCGATGTGCATTTTAATATTGCCGTGTGCCTTACATAATGACACGCTCATTCAATGCTTCGCCGTCAAAAAGCGCTGCCCGGAATAGCGGGCGGACGCACGAAAAAGGGGACAGATTTATTTTTTGTGGATTTTATTGTTTCCAACTCCAATAACGGCGGTTGGTTTCGATGATGAAGTTGTTTTACAGGGTGGCCGAGGGCCCACGGAGAGTATTGAATGCACCGAAGCGGATTGCTGAGTTTTGAGTTCCTGACCCTTTGCACGGTGACCTTCCTGTCCCTTTGCAACACGGCGGTTTTTTACAATTTCCACCTTTACCTCCAGGGGCTCGGTTTTTCGGGAAAAGAGGGGGGATTTATCATCGGGCTCTATTCCCTCACGGCCATGGTTCTGTACCTTACGGCGAGCAGGCATATTCGCGTGGAAAATGCTTTCAGCCTCATGCTCACGGGGCTTTTGGCGGTTGCCGGTTGCGGGACGGCCTACCTGTTCGCGGAGAGTTTCACGGCCTTGGGGATGATCCGGATCGCAAGCGGCACGGGCATGTTCCTGGTGATGGCCTCCTGCATGGTGGTACTGGTGTCCATCATACCGCCGGAAAAGACGGGGTCGGCTTTCAGCCTCTACTCGGTGGCCATGCTCACCCCCTATTCGGTCATGCCGGCCGTGTCGGAGATGATCGGCGCGGGCCTGGGCTCCCCGGTTCGCCTCTATGCCCTGACGGCGTCGCTGCTTCTGCCCGCCGCCCTTTGCGTGGCAATCATGAAGCGGCGGGTTGTGCGGACCGGCGGCGCGCCCAAAGCGGATGGGGGGAAAACGGCGGGAGGGAAAAACGGGAAAAAGATCGGTTTTCGGAAAAATATATTTCGAAAACCGGTGCTCTGCATACTCCTGGTGAACGGGGTATACTTCACCCTCTTTTCAGCCCTGTTCTTTCTTTTCGAGGGGCTCGGCATTGAGCGCGGCATGGAAAACCCGGGATTTTTCTTTACCACCCAGATGGGCGTCATGGTGGCGATCCGGTTTTTCGGCGGCGGCCTCTTCGACGCCTTTTCAAAGATTCTCCTCGTTGCAACGGCCCTCCTTGTGACCGGCGCCGGATTCCTTATGCTCCTTTTGCTCCGCGACCCCTTCTGGATGCTTCCCACGGCGGTGCTCTTCGGCTCGGGCATGGGCCTCTGCGTGCCGCCCCTCAACTCCCTCATGTACCTTGTGAGCGATCCCTCCTTCAGGGGCTATAACGCCAATATGATGATGCTCGCCGTCCATTTCGGAAACTTCATGGGGCCCTTTGCAGGCGCATGGGTTATCGAGGCGGGTGGATACGATCTGTTCCTGATGACGGCGGCGCTTCTGACCGTGTGCACCGTCGTCCTGTTTGTTGTTGTCGACCCTTCCCGGAAGATTCGGGATTGAGAATTCCTCGGGTATTTTGGTTCGAGTCGTAGTAGAATCATTTTAGGGGCCATGAAGGAAGAGATCCATGTTCCTGGTCCGGCCGATGGTGGGCAACGTCACCTTGGGTGCGATCCGTTGAAAGCTCAAGGATGAGGGAAGCCGTCCGAATTCCATCGGCTTCCGGGTTCACAAAATTGGATTCGCGATGTCAATTTATGATTTTATACGCGGATTTACCCAAACCCGAAATCGACATCGCGTCATCATGTTGATCCGCTCGCCGGTGTTTTCACGATATGCCGCATGCGCCGATGATCGGGCATGGGTCTCGGGACCAACGCTGCGGCGTCGCATCAATTCAAGGCAGAGTAGATGATCCGTAACACGATTTAACCCGCAGGCCGCAATGGCCGGGCCGTTGATCGGAAAGGGGGCGATGGAATGAGGCAAAGGGGATTTACGCTTATCGAGCTTATGATCGTGGTGGCTATCATCGCCGTTCTTTCCGCCGTTGCCATACCCGCCGTGGTCAGGATGCTGGGTAAAAAAGCCGGCGGTCTTTCCGTTGAAGAAGCGCCCCTTGAAAGGGTCGTGGACGGCGCGGGCGCGACAAAGAAACCGTCGCTTCCCTCGGTGGTGCCGGTAACCGAGTCCGCCGATGTGGAGGTCCGGCTGACAACGCGCCAGTACCTGCGCCGCCTCAAGGTGTACACCCTTTACGACGCCGCCTTCTCTGGAAATTTCATATTTCGCAATCCCCCCGGGGAGACGGAAAGGGTCCGCCTGGTTTTCCCCTTTCCGGTCGGCACCACCCAGGCGCGGGACGTTTCCCTTAAGATCCGGGACGGGGAGGGAGAGTTCCGGGAACCTTCGGGGGTGGAATACACCCTTGGCGGAATCCGGTGGGTCGGCATTCTGAAGCAAGGGAATCTCCTCCATGCAAGGGTGACCTACGGCGCCCAGGGGCGCAACCGGTATGTTTACGACGGGCCGGGCGCGGGAAGGGCCGGCGCGTTCAAACTTCGCCTCCTTTTATCCGGCGTTTCCCCGGAGTTTATCCCGGCGGACACCTTGAGCCCCACCATGACCCGGGGGCAGGAGCTGGTCTGGGATTACGCCAACCTGGTCACGGACCGCAGGATCATCGTGGAGATCCCCGGCGCCATGAGCCCGGTGGGCCGCATTATCCTCCTCTCCAAGCTGGCGGCCCTGGCGATTCTCCTCTTTGGCGCGGGTTTTCTCTACCTCAGCGACCTGGACCGGCCCGGCATGCTGGACAGGTTCAGGTGGGGACATTTCCTCCTCCTTGCCCTGAACTACTTTCTGTTTTTCATCATCTTCATGGTCCTCAGCCTGGGGGGAAAGATCGGCGCCGGGTGGGCCATATTCCTGTCCGCGCTCTTTTCCCTGCCCCTTCTCATGTTTCATGCGGAGAGGATCCGGGGCAGGCGCTTTGCACTGTGCATGGTGCTGCCCCTTGTCCTCTTCACCCTTGCCGTGGTGATCAACGGGGTCTACGGCGCAGGCGTAAAGAACTATGTCTTTGTGGGGCTGACCGTGGTCACCGTTGCCTTCTTTACGCTGACCCACGGGGAGTGGTCCAGAAAGAGAAAGGAGTTTAAAGAGGAAAAGGAGGAGGCCCTGGAGGCGGCGCGAAGGGAAGAAGATGAGAAAAAAAAGAGCGCGGCGGATGCGGAAAAGGCCGAGGCACGGAGGAAAAAGGACCTTGAGAAGTGTCTGAATTTAATGGAACAATGCAATAAAGCCCGTTCCCGCCTGGAACTCCTCGAAGCCGAGGCGGAAGAGCTCCTTTCCGGGATATCCGGAGAAACGGCAAAACAGGGCCGCGCCGTTCTTGCCCGCTGCCGGGAGAAGATCCCCGGGCTTTATTCGGAAACAGACAAGATAAAACGATCGTTCGAGTCCCTGGTATCCATGGAGGAGGGCTCCGCCCTTGGGGAAAGGGGCGAGGCATTTGAAAAACGCTGCCGGGAGCATGCCCAGGCATTGAAGCTTGCCGGAAAAAAACTCAGGGGCGCCCTGGACGGGCTGGGACGGGAACTGCGGCAGGAAGAGATCGTCGACGGGAAAACCGGGGATATGCGTCATTGCATCAACTGCGGCACGCCGAGCCTCAAGTCGACGTTTTGTCCGGGTTGCGGTTTTCCCAGGCCGAGGGAGTACAGATGTCCGGAATGCGGCGAGGTCTACCTCCACCCGGTTCATCTCATCGACCGGCGCAAACCCGCCGAATATCTCCACTGTGTTTTCTGCGGGCACGGAATCGCTGTTGACCCGCCGCCGGTTCTTCCCCTCGTGGAGCCCCCGCCGCCGGATGAACCGTCGTCGGGTGAACCATCGTCGGATGAACCGTCGGAACCTTGAAACAAACGGGACTCGGGAGCATCGCCAAATAACGTGATTCCCGCGTCAGGCTATGGGATAAAAATCGTTCCACAATCCAAAGGTGCATTTCGTTGTAAACCGATGTTTTCCTCTGAATCATTGTGGGTTTTATTTATTCCGAGCCCCTTGGGAACCCGTGGAGCAATTTTGCAATGATCGGAGGTGGAGGGTTTGGTTTCGATCAAGGGGGAACCGGTCCCGTTGCGTCAATCCGCATCGGCTCCTTATTGTTGCAAAAAGACTTGAAAAATGTTTTTTTAAGAGATGCATCATGTTGGAACGCGGCTTCGGCGCTTTACGGTGTTCGGGAATTATTTAGATTAACGAAACGGGTACCTGGGATTCCATTGACGACAGCATGCACGGTCCGGGCTCTGCCTTGGCAAAGGAGGCACCATGAAATTTGTAATTATCGGCGGGGATGCGGCCGGCATGAGTGCCGCCAGCCGCGCCAAGCGAAGGCATCCGGATCTGGATGTAACGGTTCTCGAAAAATCCATGGACGTATCCTACAGCGCCTGCGGGATGCCCTATAATATCGCGGTTCCCGACAGGGAGATCGACGATCTTGTGGTCCGCCATGCATCGGCATTCAGGGACAAGCAGGGAATCGAACTTCTCACCGGCCACCTGGTTGAGAGGATCGATCCCAAGGAAAAAAAGGTCGTGGGGACGCGGGAGGGAAACGAACCCTTCGAGGTTTCTTTCGATCGCCTGCTCATCGCCACGGGGGCGTCCCCCGTGAAACCCTCCCTGCCGGGGTTTGACCTCCCGGGTGTGATGGTCCTGAAGGCCCTGGACGACGGAAGAAGGATCAAGGCGTTTTTGAACTCGAGAAACGTGAAGCGCGTGGTGATCGTGGGTATGGGATATATCGCCCTGGAGATGGCCGAAACCCTTCGGGAGCTTTCGATCGCCGTGGGTATGGTGAAGCCCGGCCCCACCTTTCTTCCCTGGTTGTACGGGGATATGGCAAAGGTGGTGAGGGAGGAGCTGGAGGACAACGACGTGGCCCTCTATCCCGGAACGGAAATCACCGCCGTTGAGAAATCGGAAAGCGGGCTGAAGGTGGTTTGCGGTGATAGAACCCTGCCGTGCGACATGGTGCTCGTGGGCATCGGCGTTCGGCCCAACAGCAGCCTTGCCGGGGCCTGTGGTCTTAAAATCGGCGTGAACGGCTCCATTGCCGTTGATCGAAAGCTCCGGACCTCGGTGGACTGCATCTATGCGGCGGGTGACTGCGCGGATGCATACCACGTGGTGACCGAGGAGAAAACATGGATTCCCCTTGCGTTGCGGGCCAACAGGGCCGGCTGGACGGCGGCGGACAACGCCTGCGGCAGGGAGATGGAGCTGGCCGGTATCGTGGGTACCGCCGTGTTCCGAACCTTTCAGATGGAGGTGGCGCGCACGGGCCTGACCCTTGAGGAGGCCATGAAGGCCGGTTTCAACGCCCGGCAGATGATGATCAAGTCACAATCCCGGGCCCATGCCCACGGGGGCGAATCCCCGATCTGGGTGAACATGGTGGGGGACAAGGCAACGGGGCGCCTTCTCGGCGTCCAGATGGTGGGAAAAGAGGGGGTCGCCCACCGTATCAACGCGCCGGCGGTTGCACTCCATGCCATGATGACCGTTGCCGAATACAGCCAGACCGACCTGGGATACGCCCCTCCCTTCGGGCCCACCTGGGATCCCACGCTTACGGCGGCAAATCAGCTGCTGAAAAAGCTCTGAAGAACCGGTTGCGGACGTTGTTATACCTCGGAATCATGGATATAAGACGGGCGGTGGTCCACGTATATTTCCCGCTCTTTGGAGAACTGAAGTCGAAATTCGGCGTTTTGAGGTAAGCTTTCGTTATGTTGAAATGGATCGAATGGATCGACGGTAGGATACGATCTTCCGTGGATAAAGAATCCAACGAGAAACCAAAGTAATGTTCCGCATCTTTTGCCCCGTGTCCGGCAACCGGCCGTCGGGGAACTAACCGTTGTTGTCCCGAGGGTCGCGGAGGTCCACGCGTACATCGGATATGGTCCAGTCAAGCTTGTTTTTAACGCCCATCATCTTATTTGTCACAATTACATTAATGTTCGTTGCGACGAGTCCGGTTTTATTCTCGTAATCTTCGAGGACCTTTGCGACTGCAAAGGAAATGTCGGCCTCAAGCGTCCGATCACGTTCGATTTTGCCCATGACCCACCTTTTTACGGCTGAAAACAGGAGCCGTTGGCGGGTAACCGGGTTACCGCCTTGTTCCCCTGTTTTATGGATGAAAAAAACGGCACGTCGGGTATGGGCGTGAATCGGAAAAACAATTGACGGCTCATGCTTATAGACAATTGTGCCGGTGAAGAAAACATGATATTATAAGTACATCTCCGCAAATAAAATAAAATTACCCATACGTATAAATACGTGCTTTTTAGATATATAATATAGGTAAAAATACCTGTTTTCAAGTAAATTGTTCTCCGCCGGTTCCCTGGACCGTTGAAGGCAACTTCCTGTATTAGTCGATTGCAAATTAAAATGCGGCGTTTCCCGTCAGGTAACGTTCGCGCCGACTGCCCGAAAAAGGAGTGATGGCATGAAGGAGATGATCAAGCATGTTGCCCAATATCTTGTGGATAGCCCCGATGAAATATCCGTTTCCGAGATAGTTGGAAACAACACCACTGTTTTTGAGTTGTCCGTTGGTAAGGATGACCTTGGAAAGATCATCGGAAAGCAGGGGAGAACAGCCCAGGCCCTGCGAACCCTGTTGAGCGCCGTGTCGGCCAAACAGAGAAAACGCGCCGTGCTGGAGATAATCGATTAGCGTTTTCTCATTTCGGTTTCCATGGGCCCGGCAAAGGCGTCACGGGTTTCGATAAAGGGTAATGGCGCGACTGTCCACCTCCGTGTCGAAGCGGTCGCGAAAGAGATCGAGATATTCACTCCCGGCGGCATCCCTGTTGTTGATTTTCTCGATGGTCAGTTTTCTTCCGGGCATGAATTTCCTTTCAAGAAGGTGACGGACGAAGTCGAGGATCTCGTCGATCCGCTCGTGGTCCGGGGGCACGTTGAACTTTATCTCCTTGCCCGACCCCTTCGAGAGGGCGACGAGCCTGTGTCCCTGGAAAACCATGTGCGATCCGGCAAGGCGTCTGGGGTAAACCCCCTCGAGGGCATCGATACCGAGCCCGCAAAGGGAGGCGGGATCACAGCAGTTCATCCAGTAGACGCTCCCTCCGGGAAGCTTTCGCCGGAGCATGCCGAGGGCCCTTGCCGAGGCAAACTGGGGGCCGGGAATTCCCGTAAAAAAGCTGCCGGAAAAGACCTCCCCCGATAGTTCCATGAGCCTGAGGGAACGAAAGACCCCAGGCCATTGAAAGGGAATCGATTCCCGCATGAGAAGTTCCCTGAAAACAATCCCGTAACGCTCCAGCAGCAGCCTTGCGCGGTCTCTTTTTCGTTCTTCGGCCCCGAGCAGGTCGTTGTCCGTGAACGGCAGGGGGGCCGCCATCCAGTTGCCGCCGTAGGGGACGGTGCCCTTCCACATGGAAAAACCCCTCCGCGACGGGGATCTTCGTCTTCCGGGGCGGGCCTTTGCCTCCGTTCCCTTTACCTTGAAACGGTTTTCGATCCCCTTTCTCAGGGCGGCAAAACCGTCGTTCAGGATCCTGGCCGAGAAAACCCCCTCCCAGAGCTTCCCGGATAGCTCCTTGCTGTTCAGGCCGGAAGTTCTCACCAGTGTCATGAAATCGTATCGACCTTCCGGGTCGGGAAAAAGGCCTTTGATTTCCTGGGATATGCCCTCGGCATGATGGAGGGGGGAGTCTCCGTTCGCCATTTGCGTTTTTCCCGTGTCCCCGTCCTGTAGCTCCTTTTCGCCCGGTTCGGGGAAAACGGTTTCCGGTTCCATGCCCGTCCCGTCCGGGTACAGGAGATCGAGGTCGGCTCCGAAACAGAAGGCGATCCTCTTCTTGTTGCCCCCCACCCACATGAGGTCGCTCTCCTGGAGCAGGGAATCGAGCCACATGGGATTGTAGGAGGGAACGCGGCAGGGCAGCACCTCCTTTTCCCAGAGCTCGCATCCCAGTGAGAGGCAGTTCATCTGCTCAAGGGAGCGCTCGAGGGCTTCGATTGCCGCTCCCCGTCCGTCGGTCTCCCCCCGACCAACGGCCGCCCCTTGGAACAGGGCGAGAAACAGTTGAAGATACTTGATGTCCAGCGGTTTCAGCAGGGGGCGTCTTGCCCTCCGGGTCATTCGCAGCAGGGTTTCGAAGTTCTCCCTGTCGCAGGTCGAGATCCCGTCAAAGCCCTTGACCAGTCTGCCCGTGATAAGCTCCCGTCGTTCCACCAGCCGGTTGACGGCCTCGGTAATCCGTTTTCTCCCCAGCGGCAGGTTCTCCATGATCTCCTCGAAGGAGAGGGGGCCGTAATAGCGCAGGGCTTCGGAGAAAATGGTGTTGAACAGCTCCTCGGTATCCTCCCGATCTCCGAGGAATTGATCCGGATCAACGGGGGTGCCGCTTGCGAGCGTCTTGACGGAAACCCTCTCTTCCGGGCTGAAAAACGCGGGAATCAGGGCCGGCAGTTTCTCCACCGCGACGATAAAGGTCCGCTTTTCCTCCCGGCAGCCCGGCGCCTTGATAAGGGCCAGCTTTTCCCCCGCATCCGAGAGGATTTTCTTCCTTGAAATGCCGTGGTCCCTTTTCACGGCCGCCAAAAGCTCTTGCCACCGGAGCTCGGGTATGATCCATTGCTCCTTCACGAGATCGACCATGTCCCGGGGGGATGCGGGGGCGTATCCCGGGTGAATGCGCCGGACCTTGGCCGTGAAGTCGTTGACGATGCTTTCGGGGATTTGGGGCCTCAGCTCCTCGGAGCAGATCACCTCCTCGATGAGATCCCCCGAAAGTTTCGACTGCTTTGGGGCGGATGGCTCGTCGTCCATGTACATGTACTTGTTGACCTGGTCCCATGTGACGGTCATGGCAAGGGGGCTGGGCATGCCCATGGTGATCTCGGTCCAGCCGATCTCCCCGTCCTCGATCTCGGCAAGGAGGGTTTTCAGGGTTTTCAGATCGAATTCATCCTTGAGGCAGGTGCGCCAGGCCTCAAGGAGAACCGGGAAATCCTCGTATTTTGAAACGGTGTCCTGAAGCTTCTGGGATTTCAACCGGGTCATCCACAGGGGCATCCTCCTGCCGATCTTCTTTCGTTCCACGAGAAGGGCCCTTCCGGCGCATTCCCTGAACCTTGCCCCGAAAAAGCCCGAGCCTTCCAGACTCCCCCGGATCAAACTGTCCACGTTTTCCAGGGTCACCAGGGAAAAAATGGTTTCCGCGTCTGTTTCGCCGGGCAGGATCAGGACAATGCAGTCGTTTTCGGCAAACACCTCCAGCCGCTGCTCGAAGCGCGCTTCCCACGCGGCGGAAAGGGCCATGCCAAGGGGGCGGTTGATCCTGCCGCCCCAGAAGGTATGGAGCACGATATGGTTTCCGGGAGCGCTGCCGGGACCCGATTTGATCCGTTCCACGAGGATATGGCGTCGGTGGGGCAGGGGGGCGCCGGTTTTTTCCCTGTGGCGCATAAGAAAGGCACGAAGTTCGCCCGCTGCCGGCCCCTCCATTGCGTAATCGGCCTCAAGACGTTTCACAAAGCGCTCCGATGCAAGGTCTTCCTCGGCCTCCTCGAGGAAGTCCAGGATCTTGCCGGAGAGGTGAAAATCCCTGTTGCGGCTCTCCGCGAGCCAGAAGGGGGTGGCAAGGGAGTCGGGGGATGCCGGGCGCACGAACACATCGTCGTGGGTGATCTTCTCGATCCGCCAGTTCTGGGCGCCCAGGGTAAAGGTCTGACCGATCTTGGCCTCCCAGACGAACTCCTCGTCCAGTTCGCCGATCCTGTGGCCGCTTCCCTCCTGCCTGAGCTGGAAATAACCCCTGTCGGGAATGGTGCCCCCGGACATGTAGAGGGCCAGGATCGCGCCCCTTTTGGCGGTAACGCTGTTGTCCGTGCGGTCCACGGAGATCCTGGCGCCCAGCTCCCTTATGCGGCTCTCCCCGTACCTTCCGCTCAGCATCTCCAGCACCAGTGAGAAGCGCTCCCATGTGAGGTTCCGGTAGGGGTGGCTGCTCCTTATCACGTGGAAGAGTTCGCCAAGGTCCCAAGCTCTTGTTCCCGTCATGGAGACGATCACCTGGGCCAGCACGTCCAGGGGCTCGGCAATCTCCTTTACCTCCTCGATATCCCCTTCGGTGACGGCCTTTGCCAGCACCGCCGCCTCCATGAAATCCTTTGCATGGGAAGGGTAGAGGGTGCCGAAGCTCACCTCGCCCACGCCGTGACCGGCGCGCCCGATGCGCTGGATCGCCGACGACACCGATGGGGGGGACTGGATCAGGATCACCTCGTCCAGGCTGCCGATATCGATCCCCATCTCAAGGGAGTTGGTGGCCACCACGGCGGAAAGCTCTCCCTTCTTCATCTTCTCCTCCACCGTAAAGCGAATCTCCCGGGAGAGGGAGCCGTGGTGGGAGTAGGCTTGAATGCTCTCTTCTCCCCTGTTCAGAAGATGGGTGATCTTCTCGCAGAGCCTTCTGCTCGGTGTAAAGAGCAGGGTCGCCCGGTTCCTTTGGATGACTTCCTTGAGTTCCCGGGCCATGGTCTCCCAGAGTGTTTCGTCCGGGCTTTGGGCCTTATCCCTGTCCACGGCGTGGATGGAAACCGAGTAGCGCTTTTCTCCGTGTCCGGCAATCACCCGCACGGGCCTTTTCCCGTACGAGGGGTTTGCCGGGTCCCCGGAAAGGGCATATCCCCCGACGAAATCCGCCACGGTTTCAAGGGGGGCGATGGTGGCCGAAAGGGCGATCCGCTGAAATTCACCGGAGAGCTCCACAAGTCGATCCACCGCCGTGATCAGGTGCACCCCCCTTCTTTGGCCGAAGACCCCGTGGATCTCGTCCAGTATCACCACCTCGACCCCGGTGAGGATGCTCTGCCCCCCCTTTGAGCTCATCATATTGTTGAGGCTCTCCGGGGTGGTGATAAGGATCTCGGGGGGCCGGCGCAGCATCCTGCGCCGTTCCGACTGGGGAGTGTCGCCGCTTCTGGTTGCCGCGTGAACGGAAGGGAACGCTTCCCCCTCCTCTTCAAAGAGGGCGCGAAGTTCCGAAAGGGGCGAAAGGAGGTTCCTTCTGATATCGTTGTTCAGCGCCTTCAGGGGGGAGATATAGAGAACCGATACCTTGCCGGTTTCGCATTTTCCGGTAAGAAGCCTGTCCACGGCCCAGAGGAAGGCGGTCAGGGTTTTTCCGCTGCCGGTGGGCGCCGTCACCAGGAGGTTTTCCCCCTTGGCGATCTTCGGCCAGGATGCCTCCTGGACCTTTGTGGGCGTTCCGATATTGCGCTTGAACCACTTGCGAACCAGGGGATGAAAAAGGGATAATGCTGTTTTACTCATGAAAAATCGGTTTCCGTTTTACGAGCGAAAAAAAATCGAACCTTCGTTGCAACCCTCAACATCTCACATATTGATGGCGTATGAAATACCGGCGACAGCTGGTCCGTCGCCGCATCCGAGGAAATCGAGGCCGAGGTCCACTTGGGATAGATTGAACATGGTCAGCTTAAAAAATTGACTTCCGAATCCTCGTCTCCGAGGGTGATACGGGTTTTCAGGGGAGGGGTTTCCGCTACAATCTTTCCCTTTCGAACCACATATAATCGGGGCGGTTTGGTGCGCAGGGCCTCAATGCGATCTCTTGCCTGGAGGATTACGAAATCCGCGTTGCAGCCCGCTTCGATGCCGTATCCGTCAAGGTGCAGGGTCCTTGCGCCGCGCGCGGTAACGGAGTCGAAAAGATTTTGCATCTGTTTTACGCCGGTCATCTGGAGGGCGTGGACGCCCATATGGGCGACCTCGATCATATCGTGTGTGCCCAGGGGGTACCAGGGGTCCATCACGCAGTCGTGGCCGAGGGAGACGTTGATGCCCGCATCCAGCATCTCGGGAACCCGGGTGAGTCCCCTTCTCTTGGGATAGGTGTCGTGGCGGCCCTGGAGGGTCAGGTTGATCAGGGGGTTGCAGACGGCGCTGAGCCCGGCCTCCTTCATCAGCGGAAGGAGTTTGCTCACATAGTAATTGTCCATGGAGTGCATGGAGGTGAGGTGGGAGCCGGCGACCCTTCCGGTCAGCCCCGTTCGGACGGTCTCGGCGGCAAGGGTTTCCACGTGGCGGGAGAGGGGGTCGTCGCTCTCGTCGCAGTGCATGTCCACCAGAAGCCCCCTGTCCGCCGCGATCTCGCAGAGGCTGCGGATGGATTCGGCTCCGCCTTCCATGGTCCTTTCGAAATGGGGAATGCCCCCCACCACGTCCACGCCCCTGTTCAACGCTTCCACGAGAAGGGCTTTTGCCCCTTTGCTTCTGAGATATCCGTCCTGGGGAAAGGCGACGAGCTGAATGTCCATGTAAGGGGCCATCTCCCTTTTCACCTCAAGGAGCACGTCCACGGCCATAAGGGAGGGATCGCAGATATCCACATGGGTTCGCACTGCAAGGGTCCCCTTGGCAATTGACCATTTGAGAAGGGAAAGGGCTCGCTCCTTGATCGCCCCGGGGGTAAGGTCCGGCTTCAGCTCGCCCCAGAGCTCGATTCCCTCGAGGAGGGTGCCGCTCATGTTCAGCCGGGGAATCCCCAGGGTGCGGGCGGCGTCCAGATGAAAGTGGCTGTCCACGAAGGGCGGAACCGCGAGCATGCCTTCCGCGTCGATCTCCTCCATGGCCCCGGCGTTTATTTGAGGGGCGACTTCGACGATCCTGCCGTCCTTGACGGCGATGTCCGTGAGATTCTTTCCGTTGTCCAGGTTCGCATTTCTGACGATCAGGTCCAGTATCATCTTCACCTCCCGCATCGGCCGGAGAATATCGAATCAGTCGGTGGATCTCCCTTTCCCCGCTGTTCGAGATCGTCGGCCGCTCAGCGCAGTTTGACTAGTCGTTGATATTATACGAAGAATCCTGGAAACCACCTTAGAGCGGCTTATAAAATAACACAAGTGATTTCGATGATGAGGGAATAATGCCCTTGGCTTGATCCGGGCAGGCGCCCCTGAAATGGGGCGCCGTTTTCCGGTGAAAAGGTGACGGATTTTCGTGATTCCTCCAAAATAATGGTCCTAGCGTTCCCCTTTTCTAAAGGGGATCAGGAGCGCCCTCGGGTACTCGGCCTTTCTTGCCATGACGATCAGGGCGACGATGCTCAGAACGTATGGGAGCATCAGGTAGAACTGGTAGGGGATGAGGCTGCCGGCCTCTTGCTGGATGCGCATCTGGAGCGCATCGAAGGCGGCAAAGAGGCAGGCCCCGAGAAAGGCCTTGCCCGGCCGCCAGGAACCGAACACGACCAGGGCGATGCAGATCCAGCCCCTGCCGTTGACCATGCCGATGTAAAAGGCGTCGAATGCCGAGAGGGTGAGGTAGGCCCCCGCGATCCCCATGAGCATGCTGCCGAAGACCACGGCAATGGTGCGCACGGCGTGGACGTCGATGCCCTGGGCTTCGGCCGCCGTTGGGTTTTCTCCGCACATGCGAAGGGCAAGGCCGAATGGGGTCTTGGCGAGGACCCAGGCGGTGAAAAGGGTCACGGCAACGGCGAAATAGGTGAGGGGAGAGCAGTTGAAGAGCACCTCGCCCACCACGGGAATCTTGGACAAGAGGGGGACGGGGACGCTCGTAAAGGGGATGATCTTCGGAGGCGTGGTGGCATCGGGCAGCATCATGCGGAACATGAAGTAGGAGAAGTTCGATGCCAGCATGGTGATCCCCAGGCCCGTGACATGCTGGGAGAGGCCGAGGTATACGGTGAAGAGGCTGTGGAGGATGCCGAAGAGGCCGCCGGAGACGGCCGCGACCATCACGCCGCCCCAGAGCCCCATGCCCTTATAAACCGCCATCCAGCCGGCCATGGCCCCCAGGGTCATGATCCCCTCGATGCCGAGGTTCAGGACTCCCGAGCGTTCACAGACCACCTCGCCGATGGTCCCGAGGATCAAGGGGGTCGCCATCCTCAAAAGAGCGACCCAGAATCCCGTTGTTACGATAAATTCGAACAGTTCCATATCATAGCCTCTATTTGAATCGAATGCGGTAACGGGTGAAGAGCATGCTCACCAGGACCGAGAGAAGGGAGACGGCCGTGATCACGTCCGCAAGGTAGTTGGATACCCCGAGGGTGCGGCTCATGGAGTCGGCGCCGATATAGATCACGGCAACGAAGATTCCCGATATTATCACCCCCAGGGGCGACAATGCGGCCAGCATGGCCACCACGATGCCCGTGTAGCCGAAGCCCGGCGAAAGGTCCAGCGTAAGGTACCCCTTGAGCCCGGTGAGCTCGCTGACCCCGGCCATTCCCGCAAGCCCGCCGCTGATAAGGGCGGTGCGCACGGCCGCAAGGTTCACGGGAATCCCGAGAAAACGCGATGCCTTCTCGTTGGCGCCCACGGCTCTTGTTTCGAAGCCCCAGGTGGTATAGCGCATGTAAATCCATACCAGGACGGCCGCCGCAAGGGCGGGAATCAGGCCCGCGTGAAGGCGCGTCCGGGGCCAGAGGGCCGGGAGCAGCCCCTCGTCGATGACCGGGGCCGCCTGGGGCCAACCCATGGCCATGGGGTCCTTCCAGGGGCCGAAGAGGAGCCAGTTCACGAAGAGCAGCACGATAAAGTTCAGGAGCAGGGTGGTGACCACCTCGTCCACCCTGAGCTTTGTCTTGAGCAGGGTGGGCACAAGGAGGAGCAGGCCCCCCCCGAGGGCGCCGAAAAGAAAGAGCATGGGCACCATCAGAATGGGCGGAAGGGTGATCGCCCCGCTGCCAAGGTACGTGGCCGCGCAGGCACCGATGTAAAACTGGCCCTCCCCGCCGATATTCCAGAGTTTTGCCCGAAAGGCGATGGCCGCAGCCAGGCCCGTGAAGATCAGGGGGATGCTCCGGGCCAGGGTCTCGGACAGGGCAAACCTGCTGCCCAGGGAGCCCTTTATCAAAAGGCCGTAGGCCTCCAGTACATTTGCCCCGGACCCGGCGATAAAGAGGGCCGATATCAGGAGGGCCGCCGCCACCGCCGTCACGGGGGCGCCCACCCTGAGGATCAGCGGTGTGTGTTCACGTGTTTCAAATCTCATTTTCCTGCCCCTTTTCCCCGGTCATCAGAAGGCCCAGCCGTACGGGATCGATATTGCGGGTTTCCATGGGTTCCGAAAGCCTGCCGCCGCAGATCACCCGGACCCGGTCGGCCAGACGCATGATCTCCTCCAGGTCCTCGGATATCAAAAGAACCCCGGCCCCCCGCTCCCTTGCCGCGAGCAGGCGCTCGTGGACAAATGCGGCGGCCCCGATGTCCAGGCCCCAGGTGGGCTGGTTGGCCAGGATCATTTCGGGGTTCTCGGCAAGGACCCTTGCCACGATGAGCTTCTGCATATTGCCGCCGGAAAGCAGGCGAACCGGGTCCGACAGTTTTCCGCAACGGACGTCGAATGCCGCTACCCGTTCCTTTGCAAAATCTTTGAGGGCCGAGAGGCGAAGCAGACCGCCCATGGAGAACCCCTTCTCCCGGTAGCGGTTGTAGGAGAGGTTTTCCCATATGTTCATGTCGCCCACAAGACCCGTGGACTGCCGATCCTCCGGTATGGCGCCGATCCCTTTTTTTCGCATAAGGCGGGGAGAGCAGCGGGTTACGCTCTCGCCTTTCACCGTAAAGGCTCCGGAGTGGGGCGTCGCCAGCCCCGCGATAAGCTCCGCAAGGGCCGCCTGTCCGTTTCCCGAAACGCCGGCGATGCCCAGGACCTCGTTCTCGTGGAGGGTCAGGCTTGCGGAGTCGAGCCTGAGCTCGCCGTCCTCCCCCTTTACCGACACCCCGTCAAGGGAGAGCAGGGGCTCGCCGTGGGGCATGGGAATGCGAACCGGCGGGGTGACGCTGCCCGCCACCATGGCCTCGGCAAGGGCTTCCCGGCTGGTTTCGGCGGTATTGGCGGAAAAAACCGTCTTTCCCGCCCGAAGCACCGTGACCCGGTCGCTCACCGCCATGATCTCGGGCAGCTTATGGGAGATAAAGATAATGGAAAGTCCCTTGTCCACGAACTTCTTCAGGGTCCTGAACAGTCCCTCGCTCTCCTGGGGAGAGAGAACGGCGGTGGGCTCGTCCAGGATAAGGATCCTGGCGTCCCTGTAGAGTGCCTTGAGAATCTCCACCCTTTGCCTTTCACCCACGGAGAGGTCCCTGACCCGCGCTCCCGGCGAAACCTTCAGCCCGAACTGTTCCGAAAGGTCCTGGATGCGCTGTTTGGCCCGCCTGTTGCGGCGCCGCAGGGCAAAGAGGGGCTGGGTGCCCAGGGTGATGTTCTCAAGGACCGTGAGGTTTTCGGCCAGGGTGAAATGCTGGTGGACCATTCCCACGCCGGCCGCTATGGCATCCCCGGGTGAACCGGGCGCAAGGGGTTTTCCGAAGACCTCGATGCTCCCCTCGTCGGCAACGTAATGCCCGAAGAGGATGTTCATGAGGGTGGTCTTGCCGGCCCCGTTCTCACCGAGCAGGGCCAGCACCTCCCCCTTTGCAAGGGTCAGGGAGACGTTGTCGCTTGCCGTAAGGGAGCCGAAGCGCTTGGTGATGTTCTTGATGTCGAGGACGGTGTTGCCGCTTTCAGGCATCGCCTTTTCCTTAAAAAATGGTTGTTATTGTGTCCGGTTATCCGCAGCTCGCCCCGCCGACCGAAGGTTCCGGAGGGCAGGGCGATAACTTCATGAAAATGTGAATCCCGAATCCAAACGAACTGAAGCGCATTCCGCCGAGATCGGTTGACGCGCGGTTTAGAACGAGGACTTGGGTTCCTTGTCGTTGATGGGAACCGTGAACTCCCCGGAGAGGATCTTTGCCTTTATCTCCGCGACCTTGGCCTTTGCCTCGGCGGGGATTTTGCCATCGAACTCGTAGTAGGGGGAGAGGGATGCGCCGCCCTTGGCCATCATGGTCCACTCCTTGTAGTCCTCTGCCTTGAAGGCGCCCTTTTTCACCTGGGCAACGGCGTAATTGACGGCGGACTCCATATGCCAGAGCGCGGATGTCACCACCACGTCCTTGCCGTTTTCCTCCTTGTTCATGTCGTTCACGTTGCCGAAGGCGATGATCCCCTTTTCCCTTGCGGAATCAACCACGCCGGCACGCTCGGCGTACAGCACGTCCACGCCCGCCTCCACCTGCGCGAATGCGAACTCCTTGGCCTTGGGGGGATCGTACCAGGAACCGATAAAGGAGACCTTGAACTTCACCTCGGGATTCACCGATTTTGCGCCCATCATAAAGGCGTTGAAGAGGCGGTTCACCTCGCCGATGGGAAAGCCGCCCACCATGCCGATCTTGTTGGTTTTGGTCATGGCTCCGGCGATGATGCCCATGAGGTAGCAGGGCTCGTGGATATAGTTGTCGAAAACGGCAAAGTTCTTGGCCTGGGGCCCGAAGGTATCGCCCATGAGGAACGCCACGTTGGGGTAATCCTTGGCAACCTTCCTGGCTTCCCTGGAGATACCGAACGCCTCGCCCACGATAAGGGAAACGCCGCCCTCGGCGTACTCACGGAGCACACGGATATAATCGGTGTTGGACACCTTTTCCGAGTAAACGTAATCGATCTCGCCGGCCGCCTTTGCGGCCACCAGCGCCTTGTGAAGAACGCCGTCCCATTTCTGCTGGATCGGCTGGGTATAGATGCCCGCTACCTTGATCTTTCCCGCAAGGGCCGGTGTGGGAATGGTAAAAAGGACGGTCAGGAGCACGGCAAGTGCCGCTCCCGCAAGTTGGCATGCTTTTTTCATTTTTTCCTCCATATGAGTTATTTGTACACGGCTTGCCGTGTTTGTCGAACTCCGGGCAAATTGGACCGCTCATATCACAGTTGACGGGGTTTTACGAGATTAATGTTCAACACGGCCATCCGGCAAATCCCCCCTGTTCGGCCCTGTCGATAAGCCTAAAAGACTACTTTTGTACATGATATAGTCATTGTCGCGGGGTGCCGAGTCTATAAACTATGGTGCTGTTCCGAAACTTGACGGCTCTTTTAAAAAAGGCGGCTGTTCGTTGATGTACTCGTAAAAAGTCCGAACACGACTTTTCGATCACAAGATAAAGTATGATCTCGGCGTTTAACGGACACCCGCGTGTGAGCATAATTCCAGCCGCCGGCTTTTTTACAGGACCATCATTCGTTAGCCCGGCATTTGGGAGATTATCATCCATCTTGGCCGACACGGAGGGGCATTGCAAGAATAATAAAAACAGGTGTAGGGCGCCCGAATGCAACAATCATGCGGCATAATGTGGGTTGACAAGGTGACGGGGTTTAAGTTAATGAGAGTTTTTTTATAAAGTAAGAGAATTGACGATGCCCAAGAAACTAAAAAAATTATTCCGCCCAAGCCTACTCCTGTTGATTTTTACATTGGGCCTGATCTCCGCTCAGCCGGATTGTGACGACTTTTTGTCCAATTTCTGCTTTAAAGCGAAGTCGCGGAATTTTACCGGTTTCGCCTTTATTGCCTCCGATATTGATAATTTCCGTGACTCTGTTCCTCCTTCTTGCGGCGCGCCCAATGATGATTTCTGTTGTAAGGAAGATACCTGCGATTACGAAGGTAAAACCGTTTATGGAAATCAATTATTAAAAACCCAAAAATATTCCAATGGGTTGGTAAGTGCCGGTCCTGCGTCGTATTCTAAGAACAGTAAGATACACTTAATATCCCATCCGTATAAAGTCCCACAAACCATTTCCATACTTCTCCTTACGCAATCGTTTTTATGCTAGCACGGCATACCTTCCGGAACGACAATCGGTAAAAATTAGAACGGCAGTCGGAAAAAATCGGTGCAACACGGCTGATGTTTGAGTGGTCGTGGCCGGATTTGTTTTGCTGTGTGTAACTGTTTATAAATGCTATAAATATTGAAAGGCTTTTTTATGCCACAAACAGAGCAAAGGTTCGACTGGAACTGGGCGATTCTTTTTGCAGCCTGGGTTTTGGTGAGCGTGTCAACCCTGGGAAGTTTGTTTTTTAGTCACGTCATGGAGTTTGCTCCCTGTGTCCTGTGCTGGTACCAGAGGATATGTTTGTTTCCCCTGGTCCTGATTCTGGCGACGGGTCTTTTTCCATTTGACGTACGCGCCGTGAAGTATGCGCTTCCGCTTGCAGTCGCGGGCGGGCTTACGGCCTTTTATCACACCCTGCTTTATGCGAAAATCATTCCTGAAAGCATAAAACCATGCAGTCAGGGGGTTTCATGTACCGAAAAATACATAGAACTCTTTGGGTTTTTGAGCATTCCAATGCTCTCATTTATCTCATTTTCAATGGTAATCGCGCTGTTGATAATTGTAAAAAGGAGAACATCATAATGAAATATATCGTATTTGGAATTACCTGCGTCGTACTGCTGTCCGTATTCGCATTCGGCGGTTACTACTATAGAGGGCTGGAGGCTGAAAAGTTCGGTGCCTTGTCCCTGGAAAACGGAACGACATTCGTGAGAGATTATTCCCAGTCCCTCGGCAGTGATGAGGCAAAGGTTACGCTTGTGGAGTTCATGGATCCCGCCTGTGAAACCTGCGCGGATTTCTCTTCATTTGTTAAGAAGATGATGGATTATTACCCCGGTAAAATTAAGCTTGTTCTTCGATATGCACCTTTTCATGACGGTGCCGACTACTTTGTCAAGATCCTCGAAGCTTCCAAGAAACAGGGGAAGTACTGGGAAACACTGGATGTTATGTTTAAATCGCAACCCCAATGGGCAAGCCACAACAATCCGCAACCTCAAAGAATCTGGGAATTCCTTCCAAAGGCGGGACTTGATATTGCGCGACTCAAAAAAGATATGAAGGATCCTGCGATTGAAAGACTGATTCAGCAGGATATTGCCGATGCCAAAACGCTCAATGTGAAGAAAACACCCGGATTTTTCGCCAACGGAAAACCGCTTCAAAATTTTGGATATCGCCAGTTGCAGCGCTTGGTTGAGACGGAAATCAAGGCAAATTATCCAGGCGAATAAGCCTTGGCATTGTTTGGCTTTTTTAAGTTTGCAGGGTGTCGGGAGCGGGATTGAATTCCACAATCCGGGGATGTGTCGATCCGGGTGGGTGCGCGCAAGGCGCTCATGGATCGCCAAACCGGGCACGCCCGTGTTTGTGGATAGTTTCCGGACTCCCTGCACCGTTTATTCGGTTTTTGGAGGATTATGATGACGAGAAAACGATCTCTTTTTATTCTGATGATATGCCTGGCCCTGTTTGTTTACGGTTGTAAAGGGCAAAAGGCCGCCGTGGTTGGAAAACCTGCCCCGGATTTTACCCTTGTGGACAGGGAAGGCAAGACCTGGACCCTCTCCGGGTTAAAGGGGCAGGTGGTGTTTGTAAATTTCTGGGCAACCTGGTGCCCGCCCTGCCGCGAGGAGATGCCGTCCATGCAGAAGCTTCACTCAATGCTTCCAAAGGACAAATTCAAAATGCTGGCGGTACTCAGCAAGGACAAGCCGGCAATGGCCGATATGTTCGCGGTAAAACTCGGCCTCACCATGCCGATTCTTAACGACGGGGACGACAGGGTTGGTCCAAAATACGGACTGACCGGATTGCCCGAGACCTTTATCGTCGATAAAGAGGGCGTGCTCCGTGAAAAGTTCATTGGCCCTGCAAATTGGGATGCACCCGAGTATGTGGATATGCTGATGAAATATATAAACGAGTGATGATCATGGATAAAAACAAGCCCGGTAAGCAAAAGAGTCCCGTCGCGGCCTTTGCGGTCATATTTATTTTTATAGCTCTCACGGCAGTGGGGATCAGTTTGGAAGAGCCTTCACGGGTCCTCGAACAGGCAACCCAGATCTGTTTGTCCTGCATAGGTATCGGCTGATGATGAGTTCCGTCCGCAAATGGGTGCAAGCCCTGTTCGTCCTTATTGCAAACGGTTATTGGAGTTTTCCGGTAACCCGGTCGATATACCGGGGACCGTTGAAAGTGCTTTGTTCGCCGGGCCTTAACTGTTATTCCTGCCCGGCGGCGACCACCTATTGCCCCATCGGTTCGTTGCAACAACTCCTGGCGGGAATCCGGACATCCATTGCAACCGGACAGTTTTTTGTCGGGTTTTACGTGGTTGGAGCCATGGGGGTAATCGGCGGCTTTGTTGGCCGCATGGTTTGCGGGTGGGCCTGTCCCTTTGGTCTGTTCCAGGAACTTCTCCATAAAATCCCTTCACC
>PPCM01000567.1_pt1 | contig 28500 bp, 25 predicted proteins | sample 1555541 | NCBI WGS metagenome assembly PPCM01 (sample SAMN05284479, study PRJNA326546) | Marine sediment metagenome, whole genome shotgun sequencing project. | isolation source: marine sediment | place: Germany: Wadden Sea | collected 2012-09-05 | reverse complement strand
CGTCGAGAGATTCGCGCGGATAAGCCCCAGGCGCGTGGTTCTTCGGGGAGCCGCGGGAAAGCCTATTCAAGCGGAGGTCGTCATTACCCCGGAGGATAAATACCCCTTCAAGATAGGAAAGGTCTACTCCGACAATCTCGGCGAAAAGGCCCGCTTTTCACTTGAAAGAACAGCATCCGCTTATCTTCTGACGGTGACCAATCTCCTTGAAACGGCGAAAAAGTACAGGGGCAGCATTCATCTGAAAACCGACAGTGCCGTTCAGTCGGAAATAGTGATCCATGTGTACGGAATAATAACTGAAAATAGATCCTGAGGCGATACCGCGCCGGCATCCGGTTTTCGGCAAGTGGAAATATCGGCGTGAAAGCGCGGTCCAAAGCGAAAGGCGGCCCTGAAAGGGGCCGGGATAAATGCTTGAAACGGAATGCTGTTTTCTCAGAGGAAAGGAAAAGATAATATGACTGCGGAAATGGAAACGGGGCCGCCCCCTTCAACCATCATGGACCATGTATACGGCGTGTACGGCGCTTTTGCGCTGCTCTCCGCCATGCAGCTCGATCTTTTCACGCCCCTCGGCAAGGGGCCGATGGGCGCGGCGGAACTTTCCGCGAGCCTTGAGCTGATGGAGAAAAAGCTCTCGCCGCTGCTGTACTGCCTTGTCGCTGCGAAGCTTTTGCGCATCGAGGAGGGCAAATTTGCCAACACCCCGGAAACGGAGCGCTTTCTTGTGCGCGGCCGGCCCGATTACATGGGGGGAATGAGCGGGTTTTACGCGAAGATGTGGCAGGCGGCGCTGGGTACCGCCGAGAGTATCCGGACGGGAACCCCCCAGGCAAGGATCGATTACGCCGGCCTCACCGATGAGGCGCTGCTGAATTTCTTTAAAAGCCAGGTGCACAGCAGCCGCCGGGCGGGCAGGGAGATCGCCGAACGGCTGGATTTCTCGGATTGCCGGGGGCTTCTGGATGCCGGCGGAGGAACCGGCGGCGTAGCCATGGCCGTTTGCGAAAAATACCCCCGTATCGAGGCCGTCGTGACCGATCTGCCCAATGTGACCCGGATATCCGGCAAGTTCATCCAGGAGGCCGGAATGGGCGAAAGAATCAAAATTGTCTCCGCGGATCTATGCGAAATGCCGCCTCCGGGATCGTTCGACACGGCGATCCTCCGTGCCCTCCTCCAGACCCTTTCCCCGGAACAGGCTTCCAGGGCATTGCTCAATATTGGAAGGGCCATGGTCCCGGGGGGAAAAATCCATATCATCGGCAGTATTCTGGATGATTCCCGCCTCTCTCCGCCCTCCTCGGTTGCATTCGGCATGGCCTTTGTCAACGTGTACGACGAGGGTAGGGCCTATACGGTTTCGGAACACAAACAATGGATAGAAGCGGCCGGCTTTGCAATGGTTGGAGCCCTGCACAACACCTTTATGGACGGCCTTGGAATCATCGAAGCCGTGAAAAAATGATGCCCGCGCCGGGTTGCGTCCTTTGGCGTCACGGGGCAATGGGCGAAGAATCTTGTTGACAGTGATCCACCGCATTGGTTTAACGCGTTTAACCGGTGAACCTGTATTTTGAAGAAACGCATTTACTGATGGTGGGATCATGAACCGACGCGAAGCATCCAAACACGAAACCCGGCAGTTGATTCTCAACGCCGCCCGAAACCAGTTCAAGGAAAAGGAGTTCAGCGAGTGCACCATGAGGAGCATCGCCAAGGAGGCGGGGGTTTCCCCGGCATCGGTGGTGGTGCACTTCAAGAACAAGACCGCCCTTATGGAGATGGCCCTTTTCGAGGATATCGAGCGGGTCGTGGGCGGGGCGATCGATTCCATGCCGCCGGATGCGGACCTGCTGGAGAGCATGACGCATATATACCGGATCATGTTCAACTTTTACGACAAAAAACGGGAGCTGTACCGGGTCCTGATCCGCAGCGTCGTGTTCGGATTGGCGGGGGAGAGCCCCCACCTGAACCGCCAGACGGAGAGCTTTCTCGAATTTACCGGCGGCCTGATCGAAAGGCGCAAGAAGGAGGGCATCATTCACGCCCACGTGGATTCCAGGATCGCCGCCAACTCCCTTTTCGGCATGTATTTTTTCGTGGTGATCGATTTTCTGAGAACTCCCGAAAGGAGCGTGGCCGATGCCGAGAAGGCCCTCTCCGACATGATGGGGCAGTTTTTCTCGGGAATCCAAATAAATAAGGAATCGACATGAGGCTCATGTTCCGCGATTGATCTCTCCGTGAAAAAAACTTAGCCCCCATGGGTTGTCGACCACGAGTTCCCGTCCATCGAAAAAGGAACTCCGGCTTTACCCTCGTTCAATGCCCTGTTCCCCTTGATGCCGCCCCCATGGAGGCTGACGGGTGATTCATGTGTTCCCTGGAGACCGTTTCAGTCCACCCGTGAACGAATATCCAAGTAAACGGCATTTTTTTCCAATGTGGCGTTACGGCTTTCCAGCCCTGTTGCTCTCTCCGGTGGGTTGAAGTATCCGGCGCGGCAAATTGGCTCAGGAACTCTTTTCCAGCGGTTTGCCGGTGTTGCCCTGCTCTCATCGGAGATTGGCGCCAACCCGATTTCCCAGTCCCGGTTTTCACGTCATAAACAGTTGCAATACCGTTCATCCGCGTAAACTCCTCCCCAAGGACAATCTCCCGAAAACTGAAATCAAAGCGGCCATAAAAGGGCTCGGCATCCGGATATCGGATCTTTTCGAAGTGTATCCCGCGTATCTCCACTCTGATGTTCATGGTCAATTCTGATGAACCGGTAAAAAGTCCAAGGCAGGTTTTTTGTTACCACAATTAGGATGTGTCACACCCATAACGACATGCCAACCGGCTGTGGTCGAATTTTCCAACCAGACATTTTTACAAGCCCATCTAATTTTCCTCCGTGCTCAAAACTCCCGAATACCGGCAAGCGTGATTACAGCGGCTAACGCCTCCCGGCGATCATGGTTCATTATCCATCATGTTCACCCATAAGTTGATGCACTCGTAAAAAAGTCTGAAGTAGATTTTTCAACCACAACATTCAGAGAGTAGGGCGCGGCGGACCCTTCATGTTGCGGGCTGTTTTTGGCGTCGCGACCTCTTTATATGCGCATCATACGTTGAGTTGGTTGTTGTGGAACTTGTTTAATTATTAGCGCATTTGGTATTTATTGGGGGGCGCTGGAGGATGAACGGGAAAATAATCTTGACAAGGAAAGAAACTTTGAGTAAACATGTTTAACAAATAAACAATAATAATTAAAAAACGTATTTATTGAAGGGGCAAGATCTTATCCGTGAAGTATCGGATTCAGTAAAGGCCGGCGGTTAGCCGCCACCGGACTTCGAAAGATCGCCGGCAACGGTTCGCCGGCTAAGTCGATTACGCTAAGGAAATCATGCCGACCTGAAGGGAGGGCACCGGGGGGGCCGCATTGCTCGAGAATGCTTTGGATGTGCGTGTCCGTATATGGCAAGCGGTATTGTTACGGGTTGCCGGAATAAACGTTAAGTCGCCTTTTGGCGTCCTCAATATTGCCGAACTAAAGCTGTGCTTTTGACGTAAATGAGAAAAGAGGAGGGAAAGTGATGAAGACGATTCATGGGAAACTCGAAGATGCCTTTGCAAGTTTTACCGCACTGGTGTACGACCGGAAGTATATCGCGCTGCTTCTTGTTTTACTGCTGGCCGGCTGTCTGGTGGCCCAGATGCCGAAGCTCACCGTGGATACACGGGACGAAAGCTTTTTCAAGGCGGACGATCCCGCTCTGGTCGCCTACAACCGCTTCCGGGACACCTTTGGCCAGGACGACCTCTTTATGGTCGCCGTGAGGTCGGACAGGGGATTCGACCTGGAATTCTTCGACACCCTTTACCGGCTCCACAACGAGCTGGCCTCGGAGGTGCCCTATCTTGACGATATCACGAGCCTGATAAACGCGCGTATCGTCCTCGGCAGGGGGGATACCCTCCTGGTGGACGAGCTTATGAAATCGCCCCCCCAAACCGACGGGGAGTTAAAACGGATCTTCGGTCTGATCGATCAATATCCCCTTTACGACAAGCTCCTGATCTCCGAGGACAGGACCCTGACATCCATCCTCATAAAGGCCCGGGCCCTCCGGGCCCTGGGGGAGGAAGCCCTGCTCGAGGGATTCGACACGGAGGAGGAACCCGCCGGCGGCAGGTACCTGACCAACGCCGAAAATATTGAGATATCGCGGGTCATCGGAAGCATACTGAAAAAATACGAGGGCCGGGGGTTAACGTTTCACACGGCGGGCACCCCCGCCGTGGTGGCGGAACTCACCAACGCCATCGAGGCGGATATGAAGCTGACGGTGCCCGCTTCCATTCTCCTGATCATCTTCTTTTTGGTGATCCTCTTCAGGCGGGTGAGCGGTGTTGTGTTCCCGCTCCTCGTGGTGTTTCTCACCCTGGCTTCCACTCTGGGCATCATGGCGGCGGCAGGTATTCCCATCACACCCGTGATCCAGATACTTCCCTCGTTCCTCATCGTGGTGGGGATCGGCGACAGCGTTCATATCATGACCCTTTTTTATCGATCCTTCAGGGAGACCCGGGATAAACGCGCCGCGATCATCCATGCCGCGTCAAGGGCGGGGCTGCCGGTCCTCATGACCAGCGTCACCACCTCCTGCGGTCTCCTCTCCTTTACCCTGGCCGACGTGGCAAGCGTGGCCCAGCTCGGGATCGCCGGGCCGGCCGGTGTGATGCTGGCCTTTGTTTACACCGCCGTGCTCCTTCCGGCCCTTACGGCGCTCCTTCCCATGAAACAAAAGGCGTCCCCGGAGGACCGGGATTATTCCCGGACCGATCGCATCTTCAGGGCCATTGCGAGGATCACTGCGGGATACCCGCTCCGGGTGCTCCTGGTTTCGGCCCTTATCGTGGGGGCGGGGATCTGGGGGACCTTTTCCCTCAAGTTTTCCCATAATATTCTTACCTGGTTTCCGGAGGACAGCCCCATCCGCACGGCCAACGAGCTTCTGGACGCGGTGAACGGCGGAACGGTGATGCTGGAGGTGACCTTTGACACGGGGGAGGAAAACGGGCTTCACGACCCGGATCTTTTGCACCGCTTCAAGGAGGCGGCAACGGACCTTCCCGGGATGGAGGCGGGGGGCATCAGGGCCGCGAAGGCCTGGTCCATCGCGGATGTCTTGAAGGAGATCAACCGCGCCCTTCACGGCGGCCGGAAGGAGGCCTACACGGTGCCGGAGGATCGCGATCTCATTGCCCAGGAACTGGTCCTGTTCGAAGCGGGCGGAAGCGACGATCTCGAGGACTTTTCGGACCCCCGCTATCGCACGGGGCGCCTTTCCATCCTCGCGCCCTTTACGGATGCGGTGCTCTACAGGGACTATATCGATGCCGTGGAGGGGTACCTGGACCGTGAATTTCCCGATCAGGAGGTGCTCCTTACCGGGCGCATGGCCCTGTTCATGCAGATCATGAAAAACGTCATTGCCGGTATGATAAAGAGTTATGCCTTTGCCCTGGTCGTGATCACGGTCCTGATGACGCTCCTGATCGGGCGCTTGCGCATCGGCCTCCTGAGCATGGCGGCCAATGTGGCGCCCATCATCTGCATCATGGGCTTCATGGGGGTAAAGGGGATTCCCCTTGATCTTTCAACGGTTCTGGTGGGCAGCATCGCCCTGGGGCTGGTGGTGGACGACACCATTCACTTTCTCTATCACTTCAAAAGGGCCTACGAGGAAACGGGCTGTGTTGAAACCGCCGTGTCCGAAACCCTCATGTCCACGGGAAGAGCCCTTGTGATCACCAGCATGGTGCTGGGGGGCGGTTTTCTTATCTACCTCTTCGCGACGCTCCAGAGCAGTGTTCGCTTCGGTCTGCTCATCGGTTGCTCGATCATCTTTGCACTTGCCGCCGATTTTTTCCTGGTGCCCGCGCTGCTGAGCCTTGTTCACGGAAAAAGCGAAGCCGTCGAAACGGCCCCGGCACCCGCCGGGCGCGAACCCCTGGGGGCATAATCACTGGAGTTGCGTATAAGTGGCCTGAAAAATTGAATAACGTTGTCGCTTTTACACATCGGAGGAACGACCGGGGGGGGCGGAGTTCTCTGTTGTCCCGGAAATCGGGCCTTTCAACCCCCCCGGACCGACTCACGGTTTTTGAGATGAATGCCCTCAATGATTTGGTGTGTCGTCTCGACTATTGAGGAATTTCCCCTAACAGCGTGGAACTGTTTATTTCCTCATGCTTAAATGAAGTTACTTTCCCAGGAAAAGGGCAAAGGAGAAAAAAATGAAGGGATTTTACATAAAACTGTTCGCCGCGATCATGTTCCTTACGATCTGCGCGGCCCCCGTATGGGGGGACGAGGAGGCAAGGCGGATCATGGAAAAGGTGGACCTCAGGGACGACGGGGACCGCTCCTCGGCGGAGATGTCGATGCTTCTGATCGACCGAAACGGCGGGAAACGCACGCGGAAGCTTCGCTCCTTCTCCCTGGACCTGGGAGAGGATCGTTACAGCCTGATGTTCTTCCTCTCCCCATCGGATGTCAGGGACACGGGCTTTCTCTCCCTTGATTACAGGGAGGCGGGCAAGGCGGACGACCAGTGGCTCTATCTGCCCGCCCTGAAAAAGACAAAGCGTATCGCCGTGGACGACAAGAGCGGGAGTTTCATGGGATCGGATTTCAACTACTCGGATCTCACGAAAATGCGGCTGGAGGATTACGATTACGCGTTCAACAGGAAAAAGCGCGAGGTCGCGGTCCGAGGGAACAAGGCATGGGTGATCGACTGTATGCCCCGGGAGCCCCGGGTGGTGGCGGAAACGGGATACGGGCGGTTGATTCTCTTTGTGCGGAAGGACAACTACATGGTGGCGCGGGCCGTGAATTTCGAGGAAAACGGCGGTTACGTGAAGTACTACGATGTGAAAAAGATGGCCCTCGTGGACAATATCTGGACCGCCCTCGAAATACACATGACCCGGAAAAGAGGGAAGAGGACCGTTCACAAGACGATTCTGACCTTGAGCAAAGTGCGCTACAACCTGGAATCCGTGAAACGAAACCGGTTCACCATTCGTCGCCTGGAAAAAGGAGTGTAGGAAAAAACCATGGGAACAAGGATCGCTTTCTGCCTGCTCCTGCTGGGTATCTCGTTTGCCGGCAAGGGCATTGCTCAAGAGAATGTTTGCGAGTGGGAACCGTCTTTCGGGTTAAACGATAAGCATAGAAAAACTGATATTCATGACAAAAAGGAAAAAACAGTAGAGAAGGAAGAAACCGGAACAACCGAAGAGTCTGTAAATCTCGAGGGTACTGTAAAAGTTGGAATAATAGGAAATTCGGAAATACCCGGAGCTGTTCATCCGGATGAAGACGATGGTAATCCCGGAGATATTTTTTTATGGGAATTTGAAGACGAGGAGGTGGAAGTACCTGGAGAGGTGGACGTTTCTCCGGATGAAGACGGTGGCAAACCCGGAGATAAAATTTTATGGGAATTTGAAGAGGAGGAGGTGGAAGTACCTGAAGAGATGGACGTTTCTCCGGATGAAGACGGCGGCAAACCCGGAGATAAAATTTTATGGGAATTTGAAGAAGAGGAGGTGGAAGTACCTGAAGAGATGGACGTTTCTCCGGATGAAGAGGACGGTAAACCCGCAGATAATTTTTTATGGGAATTCGTAGAGGATGAGGCGGAAGTACCGGAAGAGATGGACGTTGATCCGGGAAAATCGGAAATCGGGGAGCGGACAGAGCAAGGTGGGGAAGGTGAAACCGGCGGGGAGCGGAGAGAGGAGGCGGCGGAAGAGTATATCCCGGAAAATAATGGGCGGCCGTTAAATGGAAGGGAAGGCGAGGAAGGCGCCGGGGAATCGATTCCTGTTCGAATCGGCGGTCATTACAAGCTGGGGACAACCTGGAATTTTAATCGGGAATCGCCGAACGACGGTGAGCGGGACCGGCGAGGCCTTTCGAGCCTTGAGGCGGAGCTGGGGCTCGAGCTGGATATGCGCCTTGGGGGATGGAAGCTCTTTGTTAGCGGCAGAGGTCTGTATGACACCGCCTTTGGGATTAACGGCAGGGGAGATTACACGGACGAGGTGCTGGACGATTACGAAAAGGCGCTGGAGCTCCGGGAGGCCTGGGGGCAGGGGAGTATCGGGGAATCCCTGGATCTGAAGCTGGGGCGACAGATTACTGTGTGGGGCAGGTCCGACAACTTCAGGGTGACGGATCTTCTCAACCCGCTGGACAACCGTGAACCGGGCCTTACCGATATCGAGGACCTCCGCATGCCGGCGGCCATGACAAAGGCGGATTACTACATGGGGGATTGGAAGCTGAGCCTGATCGCACTCCATGAACACCGGTTTGACAAAAATCCCCCGTTCGGGCACGACTTTTTTCCTGGTAAAACGGCCCCGCCCCGGGATTCCGAACCTGCCCGAACCCTCTCGAACACAGGGCTTGCGGCCTGCCTGGAGTGGGTGTCCGGCAACCGGGACCTCTCCTTTTACTGGGCAAGCACTTACGACGATGCCGTCACCTTTACGCCCACGCAGCCGCCAAGGGGAGAGCACCGGAGAATAAAAACCGTTGGGGTTGCCGGCTCGTGGGCCGTCGGCGACTTCCTGTTGATCGGCGAGGCCGCCCATACCAGGGGGCTGCGGTATATGAACGATTACGGAAAGACCTACAGCCGGACGGACCTTCTGGCGGGCATGGAGTACAGGGGATTCACGGACACGGTGATCAGCCTCGATATGATGAACCGCCGGCTCCACGGGTACGGGGATCACCTTTCGGATTCGCCGGAGTTTCCACTTCGAAACGACTTCCAGGCGGCCCTTCGAATCACCCGGAACCTTATGAACGAAGAGCTTGAACTCACGGCGCTTCTCGTATCAATGGGCGTGAAGGCCGAACACGGGGGATTCCAAAGGTTTACCGCCAAATACCGGATTAACGACGACTGGCGTGTCACCGGCAACCTTGTTTTTTATCAATCCGGAACAGGGGTAATGGAAAATGCCGGAGACAACGACCGGTTTGCCCTGGAGATATGTCGCGGATTTTAAAACGTGTTCGATGGGCTGCATCCATGCGGCGACAGGCAAATCCCGGAGCAATATCGATCAACAACGATTTTCCCGGTCACATCAGGTTTTCAGCTTTTTCAGTCGCTTGCTCAATGCCGGCTGGGAGATTCCGATCAGGCGGCATGCGATGGACTGGTTCCCCTTGGCGCGTTTCATTGCCTCGTTCACAAGGAGATCGGCTATCTCATGGATGTGGGGAAGGGGTTCCGTGGGAACAAAGATGTTACTGCCGCAGGCATCTTCATCCGGGCCCCCCCGGGTTTTCCGTACTCCCGTCATTACTCCCATTTTTCTCTTAAAGGTCTCAAGTGACAGTACCCTGGACTTGTGGACGCTTACGGCATCGTGCACCATGGCCTGAAGCTGTCTGACATTTCCCGGAAACCCGTAGTTGGAGAGCAGGACGAGTAACTCCTTGGGGTAGCTCGGCATTTTTTTCCCGAGGGAGCGGGCGGTTTTTTCCATGAAGTGATTCAGCAGGAGGGGGATATCCTCCTTTCGTTCCCTCAGTGGGGGGATATGGACGTGGTGGGTGCATAATCTGTAATAGAGGTCCTCTCTGAACGCACCGGAACTCCGGTTCTCGGTGAGATCCCTGTGGGTGGCCACCACGATCCGCGATTTCATCCGCCTGGGCCGATCACTGCCCAGGGGGTAATACTCTCCGTTCTGCAGAAGGCGAAGGAGCTTAACCTGTGAGGGGATGCTCAGGTCTCCGATCTCATCGAGAAAAAGGGTTCCGTTTTCGGCCTGTTCGATCATGCCGGGTCGATCCTTTTCTGCCCCCGTGAATGCACCGGCTCGATGCCCGAACAGGGTGTCGGAAAAGATATTGTCGTCAAGACCCGCCACATTGATGGATATAAGGGGGCCCCGGGCGCCGCTGAGGGTGTGGGCGGCCCTTGCGAAAAGCTCCTTGCCCACGCCGCTTTCCCCCGTGATCAGGATCGGCTGTGTGCTCGACGCAACGGATTCAAGGTACTGGAAAATTGCGCGCATGGATTTTTCATCGGTGAGAATCTCGGAAAAAGTTTCGGGATGCTCCAGGTTGTCGAGAAGCAGCCGGTCCCGGATCTCCCTGTGCTCCTTTTGCATCTCGATCATCCGGACGGCCCGCAGCACGCCGCGAACCAACCGGTCCTCCTCGCTTGTCTTCACATAGTAATCGAACGCGCCCTTCCGGATGCACTCCACGGCAAGCTCGATCTGGTTGATCCCGCTGATGATGATGACGCCGATTTCCGGTCGGTTCTCCTTGATCTTTTCCAGGAGTTCCTTTCCGGAAACATGGGGCATGTTCAGGTCCAGAAGGACAAGCCCCACCTCCCCGGCCGAGAGGATCTCCATGACCTCCCTGCTGTCCGTGCACCGCTGCAGGTTGTTGATGCCGCCGAGGCGTTCCAGGGTTATGGAAAGGCTCCTCAGAAACGGGGGCTCGTCGTCCACCATGAGGATCTTGAAGGAAGAGGGGTAGAGCAGTTTTTCGTTCAATGGGGTTTCTCCTCTGAAGCGGGCAGGGTCAGGAGCACGACGGTGCCCTCTCCCGGCTCTGATCTGAAATCCAGGGAACCTTTGTGTTCCGCCACTATGGTCGCGGAGACCGAAAGGCCGAGGCCCGTTCCCCCTGTTTCCCGTTTCGTGGTGAAAAAGGGGTCCGTCAGGGGGGACAGGTTCTCGGCAGCGATCCCCTTTCCCTCATCCCTTACCTCCACCATTACGGAGCCGGCTATCACGAGGCATGCCGTCCTCCACAACGAACGATTGAATGCGCATGGATCCATATCTTTACCATCCCTAGTCCTAAAATGATGATCCCGTAAGGAGGCGGCGGCCGCAAACCCCGCCGGGCAGGGGAGGAAACCGGAAACGCTCCGTCGGCCATATGGTATTGCCATGGCGGGAATCGTATATCAGTGAACTCGCCGTGTCAACTCGGGTGCCGAGCCCACCACCAGGGTAAAGATCACCACCGGCATTACGATCATCTTTAACAGACGAACGAAAGCCACACCGAAGGGATTTACCCAGGCGATCTGGGGCCTGCCGCAAGTCCGACAACAGCCCCGAGGATCAGGGCGATAAAGATGCGAAGCAGCAGGCTGGTTTGAAAATACCATCCAAATAATCCGGAACCGTTGCTGAAACCTTTTTTGTTCATTTATCTCTTCCTTTATTAAACTCTTTCAAAAAGTGAATTATGCGCGCCTGATGCCTGCCGGCCTTTGCCGGCTTCCGGGGTGATCATTCCCGAACCCTCCACATTGTAGAGCAATCCTGATGCCGGCCGGCGTGGAAGTTATATGTAATTGAAAAAATAAAGTATTGGTGGTTGACGCGCTTGCAGCGGGTTTTATGAAGGGGTATAACCAACAGGCCCTCGAGTATGTTGGTTCTGCTCTTAAAGGTCTGAAACATAAAGTAATGTTGATGGTTGACGGGAGGTTATACCGGAACGTTGGTTATAGGGTACGAATTACGGGGTACGAATTGCGGGGGATTCCAAAGGCTTTCCGCGAAATACCGGATTACCGACGACCGGCGTGTTGCCGGCAACCTTGTTTTTTACCAATCCGGAACAGGGGTAATGGAAAATGCCGGAGACAACGACCGGTTTTCCCTGGAGATATGTCGCGGGTTTTAAGGCGCATGGAAATATTAAAAAATCACATTGGTCACACAAGATGGGCATGCCACGCGTGTCCATCGGAGTCTGTTGTGTATTTCTTATGTTCCGTGTCCCCAACCTGTTGATTACTAGAAAGTAAACTGTTCGCAAGGAGTTCGCCTTGAAAAAACTTGTCTTTATACCGGGGGGAGGGTATTATGCGCTTTCGCGGCTGTCGAAGGGGGTTGGCGGCGGCGCAAGGAGCACTCCGGATAATGCATCGGCCGTTGATGCAGAGGATGCGAACTTAATCATCTGAACAAATTAGTGCCGGATTCCGGTTCATGGGCAAGTCGGGAAAGGGTGCCTGTAACGTCGTAACTTTAGAGGGTGACCGCCATGGGGCGATGGCTTTTATTGCTGATAATGATTTTTATTCCCGCAGGCCTTACGGCCGGGCAGGTGACCCTGGTTACCACTTCGTTCGAGCCCTACGTGATCGAGGATAAAGAGGGGGCGGGTTCCGGGATGGCGGTTGAGATCATCAAGGCGGTTGCCGCCGAAGCCGGATATGTCCTCGAGATCAAGTTGCTGCCGTGGAACCGGGCATTGAGCCATGCCGCAAGGGATCAAAATACAATCATACTTCCCCTCAGCCGTACCCCCCAGCGGGAAGCGCTTTACAAATGGGTTTGTATTGTCGGGCCCTACAACGTATCCCTTTATAAAAATGCTTCACGGGACGATATTCATTTCGTTACCCTCGACGGCGCCAAAAAGTACACCGTTGGAGCCCAGGCCAGGACATCCAGGGCACAGTGGCTCATGGACAACGGGTTCAAGGTGGAGCTCGGTTCCGTCAACGGCGTTGATGTCACGAGACTGAAGAAAAATCGATTCGATCTGCTTCTCTATCCCGAGCTTGTGGCCGTTTATGAAATGCGTAAACGGGGATACGAGGAAGAATCGTTTACACGGATGCTGCGCGTCGATGAATTCTCGAGGGACGGCATCTATGCGGCCTTCAGCAAATCGACCCCCGATAATGTTGTGAAGGCATTTCGCAAGGCCTTTGGCACACTTCTCAATCAAGACAGGTATCAGCGAATCGTGGACCGGTATCGTTAGGGGCGGGGAATTATAAAAATACCTCCGGTATGCCCGAATCAGTGATAACGGGCGATGATCCTTTGGATATCCCCGGTTTCAAATCCCCTTTTGATCACCGCGTCGAATGCAATTATAAAATCGGTGCGCGCCATTTTTTTGGAGAAGGCAAGGTGGTTCGGATCTAGGGTCAGGCGCTTACCTAATATGGTGAAATCTTCCGCCTTGATTTTTGCCTGGGGATTATCCGCCAGTATCTGTTTGAACGCCCCCACCCCCGGGCTGATGACCGCCGCATCGATACGCTCCTTTTTGAGCATCCGCAGCCGGCTCACATTGCTGCTGTCCTCGTTGACCCTGAAAAGCCTCCTGGCGGCTTCAAATTCAGGTCCGTAACTGGAGCCGCGGATGACCCCGATGGTTTTTCCCCTCAGGTCCTCGAATGATTCAAACTTGAACTCCCTGCCTTTTTTCACCACCAGTATGACCTCATCGTAATAAACAGGGGCGGAATAATCGAAGAGCGCAAGACGTTCAGCCGTTTTGGAGATGCCCACAACCCCTCCCTTTGCATGGCGGGCCTGGTTGTAGGCGCGGCGCCAGGGAAACAGTTGCACCTTGAATTCGACGCCCATCTCCCTTCCCGCGTATTTCAGGATATCCACGAGGATTCCCCCGGGGCCGTTTTCCGTCATCCAGATCTTGGGCGGTTTGTACTCGTTGCCGAAAACAAGAATCTCCTCGGCGGGGGCGGAGCCCGCAAAGAGCAGAATAATGATGATCGATAAGAGGTTGCCGATCATCGATCGGGGAGTATTGGGTGTTGCCGCCATTTAATGATGTCCCGTTTGTGTGGGCGTGTGACGCCATCGCGCTCGGTTCCAAATTCAGCCGGAGAAAAAACCGGAACACTGAAACAATATCCGAAATTGAGCCGTTTCACAATCCGAAAAGACCATTCCGCGCCGTTACTTAGGCCGGCGTGCCTGTAAAAACGATTGAGAAATAATGACTCCACATTTTGGAGAATCAACCTTTCCTGAAGCGCTTTCCCGGGCTTTCCGTGTTCGGCCCTTCGAAGGGACTTCATCATGTGACATGCTTTGCGGGATTTTCGGTTGTTGCCAACTGTCCGATATGTTGATGATATGGCACATTCTGAGGAGGGCACCCCCTGGATTTTCCATCCGGCGGCCCAAATTGCATTGTGCAATGTTTGAAATGTCGACATTATCCATTGTGTATGTCGATATTGTGTGTTAGGTAGTGCCCATCAAACTTGAGAAACCGATCCGGTTACCGTTCCCAAGGGCACGGCGAAATTCGGCTCGGTGGAAAAACAACCATACGATCATGCGAGGTTTCCCCATGAAAAAGACGATCATCAAAACGGAAAAAGCACCGGCTGCCGTGGGTCCCTATTCCCAGGCCGTGAACGTGAACGGAACGGTCTATTTCTCCGGCCAGATCCCCCTTTCCCCTTCCACCGGCGAGGTTGTGGAGGGCGGTATCGAGGCCCAGACCCGGCAGGTTCTGGAAAACCTTGCGGCGGTGCTCGAAGAGGCCGGCTGCAATTTCGAAACCGTGATCAAAACCACCGTTTTCCTCACCGATATGGGTGATTTCCCCGTGGTCAACGGTATCTATGCGGAGTATTTCAAGGCGGATCCCCCCGCCCGTGCCTGCGTCGAGGTCTCCAAGCTTCCCAAGGGAGTGAATGTGGAGATCGAGGCGATTGCCTTTGTAGCCTGAAACGAACAACAGGGCGCCCATATACCGCGCCCGTCAATTATATAATAAAAAAATCAAGGAGATATAATAGAATGAACCTGGCTAAATTCCCCAGAAGAGGTTATCTGCAAGGCCCCACCCCCATCGAGGCTGTTCCCGCTTTTTCAAAGGCGCTCGGCGGCGACGTCAACATTTTCATCAAGCGCGACGACCTTCTTCCCGGCACATCCGGCGGCAACAAGACCCGTAAACTGGACTTCTGCATCGCCGACGGCCTGGAGCAGGGCGCCGATACCCTGGTGACCTGCGGCGCCGTGCAGTCAAACCACTGCCGCCTCACCCTGGCCTGGGCCGTGAAAGAGGGGCTGGACTGCCACCTGATTCTCGAAGAGAGGGTCGAGGGAAGCTACAAGGAGGACGGTTCCGGAAACCACTTCCTCTTCCAGCTCCTCGGGGTGAACAGCATCAAGGTCGTGCCCGGCGGATCGGACATGCTCGGCGAGATGGAGAAAAAGGCCGAAGCCCTCAAGGCCGAGGGTAAAAAGCCCTACATCATTCCCGGCGGCGCCTCCAACACCATCGGTGCAACCGGCTATGTTGCCTGCGCCGAGGAGACCATGGACCAGCTCAACACCATGGGCCTCGACATCGACAACATCGTCGTGCCCAGCGGCAGCGCCGGAACCCATGCCGGAATGGTCGTGGGTTTCGAGGGCACCAACGCCAATATTCCCGTTCACGGCATCAACGTGAGCCGCACCAAAGAGGTCCAGGAGGAGATCGTCTTCAAGCTGGCGGAAGCGACCGCCGAGCGCGTTGGCGTGAAAGAGGGCCTTTCCCGTGATAAGGTTGTCTGCTACGGTGATTACGTGGGACCCGGCTACTCCATTCCCACGGACGGAATGATCGAGGCGGTGAAACTCCTGGCCACCACCGAGGGGATCCTCCTGGATCCCGTATACTCCGGTAAGGCCATGGCCGGCCTCGTGGACCTGGTTCGCAAGGGCGCTTTCCCCAAGGGCTCCAACCTCCTGTTCCTCCATACGGGCGGATCTCCCGCGCTGTATGCTTACCAGGATACGTTCCGCAGCTAGCGTCAAATACACAGTGCCGGGCGGGGAAGGCTTTTCCCCGCTCGGGGCTGAACGCCGGGAGCCCTGATGGCTTTGAGGGGGCGGCGCCGTTTGTTGCGGCACCGATGGGAAAAGCCCCTGAAAGTTTTGAGGTTTCCTTGGCGTGCAGTCCGTGTTCCGTGTTCCGTGTTCCGAGGGCCGGGTGCCGGGTGCCGAGTGCCGAGTGGCGGGTACCGGGTACCGGGTACCGGGTGCCGGGTACCGAAGCGGATGAAGCGGCCGAAGCGTATGAAGCGTATGAAGCGTATGAAGCCGTTGATCCAACCGAAGCGGTTCAGACGGCTAAGGCATTTCGCGGAGTCGAGAATAGACGGCATGCGGCCCGTTTGATTAAAGTTGAGGGTATCTGAGGCGCAAAGGATTCGACGGCATGGGTCCATGCGCCGGTTCCAATGGATGAGAGGGTGATTTATGGTTGAGGAAAATCGGGAAAAAATAGTTGGAATACTGGGCGGCATGGGTCCCCTTGCAACCGTGGACTTCATGCAGCGGATCATAGATCTGACGCCTGCCCGGGACGATATTGATCATATCCGGTGCATCGTGGACAACAATCCCAAGATTCCGTCGCGTATAAAGGCGATCATAGAGGGGACCGGGGAAAACCCCGGACCGGTCATGGGGGAGATGGCAAGGGGCTTGGAATCCTGGGGCGCCGATTTTCTGGTAATCCCCTGCAACACGGCACACAACTATATCGATTATGTGAAAAAGGCCGTGAAAATTCCCGTGATCGACGTCATAGACCTTGTGGTGAGGGAGCATGGGAAGCGTTGGCCGGATTCCGGCAAGGTCGGGGTGTTGGCCTCCACGGCGGTGATCATGACCGAGCTCTATGAAAAACGATTCCGTGAAAAGGGGATCGAGGTGGTTTACCCCGACGAGGTGCACCAGGAGCGCCTGTTTGAGCTGATCAAGGATATCAAGGCGGGGGAAAACAGGGAGGACGCGCGCCGCCGCTTTGTTTCGATCTGCGAAAATCTGGCCGAACGGGGCGCGACCGCAGCCGTTGTTGCATGCACCGAACTGAGCGTTATCGGCGAGGGACTGCCCGTGGAAACCATCGATGCCTCCGACGTGCTGGCACGCGAGGTGGTTGCCGTTGCCGGGGTGGAATTGGTCTCTTAAGAAACCGGGATCGTGCCCGCGAAAGCGTAAAACGTTGCGGAATCCTTGAAAACAGTATATCTGGAAGGATTGTAAAACGTTGTCCCATGGGAGGGAGCAAACTCCCCGGGCATCTGCGGTGGGGAAAACCATTGGGTTGGGTCCGCCGTGGGAACGTACGAATCGGATCGTTTTGTTCCGGGTAGGCGAGACATGCAGAGGGCGGGAAAGGGATCGGCCGATGTGACCGGGGCGTAATCCTTATGTTGAACCGCCGGATTGTTTTCGGTAAGCTTCTTTAAGCCTGAGCCGCTGCTCCCGAAGGTTGCAGGCCGGACAACGTGTTGGAACGGGAAACGCAATTAGACGGTTACCGGGAGAAAACCCGGTCGGATGATGAATAAGGAAGAGGTAATGACGGGCATCAAGAAGCAGACATACAGCGAGCAGGTCGCCGACTATATCAAGACATGTATCCTCAATGGAGAGCTGTCCCCCGGTGATCAGATCAAGGAGGTGGAGCTTGCGGAAAAACTCTCCATCAGCCGTGCTCCCATTCGCGAAGCCCTGCAGATCCTCTCCCGTGAAGGCCTGCTCCACTCCATGCCCCAGAAGGGAAAGTATATCGCCACCCTGACGGCAAAGGAGATCCGCGACAGCTATTTCACCGGCGGCGTGCTGGAGGGAGCCTCCACCGCCAACTCCATCGACCTGTTCACGGAAACGGATTTTTCCGATCTGGAAGAGCTGGTGGAGGAGATGCGCGGGATCGCCGAGACAGGTGGTTCCCTTTCCCGGCTGGCCGAACTGGACGACGGGTTTCACGGTATTTTGTTTTCAAAGACGGACAACGATCTTCTCGTGGACCTTTCAAGACGCTCGTGCCAGGGGATTTCCAAGTTCCTCCTGTTCCGCCACTGGCAAAACCTCTTTTCGCCGGAAGAGATCCATGACCGCCACCGGCTGATCCTCGATACCCTGAGGAAGAAAGACCCATGGGCCATCGAGGAATGCATCCGCATGCATTATATCGAATCGGGCAAGCGCATGTCCCGGTTCGGCTCGGATATCCTCGACCCCTCCTCCCGGGAGTAAAAGAAAAAGAGGGATCGCCGATCCCCTCTCCCGCCTTAATCCCGATTTGAAAACACCCGCTCGGAGAACTCCGAAATGAGCTTTACCGGGGCCTCTCCGTGCTGCTCAATTATTTGCGTGCCGTGACCGTCTCCGGAAAATATCCGGAGCTGCTTGGGATCCCGGAACAATCCGTGCATTTTCAGTGCGTCGCCGGTTCCGTCGTCCGCTTCGCTGTTTATCAAGAGCTTGGGGACTTCTATTTTCATAAGCTCTTCTTCTGTATAAAATGTGACCCCCTCGTGCACGATGGGTGCCGACATGGCCGCTACACCGACAATGGAACTATCCCCACGCCGGTCGCAGGCAACCCGAATGGAGGCGACCCCGCCCCTGCTGGCCCCCGCCAGTACGATCTTCCGGGCGCCTTGTTCCCGGATAAACCGAAGCGCGTCGGAAAGCACACTCGACTGGTCGCTGTTGAAACCGATATAGTCATAGGTAAGAACCAGACATCCAAGTGGAAGTAATTCCGCCACAACGGGGTCCCACTCCTCCCGGCTGTTGGTATCCATGTTGGAGAGGATAACCGCTTTGTCGCCGGAGCCGTATAAAGAGCCCCTGGTGAAGCGGTGTTCTTTTCCATTGTCGTCTGCGGAAGGCTTGGAGAGGGGAAACTCGACGGTGACGGCTCTGCTTGAAATCATAATGCATGTTCCTTTTTTATTGTGTGCCGATAAATCGCTTTCATGGTGTTGTTGAAATACCGAATCGGCTCGGTGGAAGTTCCGGCACTGTTACATTGGATTGAAGCCGGGCAATCAAAATCTTAAAACATGAATAAGGGCGGATAGGGATCGGGAAAGAAAATTATCCACAACTAGCGATGAATCACGTTGCTGTCGGCGTAAAGCAATGCCTCGGCCTTCCTGAACCGAGTGCCCCAAGAATCCGGGAATTATTTTACTCCGTCCCCCCTTGCGTGGAGGCAATTACCGTTTGGAATACCCGGCGACAGGGACGCGTTTACTGCCGGTCAAATTCCTGGAGCGGATAAGGCGCATGGAATATCAAAAAACACTTTGGTCACGCAAGAGGAGCATGATAGGCGTGTCCATCGGAATCTGTTGTGTGTTTATATTATGTTCCGTGTCCCTAATCGCCCGGTTTATTTGCCGTAGAGTTCGGCCACTCTTTTTTCATACGTTCTCAGGAATTTGCCGTCCAGCAGTGTTGGCTCCCGCCTCTTGATCTTCGCGGCAAGTTTCCGGCACGGCTGTGAGTCTTTTGGGGCGCAGCTTGAAGGGGAAAACAACCTGGAAGCCGCTTCGCGTTCGCCCTGTTTGATCAGGTACTCCGCCAACCCGTATTTTGCAAGTATATCCGTGGAATCCAGGTCGTGCCAGCTTTGGAAAACCTTGAAACCTTCATTGGAATCGCCGGACAGGATGCAAGCCAGTCCGTAAACCACATGGGCATTCAGGCGCGAGGGATTCTCCTTGTATGCGTATGCGGCATGGGCCTTCATTCGCTGGATGTCCTTTTGTTGCAGATAGTAACGCGCGGTTACAATATGATCTTTCATCAACGACAGCTTCGGCAGGTGAAATTTGTCACCGAACATCTGCCGGGATGTCACGGCATCACCGCGCGGAATCAGACCCTTCATGTATTGATAGATAAAAAGCTGGTTCCAGGTTGCCGACAACAGCAAAAGCAACAATGCCGCCGTCAGGTGGGAAGACTTCTTCAGTTCGTTCAATATCAATCCCAGCCCCAACGCAAAAATCGGCAGCAGGTTGATGAACCTGCGATTTCCGAATGACCAACCCGCCCACCAGTCGCTGACCGATTCGTTCACTATCCATTGCAGGACGAATACTCCGATTAAGGACAGGGCAAGGGTTTTTTCTCTCTTCCAAAGAAAATAAATCCCCGCCAAACCGATCAAAAGCAAAGGGTGCCAACTGAACAGGCCGTGCCGGAGACCAAACAGCACGGACACCCCTGCCAAATCTTTAAAATCTATAAAACCGGAGCCTTGGGGTATCAGTAAAAATTTCCCATATATTGCCTTCCAGGCCAGGAACTGCGGGGTCAACCCGGCCAACAACACAACCCCGAAGATTAAATACTCCTTCGGCACAAACGTCCGGTCCCCGGATTTCAGTGAACCGTGGATTTGATTGATGAACATGAATCCAAGCGGCAGGAGAAACAGGGCGTTTTGCCACCGGGCCAGAATCATCGCCGCCGCCGCCAGGGCGGTCCATGCGCCGGGGCCGCAGGTCAAGAGCAGCAACAGGAACAGAGATGTCGAGGCAAAGGAAATATTGTGGGACATTGCGGTAAACGACCAGAAATAGTAGGTCAGTTGACTGGCAAGCATGATTCCCAAGGCGGACAGCAATGCCGGCAGAGGGGCAACATAACGCCTCAAAATGGATAAAGTCAGTAATACCCCCGCCAAGCCGTAAAACGAATTGGCCACGTAAACGGATAGTTGATACAGTGATGAGAATCCGTCCGCCGCAAGACTTCCGCCGAACAACCGTGAAATCAACGTCAGAATATGCGCCAGGATAAAAAACGGAGACCAGAAAACGGCGGGACCCACCGAAAAGAGATTACGGGGCAAACCGCTGTCGGTGAGCTGCTTCAGGCCGGACGGATAAAGACGTGTCAACTCATTGGTAAAATTGAGGTCCCCGTCAAAAAATGTCGAAGGCAGGTAAATATAGTAATAGACACTGTCGAACCCCTTGATGCGCTGATCGGGATTTTCCAGGTATCCCAGAAAATAGTATAAAACCGTCAACAGGATATATCCTGCGAAGACGATGCCCGTTGACCATTTCAGGAAACCGGCCTTCTTTTCAGTCTGGTTTTGTGGTGTTTTCTTTTTCGTTTTTCCCATTATTAATTACTCGCCGAAATATGGAAGTCTGTTTATCCCGTACCGTTGCCGGTGTGAATCGATCCCGGGCATGGAAGTGGAGAAGTGGATACGTGTTGCCATGCGCTCGTTTGTGATTCCGGAAGGTCCCTTGCCCGTCATGCCCCCAAGCCGCGACATTAACTTTCGTGGTTTCATGCAAATTGCCTTGGGGCAACGCGGGAAATGCGATTTTCCAGTGAATATGCCTTGAACGGGTACGAAGAACATGAACCCATAACCATTCCTGCGTGGAAACGGAAAGCATTAATTACGAGTCTTTTGGGCAAATCTGTCTTCTCCTGTCAACCCTTTTCCGTCAACCGGATAGAAACACGCTTTTCCGACCGGACCGATATACAATCGATAAGTTGACTTCGGGCTTTTTGAAAAGGGCATCGGAATTGGTCCGGAACGGTATTATAATGCGTCTCGATAAGATGATTTCAGACTTTTTGCTAGGGCACCGCAGTTGACGCGTAAAGCGCAAGAGCAGGTCGGGATTCAGCAGAAATGAATGGTGCGTTTAACTTCTTGTATTGTTGACTCAACTTTCGGGATTCGTGCCGATTGCCCCGAAACGCGGCATAAACCTATCCGTTAAGCGTGAAAACGGTGCCAAATCGGAAGTTTTTCCAGGGATGTGCAACCGTTTCGGGTTGAAAATCGAAAGTTGAGTTATTGAACTAAACACCGGGGAAGGCTGGTATTGTAGGTGAGCGCTTGTACAAGCAGTTTGATGGTGGTACCCTGAGGACCCTTTGAATCCGAGCCCCGGGACGATGGTTGGAAGTGCGGTTGAGCCGTTTGTTCACATAAAGGGCATCTGCGGCATAAGAATGTACGGCACACGAAAGTGTCGGCATAAATTAAGGGTGAGAGGCGTTATGAATCGATTTGTACCGGATTCCGCCGTTGTGCCGGCGGGGATTGAGACGGAAGATTTCAGGGTTCGCATGCTGACGGTAAGCGATGTGGTAAAGGATTATGATGCCGTGATGAGCAGTATCGACCATATCAGAAGTGTTATGGGCCCGAACACCTCCTGGCCTTCCGTTGATTTGACCCTTGAACAGAATCTTATCGACCTGGGGTGGCATCAGAAGGAGTTTCAAATTCGAAGTTCCTTTGCCTATACGGTCATGAGCCTCGATGAAAAGAGGTGCCTGGGGTGCGTTTATGTTGATCCCGCCACAAAAGAGGGGTATGACGCCGAGGTGACGCTCTGGGCTCGGCAGAGTGAATTAAAAAACAACCTTGACGAGAAACTGTTCGTTGCCGTCCGGAAATGGCTGGCGGATGAATGGTGGTTTACCAGGGTTGCTTTTCCCGGCCGGGAGCTGAGCCTACGTGAGTGGGAGGCGCTGCCGAATAAACGACCGGCGTGAGATACGGTTAACGGCCGAGGGCAAATGGGCTGAAGCGTCGGAGATAGAATAGTGCAACAGCGACCGCTTAAGTACCGTTTCTCCGATGCAAAAGCAAGCAGGTCGTTGTTGTGGAAATTATTATTTCCAGCCTCCCGATTCCCGGTGAGCGCGATTTTGCCGGTAAGTATATTTTTCTAAAAAAGAAGGACAATATCCGCTATATGAGTAAAGAACGAGTACAGGACCCGCTGCACGGCATCACCCTTGAGATGATCGTGAAATCCCTGGTCGACCATTTCGGCTGGGAGGAGTTGGGAAGGCGCATCGACATCCGCTGTTTCAACAGCGACCCTTCCGTGAAGTCCAGCCTGAAATTTCTGCGCAAGACCCCCTGGGCAAGGGAAAAAGTAGAGAAGTTATATGCTGTTGCCGGATTCATTAAAAACAAAAGAGGCCGGAAATGAAAATATGGGTAGATGCGGATGCATGCCCCGTGGTGATCAAAAATATACTGTTCAAGGCGGCGGAGCGTACCGGTGTTGAGCTGACGCTTGTGGCAAACCAGCGAATGCAGGTGCCCCGGTCGCCGTTTATTAAAATGCTGCAAGTATCATCCGGGTTTGATGTCGCCGACAAGGAGATCGTTAAAAAGGTCCATACGGGTGATCTCGTCATAACGGGAGATATTCCACTGGCTGCGGAAGTTATCGGAAAGGGTGCCTATGCACTCAGTCCCCGGGGCGAAATGTTTTCAGAAGAAAATATCGGGGAGAGGCTGAATATGAGGGATTTTATGGACACGTTTCGTGCCGTGGGTATCGATACGGGGGGGCCGCCGCCCCTCAGTCAGAAAAATCGGAATGCATTTGCAAGCCAATTGGATAAGTTGTTGACGCAGCATGCAAAAAACACCTGAATTAACGGTTGCATCAAGGGGGAATGGGGCTCAGTGAATGAAACACCCCCGTGAGGCTGTTGAACGGCATGTTCTTCAACAGCCTCGATCGGTACTGCTCAAAGCTCGGCAATGGTACTGCATGCTTCCGCCACCAGGAGCGTTATCTCATCGATGCTGGAAAGATCGATATATTCATCCTCCCTGTGGGCGTTTGCCCCCACGGGACCCATGCCGTCGATGGTGGGTGTGCCCGCAGCCGAGGTGAAGTTGCCGTCGGAGCACCCGCCGGTGGAAATATAGTCGATCTCCATGCCCGTTTTCTTGCCGCATGCCTTTAAAAGCTCCCAGAGATCAAGAGTCCTTTGGTCCGGTTCCATGGGTGGCCTGTCGATTCCGCCTTCCACGGAAATGCTGACCCCGTCCACATGGGTATTCGAGGGAAGGGCCTTGAAAAAGGCATCCACCCGCTCCATCTCCGTAATGGTGGGAATGCGCACATCCACGGCAGCTTCAGCTGCGTCCGGGATGATATTGACCTTGTCCCCCCCGCTAATAGCCGTGACCTGGGCGGAGGTGCCTTTTTCGGGATCGTTGAGCCTGTTGATCGCCACGGCCTGATGGGCCAGCTCCACCACCGCGTTTGCCCCCAGGTGAAGATCCGCCCCCGCATGGGCGGCTTTCCCCCTTGCCTTGAGATAAAACCAGCCGCCCCCCTTGCGCCGCAGCACAAAGCGGTACCCCGGCCGGCAGGGTTCGAACACGAACACCCGTTTGCTCTGCCTTGCCGAGTCTTCGATCCATTTATGGGAAGCCTCGGAACCGGTCTCCTCGTCCCCGTTAAAGGTCACGCGGACGGACAGGCGGTCCAATACGCCGTGGGTCTTCAGGGCCTCCAGCGCATGGAGCACCACCAGTAGACCGCCCTTCATATCGCATACCCCAACCCCCTCGGCCCTGTCGCCCTTGACGGTAAAGGGCCTTTCGGCAGCTTCCCCGGTGGCAAAGACCGTGTCCATATGTCCGAGGAACATGATGTCGCAGGGTTTGTCGTCCGAACGATTGCGCGCGGAAAGACAGGGAACCTTTTCCTTGCCGAGAATCAGCAACTCCGTGTCCAGTCCAAGGGCCTCGAAGCGCTCCTTGAAGAAAAGGGCAACGGCTTCGATGCCCGGCTTGTTGTCGCTGCTGCTGTCCATATCGACGATGGTCTTCAGGTCCTTGATAAAGAGGTCGTGTCTGTTCCGAATAAATGTCCGCATGGGAGTTGTTGTCATATGGTCCTGCCTGGGAAGATGGATATTGATGTTAAGATCTATTGGATAAGAGATCGACGCCGATACTTTTTAGATGCGGTTGGTTACGCTTTTATTTCCTCAAATCAAGATCATCAAACTTTACGGGAGGCCGACGTACTGCTTGATTCTCCGGTTGTACCCCGGAGACGAGGCGGTATTCCCCGCTTGCACGGAATTATGCGGAAGCGGGGAGAGGCCCAAGGTGATAAAAAAATAAAAAGGTCCGTCATCTTTTCTTGCTTTTCTAATGTTTGGCGAGACGGGGGTTGAGCTCGTCACGAAGCCAGTCGGAAAAGAGGTTGATGCCCACCACCACGAGGATCAGGGCGGCGCCGGGAAAGGCGATCATCCACCACATGCCGGCGTAGATGTAGTTCTTTCCGATGGCGATCATCATGCCAAGGGAGGGCTGGGTGATGGGAACCCCCACGCCGAGAAAGCTGAGGGTTGCCTCCAGCATGATCACCACGGCAAGGTCCACGGCCATGACCACGAAGATGGGAGGCAGGGCATTGGGCAGGATATGCCGGAACAGGATGCGAAAGTCCCGGGCGCCTGAGGACCTTGCCGCCGTCACGTAGGCGTTGCCCTTGATTTCGAGAACGCTGCCCCGGATGGTCCTGGCGTACTTCACCCAGTCCGCGATGCAGATGGCGAAGACCACCGTCCAGATCCCCCGGCTCTCGAATACCCCGAGGAGGAGCACCGCCAGAAGGGTGGTGGAAAAGGCGAAGACCGTGTCCGCCGTCCGCATGATAAAGGTGTCCAGGAGCCCGCCGTAGTATCCCCCCAGCATACCCAGGACGATGCCGACCACGCAGGAGATCAGCACCACCGAGAACCCCACGGTAAGGGAGGTCCTCAGGCCGTAGAGGATCGTGGAGAGGATGCCTCGTCCCTGGTCGTCGGTGCCCAGGGGAAATTCCATGGAGCCCCCCTCCATCCACGCGGGGGAGAGGAGGAAGTTCCCGAGGTCCACGCTCGCAAGGTCGTAAGGGTCCATGGGGGCGATAAGGGGGGCAAAGAGGGCCGCGAACGCAAAGATCAGCAGGATGCTCCCGCCGAACAGGGCCGAAGGGTCCCTCAGGAAGTTGTACAGGTATTTCGATTTGATTCTGTTTGACATAATGCCTTCAATCGTAGCGGATTTTCGGATTGAGAAATCCGTACAAGAGATCCACGAGAATGTTGATGAAGAGGATGATAAACGCCGCCAGCATGATGTAGGTCACGATCACCGGCTGGTCGGTCTCGAAAATGGAGGTGAGCAGCAGGTTGCCCATGCCCGGCCATTGAAAGATGGACTCGGTGACGATGGAAAAGGCGATCAGCTCCCCGAAGGAGAGGCCCGCGATGGTCACCACCGGGATCAGCACGTTCCTCAGGGCGTGCTTCACGATCACCTTGAAGGGGGAGAGCCCCTTTGCCCACGCGGTCTTGATAAACTCCTCGGAAAGGACCTCCCGCATTCCCGCCCGGGTGAGCCTGAGAAGAACGGCCAGATGGTATCCGGAGAGGGTCAGGGCCGGCATGATCAGGTGCTTGAGGCCCGACAGGGTGAGGAATCCCGTGCGCCAGGGGCCGAGTTGAACCGTGTCCCCCCTGCCGAAGGGAGGCAGCCATTCCAGGTACACGGCAAGGAGCATCACCCAGAGGATTCCCATGAGAAAGGTGGGAATGGAGATCCCCCCCAGGGAACCCGCCATGATCAGCCGGGACAAGACCCCCGTGGGCCGTATGGAGACCAGTATCCCCAGGAGCACCCCGGCCGTGAGGGAGATGCTGATGGCGGTGAGGGCCAGCTCGAAGGTGGCCGGGAACCGCTCCAGGATCGTGTCGAGGGCATCCACCTGGGAGACGTAGGATTTCCCGAAATTGCCCTTTGCGGCGTTTTTCAGGAAGCTGAAATACTGCACGTGGATGGGCCGGTCCAGTCCGTAGGAGATCCGGACCTGCTCCCGTTCCTGCTGGGTGGCGTATTTTCCGGCCAGCATCAGCACCGGGTCCCCGGTGAAGCGGAACAGGAGAAAGCAGATGGAGGAGACCGCCAGGAGCACCACGATGCCCTGGAGGAGTCTTTGAACAATATAGCGTGCCATGAATATCCAGTTCAGGGGCCGCTCTCGCGGCCCCCTTTCACTTTAGCGGTTCTTATTTTCGAATCTCTTTGGCCACGATCCAGCGGTCGGGGCGAGGCGTGAACTTCACGCCGGAGCCTTTCTGGACGGCATAGAGGTCCTGCTGATAATGCAGGGGAATCCAGCTGATGTCCTCAACGGATGTCTTGTTGATTGTCTGGAGGGCTTCCTCGCGCTTTGCCCGGTCCAGGATGGAGGCGGATTCGATGATCATCTTGTCCAGGGCGGGGTTGGAGTACTTGGCGCCGTTGTATACGCCCATGCCCTTTGTCTTGTCCACTGTGTGGAGGAGCATTTCGGCGGATCTTCCGAAGTCGTTGGAGCCGTCGAACCACCCAAGGAGGTAAAACTTGTGCTTCTTGTCGGCCAGTTCGTCAAAGAAGATGGACTTGGGTTTCACGTCCAGGCTGACCTTGAGGCCCACCTTGGCAAGGTATTTGGCAACGGCCTCGCAGATCTGCTTGTCGTTGATGTAGCGGTCGTTGGGACCTGCGATGGTGATCTCGAAGCCGTTGTCGTATCCGGCCTCCTTGAGGAGGGCCTTTGCCTTTGCGGGATCATAGGGAAGGCGCTTCAGTGAGGGATTGTAACCGATGGTGCTCGGGTCGGGTACCTGGGCGGAGGGGGTGGCCTGGCCGCGCATGATGGTCTTTACGATCTCATCCTCGTTGATGGCCATGGCTATCGCCTTTCGAACGCGGATATCCTCGAAGGGAGTTCCCTTTGTGTTGCCAAGGCCCATGTAGATACATCTTCTGGCAGGCCTTGAAACCACCTCGATGCCGGGGGTCTTCTTGATGCGGTCGATCATGGGAACGGGCACGCCGCTCAGGATGTCCGCCTGCCTTGCGGCGATGGCGGCAAAGCGCGTGGCGTCCTCGGTGATGGGTTTGATCTCAACGGTCTTGTACTGGGGAGCGCCTTCCCAGTAGTTCTCGTTGGCCTCCATACGGATATAGGAGCCCTTGACCCATTCAACGAACTTATAGGCGCCGGTTCCCACGGGACGGGTGTTGTACTCGCCCGAGTCCCTGCCCGCCGTTGACTCCTTGTCCACGATAAAGTTCTGCTGCATGGTCTCGGCGAACCAGGGAATGGGCTTGACGGTCTTGAAGATGATGGTGTGATCGTCGGGGGTCTCCATGGATTCGATGGAGTTGGCGATGTTCAGGAACTTGGAATGCTGGGGGTCTTTCATGCGCTCGAAGGTGAACTTCACGTCTTCGGCTGTAAAGGGATTACCGTTGTGAAAGGTAACGCCCTTCCTGAGCTTGAACTTCCAGGTCGTTGCATCGAGCCTTTCCCATTCCGTTGCAAGGGCTGGGGCGAGCTTGCCTTCGGGCGCGGAGCGCTGGAGCAGTCCGTCGAAGAAGTTGGACATATAGGACAGGTTCGCGTCGGAGTTGAACCCGTGGGGGTTCATGGTCTTTGGGGGTGAGTCCACCGCAATCACCAGCTCGGCCTTTGCAAGGGCCGTGGCCGGAACCGCCAGAAGGGTGAGCATTGCTGCGGATACCAGAAATCTGCGCATCATCTTGAAATCCTCCCTGTTGATATTGAAATCGTTGTTGGGATTGCTCCCGAAATCCCCGTCATGGGGCGGGGTATTTTCGGGAACGCTTTATCATTTTCGTCTGCCGGCCGTCCGGACCGTCCGGGGCCTGCAATTGAAAACCGCTTGTTGTCTGTCACATCCATCCGCCCGCCGAGTCGTTCAAGATCGACAAAGGGGATCTCCGGGGAGCGCATTTTCCGGTTTTGGTGTTTTCCACCGGGGCGCGTCCTTTCCTGGGTTGGTGTTTTCCACCTGGGTGCACTCATTCATTTGTCGGTGGTTTCCACCGGAACGTGCTCGTTCCGGGGTTGGCGTTTTCCACGGGGACGCGCTCTTTCCGGGGGGCGTTTTCCGCAGGGACGCGCTCTGTCCTTTGGCTGTGTTTTCCCCGGTTCGTTAATCCGTACCCCCGTAAAGATGACACGCGGCCG
>PPCM01000566.1_pt1 | contig 28508 bp, 24 predicted proteins | sample 1555541 | NCBI WGS metagenome assembly PPCM01 (sample SAMN05284479, study PRJNA326546) | Marine sediment metagenome, whole genome shotgun sequencing project. | isolation source: marine sediment | place: Germany: Wadden Sea | collected 2012-09-05 | reverse complement strand
TTGGCGTTGGCGTTGGCGTTGGCGTTGGCGTTGGCGTTGGCGTTGGCGTTGGCGTAAGAGAATATCACTGGAATGGGGTACAATACAGCGGATCGCCGAATGGATATGATATTTTTTTTGTCGCCGACTCCCATATCTTGCTCGGGAACGGCGATGATAAAGCGGAATTGAGGGCCCCATAAATGCCGCCCCCCGATCCGTATTGATCGGGCAAGTGGTGGGCAGCACTCAGCCGCCCGATTCAAAGGGTCACGGTTTCACGTAAACAACGAACAGCGGCTCCTGAATCCCCCCTGTTGGCGGCAGGCGCTCCTTTGCTTTTATTGATGGGATATGATGACAGGTATCCGAATTAAGATGAAGGGCGCCGGAGGGGAATCAGCCGAATCTTTCCCACTGGGAGCCGGGATATTCCGGGGCCTGCAAACTTGCCGGCGCCTTAAAGAACGGCTTCGAAACACGTGTGCGCGTACCCCCGAAAAGGAGCACCGGAATTTTCCGCAGCCGACGCGTTACCGGCTTTGACCCCGGGCACGCGATGATACCCATTCCAATTTTCCTGTCGCGAGCCTGAAAATTCCGCTGCGACTATTTTACGGGGAGCCGAACCTGCTTATCAGAGTTCGGGAGGCTGGGGTTTTTCGAGGCTGATGCGGCCGATCTTTCCCCCCTTGAGCTCGTTGAGGAAGATCTCCGATGCCTTGTGCAGGTCGATGATCCCGCCCTTTCTCAGGCATCCCCTGCGGCGGCCGATCTCCTCCAGCAGGAAGAGGGGGTCGTCCGTGAGGTTTTCGATACCGTAACGCTCCGTGAGCATCTCCCTGTAATTCGAAAGAAGGTAGCCCCCCGCGAACCATGCCACGTCTTGATGATCCATGGCGGCGTTGCTGATGGCGCCGCTTGCGGCAAGGCGAAGGGCGCCCTCCTGATCTTCCAGGTCCGGCCAGAGGATTCCGGGGGTATCGAAGAGGTCCACCCGATTGCCCAGGGAGATCCGCTGCTGGTGGCGGGTGACGGCCGGCTTGTCCCCCACCTTGGCGACCCTCCTGCCGGCCAGGGTGTTGATCAGGGTGGATTTACCCACATTGGGAATCCCCACCACCATCCCCTTGAGGGGCCTTGTGGAGGGAACGTCCACAAAGCTCCGGCAGAGGTCGGGCAGGGCCCCCACCTGGGATTTCTCCCCGGCGTTCACGGAAAGGGCCGTGATTCCTTCCATTGCCTTGTAGTGGTCCAGCCAGAGCTCGGTTACGGCCGGGTCGGCAAGATCGCTCTTGTTGAGCATCTTGATGCAGGGTTTTTCCCCGCGAAGGGAGTTCAGTACCGGGTTTTCACTGGAGACGGGCAGCCTTGCATCCACCACCTCGATCACCACGTCGATCCTCCGAATGGCCTCGGAGATCTCCTGCTTTGCCTTGTTCATATGGCCGGGAAACCATGAAATCGTCATATCTACCTGCGGCTTTCCTGTTCGGCGCCTTGTTACGCCTCGTTGTCCGTATTTTTCGGCGGGATGATCTCCACCCTCTTTACCGTCCTGTACCCCCGGGGCAGCAGTTGCCCCCTTCTTCCCCGTTCTCCCCTGTACTGTTCCAGGTTTCCGGGTTTCAGGGTCAGGTGGCGGCGTCCTGAATAGATGACCACGCAGCTTCCGGCGGGAAAGATCGAGATCACCTTGAGCTTCTCGCCCGCTTCGGCCGCCTTGGGGGGAATTCCGATGATCTTGTTCCCCTTGCCCCTTGCCAGCTGGGGAAGATCCGCCACGGGGAAGACCAGCATCCTGCCCTCGCTGGTAACCACGCCGATCAGATCCTCTTCCAGGTCCGTCACCGGCACCGGAAGCATGGGTTTCGCGCCCTTGGGAAGGGTGAGCAGGCTCTTGCCGTTCCTGTTCTTGCTGTGGAAGTCTCCAAGTTTAACGATAAAACCGTAGCCGGCATCGCTGGCGCAGATCAGGAGTTCCGCCTCCTCGCCCATGAGAACGGTGATGAAATCCGCCCCCTGGGGCAGGTTCAACCTTCCGGTGAGGGGTTCTCCCTGGCCCCGGGCCGACGGCAGGGTATGGGCCGCCACCGAGTAGCTCCGCCCGGTGGAGTCCAGGAAGGCCGCCTGCTGGTTGCTCTTTCCGGGTGCCGAGGAGAGGAGCTTGTCCCCCGCCTTGAACTTGAGCTTGGAGAGGTCCGTGTCGTGCCCCTTTGCCGAGCGGACCCAGCCCTTCTTGGAGAGGATCGCCGTGACCGGCTCAACGGGAACGATGGCCTCATGGGTCAGGGCGGCGGCCTCCTTCCGCTCCACGATGGGGGACCTCCGGGGATCGCCGTACTTCTTGGCATCCGCCCTGAGCTCCCGCTTTATAAGGGTCTTGAGGCGGGCGGCGGAGCCCAGGATCATTTCCAGCTTCTCCCTCTCGGCATCGAGCTCGTCCTGCTCCCCCTTGATCTTGAACTCCTCGAGTTTCGCCAGGTGCCGCAGGCGCATGTTCAGGATCGCCTCGGCCTGGATCTCGCTGAGGCCGAAACGTTTCATGAACTCCTCCTTGGGCTTGTCCTCGTTCCGGATAATGGCGATCACCTCGTCGATATTGAGGTAGGCGATCATCAACCCCTCGAGGATGTGGAGGCGGGCCAGCACCTTGTCCAGCCGGAACTGGAGGCGCTTTGTTACCGTATCCTTCCTGAAGGCGAGCCATTCGGAGACCATGGCGCGAAGGCCCTTGACCTGGGGTTTTCCGTCCAGGCCGATGACGTTCATGTTCACCCGGTAAGTCCGCTCCAGATCGGTGGTGGCAAAGAGGTGGGCCATGAGCTGCTCCTTGTCCACGCGGTTGGAACGGGGAACGATCACCAGCCTTGTGGGCTCCTCGTGGTCGGATTCGTCCCTCAGGTCCGCCACCATGGGCAGCTTCTTTGCCTGCATCTGGGCCGCGATCTGCTCCAGCACCTTTGCGCCCGAAACCTGGTGGGGAATGGCCGGGATCACGATATCGCCGTTTTCCAGGGTGTAAACGGCCCGCATGCGGATGGAACCGGTTCCCGTCTCGTACATCTTCCGTATGGCGGAAACGGAAGTGATGATCTCGGCCGCCGTGGGATAATCCGGCCCCTTCACATGCTCCATCAACTCATCCACGTCCGCCTTTGGATTGTCCAGGAGATGCACGCAGGCCTCCACCACCTCACCGAGGTTGTGGGGGGGGATATCCGTTGCCATGCCCACGGCAATACCGGTGGTGCCGTTCAAGAGCACGTTGGGAACCCGGGCCGGGAGCATGGCCGGCTCGTTCATGGTGCCGTCGAAATTGGGAATCCAGCTCACCGTGCCCTGGCCCAGCTCCTGGAGCATGAGGTTCGCGTAAGGGGAGAGGCGGGACTCGGTGTACCGCATGGCCGCGAAGGACTTGGGATCGTCCGGCGCTCCCCAGTTTCCCTGGCCGTCCACCATGGGATAGCGGTAGGAAAAGGGCTGGGCCATGAGCACCATGGCCTCGTAACAGGCCGAGTCCCCGTGGGGATGGTACTTACCCAGCACGTCGCCCACGGTCCTGGCGGATTTCTTGTACTTTGCCGTGGAGCTGAGTCCCAGCTCGGACATGGCATAGACGATGCGCCGCTGGACAGGCTTGAGTCCGTCCCCGATATGGGGAAGGGCCCTGTCCAGGATCACGTACATGGAGTACTCCAGGTAGGCCTTCTCTGTAAACGCCTGGAGGGGGAGCTGCTCCACCCCGTCCAGGCTGAATTCTGCTAACTCGCTCATAATTTAATCTTTCCCAACCCCTTGGCCAATTTTCCAAAGGGACTGCCCCCTTTTTTCGGGGGAATCGTTCCTTGAGCTCTATCCACGGCCTCTCATCTCTTGAGCGCCGACATTACCCGATCATTAATTTATGTGGGATCGGGCAAATCAAAGGGATACCAGATCTCCCTTTTCTTGCAGCCAGGTGCGACGATCCGACGCCCTTTTCTTGGCCAGGAGCATATCCATGATTCCAAAGGCCTCGCTCTCGGAGTCGATGGTGAGCTGGACCAGGCGGCGGGTATCCCGGGCCATGGTGGTCTCCCTGAGCTGGAGGGGGTTCATCTCACCCAGCCCCTTGAATCGCTGGACATTGACCTTGCCCCGCTTCTTTTCGGCGGCGATCCGGTCCAGGATTCCCACCTTTTCCGAGTCGTCCAGGGCATAGAACACCTCTTTTCCCACGTCGATGCGGTAAAGGGGGGGCATGGCAACATAAATATGCCCGGCCTTGACCAGGGGCTGAAAATGACGGAGGAACAGGGCGCAGATCAGGGTGGCGATATGGAGGCCGTCGGAGTCCGCGTCCGCCAGGATGCAGATCTTTCCATAGCGCAGCCCGTCCAGCTTGTCCGAATCGGGGTCCACGCCCACGGCAACGGAGATGTCGTGGATCTCCTTGGAGCCGAGGATCATGGAGGATTCCACCTCCCAGGTGTTGAGGATCTTTCCCCTGAGGGGCATGATCGCCTGGAACTGTCGGTCCCTGGCCTGTTTTGCCGAACCGCCGGCGGAATCCCCCTCCACGAGGAAGAGTTCGCTCATCATGGGGTCCTGTCCCACGCAGTCCGCCAGCTTGCCCGGAAGGGCGGGGCCCGATGTGACCTTTTTACGGGCCACCTTCTTGCCCGCCTTGAGGCGGCGCTGGGCGTTGCCTATGGCCATCTCCGCCAGCTGTTCCCCCACCTCGGTGTGGCGGTTCAGCCAGAGGCTGAAGGAGTCCTTGACCACCCCGGACACAAATGGCGCGCATTGCCGCGAGGAGAGGCGCTCCTTTGTCTGGCCCGAAAACTGCGGATCCTCCATCTTCACGGAGAGCACGTAGCAGCACTTGTCCCAGATATCCTCGGGGGCCAGTTTCACCCCCCTGGGGAGGAGCTTCCTGAACTCGCAGAACTCCCGGATGGATGCCAGAAGGCCGGTCCTGAACCCGTTCACATGGGTGCCCCCCTGGGCCGTGGGGATCAGGTTCACATAACTTTCGGCCGTCACGTCGCCGCCCTCGGGCAGCCAGGAGACGGCCCAGTTCACGGCCTCGTGCTTGCCGCCGAAATCCCCCACGAACGGCTCCTCGGGGAGCTGTTCGTACTCCCTGAGGGTATCGAAGAGATAGTCCTTGAGCCCGTCCTGGTAATGCCATTCGTCGGAGTTTCCGGAGATCTCGTCGTGGAAAAAGACCCAGAGCCCCGAGCAGAGCACCGCCTTGGCCCGCAAGACATGCTTGAGGCTCCGCACGGAAAACCTGGCGCTGTCGAAATACTGGGGATCGGGCCAGAAGCGCACGGTGGTGCCCGTGTTCTTCTTTCCCACGGTGCCCAGCACCTCCAGTTCTTTTTCGATCACCCCGTCCGCGAAAACGATCCCGTATTTTTTTCCCTCCCGCTTGATGACCACCTCGAGGCGGGTGGAGAGGGCGTTGACCACCGAGATTCCCACGCCGTGGAGGCCGCCCGAGAACTGGTAGTTCTTGTTGGAAAACTTGGCCCCGGCATGGAGTTTCGTGAGGATCAGCTCGACCCCGGAGATCCCCTCTTCCGGGTGGATATCCACGGGCATGCCCCGGCCGTTGTCCCTGATCTCCAGGGAACCGTCCTTGTGGAGGAGCACGTCCAGGCGATCCGCATGCCCCGCGATGGCCTCGTCCACGCTGTTGTCGACGGCTTCCTGGCCCAGGTGGTTGGGACGGGTGGTGTCCGTGTACATCCCCGGTCGCCGTCTCACGGGATCCAGCCCCTTGAGGACCTCTATCGCTTCGGAACTGTAACTGGTATCGTTCATCTCTTCATTCCTGATCCTTGTTTCACCGGCAATAAACGCCCGCCCCGGAATGTACCGCGCGGCGGGACTTGAAATCGAAAACAATCGCCCCCGGTTGCGGCCGACCGGGGAACCGGCGGAATCCTCCCCTTCGGGATAAACCCGAAAAGCCGCGAAAAACCCCCTTCATTATCAGGTTTCATCGTTTAATGCGAATATAATTATCTCCGTTAAGGGCATTCAGGGGGGACGGGGGACGAAAGGGGGCGAATCCTGCGGAAAGGCCCCTCTCTTGACAGGGGTGTCCGTCTACCAGAAAGACCACTGATGGGTATAGAGCACGTAGACGCCAAGGAGAAAATTGGTGATCGCATGGGAGAGGATGGGGGTAAAGAGGTTCCGGCTCCTGTAGAGCACGCCGGCGTATATGACCCCCGCCACGATCCCCACGAGCCACCTGTGGTGCTCCAGGCCGAACGCGATGGACACGACAATAAAGGAAAACCATGAAAACGCGCCGAGGGGCAGGGATTTGAAATCATCCTTGATCAGGTAGCGCAGGGCAAAGGAGCGCCAGAACAGCTCCTCCATCAGGGGAACCACCAGTGCCGCCCCCACCATCCTGACGCAGATCAGCAGGGGAACCCAGACTCCCCCCGCCAGCTCATAGGGGTTGAACCGGGAGGATTCGATCTGGGGGTAAAATCCCTCGGGAATCACCCAGATAAAAAATACCAGCACCCCGGATATCACGGCAAGCCAGTCGAACGTGACCCTGATCTCACTCCACCAGGCATCCCTGTAAAGGTACAGGGCCGCCCCCACGAGGAGGGTCTTCAGGGGATAGGTGATGCCGGCGGAAACTTCCAGCATGGGCCCCGCCACGGTGATGATGCCGAAAAGAGCAAAGGGCAGAACATAGGGAGTGTATACACTGTGAAACAGCGAACGGGTGATACTTTTGACACGAATCATTTTAACGCTCTTTATCCGAAAAGTCCCGTTAGGAAAGCTGCCTTCAAATTCCGGAGTTCTCCCGTACCGGTAGCTTTCGAACAGCCCCGGGACGGGGAGCGTTCGGAAATCCGTTCCGGATGCGCGGGAGTCCTGCGGGAACCCAGGAAGATCACCGTTCTAGGCCAGGTTTTCAGCGATCCACAATGCCGCCTGAAAACGGTTGGGAACCTTTATCTTTTTGTAAATGTTGTAAATATGGGTCTTTACGGTATGGTGGCTGATGAAAAGGGCATCGGCAATCTCCCTGTTGCTTGCGCCGGATGCGATTCTCGTGAGAATCTCCTTTTCCCTCGAGGTGAGGTTGACGCCCCCGTTCCCGTTTCTTTCGTTGGGGGTGATGCTGTAGTTCTTGGTAAAGGAGATGGCCATCCCACCCTGCTCCTCGCGCACCACCTCGCCGGTAACGTTGATCCGCACCGTGTTGCCGTCGAGCTTCTTCAGCTCGTTCAGGGAAAGGACCAGGTCCAGCTCCACATCGGTTCCCACCGGCAGGGGGTGATCGGTGCAGAGGAACGTGCCCCCCGCGCAGATGTTGTCGGTATGAAGCTCAAAGGAACTGTCACTGCCCGGAACCGACACCGTTGCCGGCAGCTTCAGGGAAAAACGCTCCATCTTTCTGTTTGTACTTAGCATGCCTTGCGCTCCTTATCTTTGATGCCCTCGTCAAAAAACCGTTTCAGATCACGAATGGCCCTGCATTCAAAAAAGACAACACGCTCTCGAATCATTCCATGAACACCCGTCGGCCCCCGCTGGTTCCATGGAGATGAAGCCGATCATTAAGCGCGCCCCATTTTCAGGAACCGGTTTTTTCGGGATTAATTCATGTCGTGCTTCCTTGCCGGAATCCTTCCTGTAGATGTTATCAGATATAATAAGATTCGTCCTTTGTCAATATTTCTAATACCCCCTTCTCATACCGCCGCTCCTCCATCAGCCCTGTTTTCGGCCCATGTCAGAACACCAGCCCCGCATATCCCACAAAACTCTCCCCCGGCCCCCGGTCCAGGCTGGTGCCGTATTTAAGTAATGTCCCCTTGCCGGCGCCGAGTTTTTTCCCGGCGGCGACGGCCGCGGCGGCGGCCCCCGCGCAGCACGCGTTGTGGCGGCGCCTTGCCTCGCCCAAAAGCGCCGAAGGATCCATCTCCACCATGGTGTCCACCACGGCCGGATCGTTCACCTCCGTTACCCAGTCCACGGCCGCCTGCCCGTCCCCCTTGGGGCTGAATCCGTAGTTCATGCCGTAATGGGTCAGGTCCGTGGAACCGATCACCCGGGCCCTTCGCCCCTTTTCGCCGATCAGTCCCGCGAGAAATTCGGCGATCTCGATACTCTCGGGAACAGGAGGCATTCCAAGGGCAAGCACCTTTGCATTCTTGAAGAAATACTTCACAAAGGGCAGCTGGAGCTCGATGGTATTGTCCTGGGTAAAGCGCGTTTCCGTCTCGATGGTAAAGCTGTACTCGGCGGCAAGGGCCTCGGCGATCTCTTCATCCACGGCAAGGGGACCGAAGGGTGTTTCCCACTCCCCCGCCTTCATCATGTACCGGGGAGAGGACTCGTGGAGGTGCATGCCGAAGAGGACCACCAAGTCCACCTCGGGCGAGGCCAGGGCATGGATCACATTGCAGGCGATGGCCCCGGAGAAGAACCACCCGGCATGGGGAACGATTCCCCCGACAAGGGAACGGCCGGCGACCCCCGTTGTATCGACCTCCTCCAGGTATTTCCTGATCTCGCTTTCACAGGCGCCGGCATCGGCCGGATACCAGCTTCCGGAAAAAACAGCTCTTCGAATCCCCATATCACACCTCCAATATCCATGCCTTGCCGGCGCACGGGTTTGGCCCTTATAAAAGGATATAACGTTTCAGGCTCCGACGCGAGCCTTGGAAAACCGGATACCCCGGCCTTGCCGAAAATTAACCTGGGGCGAAACGCCTCAAGGGCCCGGGACGGGAGAATGGACCCCACGGAGTGTTCGGAACCGGGCGAACCCGGGTTGAATGATCTTTATTTCCTGTGATTTTAACCGCTTTTTATCGCCATTGTCAATAAGTTGCCCGCGATTCTGACACATTGTGGTATATAATAGAATAAGGCCCCTTGGTCCGGAACCTTGCCGGCGCCCACTCCCCGCTTATCCGGCACATTTCAACGGAGACCAAAGGTCTATTATTTTAAGCCGGTTAAGCGCCCCATCGCCCCTGCATCGGCAAACGCCCCCAATGGCGATTCGGTTTTTATTATTTTCACTTTTTTATTTTACCGGCATGATTTATTCTAATTGGAACGGACGTAATATCCCTTGCCGTCCGAAAAGTGAGGCCCCGAGGGTGTTTTTTGGTATTTTGACTTTTTTATTTCATTACGGTGAGTTAATCTAAACGGAACAGAGGGGCTGCCCCCTCCCGGCGCGTTCGAACGGGGGTATTTTTTTCAGTTAGGACTTTTACATTTCATTTTAGTGATTAGTATACAGGACGAAAATCTTCAGATTGGACAAAACGCCGGTCTGTCTTATATTATAACGTTTGATTCGAACGATTTTATTCCTTACGAATAAAACGATTTTATTCCTTACGAATAAAGTGACTTTGTTCCGCACGAAGAAAGCGACTTTATTCTGCACGAATAATTTTATAAATCCAACGAATTACCTGACCAGAACAGGAGCTTGCCATGTGGGAATATACAGATAAAGTCAAGGAGCACTTCCTTAATCCACGCAACGTCGGAACCATCGAGAATGCCGATGCCGTGGGCGAGGTGGGTTCCCTTGCATGCGGTGATGCATTGAAACTCTTCCTGAAGATCGACGAAAACGACGTGATAACCGATGCCAAGTTTCAGACATTCGGATGCGCGAGCGCCATCGCCTCCTCATCGGCTTTAACGGAGATCGTCATCGGAATGAAGGTGGACGATGCGGCCAAGATCACCAACGACAGTATTGCGGATTTTATCGGCGGCCTTCCCAAGGAGAAGATGCACTGCTCCGTCATGGGACGGGACGCCCTTGAAAAGGCCTTGCGCGGATATCGCGGCGAGGGCGAGAAGGTGATCGACGGGGAGATGGTCTGCGAGTGCTTCGGGGTCACGGACAAGGATATCATTCGGGCCGTGAACGATCACAAGCTCACCGAGATCGAGGACGTGACCTCCTACGTGAAGGCGGGCGGCGGCTGCGGCCACTGTCACGACAAGATCCAGGAGATCATCGATTTCTGCAGCGGCGCCACCGTCATGATCCAGGACAACCGCCCCCCAGCGAAACTCACCAACCTCCAGAAGATCCGCCTCATCGAGACGGTCCTCGAGGAGGAGATCAAGCCCGCCCTGAACAAGGACGGCGGCAGCATCGATCTCGTGGACGTGGACGGCAACACGGTCCTCGTCAAGCTCACCGGTTCCTGCGCCAGCTGCAGCAAGTCCCAGGTCACCCTCAAGAACCACGTGGAGGCCACCCTGAGAAAGAACGTCACCCATGACCTCGTGGTCCAGGAGGTACAGTAATGAACAATCTCATCTATCTGGACAACAACGCCACCACCCAGGTGGACAAGCGGGTGCTGGACGAGATGCTTCCCTTTTTCCACGACTACTACTGGAACCCCTCCAGCATGTACTCCCCCGCCGGCGAGGTGGCACAGAATCTTCGGATTGCAAGGAGAAGGATCGGTAAGCTCCTGGGGGCAACCCCCGACGAGATCATCTTCACCAGCTGCGGCACCGAGAGCGACAGCACCGCCGTTTACGCGGCCCTTGCCGCGCTTCCCGAAAAAAAGCATATCGTCACAACAAGGGTGGAGCATCCCGCCATCATGAACCTCTACGCGGACCTGGAAACAAAGGGTTACAGCGTGACCTACGTTCCCGTGAACCGCGAGGGCGCCCTGGACATGCGGGTCCTCGAGGAGAGCCTCACCGAGGAGACGGCCATCGTCTCCATCATGTGGGCCAACAACGAGAGCGGCGTGATCTTCCCGGTGGAGCGGATCGCCGAGATGACCGCGGAAAAGGGAATCCTCTTTCACACGGACGCGGTCCAGGCCGCCGGCAAGATTCCCATCGATCTTTCCAGGACCCGCATCGACATGCTCTCCATCTCAGGCCACAAGATCCACGCGCCAAAGGGTGTCGGCGCCCTCTACGTGAGAAAGGGCCTCAAGTACAGTCCCTTTCTCCTGGGCGGACACCAGGAGGGCGGCCGAAGGGGCGGCACCGAGAACGTGGCCTCCATCGTGGGCTTCGGCAAGGCCGGCGAGTTGGCCCTGGAACACCTTGAAGAGGAGAACACGAGGGTCAAGGCCCTCCGCGACCGCCTGGAACGGGGCCTCACCCAGAGGATTCCCAAGGCGATCATCAACGGCGAGAGCGAGCCCCGCCTCCCCAACACCAGCAGCATCAGCTTCGAGTACGTTGAAGGCGAGGCGATCCTCCTGATGATGGACGAGCTGGGCATCTGCGCCTCCTCGGGTTCCGCCTGCACCTCCGGCTCCCTGGAGCCCTCCCACGTGCTCAGGGCCATGGGCATCCCCTTCACGGCGGCCCACGGCACCATCCGCTTCAGCTTCTCCATCTTCAATACCGAGGAGGAGGTGGATTTCGTGGTGGAAAAGCTGCCCCCCATTATCGAAAAGCTCAGGGAGATGTCCCCCTTCTGGGAAGGATAATTCCCCGTAAGAAGCCATACCGCGCATCACATGCATCCCGTCGAACCTGTTTTCGGCGGGATGCCGCTTTTCCCAGCGGCAGCCCCACCACTCCCACCTTGCGCCGTGAAAGCCCACATCTCCGATATTCACTGCGGCATCGAGCGGTTCCAGTTTTGTCCCAAGCTTTGCGGCAAGAACAGGAGCTTTAACGTCAAACAACAAGAGCCCCCCGACCTTTGTGGTCGAGGGGCTCTTTATCCGTTCAATCCCGCCGAAGATCGCGTTGCCGCGCGCCCCTTTGGGGCCTCCCCCCCGAACATTCCCAACAGCAGGGGGCTCGGTTTCACCTTCGAAAGTTTATGGTCGGCTATGCCTTTCTCGCGGCAACCTTCCCCTTGAGCCAGGAGATCCATGCATCGAATCCCTCTTCGGTCTTGGCGGAGATCCGGAACACGGGCATATCGGGATGAACCTCGAGGATGTTGCGCTCAGCCTCATCGATGTCGAAATCGAGGTAGGGCAGGAGGTCCACCTTGTTGAGGATGGCGGCCTCGCAGACCTGGAACATCACGGGGTACTTGAGGGGCTTGTCCTCTCCCTCGGTGACGGAGAGCACCACCAGGCGGGAATCCTCTCCGATATCGAACTCGGCCGGGCAGACGAGGTTGCCGATGTTCTCCACGATCAGAAGATCGATGTCGTCAAGATCCATGGCCGCGGCGGCCTTGGCGATCACGTGGGCCGCGAGGTGGCAGTCGCCGCCGAACTGGTCCGTATTGACCTGCATCACGGGGGCGCCGCTCTGGGCGAGGCGGTCCGCGTCGTTGGTGGTGCACACATCCCCCACGATCACGGCGGTCCGGATCTCGGGCATGAGGTGGGCCAGGGTCTTCTGGAGGGTGGTGGTCTTGCCGGAGCCCGGAGAGCTCATGACGTTGAGGACGAAAACGCCCTTTTCCTTGAACATATCCCTGTTCTGCTGGGCCATGGTGTCGTTGACATCCAGGACCTTGCGAAGAATTTTAACTTCCATTTCTCACCTTCTTATTGTTCTTTAAGCCGGTTCGGGACCGGTACGGGGGCATTCCCCCCTTCCCTGCCCCGGAAAACAAAAACCGGCAAAGTTGTATAATATTAGTCTTCCAGCTCCAGGGAGGTGATGTCCAGCTCCCGGCCGGAGATCACCTCTATGGACCCGCTCCCGCATTTCTTACAGGCAAAGGAGGGGGTTTCCAGGGTCCACTGTTCGTTGCAGTCCTTGCAGACCGTAACCACGGGGACCTCCTCCATGACGAGTTCGGCTCCCTCCAGCGGGGTGTCCTTTACCACCACTTCAAAACAGAACCGAAGGCTCTCGGGAATCACGCTGGAGAGCTTGCCCACCCTGAGGTTGACCTTCTCCACCTTCTTGACGCCCTTGAGTTCCTCCGGTATCGAAGAGGTCGCGATCTCCACGACCTGCATCGCTATTCCCATCTCATGCATGTTTCTTTCCTATTTAAACTTCTTCATGACCCTGGCAAAGCCCGGCATGGCATTGATTATGGTCTGGTCCTCGACGCAGTAGGCGATCCTGAAATGTCCGGGGCCGCCGAACCCGCTGCCGGGAACGGCGAGGATCTGCTCCTCCTCCTGGAGGGCCCGTACAAAGGCCACGTCGTCCTTGATGGGGGTTCTCGGGAAGAGGTAGAACGCGCCGGGGGGGGTTACGAACTCGTAACCGCACTCCTTGAGGCCGTCGCAGAAGAGCTTCCTCTTCCTGTCGTAAACCGATACGTCCACGCTCAGCCCCTGGAGGTTTGCCAGCACGTGCTGCATCAGGGCCGGCGCGTTCACGAACCCGAGGATCCGGTTGCAGAGGGCCAGCCCCGCCATCACGGAATCCCTGTTTTCCGATGCCTGATTCACGGCGATAAAGCCGATGCGCTGCCCGGGAACCGAAATATCCTTGGAGTAGGAGGTGGCCACGATGCTCTCCTTGTACACCTCGAGGATGGAGGGCACAACCGTTCCGTCGAACACGATCTTGCGGTAAGGCTCGTCCGAGAGGAGGAAGATGGTTCTTCCCATCTCGGCACTCTTGGCCTCGAGCATTTCGCCGAGGGCCACGAGGCTCTCCTTGGAGTAGACCTGCCCCGTGGGGTTGTTGGGGGAGTTCAGGAGCAGGACCTTGGTTTGCGGAGTGATCGCGGCGGCAAGGGCATCGATGTTCAGGGTGAAATCCGGGTTCGTTTCCACCGTCTTGAGCACGCCGCCGTGGTTGTCCACGTACATGTTGTACTCAACGAAATAGGGCGAGGGAACCACCACCTCGTCTCCGGGATCGAGGAGGGTCTTGAAGATCACGTTCAGGGCGCCGGCCGCGCCGCAGGTCATGACGATCTCATCGGCGGAAAGGGTCACCCCCTGCTCCTTTGTGAGGTAGGCGGCCACCGCCTCGCGCACGTGGGGATAGCCCACGTTGGGCATATATCCGTGGGCGCCGGGGCCCTGGAGCTTCACGGCCTCTTCAAGGGCGTTCTGAAATGCCTCCGGGGGCTGAAGGTTGGGGTTTCCAAGGCTGAAATCGTATACCTTATCCGCTCCGTGCAGCGCCTTGAGGCGGGCACCCTCTTCGAACATCTTCCGTATCCAGGATGATTTTTCAAGAATCGTTTCGATCTTCTTTGCAATGGCCATGAGAACCTCCAGATTGTTGGATTATAGTGCCGTTATTTTATTCGACAAGTCTGTCGATGTTGTCCTTTTTGCGCGCCTTCCCCCTGAACCTGTTCAACCGTATCAACCGAGCCTTCGGTGCCCTGTATGAACAACGTCAAGCATCCGGCTTCCTTTTTAAGTATCACCGGATCGGATAAGGTTAGTTTTGGGCGGCTCGCATTTCACCGGTTTTTCCCAGGGTTGCGCCGATTTATCCCGGGAGGTGCGCCGATTTATCCCGGAAGGTAGCGCCGGTTTATTCCTGGAGATGAGCCGGTTGATCCTGGGAAGTGCTCCGATTTATTCCGGAAACTTGCGCCAATCTACCCCAGGGGTTCGCAGGTCTTTCCCCTTCTGGCGTAGAACGCCCGCCTGAACTCGTCGTACCTGTTCTCCATCACGGCCTTCCGGATCTCCGTTGTAAGCTCCATGTAATGATGGATGTTGTGGATGGTGTTCAGGCGGTAGGCCAGGAGCTCCTTGGACTTGTAGAGATGGCGCAGATAGGCCCTTGTGTAGTTCCGGCAGGTATAGCAGGTACACTCCGGATCAATGGGGGCAAGGTCCTTGACATGCTTGGCGTTGTTGATGTTGATGGTGCCGCTCCAGGTGAACAGGGTGCCGTTCCTGGCGTTCCTCGTGGGCATGACGCAGTCGAACATATCGGCGCCGAGGGCAACCAGATCCACGATATCCTCGGGGGTGCCCACGCCCATGATGTAGCGGGGTTTGTGTTTGGGAAGCTCGGGAAGGGTGTGATCCGCCATCTCCAGCATCAGCTCCTTTGGCTCGCCCACGGAAAGGCCGCCGATGGAGTAACCGGGAAAGTCCATGTCGCTGAGCTGCCTTGCGGAGATCTTCCTGAGGTCGGGATACATGCCCCCCTGCACGATACCGAAGAGGGCGTTTCTCTGTCCCGTTTTCTCCACCCAGGTCTTTCGGCAGCGCTCCGCCCAGCGTGTGCTCATCTCCGAGGACTCTATCGCCGCCGGCTTTTCCGCCGGGTACTCCAGGCAGCGATCGAGGCACATCATGATGTCGGAGCCGAGGCAGTCCTGGATCTCGACGGCCTTCTCGGGCGTGAAGAGATGCCGGGAGCCGTCGATATGGGACTGGAACTTCACCCCCTCCTCGGTGGTCTTGGTGAGCTGGGCAAGGGAGAAGAACTGATACCCGCCGCTGTCCGTGAGAAGCGGGCGGTCCCATCTCATGAAATCGTGAACCCCGCCGAACAGGTCGATCACCTCGCAGCCGGGCCTGAGGTAGAGGTGGTAGGTGTTTCCGAGGATGATCTGGGCGCCGCAGTCCTTGACCTCTTCCACGGAAAGGGCCTTGACGCTGGCAAGGGTGCCCACGGGCATGAAGATCGGTGTTTCGATGTTGCCGTGGGCGGTTTTGATGAGCCCCGCCCTTGCCCTGGTGTCTTCCGATTCGGCCAATAAATTGAATTCGAACATATATCCCACTTCTTGAAAGGGCCCCTCGCCGGCCCCTGCCGGTGAGCGCCCGAATTGATGGTTGATCAGGCGATGAACATGGCGTCGCCGTAGCTGAAGAAACGGTACCTCTCGCTGACGGCCTCCCGGTACGCCCCGAACACGTTGTCCCTGCCTGCAAAGGCCGAAACCAGCATGATCAGGGTGGACTGGGGCAGGTGGAAATTGGTCACCATCCCGTCCACGACCTTGAAACGATACCCGGGGTAGATAAAGATCCCGCAGCTTCCGGTGCCGGGCTTCACCAGACCGTCCCCGCTTGACGCGAACTCCAGGGTTCTCACACTGGTGGTGCCCACGGCAATGACCCTTCCGCCCTCTTTTTTCGCACGGTTGATTTGTGCCGCCGCCGATTCCGATATGGTGTAGAGCTCCTCGTGCATCCGGTGCTCCCGGATATCGTCCACCCTTACCGGCAGAAAGGTACCGTAACCCACATGAAGCGTAATTTCAACGACCTTGACACCCTTTTTCCGGAGCTCATCGAGCAGGTCGTCGGTAAAGTGCAGGCCCGCCGTGGGCGCGGCGATGGCCCCCTTCCGGGAGGCATAGACCGTCTGGTAGGTCTCCTTGTCGTTGCAGGGGGGCGCCTCGATATCCCGCTTTATATAAGGAGGCAGGGGCATGTACCCCACCTCGGCGAGAAGCCCGTCAAGGTCGCCGTCGTAATGGAAGCGGAGCTTGAAAACGCCCCCCGTGAAATCCAGCACCTCCGCCGTAAGACCCCGGTCGAAATAGAGGGTCGTGCCGTTTTTCGGCCGCTTGGAGGCCTTTATCAGGCAGGGGCTCTCGAAGACACCGGTACGCGCCATCAGCTCCCGGCCGCCGTTGTAGTCGAGGATCAGGATCTCCACCTTTCCCCCAGACGCCTTTTTACCGTAGAGCCTGCCCGGCACCACCTCGGTATTGTTCACCACCAGGATATCCGAAGCGGTCAGTTTATCCGCAAGGTCCGCGAACCTGTGGTGGGAGAGGTCTCCGGTCTCACGGCCGAGGGCAAGGAGGCGGGACCGGTCCCGCCGCTCCTCGGGGGAGTGGGAGATCAACTCCTCGGGAAGGTCGTAATCGTAATCTGTCAGTTGATACATAAACGATGGGTCCATATGTAAAAAGCCCGTAAAGATTCGTTTCCCCGAAAGGGCTCGGGCGCTTTCAGGCAAACGGCTTCACGGGTCTTGGTGTTCAATTCAAACTGCCGGTACAGCAAATGGATCTGGAAGGCCAATGAAGGGTGAAGGAGCGGGGGCTGGTTCGATGATGCGGCCGATTCGCTCGGTTATTGGCTCTTGCCCACGTAAACAAGGCCGAGCCCCACGAACATGAGCACCATGCCGACCCTCCGGAGAGAGGCATCCGGCATCTCCAGCAGCATCGCGATAACACGTTTCATTTTGTCCGGAAAGGCAAAGTATGGAATCCCTTCCACGATCATCACCATTCCCATTACACACAGGAAATATCCCATTCCATCCTCCCGTTAAATCCATATGAGCCCACACATATAGTATCCGGGCGCCGCCTTTGTCAAAAGAATTCACGGCAACCCGGCCCATTTTTTAACGAGCCCGCCGAATTTCCACCCATTCCGGAACTCGACCGGCAATTTTTCATTAAATATATTGTGTGATTCACCTTGGCGGGCAACGCTTTTAAAGAGAAGGAACGATCTTACGAATAGAATACAAATATATTAACCTGAGCAAGATTTTCCGTCGGACAACGTCATCAACAAGCGACAATGACACGGAGCCCTGAGTACGGGACCAAGTATGTTCAAGTAATTTGGTTTACGTTCCTTTTAAACGGGATTCTTGCGGGGCTCACCAATTTTGATCACCACGAGGGTCACGTCGTCCTGGAAGCCCACGGGGGTGACAAAGCTCTCGAGCTCGGAAACCGCCGTCTTGAGGATGCCCTGGGCACTGCCCCGGGCACCGGCCCTGATGATCCTGCGCAGGGGTTCCTTGCCGAACATGGCGCCCTCCCTGTTACGCGCCTCCCAGATGCCGTCGGTGCCGATAACGATGATCTCGCCGGGCAGGATCTCCTTTGTATGCTCCTCGTAGGGAACGTCCGCCAGCACCCCGAGGGGCACCCCCTTGCCCTTGAGTTCCCGGAACCGGTCCCCGTCCGGATAGTAACAGATGGCGGGGTCGTGCCCCGCGCGAATCCAGTTCACGGTCCTCTTGTGAAGGTCCAGCACCGCGTAGAACAGTGTGATAAAGTTGCCGGAATCCTTCACGTCCTTGGACAGCTCCCGGTTTACGTGGGAGATGATCTCGGCGTTTTCCCCGGGCAGGCAGGGGCATTGTCGCAAGAGGGCCCGGGCCGTTGCCATGAGCAGGGCCGAGGAGACCCCGTGACCGGACACATCCCCCACGATCACGCCGATCTTCCCATTTTCGTCGAAGTCGATAAAATCGTAATAATCGCCGCCTGTTTCATCGCAATAGATCCCGGTTCCGGCGATATCCGCGCCCTCCACCCGGGGATTTCCCGAAGGAAGGAGGCGCTGCTGCACCTCCCTGGCAAGGTCCATGGATCGGCGGAGCCTTGAATGCTCCCGCAGGCGGGGAACCAGGCTGTTGAAGACCCTGCCCAGGTCGCCGAACTCATCCGAGGTGCCGATATCCACCCGTGCATCGAAATCCCCGCTTCCCAGCCGGTTTGCCCCCTCGGCAAGGGCGCTGAGGTGCCGGGTCACCCGCTTTGAAAAGGAGAAGGCCAGAAAGACCACCAGCATGAGCAACCCCAGCATCAGCATCCCCGTAAAGGAGATCATCCGGTCCACCAGGGTGTTGATTCGGTCCCTCACCCCCATGGCCGAACTGATCACCTCGTCCAGGGGGGTGATGAGGATCAGGTTCACGGGGTTTGCCTTGCCGTAGACCCAGATGCTCTGGCGCCCCTCGAAGGGCATCTTCCGGATATTCCGCTTTCCCATCTCCATGTCGTCCATCATGGCGGCCAGCTCCCTCCTGTCCGAGGAGGCAAGGACGCGCTCGCCCACCCACTCTCGCCCGTCCAGGCCGGTGCCGTCCGCATACTCCCTGCTGGCGACGATCCGGATCTCCCTTTCCCCCCCGTCCGAGGGGATGTACCCCACAAAGGGCTGGGTCCGGGGGGTGATGTTCCGGCCCAGGAAATTCAGGTCCAGAATACTGCTGATGGGCACCACCAGGGCGGTGCTGCCCCGGACGCCCCCCGCCCCCTTCACAGGCATGGAGATGGTGATCACCATCTGACCCGTGACGGGATCCATATAGGGCATTGTCCACTCCTCCTTCTCGGCATCGGGGCGAAACCACGGTTCCTTCCTGGGATCCAGGTCCTCGGGCAGCCCGCCGTGGGCCGGGTAGGCGCTGAGCAGGCCGTTGTCCAGGGCCGTGAAATGCCACGAGACCACCCCGGCAAGGGATTCCGCAATGGAGCGGTACACGGGGGTCACCACGGCCAGGGCGGCAACATGCTCGTGAAAATCCTCCCTGGGATATCCCGGGGCCGCCGCGAAAACCGGGTTTGAATAGGCGACCTGGAGAAATTCGAGATACCCGGTATCCTGCCTGCGAAAATGGGTGGAGGAGTGAAAGGCGTCGAGCGGGAGGGTTTCCTCGCGGTCGAAATGCTCGGGCAAGATGATCTCCGAAGGGGTATCGTACTCCCCCCCCAGGACACGGTTCACCTCCATGGCCTGGAGCTTCACCGCCATGACAAGGTGCCCGCCCACGGAATCCAGCTCCCTGGAATAGCTGTCCACCAGCAGCCGCAGGCTCTTTTCCCCCTGTGCCAGGCGGCTTACCACCGCTGCCCGGCCCAGCTCGTCCCCCAGGCGCCGGATGGTCCCCACGCCGAAGGTCCTGAGCACCATGATGGGTATGATCGAGATCGACAACAGCAGTATCAACAATTTCCAGCGAAATCTCATGCCCCGTCCCCTCTTTCGAGCGGCAGTGTCTCATTATTGATGGATTCTTAAAAAGCCGTTTCCCCCTTTATTTCGGGGTCCTGGGTATTTCGAGCCCCCCGGGCGGCATATCCCGGTGAAGTATGGCACCAAGATGCGAAAAATGCAATCGAACCGGACATTTTTCCCCGGATCCCCCGGACTTTCCGCCGGGATCTTTTCCTTGCCAAATCATCCCGTTGTGATTAAGATTAGCGACGGTTCAAAATGCCGCCGCCCCGGAAGGGCGGGGGCGCAAGGGTCCCCCCGTTCCCGCGGAGGGCCTGATTTTTCTTTAGGACTTTTTTTGCCGTCGAACGCCCTTTTTTTCGGCATTCAGGAATAATTCATGGGGAAAGCCAAAGTTTCCGTTGTTAAAAGATCTCTTCTCTCGTGGGCCTTTGCCGGGAACATGAAACTGCAGGTGCTGCTGTCGGCCCTTATCCTCGTGCTGGTGGCGGCAAGGGTCGTTCCCCTGGAGATGCAGAAAAGGGTGGTGAACGAGGCGATCTTCCTCAGGGACTTCCCCCTGCTGGTCCGCTACTGCGGCATCTACCTGGTGGCGGTGATCCTATCCTCGGGACTCAAGTACGCCACCAACGTGCTCCAGACCCTTATCGGCCAGCGGGCCATGGCCCAGATGCGAAAGGACCTCTACCACCACATTCTCACCCTGCCCCTGAATTTTTTCAGGCGGACCCAGCCCGGCACCGTTGTCTCCTCCCTGGTGGTGGAGCTCTCGGCGGCGGGGGAGCTGGCCGGCATGGCCCTGGCCGTTCCGGCCATCAACATCCTCACCCTGCTGGCCTTTGCCGCTTACCTGCTCTGGCTCAACGCGCTCCTTGCGGCCCTGTCCCTCTCCATCTACCCGGTGGTCCTTCTGATCGTGCCCATGCTCCAGAAGCGGGCCAACAAGGCCAATAAACGGCGGGTGGACATGACCCGGAAGCTCACCAGCCGTATCACCGAGTCCATCGCGGGGATCCACGAGGTCCACGGCAACGCCTCCTTCACCATCGAGAACCGCAAGTTCGACAACCTCGTGGACGAGCTCCTCTCCATCCGTATCGTCTGGAGCCTCTACAAGTTCGGCATCAAGGTCACCAACAACCTCTTCAACAACCTCAGCCCCTTCCTGATCTTTATCCTGGGGGGCTACCTTGCCATGAACGGTAAGCTTGAACTGGGGGCCCTGGTGGCCTTTCTCTCGGCCCAGGAGAAGCTCTACGATCCCTGGAAGGAGCTCATCGACTTTTACCAGACCTACCAGGACGCCTCTATCCGCTACAGACGAACCATGGAGGTGTTCGACGTCGAAGCCGAGCACCGCTTCCTGCCCGAGGGAAGGACGCCCCTTGATCTTCCGGCACGGGTGGAGCTCAAGAATCTCTCCTTCAGCACCGAGGACAATATTCAGCTCCTGAGCAAGATCAACCTCTCCCTTGCCCACGGCGACCAGCTGGCCCTGGTGGGGTTTTCCGGCAGCGGAAAGAGCACCCTTGCCCAGTGCATCGGCCAGCTCTACAGCTACACCGGCGGTCACCTTTACATGGGCAGCCGGGAGGTGGCGGACCTTTCCAAGCTGGACATGGCATACAACACCGGGTTTGTTTCCCAGAACCCCTTTATCTTCTCCGGTACCATCGAGGAGAACCTCCTCTATGCCTGCAGGGCAAGGATCGAAGGCGGGGCCGCCGTTCCGGCCGCCCTCCTTCCCCCGCCGCCCGAGGAGGGGGAAGAGGCCCTGTTCTCTCTTCCCGGGGAGGAAAAGGAGGCCCCTGCGGAACCCGCCGTTCTGCCCAGCCTGGACGATATGATCGAGGTGCTCCAGCAGACGGGGCTCTTCGTGGATGTCCTGAGGTTCGGCCTCACCACCACCCTGGACCGGGGGCGCCACCGGGAACTCATGGAACGGCTTATCGAGGTGCGCAAGGATTTCAGACTGGACTTCGGGGACGACCTCTCCGACCACCTGGAGTTCTTTAACGAGGATGCCTACCTCTACCACTCCAGCATCAGCGACAACCTGGTGTTCGGCACCCCCCTCAAGGATGAGTTCGCTCCCGAGAACCTCCACAGGGATCCCTACTTCCTGGCCTTTCTCAGCGAGGCGGACCTGAAGATTCCCCTGGTGAACCTGGGGGCGGAACTCTCCCGCCAAACCGTGGACATCGTGGGGAACCTCCCCCCCGAGGAGATCTTTTTCCGCCAGAGCCCCATCAGCCCCGATGAGATCGACGAGTACCGGGTAATCGTGGACCGGCTGCGAAAGGGGCGGCTGCACCACCTTTCTGCGGCCCACAGGGACAAGCTCCTGGAACTGGCCCTGCGCTTCACCGCCGGCATCCACAAGATGATCCCCTTTCCCGGGATGCTCGAATCCCTTATCCTGGAGGGAAGGGCCCTGTTCCGGGAGAAGATCGCAAAAGACGATCCGGCGGCGTTCTCCTTTTACAGGGAGAGCGACTATATCTACTCCCAGAACATCCTGAACAACATCCTCTTCGGAAAGATCAAGAACACCGGACAGCAGGCCCAGGAGAAGATCAACCAGTCGGTGATCCAGCTCCTCATTGCCGAGGATTTCCTGGAGACCATCGTGGAGCTGGGGATGCAGTTCCAGGTGGGGACCAAGGGAGACCGGCTTTCGGGGGGCCAGAAACAGAAGCTGGCCATCGCAAGGGCCTTTCTCAAGGAACCGCCCCTCCTGATCATGGATGAGGCCACATCGGCCCTGGACAACAGGTCCCAGTCCCGCATCCAGAATCTCCTGGAAAACCGGTGGAAGGGAAAATCCACCCTGATCTCCGTTGTGCACAGGCTGGACATCATCCGGAACTACGACAAGATCGCCGTGATGAAAGCCGGCAAGATCGTGGAGCTCGGCGGCTACAATGAGCTTATCAACAAGAAAGGAGTGCTGTATGAACTCGTCCATGGAAAAAAATGACACCCTTCAGGCCTGCGAGTTTCAGGACAACCTCAAGATCCTCCGGGAGATCGCCTTCTTCTCCCAGTTCCCCATGGAAACCCTGAAGGTGCTGGCATATCTCTGCACCCGGGAGACCTTCAAGGCGGGGGAATACCTCTTCAAACAGCAGGACGACGACGCCTCCGCCTTTTACATCACCGAGGGCACGGCGGAACTGCTCCGGGAAGGGGACGACGCGCCCGTTCATATCAGGGATTTTCCCAAGGGGGAGTTCGTGGGAAGCCTCGCCCTGGTGGCAAGGCTTCGGCGGCTCTTTTCCATGCGGGCAAAGGAGCCGGTCACCTGCCTTGTGATCACCCGGGAGAAGTTCACCCTCACCATGGACCAGTTTCCGGAACTCTTCCCCAAGATCACCCAGAACCTCGTTTCCGGCATCCACGCCTGGGAGGAGAAGCATTTCGCCGGTCACTCGGAGCATTGCGAATCATTCAGGGAGATCACCGGCGTGACCCTTATCTGATCGGGTTTGGCAATTCCCGGCGTTACGCTTGTCAAGGCGGTATCCAACACCGGGAATAAAAAAGTTTTTGAATTTAACCGATGAACCTGTAATAAGCCGGGAGTCGAAAAACGGCGCACAACATGAAGGACCACCGGAACAAGTAAGTTTTGCGGTTGAAAAATCCAACGCGGAGTTCCAAGGAACTCTTGAGTCAACACATTGATTTTATTAAACCGGACTCGAAGTCGAACCGGCAAGGGGAAAGATGATTGAGTTCCTATTCGGAGATATGGCCACCCGTGGGCTACCCTGCTTTTTACGGGAGCGTTCTGAATGCCTGGATAGATCCGGGCCGCGTTTCGATCAAATTTTCGATCCCGGGCTTTTAGCAGGTTCATCATAATTGAGTTTATCAGGCAGGTGAAAATACCCGCCCCCGGCGGACAACGCTTCTTATACGGGGAACGGGCACGAATTGATGATCGGCACAGCAGGCGGCTCGCCGGGGCATGGTGTTTTAAATGGAAGATAAGGGTATTTCAATTAAGTTCAGGAACCGCATGGAGGAACTCGAGAGGATCTTCGAGACCCTGGAACTGTTCGGCAAGGCCCATGCAATTCCACCGCGCACGCTCCTTGAGATCAACCTGGCCCTGGACGAGATCTTCACCAATATCGTCTCCTACGGCTTTCCAGACAAGGGGGATCACCTCATCGAGATCGCTCTTTCATACGGAAACCACAGGGTTTTTATAAAGGTTGTGGACGACGGGTGTCCCTTCGATCCCCTGAAATCCAAGTGCCCGGATATCCGCTGCTCACTCGTCAAACGGAAGATCGGCGGCCTCGGTATTCACCTGGCGAAAAAAATAATGGACCGCTTCTCCTACAGAAGGGAAGCGGGCAAGAACATCCTCACCATGGAAAAACAGACGCACCCGCCGGCATAAGCATACGGCGCCGCATACCGGCACATCGCCCATCAAACTGCTAAGGAATTTTGTAATGGAAATCATCGAACAGAACAGAAACGATATCCCCCTCTTCTCCATTCGGGGACGGCTGGATTCCAACACCTCCACGGAATTCGAGGAACGGCTCTTCGGCGTTATTGAAAAGGGCGCAAAGGACCTGATCGTGGATTTCGGGGAGCTGGAGTATATCTCCAGTGCCGGCCTCAGGGTGATCCTCAAGACGGCAAAGAAACTGGGCCGCGCGGGCGGCAACATCATCCTCTGCTCCATGCGGGATTACGTAAAGGAAGTGTTTGAAATATCGGGCTTCGACTCCTTTCTGACCATTGTCCCGGGCCCCGACGACGCCCTTGAAAAACTGACGCCATAGCTCCGTTCCCGTCGAGCCCCCCGGCGCGCCCGACGTTCCCGCCGGGGGGGCCTTCCCGTCGCCCCGGCCCGGCAACGTCGCCCGTTTCCCCGAAAGCCGCAGGAAGGCCCGCCGACAATGGACCGAGGTATCCCGGTGCCCCGTCACCGGGACTCCCGAAGCCGCCGAAATATTGATGGGCCCGCAACAAGGTCGGCCATAAAAAATTCACCCGCAGCCCGTCGGCATCTCCCCCCGGATGCGCCACACCACCATGTGTCCCTAAAATCGACCCTGGAAATTTTTAACGGCCATTAAAATATGGTGCCCCTGTAAAAAGTCGGCGCTTAGAAAATCGACCACAACCGGTCGTTGTTCCAACCCGCTTGTTCCGCGTTATGATGTGGTCAAAAAGATGACTTTGGCTTTTTTACGAGTTCATCAAAATATGATGATCCTGAAAAGAATCGACGATCGGCATTCCGGCCACACTCAGCTGTATATAAAGTGACTTGCCCATACTTCATATTGCGCTCGAACAACCGCCTTCGGATGTTTTCGCCAATGCGCCAAACACCAAAGCACGTACAAATACCTACCCAACCTAATAATAATATTCATCATTGACATATATTACTACGGGTATATAATCGGAGAAAAATAACGTAGTAATGCCAAACCTGTAGCGATGCAGGGACGGAAAGCCACGGATCTGTCAAGATGGCCGGGTTGCACTTTGGGTGCGGCCCGGCTTTTTTTATTCGCACGCCTGAACGGCGCGGGAACTTGAGAAAGCGGCCCCACCACAGCCGGAATCGCAGCTCCGGAAAAAGCGAATGCTTTTGGCGAGAGGTACAGCGATTAATATGGAAATGGGAGTACCGGGAATTGATCCGGCCCGAAAACATGTTCAGGGAGAAGCCGATGGATTTACTCACGAAAACCGTTACCGAGATGATGCTCCGTGAGGAGATTGACTGGCCCAACGCGGAAAAACTCGCCATTGATGAGTTCAACAGCCTCGCGCACCCCATCATCCGGAAGCGCTTTGTAAACCTGGAGGAGGACCTGATCCGGAAGATCACCGCCCGGATCTGGAAAGTAAGGAGGGGAGGGGTGTAAGGCATCGGGAAGTAATCATTTCCACAATTGCGGTTGGTTCGCGTTACCGCCGGCGTAAAGCAGCGCTTCGGGTTTCCCGAGCCCAGGGTTCCGAGAGGGTGGATTTATTAATTTCCGCATCCCAAAGGGGAGGAATCCTCGTCAACTCCGCCGGCTCAGCCCCAGGAGCCCCCGCTTTCCGAGTTCACGGATAAAGGCGGTCACCGAAACCTCCGCCTCCCTGGTGTGCAGGTCAAATGCGGCGGCAAAATCATCGATCACCCGCTTCACCGATCTCTTTCCGTCGAACAGATCCCATGCGGCGGTACCCAGCCGATCCAACTGCAATCTCTTTTTCGGCGGCTCTCCCCCACTCCGGCCGAGGAAACGCCCCAGAGCCGCGAACACCGGGCGAACCCGCACCGGGTAGATCAACAGGAGGTCACCGGATTCCCCCCGCTCCTCGGCGACCTCGCCACTCTTGACGGGGATACAGGCCAGGGCAGCCTTGCGGCTGAGTTCGGGATTCCCGGTTTTTTTACCGAACACCTTCATAATTCAAACAGATCTCCTCGAATGTTTCCCGGTCCACGCCCTCCCCGCGAACGGCGAAAATACGATTGTTCCCGGAATGATGCCAGATCCTGAACAGATCCCTGCCCCGCCCCTGATGAAACAATCTCCTTTTCGGGGCTGCTTCCCAGGTCAATGCCGGACAGCCGGCCTGAAGTCCGGAAACGCGGCCGGAAAGGGAGCGACCCGCGACGCTTTCCGAAAATGCCCCCAGATCGCCGTCCCCCAGGAGAACCGATGCGGGTCCCCAGCGGTAAAGGGTAAATGCCCCTCTTTTTCCCGAAAACATGAGTTCATATTGGCCGGGCCGGAAGCTGTGCTTTTTCAGTTCAAAGGCCTTGGGAAGGGTAAAGCGGATATCGTATACGGCCCAGGCGGGATCCCCGCCGCCGGGATGGTCCCGGAGGGTTTCGAGAATCCTTCGGCAGTGATCCCGCATTTCACCGGCGGCCCTTGCATGGAACTGGATCAGGATGCCCCTTCCACATTGGCGGCAGCGAAGGATCGCGCCTTTTCCTGCCCCTCTCCTCTCCTCCCATGAAACCCCGAGGAATTCAAAGGGAGCCAGGGCCTCTTCCCACCCTTGGGGAAGCTCGCTCCTTTTCAGCCCGCCGAAACGGGCGGCAAGTTTCCGGTACTGGGTTTCGGGGGAGAAACGCCCCTGCCCTTTCCCCCACTTGATCTCCACCACGGGGCCCTCGTCGTCCGCCAGGACCATGTGGCTGTTACCCAGCTCCACGATCTCGAACAGGGCGGGGGCGAAAAAGGCGATGCCGTTCCACCCCACCTCCCTGAATGTGGAATCGATGCCGTTCTCCATCATTCAGCGGGGAATCAGGTTGTCCCAGGAAACGGGGCCGTTACCGGAGTTCCGGTTTTCCCCGCGGGATCGGTTATGGGAGCGTTTCTTTTCAAAGCAGCGCCGCTCCTCCTCCAGGAGGCTCGAAAGGGTTATCTTCACGGAGTTGCCCATCTTCTGCTCGCTGTCGCGGGTATTGTGCTGGAGGATCATGCTGATCCGCCTTTTTTCGCTGTCGAGAAAGGACCACTTCCAGGCCACCACGATATGAAAGGGGTCGCCCCGCCACTCGGTGGGTTCGCCGTATCGCTCCTTGAACCTGGAGAGGAGGTTGTCGTAAAACTTCCGGGAAGAATCGCTGTACTTGAACTTCACCCGCACGATCCTGCCCGGGTCCGCGCAGTTTCCATAGGCGATGAGGCCGCTCTTATACCCCTTCATCTTCCCGGTTTCCACCTCGGTGAGATAGGTCATGTACCGGATGGGCATGGCGGTATCCCGCTTGATGGGCCCCTTATAGTCGTTGATGTCGGCCCCAAGCATGCATCCCCCCAGCCGGGTGGGATAATCCCCGGCCCGGACGGACATGGGGGCGACAAGCAGCGCCGCCATCGATATCAAGAATAATATTTCCCTTTTCATAGGTCGCTCCCGGCGGGTCGGCAAAGGTTCCGTCCCATGATGGAAGCCCGAAAACACCATGCTTCGGGAGTTCCATGGTTTTTTTATCAGCTGCCCGACCGCTCCTTTTCAAGCTGTTCGGGGCTCATGGTCCAGAAAGGCGTCCCGTCGCTGGTGAGGCGAACCTTGAGCTCGAAGTAATCCCCCTTCTTCACCTTCGCGGCCATGAACACATCCGTGTTGTCGATCTCGACCCAGCACCCCTTTATCTTGACCTTGTCCCCTTTCTTGATGCCGGTGTCCTTCTTTCCGATGTACCACGAGGGGCAGAGATGAACAAGGGTGACCTCGTCGGGGGACTCCCTGACCATGAGAACCGTTGCCGGGCTCATGCCGGGAAGGGGGGGCGTCTCCTTTACCTTCACCACCACGCCCTTGATCCTGTCCCTTTCGGCGGGATCATACATCTTGTTGTAGGGACTGTCCTGTTCCCAGCCCCCCATGTTTTTCTCCAGCGCGCCGGCGGAACCGCCCACTGAAAAACAGGCCAGGAACAACAGCAGCAAACACCCTTTCATCAACCTTCCCATATCATCCTCCACGGTTCCCCCCGGTCCATCGGTGCAACCGCTCCGGCCGGGGCATCCTCAAGTTTTCCACAACTCAACCGTCAAAGGGATCGAGTCGCCGTGAAATCGACTTCCGCCAATAACCGCATCAACACGGCGCAAAGCCTGCTTCTTAAAAAACATATCGTTCCAAAAGTCTCGACCTTCAGTCACTTTCAGCCGGCCGCCTGAAAGAAAAATGTATCACCCTCCGTCGCCGGCCAAAGGCAAACTTACTCCATCCGCAATCGTGAAGCCCGGATGAAGAATAACGAGTTTCCCATAATTCAGGTCGGGTGTAAAGACCGAACCCGGTCTCGATCAGGCCGGAAAGCCGGCAATTTCCACCCGATCCCGGGAATCACGCCGTAAAGCGTCTCCTCCGGTTACACCCGGCGGGCTTGATCGCATGATCGGCCATTCAACTCGATACGTTGGCCCCACACGGTATTAATGCCCTTTA
>PPCM01000565.1_pt1 | contig 28805 bp, 20 predicted proteins | sample 1555541 | NCBI WGS metagenome assembly PPCM01 (sample SAMN05284479, study PRJNA326546) | Marine sediment metagenome, whole genome shotgun sequencing project. | isolation source: marine sediment | place: Germany: Wadden Sea | collected 2012-09-05 | reverse complement strand
GAGCGAAACCTCTCCGTACGCTCCATCCGTGATTATTTCACAGCCGACGTCAACGAGATCCTCATCGACGACCTCACCGTGTTCAAGGAGGTCAAGGCCTTTGTCACCATCATCGAACCCAAGCAGGCCAAGCTCGTAAAGCACCACAAGAGCTCAAAACCGGTTTTTACCAAACATCAGCTCGAACAGCAGATCTCCTCCATTTACGAGAGCCGTGTATCGCTGAAATCGGGCGGTTCCATCGTGATCGACCAGACCGAAGCCCTGGTGGCCATCGATGTGAACTCGGGCAGGGCGACCCAGAAAAATTCCATCGAACAGACCGCCCTTGCCGCCAACCTCGAAGCGGCCGAGGAGATCGCCCGGCAACTCAGGCTCAGGGACCTGGGGGGCCTGATCGTGATCGACTTTATCGACATGAAGGACACCAAGCACAAGGCCAAGGTGGAGAGCACCATGAAGAGCTGCCTGAAACTGGACAAGGCCAGGACAAAGGTGGGCAGAATTTCACGTTTCGGCCTTATGGAGATGAGCCGCCAGCGGATCCGTCCCTCCATCGAATTCGGAAGGTACATCGCATGCGAGCATTGCAGGGGAAAGGGCCTGGTCCCCTCCACCGAGGCCCTCGGCATCGGTTTTCTTCGCAAGCTCAGCCTTGAAACCCACAAGGGAGATGCGGGCAACGTCAAGGCCCTTGTGCCGGTGGATGTTGCCACCTACCTTCTAAACAAGAAACGCAGCGAGATACTGGACCTTGAAATGCGGCGGGAGATCACCATCACCATCGAACCCGATGCCGCCATGCTGCCCGGGGACAGCCGGATCATCAGCGAAAAGGAGGGTTGATCACCCTTCGCCCCGGAACACCCGTTTTTATTCAGGGAACACGGAACACGGCCCAGCCCCCCCCCGAAACACCCACACCACAACGGGTGGTGGGACCGAGCCGACCCGATACCCCATGCGGTGGAGCAGGTCGCATTTCCAACGTTTCATCGGGACCCGCCGATTCCGAAGTTGCCGTATTGACACGTATTGGGCTTTACTGTATCAGTTGACTCGACAAGGAACCCGGGGTGAATTATGCCGTATGAAGGAAAATTTCAGTCCAACAGAACCTTGATCATCTGCGGGGTTTTAACCGTCATTGCAACACTTGTGGTGGGAGCGCTCATTCTCCGGAGGCAACCGGGAACCACCACGCCCCCGGCATCATCGGCACGCCCTGCGGGAACGCCGGTTTCCCCCGCAGCGCCCGGCGCGGACGAGGGCAAGTTGACCCTGAAGGTGAAACAGGAGACCGTGGTGGACTACAACATCGTTTCCGAGGACCCGGCCCTCTCCTCCCTCATGGCTGAAAGGAAGGCGAAGTATCGGGTGGACAAGGGGGTTGACCTCATTGTCAGATCCGATGAAACCCTGAAAGTCGGTGTCACGACAATACGGATGAAGGAGGTACTGGATACCATCCGCCTGGAAAGGGGCGAACTCCTTGAAGCCGATATCGAGGCACCGGATTCCGCAGGCAGGAGCTTTACCGCAGGTGCGGCCCACGGTTCCCATGCGCCGGCTCCGGTTGACGGTTCCCCCGGGGTGGATTCCGAAGGCATGCCCCTTGCGATTGAATACGGTATACACGTGGTTCAGCCCGGGGAGAATATCTGGAATATTCATTTCACCCTGCTGCGGGAGTACCTTGGGAAAAAGGGGATCGCCATCGCCTCCAAGTCCGATGAGCCCGAAGGGGGAAGAAGCACCGGAGTGGGCAAGCTTCTCAAGTTTTCGGAGAAGATGGTTGCCATATACAACATCGTCGACAGGCGCCTTGCAACCGACATTAACCTGATTCGGCCCGAGACCAAGCTTGTTGTATACAATATGAAGGAGATCTTCAAACTCATAGAGCAGATCGAAACGACGGACATCGATCGGATCTGGTTTGACGGGGACACCATCTGGATTCCCACTTCATGACGGCGCGCCCCGGCGGAACGGATTGAAGCTTGAAAGCCTTCCGGGTGTTTTTGAGCGGGTTCCGGCCGGAAAACAGAACCTCTCCAAATGGGGGGATTGGAATTAAAACGGCGTGTATTTTTTTTGGGGCCCCATGACAGCTCCGGTTAAGTCCCGATCACGGGATTACCCGGGGACCATGCGCCCTCCCCTGCCCGGGCGGTTTGCAGCCGCTGCGGGATGTTGTACTTTGTAAATGGTTTAATGATTCCAATGCGTCCTGCATGGGAATGGAGCAGCCTTTTACCCGGCCGGATTCCGGGACAACGGGCTGCCGCCGGCCTGTTCGGGACGATCGGAATTTACACGGCCCCGCTGAAATATTCGGGGCGGTTCAAGCGGAATATTTAATTGTTTTTTTAAAAGGAGGTACCACCTTGATCAGTGTCGCGTATGCAATGGGAGCCGGCGGAGGCCAGGGAGCCCAGGGGGGATTTGCTTCATTTGTTCCCCTTATCATCATGTTTGCCATTTTTTACTTTCTGCTGATCAGGCCTCAGCAAAAAAAAGCCAAGGAGCAGGCTGAAATGCTCAACAACCTCAAGAAGGGCAACCGGGTTGTGACTTCGGGCGGCATCCACGGCACCATCACCTCCCTGGACGAAAACTCCGTCACCCTCGAGATTGCGGAAAAAACCAGGGTCAAATTTGTCCGCGGCAACGTGGCCGCGCTCCTTGATGCCAAGGAGGAGAAGGCCGCCGCGAAAAAAGAGAGCAAGTGATTTTTCTAAAACGAGCTGCCGGCAGCAGCTCTCCTTCCCCTGCGGCCGCTCTTTAGCGATTACACGGGGAATGTCCGGGCCGACCGATCCAGTTTTTCCCTTACCCGCCGGTTTCTCCGGAATACGGGGCGTGGGGATATAATCGCCGTGGATCGGGGCCGGGACTCCAATGGATCATCCCGGGCCCATCCGTATTCCAGGGTTTCGTAAATAGAGCAGGAGGCGTTCCAAAGGTCGATATACGGGTATCGATCAAATGCGGGCGCCCCCCATTGAACGGGTCCGTTCGCGGACCTGCTTGGATTTTCCCGCGCCGGAAAGGGGACGCCTTCCCGCCCGGAACCGCAAGGCATATGGATGTCACCAGAAACCAAAAAAAACCCGTACCATTTACAGAGAGGAACAGATCATTGAAGAATCTTTCATGGAGAGTGTATACGGTCATTGCTGTGCTTATTATCGCCGTTATCTACACTCTCCCGACACTTAACCCGGGCATGTGGCCGCATAAAAAAATTAACCTGGGACTCGATCTTCAGGGTGGAATGCATCTGGTGCTCGAGGTTGAAACGGAAAAAGCCGTTGAGAGCACCATCGAGCGTATTCAGCAGGAGATGCGCGCCCTTCTCAAGAAGGAACGTATCCGCTTCAACAGCGTCAACCGCATCGAGGGCACGAAACTCGCCGTGAAGATCAGCGGTGACGGAAACATCGAAAAATTCAAGACCTTCCTGGACAAGGAGTACAGGAACCTCCGAAAGGTATCCGAATCCCTTGAGAGCGGCGCCCTTGCCATGGTTCTGGACCTTCCCCCCGAGGATGCGGCCAACATCAAGAAGATGGCCACCGAGCAGGCCCTGGAGACCATCCGAAACCGAATCGACGAGTTCGGCGTGAGCGAGCCCGACATCCGCATCCAGGGTGATCGAAGGATCCTCATCCAGCTCCCCGGTATTTCCGATCCCAAGAGCGCAAAGGAGCTCATCGGCAAGACCGCCCTCCTCGAGTTCAAGCTTGTTGACGAAACCGGCGACGTGAACGCGGCCGTCAAGGGCCGGATTCCCCCGGGAACCGAGCTCGTCTATGAGATCAAGGAGGACAGGGCCACCGGGCGGGTCACCAAGACCCCCTACCTTCTCAAGAAGCGGACCCTTCTCACCGGCGCCTCCCTTTCCGATGCCAGGGTCCAGTTCGATGCCCAGTACAACGAACCCTACGTCACCATCACCTTCGACAAGAAGGGCGGCAGGGCCTTTGCCAGGATCACCGGCGAGAACGTGAAAAAACGCCTGGCCATCGTTCTTGACAACAACGTCTACTCGGCGCCCGTTATCCAGGAGAAGATCTCCGGCGGCTCCGCGAGGGTTACCGGAAACTTCTCCACCGAGGAAGCCCACCTCCTGTCCATCGCCCTGAGGGCCGGTTCCCTTCCCGCGCCGGTGAAGATCATCGAGGAGCGGACCGTGGGACCCACCCTGGGCCACGACTCCATCCAGAAGGGACTCATGTCCATGGTCGTCGGGTTTGCCCTGGTGGTCGTGTTCATGGTCATCTACTACAGGGGCGGCGGCTTTATCGCCAATGTTGCCCTTACCATGAATATTCTCCTGATTGCGGCCGGACTCTCGGCGTTCGGCGCCACCCTCACCCTTCCCGGTATCGCCGGCATCATCCTTACCATCGGTATGGCGGTGGATGCCAACGTTCTGATCTTCGAACGCATCAGGGAGGAACTCGGCGGCGGAAAGACCCCGAGGGCGGCCGTCACGGCCGGTTTCGAGCGGGCCTCCCTCACCATCATGGATGCCAATGTCACGACCCTTATTGCCGCGCTGGTGCTTTTTCAGTTCGGTACGGGGCCCGTCAAAGGTTTTGCCGTAACCCTGAGCCTCGGTGTGCTCTCGAGCCTTTTCACGGCTCTCTTTGTCGCCAAGCTCATCTTCGGCTTTATCCTGGACAACACCAAAGTGAAAACACTGAGCATCTAAAAAGGGGAACTTTCAAATGCAGTTTATCAAACCTGACATCAATATCGATTTTATCGGGAAGAGGAAGACCGCGTTTATTTTCTCGCTGGTCCTGATTCTCGCCAGCCTGATCACCCTGGCCGCTCACAAGGGACCCAAGTACGGCATCGACTTTGCCGGGGGAACCCTGATCCAGGTGCAGTTCGACCAGGCTGCGGAACTGTCCAAGATCAAGAAGGGCCTTGCCGAACTGAGCCTCTCCAAGTCCTCGGTTCAGCAGTTCGGCGAGTCCGGGGACAACGAGTACCTGATCCGCACCAGCAAGTCCGGTATCACCGGCGAAGGCTTTACCGAAAACCTCTCCAAGGCCCTCAAGTCCACGACCGGGATGGCTCCTTCCATCCGCCGCGTGGAGATGGTGGGTCCCCAGGTGGGTAAGGACCTGAGGGAGAAGGCATTGTTCGCCATGTTCTATGCCCTCCTCTTCATCACCATCTACATCTCGGGCCGTTTCGAACTCAAGTGGATGCTCTCCGGGGTCATGGCCGGAGCCCTCATGGGCGCCGTATACCTCCTCTCGCTCCTCTCCGTGAGCATCCCCTTTCTGATCCTCGCGGCCCTTATCGTCAGCCTCGCGCTCTGCTGGAAGCTGGAACTTAAGTACGCCATGGGCGCCATCGTGGCCCTGATCCACGACGTGACCATCACGGTGGGCCTTTTTTCCCTGATGGGCAAGGAGTTCACCCTTCCCATCATCGCGGCGCTCCTCACCATCATCGGATACTCCCTCAACGATACCATCATCGTATTCGACCGTATCCGCGAGAACGCCAAGGGCAACAACAAGAACGCCCTTGCGGGGATCATCAACCGGAGCATCAACGAGACCCTGAGCCGCACGATCCTGACCTCCCTCACCACCCTGACCGTGGTGGTAACCCTCTTTGTCATGGGCGGCGGCATCATCCACGATTTTGCCTTTGCAATGATCATCGGGGTCATGATCGGTACCTACTCCTCGGTTTTCGTGGCCAGCCCCATCCTTCTGGCATGGAACGGTCGTGAGGAATAGGCCTGCGGCTATGTCCGGGTAAGACAAGGCAACACGAAGGAACTTCAAAGGGTCCGGCGGGAATGGTATTCCCGCCGGACTTTTTTTTGCGTCGCTTTTTATGCCGTGGCCGTGATTTCATCCTCCCCCCCTTCGCCGCAATGCCGCCCCCTGCCTTGAAGGCCATGCAAAACCGGACCTGGGTTTTCGAGCACATTACGAGGCATACTCAAGGTGTGGTAAAAATTGCGGCCTTCCTTACGAGTCCATCAAAAATATCGGCCGGTTCCACGATCCACGAACAGGCCCTCCTTCATTTTTCAATTACCCGGATTTTACACGTAAACGTCATCCGGTGAAATCACGGCGGTACCCTGGACGAATTTCGATCGCGCCGGGCCTGCCGGCCTGTTGTATACTGTTTTTTAACGCCTTCTTGTAATTTTCTGAACAAAACTCTTTTCAGGGATAGGTTTATCGTATAAATTGTTTCTGATTTTTATCCCGCAACGGGTACGTACCCGGATACCATAACCTAAATCGCCCCGGCAGGGCATTTATCGACGCATAGGCGAGCATATGTTCCTTACGAAAACGCGGACCAACAAGTACCTTTCCAAGGTTTCCTTATCCAACGGTAAATATCTCATCCGCCTCTGTATTCCGGCACTGCTGACCCTTTGCTCCTGCGTGGCGGGAACACCGAAGGATCACACCGGCGACATTCTGACACTGGAGTCGCGGATCCGGCAAACCAATGAGAAACTCGAAGAGCTCCGTGACCGGGTATCGGTGATGCAGTACATGCTGGACCGCCATGAACGGACCCTCGTGAATCTGGACAAGCATCCTCCGCAACCGGGCAAAACCGCACCTCTTTCTTCGGAGACCGTGAAATCCCGCGAGGCGGTTGCCCCATTGCCCGATGCCGCAGGGGGCACCCCCTCGGCCACGCCCCGGAAACCCGCTCCCCGCCCCTTGACGGCAAAAAAGAAGTCCGCCGTCAAAAAGGCACCCACGAGTCCGGATAAAGCCTACAAACTGGCCAGGAAGGTTTTCACCGGTGGAGATTTCAAGGGGGCGGCAAGGCGCTTCGAGTCCTTTGCCCGGGAATACCCGGGCCACCGGCTCGCGAACAATGCCCTGTACTGGAAGGGTGAGTGTTACTATGCCAGAAAACAGTACAAGGAGGCCGTTGCCTGCTTCGACCGGCTGATCGCGGAATACCCCGAGGGAAGCAAGGCGCCCGATGCGCTCCTTAAATCCGCGTACGCTTACATCGGTCTTGATAAAGTGGAAAAAGCGCGTACTATTCTAAAAAAGGTAATCAAGCAGCACCCTTTCAGCCCGGCCGGCCAAAAGGCCGAGAAGATGCTTACCCGGCTGAACGCGCGGTAATCCCAAAGGACTGCAGTAAACCCGAAACCCCGAGCGAACTTCCCATGGATGTTTTACCCTGGCTGACCTTGAAAAGTGTACCGGGGATAGGCAATCACCTGTTCAAGCGCCTGATCGAGCGCTTTGAAACCCCGGAGCGCGTATTCGCGGCAACGGAAAAAGAGCTCCAACGGATCAAGGGGATCTCCCTTGCTCTTTCCGCCGGTCTCAAGGGGCGGGCGCCGACGGACACGGTAAAACGGGACCTCGAACTTGCCCGCAAGATGGGATTTCACATCCTGCCCCTGACGGCGCCGGGATACCCGCCCCTCCTTTCGGAACTGCCCGACCCGCCACCGCTGCTTTACGTTCACGGTAAGCTCCATCCGTCGGCCGATCGAATTTCCGTGATCGGCGCAAGGGCCGCCACAAACTACGGCATCAACGCCGCCCAAAGCATCTCCCGGGGACTGTCGGCCATGGGCCTTACGGTTGTCAGCGGCATGGCAAGGGGGATCGACACGGCCGCCCACAGGGGCGCCCTGTCCGGCGGCGGAAGGACCGTTGCGGTCCTCGGCAGCGGCCTCGGAAGAATCTACCCGCCTGAAAACGACCGCCTGTTCCACGAGATCGCGGAAAACGGAGCCGTGATTTCGGAGTTTCCCGTTCTCACCCCGCCGGAACCCCACAACTTTCCCCGGCGGAACCGGATCATCAGCGGCCTCTCCCTTGGAACCGTCGTGGTGGAAGCCGGAAAGAGGAGCGGCTCCCTGATCACCGCCCGTCTCGCCCTGGAGCAGGGACGCGAGGTGTTCGCCGTGCCCGGAAGCATCCGTTCCTTCAAGAGTTCCGGGACCCACAGCCTCCTCAAGCAGGGGGCAAAACTCACGGAAAGTGCGAAAGATGTTGCAGAGGAGCTAGCTTTTGTGTTTAACTCCCCACCTTTGAACCGGGTTATCAAACAGGATGGTGAAAACCGGCGTTTTGACGGTCTCAGCCGTGACGAGACACGGGTCCTTGACGGGCTCGAACCCTATCCTGTTCATATTGATGACATTATGCGCCAATTATCCATTGACCCCGGCAGGCTCTCGGCAGTTCTGCTGGAACTTGAACTCAAAGGGTTTGTAACCCAGTCACCTGGAAAACTCTTTTCAATCAGCGAGGAATGATCGTGACGAAACCGCTTGTGATTGTCGAGTCACCGACAAAAGTAAGGACCATCAAAAAGTATATCGGTAACGAGTTTAACGTAACCGCAACCTCGGGTCACCTGAAAGATCTCCCCCCAAGGGAGCTGGGGATCGACATTGAAAAGGGGTTCAAGCCAAAGTACTTGAACATCAAGGGGAAATCCAGAAATATCAAAACCCTGAAAGACGCGGCAAAGGGTGCCGTGGATGTGTACCTGGCCCCCGACCCCGACCGCGAGGGCGAGGCCATCGCCTATCACACGGCATCGATCCTCAAGAAAAAGGGGGTGAACTTCCACCGGGTGCTGTTCCATGAGCTCACCAAGAACGGCATCACCGAGGCCATCGCGTCCCCCCAGGAGCTGAACAAGGACCGCTACGACGCCCAGCAGGCAAGGCGCATACTGGATCGACTGGTGGGCTACCAGATCTCTCCCCTACTTTGGCGCAAGGTCCAGGGGGGTCTTTCGGCGGGAAGGGTCCAGTCCGTTGCCGTGAGGATCATCTGCGAGCGGGAAAGGGCCATTCAGGCCTTCGATCCCGAAGAGTACTGGTCCGTTACCGCAGCCCTCGAAGGGGACGCCCCTCCCCCCTTCAACGCGAAACTCGCCAAGAAAGACGGTAAAAAGATCCATATTCCCGACGGAAAAACGGCCGAGGCGATCCTCGCAGAGCTTTCGACTTCCGATTTCGTCGTGGACAAGATCACCCGGAAAACCACCCGTAGAAACCCCCTGCCCCCCTTTATCACCAGTAAGCTCCAGCAGGAGGCGATCCGAAAGCTCCGGTTCACCGCCAAGAAAACCATGTCCGTTGCCCAGCAGCTCTACGAGGGTATCGACCTGGGCCCCGGCGAGCCCGAGGGCCTGATCACCTATATGCGTACGGACTCCACGAGGATCGCCGCCGAGGCCGCCGAGGAGGCCCTGACCCATGTACGTGAAACCGTTGGCCCGGAATACGCGGAGGAAGAGCCGAGGTACTTCAAGAACAAGAACAAGGCCCAGGATGCCCATGAGGCGATCCGTCCCACCTCCGTTGCCAACACCCCGGAAAAGATCGCCCCCTTCCTGGATAAGGATCAGCTGGCCCTGTACCGGGTGATCTGGAACCGCTTCGTGGCCTCCCAGATGAAACCGGCCCTCATCGACCAGAACTCCATCGCCATCAAGGCGGGGGTTTACACCTTCACCCTCTCCGGCTCCTCCATCAAGTTCAAGGGCTTCATGGCCGTATACATGTCCGTTTCCGACACAAAGGAGAGCGACAAGGAGAAACAGGAGCTGCCCCAGCTCACCGAGGGGATGATCCTTAACAAAGGGGAGATCACCCCGAAACAGCATTTCACCCAGCCCCCGCCGAGGTTTTCCGAGGCCTCCCTGGTGAAGGAGCTGGAGGAGAACGGCATCGGACGCCCCAGTACCTACGCCAACATCCTCTCCACCATCCGGGACAAGGGATACGTGGATCTGGTGAACCGCTACTTCAGGCCCAGTGAGCTGGGATTTATCGTCAACGACCTTCTGATCGACAACTTTCCGGACGTGCTGGACGTTGCCTTCACGGCCCGCCTCGAGAGCAACCTGGACGAGGTCGAGGCGGCCGCAGTCAATTTCGAGACCCTTCTTTCGAACTTTTACGACTCCTTCAGCACCAGGCTCGAAACCGCCAAGGACGGGATGCTGAGCATCAAGGGCGTTGGCATCGAAACCGAGCTGACCTGCCCCGAATGCGAGAAGCGCAAGCTCCACGTGAAGGTGGGTAAGAACGGCCCGTTCATCGCCTGCGACGGTTACCCCGACTGCAACTACTCCAGGAACTACGAAAGGGACGAGAAGGGCGTGATCCACCCCATCGAACCCTCCCACGAGATGGCCGAGGGGAAAAACTGCGAAAAATGCGGCATGGCCATGGCGGTGAAACAGGGGCGCTTCGGTGAGTTCCTGGCCTGTACCGGGTACCCCGACTGCAAGCACACCCTCTCCATCGCGGCCGTGTCGGGCCCCGGCGAGTCCACCAAGGTCCCCTGCCCCGAGGAGGGATGCAAAGGGGAGATCGTGGAAAAAAGATCCAAGCGGGGCAAGCTCTTTTACGGGTGCGACAAGTACCCGGACTGTACCTTTGCCAGCTGGGACAAGCCCGTGCCCAAGGCATGCCCGGATTGCAAGGCCGCCTTCCTGGTGGAAAAAACCACCAAGAAGGAGGGGGCCCACCTCAAGTGCCTCACAAAGGGCTGCGGATACAAGGAACTGCTCGAGGAGGAGGAAGCCTCCTAGGAAACGCCTTTCCCTTACAGGGAACCGCCGTCCCAACCGTTTTCCGGTTCCCCCTTCCGATTCTCGCGGGAAGGGGGAGCGCCCGGTATTTTCATACGGCAATCCTTTACAATCAACGACCTACAGCCAAGCATCGGATTAAACGTGACCGTACCTCCCTCGCCATACCCGGAACGATGCCAAAAGTGCCGGAAGTTCAAGTCTCCCCGGCTCCCAGACAACTGCGGCAACTGCAAGCGGCTCGGTTACAGCGAAGAAATACTCTGTCACCTCAACAGGTCCGGGCAGGAAAAGGACGAATTCCTCTGTTTCGCGTTCGAACCCATGATCGCCCTGGTTCCGGTGGGCGACCGGGAGGCTTCCGGTCAAACCGATTCCAACGAAAATCCTTCCACCGAGATTGCCGGCGCAAACGGCGGGAGCAATCGTGACCGGCGACGTCCTCGGAAGAGATCCGGTGGACGGCGGGGAGGCGATCTTTCAAATCACGGCACACTCCGACACGAAACGCTTGGAAAGGCGAGCGCGGACCGACCGGGGGATCAATCCAAGGACCGGGAGAAGATCCGGGAAACACCCGCAAACCGGCAGGGAGACAACCTTGCGGATAAGGACAAGGTCAGGGATAGGCCCGCAAACCGGCAAGACGATAATCTTCTGGATCAGGACAAGCCTCGGAAGGTGCACGCAGGCAGGCAAGACGATAATCTTCTGGATCAGGACAAGCTCCAGCATGTCAAGGAGATCGCCCTGGAACATCTGCGCTACAGGGACCGGACCCATGCATCCTACCGAAAATACCACCTGATCTGGAATGTGAGCTACCTGATACCCGCCTTTACCGTTGACCCGGACACCTTCACCCTGGTATCCGCCGCCTTTGCCGAATTTGGAAAAGAGAGGGGGCTTTTCGCCGATATGAGCTACCTTGCCGCCGACCATGTTCACGTCTATCTCGCCCATGACGGCAGGCGCTCCCTCGATACCCTGGTCAAAAAGATGCAGGCGTTCACCCAGGGGCATATCATGGGCAAGTACACCTACATCAGGAAAAGGCTCGGCCCGGATACCGACCTCTGGTCCCCCCCCTTCATATGCAGGGAGGTGGGATAGGTTGAAAAGGCTCCTCGAGGGACTGCCGGACATTCCCCCGGCAGCCAAGATGATGATCGGCGCCGTGATGATCAGCTTCTCGGGAGTCTATGTGAAGCTTTCCAACGTGGGGCCCGCCGCATCGGGTTTTTACCGGGTCTTTTTCGGAGGGGTGATCCTCCTCCTCACAGTACTTGCCCGGCGGGAGCCCCTGTGGAAGGATTTTCGCTGCCTTTTCCTGAGCATCCTCTGCGGTGGATTCTTTGCCCTGGATCTTATGGTCTGGCATCGGAGCATCCTCTTCGTGGGTCCCGGTCTGGCAACGATCCTCAGCAATTTCCAGGTATTCCTGCTGGCCCTCACCGGCGTTCTCTTCATGGGGGAAAAGCTCTCCATGCGCTTTTACATCGGCCTTCCCCTTGCCGTGTGCGGTCTCTTCATGGTGGTGGGCATCGACTGGAATGCCTTTGGCCCGGATTATCGAACAGGAGTGCTGCTGGGCCTTGCCACCGCCGTCTGCTACGCGGCGTTTATCCTTACCCTCAGGATTATCCAGGGAACAAGGGACGCCCTTACTCCCATGGCCAACCTCGCGACGGTCTCCTTGGCATCGGCCCTTTTCATGCTGCTGGACACCTCCCGGGGGGGGCAGTCCCTTTCCATCCCCGGGACAATGAGCGCTTTTTACCTCCTCTCCTATGCCCTGTTCAGCCAGGTGCTGGGGTGGACCCTGATCTCCCGGAGTCTCCCCCTGATCCGCACCTCCCTTGCGGGGCTGATCCTCCTGCTCCAGCCCTCCCTTGCCTTTGTGTGGGATATCCTCCTCTTTGACCGGCCCGTGGAGGGCCCCGGTTTTACCGGGATCTGCATGACCATCGCGGCCATCTATCTGGGAAGCACCGCAAAGGCGAAGGACGACCACCCGTAGGCTTTATGTCTATCATTTTCAATAGTTAAATTTGGCATTCATTTTTTTTAGCTGATCAGCACCGATACCCGGCCGGCTTTATACACCAGGGCAGCGGTGAATCGGGTTGGTCCCGGTCAAAAGCGTCAGGGACCTTGTTCTTCCGGGATCGATTGTCGGCAATGATCCGTCACGATGATTTTCAGCGGCAGCGGGTTGCCGGTTGCATCCGACTGCAGGGCGATTTATCCCCATGGCATTTGACCGCGCCCGATCCCGTGGGTTATTGTCGGTTTTTCTTTGATATGCAGCCATTTTGATGGTACAGGATTTAATTGGAACCTGTTCCGGGGCCTTCCCGGCCCCCCGGCCACGACATGGATTGCATGTGCGCACGGCCGCTTTATCGAGTCCGGTTTTTCCGGAATGAGCGCCTGAAAGTGGAGAGAACGTCACCGGCAACATATTGTCCGATCCCGTTCGCCTGCGGCTCTTCCGGAACAAACACCCCTGAACAGCGTTGTGTGGACAAATGTCGACGGAAGCGGAAGGAACCGCCGCTGTCGGCAACCACTCCGATGATTACACCTTATTACGTTTTTTTTAAGCTTCATCGGCAAGGGGGCGTCGCCTTCGCGGGCCATGCCTTTTTCCGGTAAGCAATGCATTATTGAGGAATATAATTGAATAAACCTGAAATCAACGGCCAACAGCTGGTTCTGGACTATCCATGCCCGTGGACCTACAAGGCCGTGGGAACGGACCTTGCCCAGGTGGAATCGGCCATCCGCGATGTTGCCGGGGACAGGGAGTGCATCATCCTCCCGTCAAAAAAAAGCCGCACCGGAAAGTACGTCAGCGTGGGTCTCGAGATCGTGGTCACGAACGAAGAGGACCGCACGGGGCTGTACAAAGCCCTCCAGGGGATGCCGGCCATAAAAATGGTGCTGTAAATCATCAAGCAAGAGAATAATAAGGAAACGCCATATTGAGTTCCAAGAAAAATGAAATGACCATCGAAATCGGGGAGCTCATTGAGGAAATCCTCAATGCATTCGAACTGTTCGACGGAGTATACAAATACGATGCGGTTGAGGCCGCCGTCGCGGTAAAAGAGGAGATCACCCCGGGGCTCATCGAAGCCCTCGAAACCGTGCTGGCCGATCCCGAGAAATACAGCGACGACAGCCGCTACTTCCTGCACATCTACGCCGCCATCCTCCTGGGCCATTTCAAGGCCGAGCAGGCCCACGACGTGCTGGTGAAGCTCTGCAGCCTGCCGGGGGATCTTTCACCCAAGCTGTTCGGCGATGTTCTCAACAACGACATGCCCCTGATCCTCATGCGCACCTGCGCGGGCAACCCGGAAAAGATCAAGGGCCTCATCGCCAATCGGGATGCCGATCTTTACTGCCGGCACATGGCCCTGCGCGCATTGATCAGCGGCGTCATCAAAAAGGTTCTGGATCGCGAGACGGTGCTCGAGTTCATCGGCACCCTCTTCACAGGAGACGAAGCGGAAGAGGGATCGGATTTCTGGTCCATCGCTGCCCTTCACGCCAACGACCTCTACCCTGAAAAGATCATGGACGCCATCGACGGCGGGTATGAGAAGGGGCTGATTTCCGAGTTCTTCATCGACCGGGAGGAGTTCGACAACGTCCTGGGCAAGGACCCGGAGGAATGGGTGGGCATGCTGTACGACGACCCCGAACCCGACGCCTTCGAGGATGTCCACAAGGTGATGAGCTGGTGGGAATGTTTCGCCCTTCCCGACGGGTCCGCACCCTACCGGAAACCCGTGCCCAAGGCCAAGAAAGACGCCCGGAAGAAAAAGAAAAAACAGGCAAAAAAATCCAAACGCAAGAACCGTAAGTAATCCCCGTTTATGGGGACGCCGGCCCGGCCGCCACCCCGAGGGCGTCGGGAACCTCGTCGGGTATTCCCGGTTTGTGGGAACGCCGACCGCTTCCTGGGAACCCGGCCGAACGGTTCCACGGGAGTTTGCCCGCGCTTACGCTCCGAAACGTCTTCCGTGAAACGTCAACATTTCCCTTTCGACGAACCGGATGCAAAATCGGAGGCGAGCCTTTCACCAGGAGTTTGCCTGTGCTTACGTTCCGAAACGCCCTCCGTGAAACGTCAACATTTCCATTTCGACGAATCGGATGCAAAGTCGGAGGCGAGCCTTTCACTGATAACCGGGGTTTTCCGGGAATCCGGTTATCATCACGGCATAGTCGTGTTTTTAAGTGATCTTGCAAGGATTGGAGAGACGTTCCATGGTGGATTTCGACAAAATAACCCGAATCGGGGTGGGAAAAAATCAGGTGGGGATCAGGGGCCTCGAAGACGTCATGGAAGAGATGGCCGTTACCTTCGCGGACAGCCCCGACGGGGAAACTGCCGAGGAACTCCTAAGCCGCTTGTCCGGCAGGAACTACATTCCCCAAAGCGTCAGGGATGACTACGCCGACGCCCTTCTAAAGGAGTTCAGAAAGAAACAGGGCAAACCCTGTGCGCCGGACGGGGCAACCGGCATGGAGATCAAGGTTCTTGGCCCCGGCTGCGCCCTTTGTGATCGATTGGAAATGGATATCATGGATCTCCTCTCCTCCATGAACATGGCCGCAGACCTCGTTCATATCCGGGATATGAAGGAGATCGCCGCCCACGGGGTAATGGGCATGCCGGCATTGATCATCAACGGCAAGGTGATGTGCGCGGGTAAGAATCCCCCCAATGCAACCCTTGCCAAATGGCTCCGGGAAGCGGCTTCCCGCTGAAGATCCTTTCTTCCATGGAGCATCTGGATACATGACCCAACGGATACCGGCTATAATAATCCGAAACCGGGCCCGGTTTGTGTAAAAGCCCATGATTCGCTCAACGCCAAGAAACTCCTGCCCAACGCTTCATGATTGTTTCACACAAAAGTGACATTTTTTGGTAAAACGCTGCCCATTTTTGTAACAACTTCTCCACCTCTGGAACTTACCGCCCTCCCTCCAAGCACCGATCACGATTATACCGTATATTCACAATACTCCCGCTATCTTTATCCGACTCGGTTTATCAGGCTACATGGTCTCAATTACAAGAGAGCATCAAACCTGTTCATTGGGAAAAAATAATTCATTATAGTTTCAATCTTTTAACACCCGGTAAACAGAACATTGACGCCGTCAAGCGGCATTTGACCGTATCAGCCGCAACAGCCTCTCCGCTCGTCAACTCCGAGTTGACAATTCGTATGGATGAATCGATTCATTCACATTTATCCCCCCGTACACACTAAAAAAGCAACTTATTCCAACCCATTCAAACAATCAGACGACATTGCCGGCACAATCCATGCTTCTGTCAATTAATAGAAAAATGAATATGTTCATTAACAACGAACGGCAAGCCGGCAGCAGGTTAAAGGAACGCATCCCTGCTTCCGGTCATGTTCAACATACTTTTGATCAGGATTTTTTCCATGAAGGCACCGGAACAGTTGGCCTTACCGTATCCGTTTTCAGGGGGAAACGGTTCAGGCACTGTTCCCAGCCCCATGGAACCAATTCCTACCGGATATTGTTGGAGCTCCTTGTACCGGGTAACGAAACGCGTCCCGATTTCCATTCCGGCTCTTTTCATTGTTTTTAAACCGGTTTGGCAAACCTTCAACGATTGCTGAAGCTTATCAATGGATCTTTAAGCACCTCAACATATATTGATACCGATATCCGGGAATATTATGAAGACTAAAAAAATACCCGATAAACCGCTACAATAACCGGCAAGCGAGCCGGGCATGGAGGATTGATGACCGTTAACAAATGCCAGGGAGGCTTTACCCTTGTGGAGATGCTGGTCACCCTTGCGCTCTTCTCCTTTGCCATGACCGTCATCGTCAACACCTACACCAATCTCCAGAAAGCCTTCACGACCCAGCAACTCACCTCCGAAATCCAGCAGAACCTCAGGGCGGCCATGCTGATCATGAGCAACGAGCTGAGGATGGCCGGGTACGATCCCGCCGGAACGGCGGATGCCGGCATCGACACCGCGTCACTGACCACATCCACCATCCGATTCTCGGCGGACATCGACGGCGACGGTGCCGTCGGCAACACGGAGCGGGACGGGGAGGATGTGACCTACCTGCTCTATGAGGAAGGAGGCGTGCCGCGCCTTGGCAGATCCAACTCAGGCCCCACCGAGGAGGTCGTGTCGAATGTCGAAGCGCTCGACCTCAGGTTCCTGGACAAGGACAACAACATCACGGCGGTGGGTTCGGATATCCGCTCCATCCAGGTGACGATGGTGGGAAGAACCCGAAAACCCGACCCGGCTTACGAGGATGCTTTTTCCTATGAAAACATGCAGGGCACGGAATTTAACATTGCCGCCGACGGCTATCGGAGAATGGCCCTTTCATTTCAGGTCAACTGCCGGAACATGGGGCTCTGACAATGGGGAGAAAAAGCCCATGAAAAAAGAAAACGGATTCGGAAAACTGTTGACCCGGGAAGAGGGCTTCACGCTGATGGAGCTGATGGTCTCCCTTTCGATTTTCGCCATCGGCCTTCTCGGGGTGGCCTCCATGCAGACCAGCGGCATCCTGGGAACGGCCACTGCAAAGTGGCATACGGAATCCTCATCTTTCGCCTCAACCGAGATCGAACGGATTCTCACCCTTCCCTATTCCGACGCGGATCTCACGGCGGGGGATCACGGTCCGGTCGTAAAGGATAAATATTCCATCCAGTGGAACGTTGCCGACGACAGGCCCATTGCCAACACCAAAACACTGAAGATACAGGTCACATGGAAAGATCACAACGCAAATCGAGAAACAAGCTATACCTACTACAAGGGCGATCATTGATGGATATGGGAAACAACAAACACCTTGAAGGGGAATTCCGGAACCAGGAGGGGTATGTGCTCATCGGCACACTGATGATCCTGATGCTGCTCACCATTATCGGCGTCTCCATGACCAGCAGCACCTCCGTTGAGCTCATGGTTGCCGGGAGCGAGAAAACACACCAGGAAACCTTTTACCTGGCCGACGGCGCAACGGAGATCGCCTCGGAATTGCTCGAACAGAATTTCTCATGCGCCGGGGGATTCACCGCCAACGACGGCAGCGAGCTGGTTATTCCCTACGATCCACAGTTTCCGGACTTCCCCGACCAGAGGCTCAGGATTACCGACCTGACCCTCTGGATGAACGAGCCCACGGGAAACCCGGAGGACGCACTCCCTTCAAATACCAACAGGGATTTATTTTTTCCGGATGTGGCCGACAATATTCCCCACACCAATGTCAAGGTACAGGGGGAACGCACAAACACCTACGGGGGGTCCCTGAACATGCACAGCGGATACGAACCCCTGGGCGTCAGCTCGGCAAAGAGCGGCGTCCAATACAAATACAACATCTATGCCCAGCACCTGGGGCGCCATAACAGCGAGACCACAATACACATCCAGTGGCGACATGTGGGCGGCTCGGTCGGTGCCTGCCTTTATTAACAGGGGAAAACCGCAATGCCCGTACAAACGCCCCGTTAAGGCAACAGGCGGAAACCTTATTGCTATTTTTTTACGTGGAGGAGATCATGAAAAGATATTTAAAACAAGGAATCGGGGTTATCCATCTGCTTCTACTGGCGGCAACGGTATTGTTCCATCCCTCGGAACTCCTTGCCTCGGGATACTGCAGCAGCGGCGTTGTATCCCCCCCTTTCCTCTCCACCGGGGTGGACCCCAACCTCCTTCTGATCTTCGACAACTCCGCCAGCATGCTGGACCTTGCCTACGAGGGGGCCGAGGACACCTGTTACGACGACACCTACGACGGCGCCAACGCCTATACCGGTTACTTCGAGGACGACACCTGGTATGCCTACAACTTCACTGACGGAAGGTTCGAGGAGATCACGCTCCTTACGGCGGTCGCCGAATATATCTCGGCCGAATTCAAGCGACCGGGAGAGCTATACATTGACGGACCGGTTTCCTCGGGGGAACTCACCGGTGTAACGGCCTTTGGCGCCCTTGGAAGGGTCCTCAACTGGGCCGCCGCATCAAAGATCGATATCCAGAAGAAAATTCTCACCGGCGGCAAATACGACGACTCCGACGAGGAGATCACCATGGAATCCAGGGGATGCGGCGACCGGCGGTATGTTAAGAAGCTCGAGGTGACCGGCTCCCTCGGGACCGCCTTTCTCACCTTCGGCATCCGCCCCCCAAGGGCCGAGACCCACGACGCATGGGAGAACGGTGTCGCCTACGTCGTCGGTGATGTGGTGAACGACGCGGGCGACCTCCTCAAGGCAACCACGAACGGCACCTCCAGCGGCACCAGCACATCGGACGACGCGGGCGTTACCTGGGTCTCCTACACGGATACCCTCTGGACCAACGGCGTCACCTATCCCGCCGGCGCCGTCGTGAGTGACCCGGCAAAGGCCAATACCATCGATGCGGGCCAGCTCTATTTCACGGCAACAGGTGGAACGACAAACGGCTCCGGCATCGACGACGACACGGGCATCACCGACTGGCTCCCCTACGACACCACCCATATTGAGATCTTTCGGGTCACCCCAACGGGCTTTAACAACGATTCCTGCCAGCTCGCCATCGAGGAGCTGGCCAAGGACAGCCCCAACCAGGGCCAACTCAAGCAGTATATCGACGACTGCATGGGATACGTCTCCGGGGGCGGCAGCTCCGATGCCGCCAACTCCCATGCGGCGTTCAACCACGCTATCCACAACTGCTGGTACAACGCGAAACACGGCGTCTGGCCACCCGGCGCGGGCGCGGTAAACTCCCAGAAGAACGCCTGCGAGGATATCTACACCTCGGGTGTCCATCCCTGGAACATCTCACCCGACGACAGGGGATACGGCTGTTACGGACTCTGGAGCGGCGATCCGGACAATGAGACCGGTTATGTGGGGCGCTGCTGGAAACCGGGAGCGGGCGCGGTCCTCACCTGTACCGGCGGCTACTTCACCTCCGGCTCCAAGGCCGGCCAGTGCAAGAAGTGGGAGTGGGTGGGAGGCGCCGCGGCGACATGGGATGCCTCCGGGTACGCGGATGTGGATACCTGTATCGAAACGGCCATGCGGGATTACTGCGGCACCTTCAGCATCCCCGAAGTGATCGACCCCAGCGACCAGGTGGGAACGGATACCGGTGATTCCGAGGAGTTCTGGAACATCCCCGCCGTGCTGGTGGATTCCGGCGTGATCGCCCAGCTGGATCAGCCCATTGCCGTCATGCTTGGGATAATTTACTCCCCGCTGCCTGCCCCCGAGGGGCTGATCCAGGAGTTCTCCAACGATATTCGCATCGGCGCCATGGTCTTCAATGCCGAAGGCTCCGATTACGAGTGTACCCAGACCGATCCCTTCGTGCTGTACAACTGCGACGATCCAGGCAACATGGACGGCGGAAGGATCGTGGCCGAAATCGCCCAGTCCGGTGCCCATACCGACTCCCTTGTCGACGCCATCAACGCCATCAAGGCCACCTCCTGGACCCCCCTTGCCGAAGCGTTTTACAACGCGGTGGGATACTATACCCAGAACACCGGCCTCAGGCTCAATTCCGGAGACTGGCCCACCACCGACCCCATCGAGGAGTGGTGCCAGATGAACAATATCCTGATCATCACGGAAGGGGCGTCCACGGCGGACAAGCACAACACCGTGGCCTCCTTCGTGGCGGCATCGGGACAGAACGACGAAGACACAAACGACACCGGCGTTGACTGCGGCGCCCTCAACGGCAGCACCTACCTGGACGACCTGACCCATTTTGCCTTCCGAAGCGAAAACCTCCATATCTCCCAGAAGGACGGGGAGGACAAGAGGCCCATCACCACCCATATCGTGGTGGCCGGCGCCCTTCGCGCAAGGGGCACGGAGGAGTGCAGCCCGGATCAGCTCCTGGATGCGGCGGCGGACAACGGCGGCACCTCCCTTGTATCGGTCAGGGACCCCTCCCAGCTGGAAGACGCCCTCAGGGACTCCTTTTCATCCATCAGGTCGGGGGCCGCGGCAGGCTCCGCGTCATCGGTGATCTCGGCTTCCAGGAGCGGGGAGGGCGCCGCGTACCAGGCCCTGTTCTGGCCCGAAAAGGAGGATCTCTCCGACAATAAGGTGTCGTGGACCGGAGAGGTGCACTCCCTTTTCGTGGACTCCATGGGCCTCCTTTACGAGGACACGGACGGCGACCGGACCCTTGACGGCGACGACCTCAGGGTGGTCTTCTTTTTCGACGACACCACCCAGAGCACCAAGGCCTGCTACGGAGAGCTCAACGCGGACGGATCATGCAACGGCACCGCAAAGGCCCTCGAGGACGTTCACTACCTCTGGTCCGCCGCCGAATGGCTCGCCGGCATCTCCCCCACCCCCGGCGACGCCAACCAGGATATCATCGCCAACCGCACACTGGTGGGCAGCACCGCAAGCTATGTTTCCGCCTCCAAAAAGAGGTTTATCTTCACCTGGAACGACCTTGACAACGACGGCATCACGGACAGCAACGAGGTCCTGGACTTTACCCCCACCACCAACTGGGCCGGCCTTGGCGTGAGCGGCGGCAGGGGCCCCGTGCCCCTGGATTTCGGCATTCATTACGACGCCGCGGATACATCGGCCACCAATGCGGCGGTCAACGAGATCGTCAACTGGGTCCGGGGCCTTGACCAGGCGGGCATGCGCAAAAGGGCCATCTCATACGATTTCGACCTTGACGGAACCCCGGCGGTGGAAACCTGGCGCATGGCCGACATCGTTCACTCCACACCCGTGTCCGTCGGCGCGCCCACCGAAGGGTTCCACTTCCTCTACCTGGACAGCTCCTATATCGAATTCGTGGAACAGTACAAGCATCGCAGGCATATGATCTACTTCGGGGCGAACGACGGCATGATCCACGGCGTCAACGGCGGTTTCTACGACGAGGAGGGAAGCCGCTTCTGCCGCACCGGAGACTGCACCGACGAAGGGGCCGTGTCCGCCTCCAATCCCGAACTGGGCGCCGAGATGTGGGCCTATATTCCCTACAACCTTCTTCCCCACCTCAAATGCCTCACCGAGGAGGGGTATGCCCACAGGTATTTCGTTGACTTAAGGCCCAGGATCTTCGATGCGCGCATCTTTGCCGACGACGCGGACCACCCCAACGGATGGGGCACCATCCTGGTGGGGGGCATGCGTTTCGGCGGCGCCAAGGTAACGCCGGGTACCCTTGACCTGGATTTCAGCGGAACAGCCGATTACCCCGCCGACAACCGGGAACTCACCTCCGCCTACTTTATCCTCGACATCACCAACCCGGAAAAACCGCCCGAGCTTCTGGGCGAGTTCACCCGGACCACGGGCGGCGGATTCATGGACCCGGGTTACACCATGGCCATTCCCACCATCGTCTCCATGAAGGATGGGACCAACCAGGCCGACCAGGACTGGTACCTCATCTTCGGCAGCGGCCCCACCAACGTGGACGGCACCAGCGACCAGAACGGAAAACTGGGGGTCTTCCCCCTCAAGTGGCTCACGGACGCCACCAGAAGACCCTTTCGCATACCGGATACCGCGCCCACGAGCGGAACCAACCAGGGCGGCACCTTTACACTGGATGCGAACAGCTTTGTATCGGATATCATCTCCGTTGATTTCGATCTGGACTCGGACTACATGACCGATGCCGTATACTTCGGCACGGTCTCGGGCACCTGGGGCGCGGACGGCGGGGCCTTCGGCGGAAAGCTCTACCGCCTGGTGACCCGAAAGCTCGATACGGACGGAGATCAGGAGGTCACCGAGCCTTCGGACTGGGGCGGGCTCCTGAGCCCCGATCCCAACCCCCTTCCCCTGTTCGACGCGGGCCGCCCCATCACGGCCGCCCCCAGCGTGGGCACCGACGGCAAACATATCTGGGTCTATTTCGGCACGGGCCGATTCCTGCACAGCGACGACCGAACGGACTCGAGCAGCAACGCCCTCCAGACCTATTACGGCGTCAAGGAACCCATGAGCTTTGCAACGGTATCGGGAGAGTGCACCTCGACCTTCACCTGGGAAACCGTGGAGAAAACACCCACCGGCGCATCCCCCACGGAACTGGGTGAACTGGGGCTTCTCCAGGTGGACCAGATCAACGTGGCAAGCGCCGAGTCGGCCGATACCGCGGCACTCTCCTGCGTGGGGGGCGGCACGGCCTGCCTTCCCCTGACGGGGGGCACCCCCCTTTCCAACTTTCAGGAACTCCTGAACTACATCGTGGGCACCGGCGAGGGGTGCGCGGCGGACGATGATCCCGGAACGGACGGATGGTACAGAAACTTCCCCCTGCCAAGGGAAAGAAACGTGGGTCAGGGAACACTTCTCAGCGGACTCTTGACCTACACCACCTATCAGCCGTATGATGAGGTGTGCCGTCCGGAAGGTCTCGGGTACCTTTACGGTCTCTATTACCAGACGGGCACGGCATTCTATAAACCCGTCTTTATTTCGGATGCCGCCGACGGCCTGAAGGGAGACGGGTCCGTTAACGAGACGGTGGACCTGGGAAGGGGCCTTACCACCACCCCCAGCCTCCATGTGGGCAAGGGGGACGGGGCAAAGGCCTTTGTGCAGACCAGTACCGGCGCCATCGTCGAGGTGCCCCAGCCGCAGCTGCCCCTGAACACCGCAAAGAGCGGCAGGATCAGCTGGGGTATTGCCCATTAAGGGTATTTTCGCCCGTAAACAAACCAAAGGAGAAGCGCTGAATGAAACGACACTTCATACAGGGGATACTGGCCGTAACCCTTGTCCTCACCCTACTTTCAGCCGCGAACGCGGCCGTTGAAACCAACATCTACCGAAAGCTGAAGCTTAAATCCGTTCCCATGGACGTGAAAATTTCCAAGGGGGGGGAGTGGATCTTCAGCCTCACGGACAACGGCGCGGTGGAGATCTACACCCCCGAAGGCTCCCTAATGGACACCGTTTCCGTTGGAAAAGAGGTGGACCAGATCGATGTGGGCCCCCGGGAGAACATCCTCCTGCTGAAGAGCAGTTCCCTGCGCACCGTCGAGATCCTGATCCTCGATTTTATCCGGGACATCGACATTACAGGCGCTCCCATAAAGGGAAAAGCCGGAGCTCCCGTGACACTTGCCGTGTTCAGCGACTTCCAGTGACAGTACTGCGCGCGGCTTGTGCCGACACTCGAGCAGTTGCTCGAAAAATATCCCGATCAGGTCAAAATCGTATTCAAGCAGTTTCCCCTCAAATCCCACCGCCATGCGAAACAGGCGGCGGCCGCGACCATCGCGGCCGAAGCCCAGGGAAAATTCTGGGATTTCCACGACCGCCTCTTTGAAAACTACAACAAACTAGACGACAAGAAGATCCGGGCCATTGCAGTTGAGCTGGGCCTCGACATGGCCGCATTCGATGGGTCACTTGCCCATCCGGCTACCAACGCAACGATTCAAAAGGACCTTTCCGACGGCGTCAAAGCCGGCGTCCGGGGCACGCCGGCCGTTTTTCTCAACGGAAAAAGAACGGACAGACGTTCCTTGAAGGATTTTACAAGGGCCGTTGAAAAAGAGCTGGCCAAGCTCAAATCCATGGCCGAGAAATAGCCTCCCTTACCAAGGGGAGTCGCCGTAAAGAAGGCCTTAGGGCATCCATTCCGGCGGCTCCCCGCCCGCCCTCAGCATTCCATTTTTAAACCGGCAAATCAAAACAGCAATCATTTTGGGATAGATCCTGCCGTCAATGTACAACTTACCCCCCGACCGGCTCGATGACCTGCCGGCCAACCCATGAAGAACACCACGCAACTCTCCTACTTTCTCCTGCATTTTTCGGAAAAATTCAATTACCCGCTATAAAAAAGCAAAACAATGATTACTTTTAATTAACTGAATCTTCAAAGCAAGTAATGATGCCGAAAACTCCTCCTGATTCATTTGAACGGACGGCATCCCACCGATTATCTTGAGCGCGCCAACTTCCGGCGCCGTAATGATCGACCCCCTCGTCTCCGGCGAGCGAGGCGTCGCAGGCCTTTTCCTTTCGATAACGGATTTCAGGCCCCTGTCCAACAGGATTGTTTTTTAGTCCATCGGAAGCCGTTGCCGACTTCGGGATCTCCGGAATCTTCAAGTCCCATGGGAAGATCCCCCGAAGCCGGACACGCTCCGAATCCTTCCGGGCATAATGGAGATGCCCCTCAAACGACAATAAGTAAGACCCCCATCTAATCCGGAGGAGACCCATGCGCCGATTTTTCCATTCAAAGGAAAAAGGGGAGTAATACAGTGACTTTGAGAAGAAAACTATTTCTCATGGTTGTCACCACGTCCTGCATCCTTGTCGCGATGAACATCGCGGCCCTCCGGCTGATACTCCTGCCCGCGCTGACCGACTCGGCGTTCAAGACGGCAAACTGCAAGGTTCAACACGGCTTGAATGTCCTTGAGAACCGGATTCTCCGCATGGATCCGCCGTCGCGGAAAATCGCATCCATGGAAGAGATCCGTGAACTCCTTGCACGAACGGACACGGAACGTAACTTCGCCCCGGCCGCTGCCGCGATCTCCTTTTCCCCCCCCGTCGATCTATTACTCCTCCTCGACAAAGACGGCAAAATCGTCCTGACAAAATCCGATGGCCCGAACAAGATCAAGGCCAATGCTGAAGATCTTACCCTTCCCCAATCATTCTCCTTCCGCCCCCTCGATCGAAGCACCGTCAAAACGGGTGTAATCATAACGAAAAACGGTCCTTTGCTGAGTGTTTCAACGCCGGTATTCGGCACGAAAAAAAACGCTCCCCACCTTGGGTGGATCGTGGCCGGCAGATTCGCCGACGAAACGTTCCTGGAGGAGATCCAAAGGGAAACCGGCATCCGTTTCGCGTTCCTTGACCCGGCAGTCCCCGCTCCGGTGCCGGACGCGGCAAAGGCGTTTGGCGAAACAACCGGCAATCCGTACTATTTTACTTCTTCCCATGAAAGCCGTCACGCATACGCATCCCTTCCCGGAATCGGCCATACTCCCCGGGTTGCGATACAGGCTTCCCTATACGGGGGAATCCCGATCGTTCCCCTTACGGGTTTGTTCAAACTATTTTCGGCGTTGGCCCTTTCCGTTCTTATCCTTGTTGTCGCCATGCTGCTTTTTCTCAACAGGTATGTTGCCGAGCCAATAGACGTACTGCTCGGCAGCATTTCGAAGGACTCTCCCCCATCGAGCCGGCCCCCCGTTCCCCCGGGGGATGAATTAACAAGACTCTCATCGGGCATAAAGCGGATGAGCGAAGAATTACAGGCCCGATGTGAAAACCTCGAATCACGCCTCGCCTCCCGAAACCATGAAATGGAAGAGCTGAACGGCCGCCTGAGGTCCATGGAACAAAACCGCCTCCGGATGGAGGAATCCTTGAAAACCAGTGAAAACCGCTTCAAGCGCTTTATGAACAACAGCTCGACGGTGGCGTTTATCAAGGACCGGGAAGGCCGCTACACCTGGTTCAACAGGACCTTCGAGGCGTTTTTCGGTGTTGCCGCCGGCAGCTGGCTTGGAAAAACCGACGACGATGTATGGCCCGAAGAGATCGCAAGGGTCAACCGGCAGAGCGACCTCACCGTTCTTTCAACCGGCAGGCATTTGGAATTCTGCACCACCTTTCCCCGAAAGGGGAAAAGCACCCACTGGATCGCCCTGAAGTTCCCCTTTACCGATGCGGGCAGCGACAGGTGCGTGGGCTGCATGGCCATGAACATCACGGGCATCAAGAAATCCGAGGCATCCCTCAAGGAGAGCGAGGAGCGGTTTCGAACCCTTTTCGAGGAATCTCCCGTCGCCCTCTGGGAGGAGGATTTCTCCAGGGTCAAGGAATACCTGGACTTGCTTGCCGGCAAGGGTATCACAGACTTCGGAAAATACTTCGATTCAACCCCCCGGGAGCTGAAATGCTGTGCCGGTCTGCTGTCGGTCATATCCGTCAACCGGGCCGCTGTAAAGCTCTTCGAGGCGGAAAACAAGCAAGAACTCCTGGGCAATATGAGAAACGTGCTGGGAGGCAAGTCGCTCCCCATGTTCAAGCAGGAAATACTCAACCTTTCCTCTGGGGAAAGAACCCCCATCGAAGGAAGTACTTTAACTCTGAAGGGGAAAGAGATCAATATTTCCCTGAAGTTGTCCATTCCCGGAGAACACGGAAAAACGTGGTCCCGTGTTTTCGTATCCATCCACGACATGACAGGGATCCTCAAGGAGAAAAAAGAAAAAGCAAACCTTGAAAAGGCCCTGCAGCACGCCCAGAAGATGCAGGCCATCGGTACCCTTGCCGGGGGCATCGCCCACAACTTCAACAACCTTCTCATGGGGATACAGGGAAACATCTCTCTTGCCATGGCAAAGGTGGACGAGGAAAGCCGGTGCCGGGGAGAACTTTCGACCATGGAAAAACTGGTTCAAAGCGGCTCCGACCTCACGAAACAGCTCCTCGGCTTTGCAAGAGGAGAGCGCCGCGAGGGCGGCACCGCGAACCTCAACGAAATCCTGGAGAAAAGCTCGGCAATGTTCGGGCAGACGAGAAAAGCCATCCGGATTCACCTGGATCCTGCCCTGGAGATCTGGCCGGTGGAGGCGGACATCTCCCAGATCGAACATGTCCTCTTAAACCTCTACCTCAATGCCGACTATGCCATGGAGGGCAAGGGCTCCCTTTTCCTTTCCACCGCCAACAGAACCCTTGAAAAGGAGGTTGCCGATGCCTTTGAGATCACCCCCGGAAGATTTGTCGAGATATCGGTGAGGGATACGGGAGCGGGCATGGACGACGAGACCCTCGAACAGATTTTCGAACCTTTTTTCACCACCCGTAAAATGGGCAGGGGCACCGGCCTCGGCCTTGCTTCATCTTACGGCATCATCCGCATTCACGGCGGCATCATCACCGCCGAAAGCACCCCTAAAAAGGGCACTACCTTTAAAATCTACCTTCCCGCATCGGAACAGTTTATCCCCAAACCAGCGAAGAGGGTCGCCGCCTCCCCGGGAGGAAGGGAAACCGTACTCCTTGTGGATGACGAGAACGATGTGCTCAAGGTCACCGCCCAGATGCTGAAGAGTTCGGGTTACCGTGTCCTCAAAGCCGGGAGCGGGGAAGAGGCGATCCTGCTCTACAAAGAGCACATGGAAAAGATCGATCTTTCGATCATCGACATGATCATGCCCGACATGGACGGCGGTGAGCTTTACGATCATCTAAGGAGATTGAACAAAGATCTCAAGGTCATACTCGCCAGCGGCTACGGTCTCGACAGCACCACCGAGGGGGTTCTCGAACGGGGCTGCAGTGGATTTATCCAGAAACCCTTCGACATGGGGGAACTGTCCCGGAAGGTAAGGAAGATTCTCGACAACGACTGACCCCCCACAACCCCGCAAACAGCAGTATTTATACATTTTTCAGATTGCCGACCACGATCCGATAACGCTCCCCGGTGGCGGGGCAGATCGCCTCACCTTCTTCATCATCGGTGAAATCGAGTCTTTCGCCATATCGGCTCATCCATCCGATCCTTCGCGCGGGGTTTCCGGTTACCAGGGCATGGGCGGGTACATCACGGGTAACAACCGCGCCCGCTCCCACGAAGGCATACTCACCGATGGTGATCCCGCAGACGACGGTGCAGTTGGCCCCCAGTGTCGCCCCCTTTTTCACGCGGGTGATCCTGTGCTGATCCATCTTCCGCACTCCGGCACGGGGGTTGTAGACATTGGTGAACACCATGGACGGGCCGCAAAACACCTCATCCTCGAGAATCACCCCCTCGTAAATGGAGATGTTGTTCTGGATTTTGCACCCCCTGCCGATGATCGCCCTGGGGCCCACCACCACATTCTGGCCGATATTGCAGTTTTCTCCGATCTCCGATCCCGGCAGCACATGGGAAAAATGCCAGATCTTCGTGCCGTCCCCGATCAAGGCCCCCCTGTCGATCACGGAGGTGGGATGCACAAATACAGGCTCCCCGGCACCGGTCGGTTCGGCGAGGTTGGTTTTCCCATGTTCGATGGCACGCTGGCATGCATTCAGTACCTTGAGCACCCGCAACCCCTCCTCCCCGTCTGTGCGGGGCCGCTTTCGGGATTTCATGCAGTCCAGAAAATGGGCGC
>PPCM01000564.1_pt1 | contig 29123 bp, 18 predicted proteins | sample 1555541 | NCBI WGS metagenome assembly PPCM01 (sample SAMN05284479, study PRJNA326546) | Marine sediment metagenome, whole genome shotgun sequencing project. | isolation source: marine sediment | place: Germany: Wadden Sea | collected 2012-09-05 | reverse complement strand
CTAGCTTACAATTTGCTATTTCACGTATGAAGTTATTCAACCGGTATCTTTAATATGAATTTTGCCCCTTCGCCAGGGACTGACTCCACACTTATACTACCTCTGTGCTTTTCAACAATAGAATAAGCAATTGCCAATCCTTGGCCTGTCCCTTCACCAACATCCTTTGTGGTATAAAATGGATCAAAAATGCTGTGGATAATATTTGAAGGAATACCAACACCATCATCTTCGACAACTAGCTCTATATAATCAGAGCCTTTATTTCTTGATGAAATGACTATACGCCCTTGCTCTTGCGACTTGTCATATTTCAACTTAATTGAATCTACCGCATTTACTACTAAGTTAAGTACAACCTGACTTATTTCACTAGGATCACACGTGGGTAGTGCTAAATTTGTATCAAGATCACACTTTATATCGGATACGTATTTCCATTCATTTTTTGTAATAGTCACAACACTTTCTACGATACTGTTCAAGTCGACTTTTTGATATCCGGTTCCACCGGGATGTGACAATTGTTTCATTGCACGCACAATCTTAGAAATATGATCAACACCCACTATAGAATCCTGAACAGCGCCCATCAGATCCTGCAACAGTTCATAATCCTCAGTATTTTTCAATTCCGGCAAAGAACTATTCATAAACTTCAAATTACCATTAATATAATGTAGTGGAGTATTTATCTCATGAGCAATACCTGCTGCTATCTGCCCGACAGACTCCATCTTTCGAGACAAAGCCAACTGTTGCTCAATATTTTTTTTCTTAGTTACATCCTTTAAAGAACCCATTACTTGTAAAATTGTATCATCTTCTGCTCTTTCGGTAACTTTCGCAACAACATGTTCCCATATCCAGACACCGTCAGTACGTTCATATCTATATTCAATATCAACTTTGTCCGACTTACCACTTTGCAATTCCTGAATTTCACGCACTATACGAACCATATCATCAGGATGAATCCGTTCACCAGCCTGTTTTATTGAACCATCCCACTCTGATTTTGAAATCCCTCTAATAGAGTACCAATGATCACTTACAGTAACTTTATTTCCATCTTTCTTATACTCCCAAAGAGCAAGACCGGAACTCTGCGCTGCGAGATTTAAAAGAGCTTCAGACTTCTTAATCTCGATTTCAGCCTGCACAACATCTGTGATATCAGGAAATACGACGACAGCGGCAACCAGGTCACCGTTATTATAAACTGGGGCAGCATGAGCCCAGACAATACGGTCTTCAATATCAGGCCTGCGTAAAATATACCGCTCGTTGACAGTTTCACCATTTTTGAGTGCACGGGCAAGGGGTACATGAGCAGAAGCATAAGGCTCTCCATCAAAATGGAGCATGATCCACCGGGATACGTAATCTTCAACCTTAACGCCACTTACGAGTTCATCTTCATTTCTCTTCGCTATCCCAAGCCCTGCTTTGTTCACATAGCGCAACTGACCATCCGGGGCATCGGCAATAACGATTCCTGCAGGACTACAATCGAGTGCAGCCTGCAAAATAGCTGAGGTCTCCCTGAAAGCAAGTTCCGCTGTTTTACGTTTAGTAATATCAATCACGGTTCCATGTATTTTGACCAGATTCCCATCATCATATTCCCCCTTGAACGAGGATTGATAGTACCCATGACTTCCGTCCGGCCGCAAAAATTTTTGTTCAAACTCACCCTTGGCTTCGTCGTTGGAAGCAATTTCTATTAATTCTTCATCTCGTGAATTTTCATCAGGCCAAGGCGACAAAGCCATTATAGAATCTATAGAAGGAGCAAATACATTAGGTGAAAGATGAAAAATATCATAGACTTCATCACTCCAATCCACGTGTCCTGTCTCAATATCCCAAGTCCAGTAGCCCAGACCAGCAAGCTGATGGGCATCCCTTAAGCGAGATTCACTTTTCTTTAGTTCATTTTGAATAAGTCTACGCTCATCTATCTCGTGCAATAGTTTAACATTGGCCTGAACAAGGTTTTTTGTTCGCTCTTTGACTTTATCTTCTAGAATATCCTGACTCTTCTCCACGCTTTCAGCCATGGAGTTAAAAACTTTCACTAACACCCTGAAATCAACAGGCAGATCATTTCCGATTCGTTCAGACAGATTGCCCGCGCCAATCCTTCGGGCAGCACTGGAAATCGTTCTAATAGGATTGGCTATGGATCTGGAAATAAGCCAAAAAAAGACGACACTTATGGCAATGATGAAAACCATACTAAAAGCGATCCACCAGCGAAGAGCCAAAACTTTAGAAAACAACTGTTCGTGGTCCAGATACAACATTAGCGTCCATGAAAGATATGGCGACCTATCATGCTTAAACTCTTTACTGACTATCAGCTTTTCCCCAACACCCGCAGTTTCGACAACGACCTGACCACCCGACTTCAATCTCCTAAATAATTCCTGATCTCTAAACTTTTCATTCGGTTTATGTAATGCTGTGGAATATATAACTTTACCATCGTAGGTTAGGATATCTACCTGACGGACATTAAGGTCTCGAAGCGATATATTCTCCCCGTGGATCAAAGCAGAAAGCGGGGAGACCCCCTGCATAAAACCAATAATTCGCCTCTGATTGTCTTTCAAAACGATAAGAGAGCTGATTGCCGTCCTCCCATTTTTCAGCCGTACAATCTCCACTGCAGTTTTACCTTCTGAACTGACCGGCAACGAAGGATACGTTACAAGCTCACCTGATACAGCAGACGCAATATTATTACCGGAAACATCATAGATAATAACATTCTCATATATTTTGTACCCGTACTCTCTCTCAAAGAAAGATATAAATCTTTTTTTGAGCATGGATTCGATCTGGGCACGCCCCTCCCTATTTAATATATACTTACTTAAATCAGCAGTAACATTAAAAAGGCTCATATCCTCTTCTATAAATTTAATATTATTCTGCAAATGCTTATTAATTCTCGAGGCAACAAGTGAAGCATCTATCAAGATTCTTTCATTAAGGGCATTGTAACTTTTTTGGTATACAATCGCTGATATACCAAGAAACAGAACAGTAAAAACTGCAATAAATATGAGGATACGGGTATTAAGTTTCATTTATCGCTCTTGATAAACTAAAGAACCGCCCTGTATTTGAGCAGGATATAAAGGGAATGAAAACTCATTCGATCCGGACTCATTAACAACATCACCAAATAGTCCGGGATAAACAAATCCGGAAAACAGTTCGCGAGTCAGTGCAGGCGGAGACTCATCTGAACGGCCAATCAGCTGCGCAAGCAAGTTTACAAGGTCGTAGCCTATTGCTGAATAATGAGTCAGAGCTTCATTGGTTTCTTTCATAAAATAATTATTTGTATCAGCAATAAACGGAAATTCCGAATTATAAATAAGCGGTGCGGCAACATATACACCATCAAGCTCAGGCCTCTTAGCATACGTAGGACTGGCAACTATCTGCGGTGCGATAATCGGAAGTCCGGGAAACACTTTCTTAAACATTTTCACCAACCCTGATACATCCTCAGGGAAGCAGGAGAAATATATCAAATCGAGATCTTGCATACCCCTAAGCTTAACCTCAAGCTCACTACCAATCTTATTGTAGACGATTTTTTGCGTTGCAATCCCTTCTGAATTTGCAAGTGCAGCCAATTGATCAGAAACAGAATTACCATTTATATTATCTATATTGACCAAAGCTATTTTTTTGGCACTTAATTTATGCATTATTGGCAATGCAGACTCAACTTCCTTCGAGGCCCACGGACCATATCTAAAACTATGAGTCGCATTTTTGAAAATATTTTCAGCAGTAGAAAGAGCTGCAATATGAGTAAAGCCATGTTTTGTAGCAACAGGTATTATGGCTTTTGAAATATGACTATAAATCGATATAACTACAACAGGATCATACTCCATTACTTCTAAAGCCTGCTTACTGGCCAACACACTATCCCGCTCACAATCACGTACAATCAAACTTAATTTCCTACCCCTAACGCCACCTTCTTCATTAATTTTGTTTACAGCAACCTCCATCCCAGTAAGAACCTGATGTTCATTTATAAATTCTTCATCACTTTGGTCACTAAGAACAAATATCGCACCAATTCTATATTCATCTTTAGAGTCAGGACAACCTGATATTAGAAAAGATGCTATACAAATGATTAATAAACAAAGCTTCTTTTGCATAATTAACCCCATTTGCATTTATTTTCACTTAATCAAGAACAGTACGCACAAAAAATTTACCTAACGATAGCACAGTTATTAATTCTATTCTAGTTCAACAAAACATTTAACAAACCTTTAGCTCAACATTTCCACCGCCCCACTCAGCACAACCACTATCTTCTTTAAATCAAGTACTTACAAACGAGAAAGGATACCCATTCTCCACATATCACCAATACCGTTACCACCTATTGCGATTTCCGATAAAACAAAATATGGTCCTGCTTCGTATTGCCGGATCAAACTAATTATCGGGTTGGAATCTGATGCACAGCATTATGCATTTTCTGCCTTTCAGCACATGAGAAACCACATGGACCTACAAAAATCAGCTCATATTCTTTCATGCATTCTGGACCTCAGCCGCGACATTGTCGCCGTAACTATGCTTGGTTCCGAAAATAATTTTAACAAAACAACCGCTGCCAAACTCAAAGGAAGGCTCTCATTCTGTGCAATGGCACGGATTGCATCTCTTGGACACGAACGCAAAGCCACAGCTCAAGATATCTGCTGCCCCGGAGCCTTAGAGGCTCTTGGCTTATCAAAGCCATCCCCGGAAGCTATCTCCGGTCAACGGCTGCAGGGTTTCGGGCTTTACGCGAATCAAAATCTCGCAGCCAACGTACAAAGTTCCATGGCCCGTATTGAAACTTCGGGATACGGAATCCTCACGTCTCCCCTATCCGCATCAAAAAACTCGCCTGACTCACTCCTGCTACTGGTAAACGGATATCAGGCTATGCGGCTGGTACAGGGCTGGGCTTACCATAACGGCCCGCTGGAAAACATGTACCTTGTAGGCAACCGGGGAATTTGTTCTGAAGGGGTTGCGCGGCCCATCGTAAAGGGGAAACCGAACCTGACTCCATTATGCGCGAATACCCGCTACACTGCTAAATGGTCTGATGCCGAACTTGGATTCGGCATGCCATTTGATTGTGTGGAGTCATTATTAGACGGTTTAATCAAAACCATCCCCGCGGTGGAACCGGAGTACAGGAGAACAGCTATTGCCCAAAGATGTGAAGCGGCTGGAATCAATTTGAACATCCCTGCCGGGAACTGCTACTTTCTGCGCGCCTGATTATTTTCCATCCATTGAATTTTCTAACCATTAGACATTAAATTAATTATATTTTTCGATTTGTAACAGCCGTGCTTTTTCCCCTATCAATGATAAGTTTAAAACTTTAATTCTGAGGGAGAGATTATGCGTAAACTAGTGCTGTTTTTTCTTGCTGCGGCTCTTATTCTGCCGACCGCCCCTGCCATGGCGGCCAAATACAAAATCAAGTTCGGTCATGACCAGAGGGAACAAAGCCCTCACCATGATGCTGCAAAATACCTTAAAAAGCTCATCGAAAAAGGTTCCGGCGGAGAAATTGAAGTCACTCTGTACCCCAACCAATTACTTGGTTCCGGTACACAGATGGTGGAGATGGTACAAGCCGGTGCAGTTGAAATGATTGCCGTGCCGACCGCCAAGATTCAGGCTGTCGCCCCCACATTCCAGATTCTTGACCTGCCCTTTCTCTTCCCCACCAAACAGGGTCTCTATGACAGGCTCTACACCGACTTTGGCCAAGCCCTGTACGAACCTCTCGAGGCCAAGGGGATTCACGGACTTTCATACTGGGGAATGGGCTTTAAACAACTCACCGGTAATTTTCCCATCCACAAACCTGCGGATTTCAAAGGCAAGAAAATCCGCGTAATGCCTTCCCCTGTTATCCGCGAACAGTTCAAGGCTCTGGGCGCAAGTCCGGTTCCCATTGACTTCCACGAACTCTACAATGCACTGCAGCAGGAAGTAGTAGACGGTCAGGAAAACCCCCTCGTAGGGATCTGCACCATGAAGCTCTATGAAGTGCAGAAATATATGGCTATGTCCAACCACGCTTTTCTCGCGTATGGACTTGTGATCAACAAACCCTTCTTCGAAAGCCTGCCCGCAAAATACCAGAAGCTTCTGCAGGAATCTGCTGCCAAGTCTGCAACTTATCAGCTGGACCTGATTGAAAAGCGTGACGCCGGTTACCTTGATACCATCAAAAAAGCCGGTGTGCAGGTAAATGAACTTACCCCGCAGCAGACCGCTGATTTCCAGAAAGCCCTTGAACCTGTTTACGCATGGTTCCGCAAAAACGTCAGCGGCGGCTCCAAATATCTGGATATGATCGGTAAATAATTAAAAATAAGGCCCGGAGACCCAGCGCTCCGGGCCGTTATCATATGGTATACCATGTCTTTGATCCACACCGCTGACAACGTCCTGTCATTCATCATCAAAAGCATGCTCGGCAGCATAATTCTCTTTGCCAGTGTGCTTTTATTCACCAATGTGGTCATGCGCTACCTTTTCCTTGCCCCTATTTTCTGGGCAGAGGAACTGGCACGCTATCTCATGGTCTGGCTTATTTTTCTGGGGGCAAGTCAGGTTGCGGGGGTCGAAGGACACATTTCAGTCAATATCATTACCAGAATCCTCGGTACGCGCGGGAATTTGTATCTTTCGAAACTTGGAAACCTGTTCAGCCTCATCTTCTGCGTGGCATTGACATACTACAGCTGGAAACACACCATGCGCGTCTGTAATGCGCAGCAGGTAACAGCCGCACTGGATCTGCCCATGTGGTGGGCTTATCTGGCTGTTCCCGCCGGAAGCGCGCTGATGTCTCTGCGCTATGCTTTTCAATTGTTCGGCTACAAAGGAAAAGGGGCAGCCAGATGACAGCACTCATTTTCGTTTTATTACTCATACTCATCGGATTGAACATACCGATCTTCATTGCTCTGGCAGGTACGGCCTTTGTCATTTTCGCCCTGTTTACCAACATGCCGCTCGATATTCTTCCGCAGCGCATGTTTGCAGGTGTAGAAGGAATGGCTTTGCTGGCAATTCCTTTTTATATGCTCGCGGCCTCAATTATGGGTAAAGGCGGAGTTACGGCGCGACTTATCCGTTTTGCCTCAACTCTTGTGGGACATCTACCCGGAGGACTTGGAATTTGCGCCGTGCTTTCCAGCCTGTTCTTTGCGGCTATCACCGGTTCGACCGCATCAACAGTGGTTGCCATCGGCGGCATTTTATATCCGGCCCTTCGAGAAGCGGGCTATGATAAAAATTTTTCCCTCGGACTGGTAACCAGCTCTGCTTTGCTGGGCATGATCATCCCGCCCAGTAACGCCATGATCATCTACGGCTCCATCACCAAAGTTTCGGTTGGAGCTTTATTCATGGCCGGCATCGGGGCCGGACTTGTTTTTGTTAGTGTCTATTCCGGCTGGTGCGTACTCTACGCCAAACGCAATGGACTCCGTCTTGCCCCGAAAGCCAGGCTAGATGAAATTATACAAGCCGGACGCGAGGCCGGATGGGGACTCGGATTTCCGGCAATCATTCTGGGCGGAATTTATTCCGGTGTATTTACCCCTACGGAGTCTGCGGCTGTTGCCGTGGCTTATGCAATGTTCATTACCATGGCAATTCACCGGGAGCTTTCCATAAAAGAATTGTGGGACATATGCTGCGAGACAGGAAATGTTTCAGCCCGAATTCTGATAATGGTTGCGGCGGCGACCCTGTTTTCATGGCTGCTGACAGTGGAAAATATAACCACCCAACTGGTAGCCCCGGTTATGGCCCTGGAGCCGCCACCGTGGGCAGTACTCATGTTCGCCAATGGTTTTATGCTGATCTCGGGTATGTTTATTGATGTATTTTCCAACATACTGATCTTTACCCCACTAATGAAACCGCTACTCCATTCCGCAGGAATCAGTGAACTTCATTTCGGAATAATTGCCTCGGTCAATGCGGATATGGGCAACATTACTCCGCCATTCGGGCTGAACTTATTCATTGCCAGCGGAGCTTTCGGTGTAAGCTACTTCAGGATGGTAAAAGCAATACTCCCATGGCTTGGACTGGCGATATTCTGCCTTGGAATTATCACCTACATCCCCGAAATATCACTCTGGCTTCCGGGCGTGCTTTATCCGGGACACCAGTAATATAGTCTCAAATATCCTGAAACCGCTTCCAATTGTTCCGGTTGTCATGCCAAAAAGAACTACTTAATCTCTCTGCACGAAGACCTCAATTAAGCCTAAAAACAAATTGGCTACACTGCTACTTAGGATTGGACTGGAATATAACTTTCCATTATGGTTCTTGTCCGCATTTCGTCGAGCAAAGAGGAATCATGTCAGAGAATAAGAACAGAAAAGAGTTATGGAAAAACACATCCGCACTTCCTTGCAGAAAGGAATACTGCATTTTTTCAGGGAAAAAACCCATGTGCGAGATGTTGGATAAAGCAGGTGTTCCAAATCAGGGAAAATGGCGTTCTTTAATTCTATATTTCAGAAGCTTATCCGATCAGGATTCCCTTGACCAGAATCAACAGAAAAATATGCGTAAACTGGTCATTCAGGTGACAAAAGAGCGGGACTACTCTGACGAAAGCTATAAAAAGCTGATCAAGGAAATGCAGGACATCATGAACAGCCCGCTGAAGCAAAAACTTCAGGAAGCCTTAATGGAAACAGCGGCCATAGCTGAAGAATACAGCATGTTCCTTGATAAAAATAAAAGCCGTGTTTCAAATCTGGGGGAAAACACTGTCCGCGACATCAAGTCCGGCATTGACCCCGAGGCCATGATCAAAAATATCCAGTCATCATTCCGTGAAGTAATTGCCGGAATGGAAAAAGACATCGCCGCCCTGCGGGCTATCACCAAAAAAGACGGATTGACCGGACTATACAACAGGCGTTCGCTGGATGCATTTCTCGCAGATATTCTGATCAACAAAAACACCATGCAGCCAATGCAGGTATTCCTGCTCGACCTCGACCACTTCAAGAATATCAACGACACATACGGTCACCTGGTCGGTGACTATGTCCTACAGGCCGTAGCCGATCTCTTGAAACAACCGGGCAAACAATACGAAAACCGCGAGGATCTGATCTACTTTCCCGCGCGCTTCGGAGGAGAAGAATTCGCCTTATGCCTTACCGGTTTTGAGTTCGAAAAGGCAGTCGAAATCGGCGAAAACCTGCGTAAATCCGTACAGAACATGAAGCTGGCAATCGAGGATGACAATGGAAAACAGGTCGAGGTAGGCCTGACCATCAGCATGGGCTTAGCGCAAAGCAGCCCCCTGTCAGATGATCCTGTTTCCAACATCCTAAGACGTTCAGATGCGGCCCTTTACAAAGCCAAAAACAATGGTCGTAACCTGCTGGTTATTGATGAAGGCAGCCGATAAAAGATTGTACAAATACACTGACATTTTCTATTAAATATAAAAAAAGACGGGCACTGGATCTTAACGATCAGCGCCCGCCTTTAATTATTCTAAGATTTATAAATCTGTAAAACTACAGGAACCTTGCAATTTCATCGACTTCTCTACGCTTGGTTGCCGGAGGCTCTTCATCAGGATGGCCGTAAGTTATCAGTGCTGCAACGGTTTCGTCTTGGGGCAGGTTAACGATACCGGGGATAGTATTTTCATCAATAACACCGAAAATACAGGTCCCGATACCCTTGGCATGAGCTGCAAGACAAAAAGTCTGACAGGCGATACCGGCGTCAAAAACTTCCCAGACACTACCTTTCTCGGTAGCATAATCTTCATTATCCGGGAGTTTTCCGGATTTGCCTTTTACAAAACTGAGTACGGCAACACCTTTCGCATTTTCGAGAGTCTTGATGTTGTATGTAAAACCCTTAACACCGTCAGTTGCAAGCTGTTTGATTATCTTCTCGTCATCAACAAGGGTGTAACGGGCAACCTGATAATTGGCCCATGAAGGAGCCCAACGGGCTATATCAATAATTTCCTTCATGAGTTCGCGGTCAACTTTTTCATTCTTATACTTGCGTACACTTCTACGTTCTTTGATCATGTCGATTGCGTTCATTTTAATCTCCTGCTTTAAAATTAATCACTCAAGCGCAACCAAATCCAAGTTCTTCGAAGAATAGCAGTATATTCAATTCATACAAGTAGGCACATTTTTTTAACGTAGTATTCAATAGGTGACAATTGAGTTTAATCAAACACTTAGAGATCTAAAAAAAAGGGCGTACACAAAAATATACACCAAGCAGACCGATGGTTACGCCTGCCGCTTTTCTGAAAACCGCCCCTCCCTGCTGCCAGCTGCTGCTTTCCAGCATACGTCGAACCATTGCAGTGGAGCTTCCTGCCACAGCGATAGGCAGGCAATGCCCTATCCCGAAAAGAATTATCAACAAAATTCCGGCTGCAGTCTTACCCTGCACAGTAATGATCGCTAAAATGGGCGCAATGAATCCGAAAGTGCAGGAACCCGAAAGGATGCCGTAAGCCAGCCCCAGCACAAATGCCCCGCTGTAACCTTTGAGCTTGAAACGCCCCATCAGGCTTCCTGACATTGAGCAACTGGCAACACCAAGCATATCCAGCGCAACCCAAAGCAGAATGCCGCCGACAAAAACCGTCCACCAAGGACCGACATCGCCCATCATCTGCCCGAACATGGCGCAGACTGTACCGATCAAGGCAATAGTAATGAAGAGTCCCACGGTAAACAATCCGGCATAGACGAAGCCTTTGCGCCCTTCCACCAGCACATTCTGTCCACCGACATAGCCGACAATCAACGGAATTGAAGCCAGATGGCATGGCGAAAGCAGCACACTCACCATACCCCACAGAAAACAACCAAGTCCGGCCCAGACTGTGCCGCTTATGATCCAGCTGTTAATGGCTAACAAGAACTGATCCATAATCTACCGGACACCCAGCTCTTCTAATTTACTGATGATACTCTTCTTATCCATGAAGCCAACATGGCGATATTGCTCCTTGCCCTGTGAATCATAGAAAATCTGAGTTGGGATAGCACTGATTCCGTATTTTTCAGCCTCTTCACGATGCTCCCAGACATCAATGAACGCAATGACCGCTCTCCCGTCATATTCGCGGGACAACTCCTTGATTATCGGGGACATCATCTTACAGGGTACGCAGGAGTGTGCACCGAGATCAACCATAGTAACTTTCCCGGCGATAGGCAGTTCATGCGGCTTACCGGAGATAAAATCTGAAGCCGTCACCGAAGCTGTTCCCGACTCTTCGGCATCTGCAGAACAGGCGCAAAGAGCAAAGGACACAATTAACAGACACCCCAACAACATAATTTTATTTCGCATAATGACTCCTGCCGCAATACTACTTCAGCCACTTAAGCACTTCATTCTTGCCCGGAGCTTTACCAGTAACTTTCACTACACCGTCAATAACAACTGCCGGGGTTGAAAATACGCCCATCATGGCAATTTCCTGAAAATCACTAACTTTTACAACCTCAGCCTCAACACCGCTCTCAGCAACGGCTTCTTTTACATTTTTCTCTGCCAGTGCACACTTGGGACAACCGGGACCAAGAACTTGAATTTTCATTATTTTCTCCTGTAATTTAGAATTATACCTTATTTCATTTGCCTAGTACGTCAAACATCTTCTGGCATTATGCCAATTAACTAAAACCGAAAACAAACGTCATACAAACCGCAGTTCAATAACAGTTGTGCGTATGCTATTTGGCAAAATAGCCAATCTCAAAACAAAAAAAACAGCGCTAGCCGCTGCAACTATGTAAAGATCGCCGACACAACGCATCAAACAACTATCACCAAACCATAGTTTCTCATTTGGCAATATTGCCAAGCAGCCTTGATGTCAAGCAAAAGCATTATATTTACAATTCCCTAGCAGACCAATAACAAACTACTCCGGTGGGTTAATAGCACCTGATCCATTAAAAACAATCTGCCAAAGACGTTCAAATGCATGCCCGGTGTTGTTCACGTCCTCCGGATCAGCCATAATCAGCCTTAATGCGTTTTCATAAAAAGACTTGGGCCGAGTCAGAACCCTCTCTTTGCCGACAATGAAATTTCCAGTAGGAGCATTAGCAATAAACTGTTCCGGAGATGTTCTTTTGAACAGTTTTTCAAAAATCTCACCGACAGGAATATCCTTGCCCCACCCTTTCCACTTACCTTCTTTAGCAGGATCATGCATATCGTGGGGCCGACCTAAGCGGTCGCATCTGATCTTGAACCATGCAAACCCAAAAAAACCGATATTGCGGACCATCTTTTCATCAGCCAATTCAAAGATCTGTTCTGCGCTTAAATCGTGTGTATGAAAGAAAGGATCGCCCTGTAAAAAGATGGTGTAGTCAGGAAAATCAGGATATCTTTCAATAATATGAGTGAAATATGTATGCGCCTCCCGACCCACGTTGGGCAAAGGAACAGCCCGGTCATCTCCGGCAGCGACCAGATCCCCGCCTTTATCATAAATAACTGCAGGCCATCCGCATTCATCAAGCCATGAGATATCTTCTTTATATCTGGCCACTACTATTTCAACACTGGATTCATTCATGAGTCGCTTCCATACGTTATGTTCATGCAATAGATTGTTTTAGATGTAAAATTTGTAAAAAATCAAGTCAATTACACCAAAGGTACAACCAGCAACCAAAAGCCGGGGTTCTCAATTGATTATATGGCAGTTACCAACACTTTACCTATGGACAAAACAAAGATAAAACTTGGTACTGATAATTTTTTATATATCCACACATAATCAGGTAGTATCAAAAAACAGACAATTAAGGAAAATCAATGCGTCATGACAGGTATAATTGCAATGCGGGCTGCCCGGTGGAGGCAACACTGGAGGTCATCGGCGGCAAATGGAAAGGTGCGATTCTCTACCATTTGCTGGAGAGGACCTACCGTTTTGGAGAGCTGAAACGAACTATGCCCAGCATAACCCAGCACATGCTCACCAAACAACTGCGAGAACTCGAAAAAGAAGGAATCGTCCACCGCAAAGTCTACGCACAGGTTCCGCCCAAAGTTGAGTATTCTGTCACAGAATACGGCGAAACCCTGCGTCCGCTAATAATGATGATGCGCGACTGGGGAAAAAAGCATTTCGGCCTATAAAAACTTCTTAGATTAAATCCCTGCAATAATTTTGTTTAATGACAAGACAGTGGCACTGCAAAATGCTAGTCTTCATCATTCACTACGGTCGGCAAGATACGTCTTTCAAGAACCCTGCAAGGCTTTCCCGGCCTGAAGGTTCCTAAAATAATTAACCCAGCAAAATCAACGGAGCCCCTAGGACAATGGCTGTTTTTTCCATAAAACAACTCAGCAGAATATCACCACTTCTTGCAGTATTTACCCTAATCATTGTACTGTCCGGTTCCCCCGCAGCAGGACAAAATCTGCCGGGGACAAACCAATCCGCTCTTTCACAATTAACGGAAAGCGAGAAAGCCAGCTACGCCCCGAGCGGAGAAGACCTTGCAAAGGCTAAAGATGCAGGGAAAGAACTGACTCTGCCCCAAGCTATCCGCGACAGTATTCAAAGCACCGAGAAAGGTTACTCAGACCTGGATCAGGGAATTGATTATGTTACCAAGGGATTCAGCATAGCTCCACAGGAGATCAGCAAAGCATTGCACAACCTGACTGACGGTCAGGGAGCAGCTAGATTGTTAACAATTATCGCTGCTGTGCTTTTCATATACGGCGTCGGGCTTGCTGTGGAATTTGCGGTTAGGCGCATCTCATCCAAAATACGCCACAAAATCGAAGCCCGCCATACAGGAAACCTGTTCAACAGACTTATCAATGATCTAATCCTTACAGGTTTAGAAATCGCTTATTTCCTTATTTTTCTGTATGTTACAATCAACACAATGGTCCTATTCTCTCCTGTACCCAACGTAACCCTTGTCGCCGGAGGCTTCCTTATTCCCTTAACCCGGGCAAGAATAGGAATACTTATCCTGCGTTTTATCTTTTCACCCCGGTCAAAGGAATCGCGCCTTATCCCGATCACCTGCTATGCCGCCCGGCAGATTACTTACTGGGTTTCGATGGCTCTGGTTCTTTCGCCGCTTACTTCCCGGATCATATATACCCTTTCAAATATGGGAATGGCTGACGAAACAACCGCTGCCCTGTTCATGCTCGAGATACTTGTCCCGACCTCCCTGCTCATGATGCTCATCTGGAGAAACAAAACACAGCTCAAGAATTACATTCTCGAGAACTCGATCAACAAAGAACCGGGTACGTTCAATTACTGGCTGGCCAACAACTGGCATCGGCTTGCAATAGTTTATATGTGTGTGCTGATTGCCATGCGCCAAATCAGCCTTCTTCAGGGCAAGGAAATGGTTAACGCCCTACTGCTGAGCCTTATCTCTGTCCCGGCTGCAATACTGCTGGACATGACCCTGCTGGCCGCACTTAAAAGCATCATCAGCAAGAAAAACAAGAACTTGAAGGATGACAATAAAAAACAACAGGATTTCGGATACATAAATCACGTGCACTCCGGCCTGCAAGCAATACTCGGCGCAGGCCTTGTGCTCTACCTGCTGGAAGTATGGGGCATATCCTTCAATCTAGGGCATGCCCTTTCCAAAGGTGCGCTCAGTATTTTTATCACCGTACTGCTAAGCTACCTGCTCTGGGAATACTTATGCGGACTAATTGATAACCAGTTTGACAGCCAGGATGAAGAATCAGATGAAATGGACGAAATGGGCAAAGGCGGTTCGCGCAAAAACACCCTGCTGACGCTGCTCAAAAAATTCATGACCATCAGCATTATAACAATCAGCACCCTGATCATCCTATCCTCAATCGGTATAAACATCGGCCCGCTGATTGCCGGTGCAGGTATCTTCGGTCTAGCCGTAGGTTTCGGTGCCCAGACTCTGGTAAAAGACGTTCTCTCCGGGGTATTCTTTCTAATTGATGATGCCTTCCGAATCGGAGATTATGTTGAATCCGGGAAATTAAAAGGTACGGTAGAACGAATCTCGGTACGCTCAATCAGCCTGCGTCACAGCCGTGGACAACTTCAGGTTATCCCATACGGTTCACTGGGTTCTGTAACCAACTTCAGTCGCGACTGGGTTGCAATGAAGCTTGAGGTACGCGTGCCCTTTGATGTCGACCCGGAAAAGGTCCGCAAGATAATCAAAAAGATGGGTAAAAAGATAGCTGCCGATGAAGAACTCGGTCCTTTGCTTCTTGCCCCGATCAAATCTCAGGGTGTTAGGGAAATTGATGATTCTTCACAGGTTATCAGAATCAAATTCCGCTGCCGTCCCGGAGATCAGTTCTCCCTGCGCAAGGAAGTTTTCCATAGGGTCCGTGAGTCATTCGCGGCAAACGGCATTGAATTTGCGCCCAAGAAGGTCACAGTCCATCTGCCAAACATTGAAAATACAATGCTGACTAAAGAACAGCTGACCACAATAGCCGCAGCAGCGGCAGAAACTGGTCTGGCCCGGGAAGAACAGCAGGAAGACAAATAACTGCTGTTCAAACGTACAAATCCAGAACGAGGTAAATAATGCTCAACTTCAAAATAAATGAAGAACTCTGCATACGTTGCGGCAAATGCATCACCGATTGCCCGCCGATGTGCATCTCCATGCAGGAAGGCGATTTCCCGGTAATTCAAGACGAAAACAACTGTATGCTCTGTCAGCACTGTCTGGCTGTCTGCCCTACCGGGGCAATTTCCATCATGGGAGCAGACCCCGCAGATTCCATTGAACTGCAATATGAGCTGCCCACTGCACATTCCATGGAAACGCTCATCAAAGGGCGCCGCTCCATCCGTAAATACAAAAAGAATACCCTTGATGAAAAAATCATCACCAGACTGCTGGAAACAGCCTTTCATGCGCCCACCGGAGTAAACGCACAGGGAGTGCTTTTCACCGCCACCACCACAGCGGAAGCGACTGAAGAGCTGCGCAAGGAAATATATGCAAAGGTCGGCAAACTGCTTGAAAATTGTGATTACGATAAGGATGACTTGCGCTTCCAGTATATGAACATGGCATACAAAGCATACACAAACCATAATGTAGATGTGATCCTGCGAGGTGCTCCGCATATCCTTATTGCCAGTGCACCCAAGACAATCCCTCTGCCCAAGGAAGATTGTATCATCGCACTGTCCACCTTCGACCTTTTCGCCCAAACCATGGGAGTAGGAACACTCTGGAACGGCATGCTCAAATGGTGTGTGGATGATTTTTTTCCGGAACTGGCTACCAGACTCGGCGTCCCCGAAGACCACGAAATCGGATACTGCATGGTTTTCGGCAGCCCGGCAGTACAATACAAACGTACTGTTCAACGTAAACCCGGCGCATTAAACTTTGTGAACTCTTTCTAAAGTATAAGGGGGAAGAATTTATAGTAAATTCTTCCCCCTTTTTCATATTCCCCGACCTCTTGCGACGCCACCTTTCTAGTGATATCAATCGCACCAAGCGAGCAACTCAAACAAGAGGCAAATATGGATTATATCGAATACGTTGACCGGGAAACCGGTTCCCTATGCCGGGAGACAGTGCCGGGAGAGCAATGGCTCAAATGGCTCTATCATCACCCCATGGGAAGAATTGCGCTTCATAGTGTAATTAAGAAAAAATTGGTATCCGCATGCTACGGACGCCTCATGGACAGACCTGAATCATGCAAAAAGATTGCAGGTTTTGTAAAAGACCTGCAGATCGACATGAATGAAGCTACCCGTCCTATTGAAGATTACACCTCCTTCAACGACTTCTTCATCCGTGAACTCAAACAGGAAGCAAGACCTGTGGATAATGCGGCAGACGCTGTTGTTTCCCCCGCAGACGGCAAAGTCCTTGCTTTCGAAAACATGTACAATATGAATCCCTTCTTCGTTAAGGGACAATCATTTTCTTTGGAAAAATTCCTGCAGAACGGTCATTTAGTCGACAAATATGAAGATGGAACCCTGCTCATTTTCCGTCTTGCTCCTGTAGACTATCACCGTTTCCATTTTCCGGCTTCCGGGCTGATTTCCGCTTCAACCCTGATCAACGGTTCCTATTTTTCCGTTTCGCCATACGCTGTTAAAGACATGCTTAGCGTATACTGGGAAAACAAAAGGGAATACAGCGTGCTTAAGACCGAAAATGCCGGAGACATCCTGCTCTGCGAAGTTGGCGCGACCATGGTAGGTTCAATAATCCAGAACTATGCCCCTGACAGCAAAGTCGAGAAAGGGCAGGAAAAGGGCTGGTTCAAATTCGGAGGGTCAACAGTCGTAATGCTGCTCGAAAAAGGCAAAGTAAGTATTGACTCCGACATTCTGCGGAATAGTGACCAGGGACTGGAAACAAGTATAAAAATGGGACAACACATAGCAACTGCCAAAATTTAGGCAAAACTAAAAGTGAAGAATTGTTTATTTATTAATATTCTTCACTTTTAAAATGCAAAACAATCATACATACAAATACGTTTTTAAAAGTTTGATTACAATTACCGAAAAATATATTTAAGGACTTCACTTATATCAGCTAGTATAATACACAGATTCACACCATAGCACTTAAAACATCTTTAAGCTGACGCTAAACAAGGCTACGCTGACATAATTTCATTTCACTGATCCGGGGAGGGAGTCTGTGAAAGCCATCTATTTTATTTTCGGAGCGTTTGACTCCTTTTGTATTTTTTTCTCGCGCCTATTGAGATCCGCACAAGCCCTCTTTTTCTCAAGCTACAGGAAGATATCCGAACAACCATGTAAAGATCATGATCTTTCAGACGTACTCCGAATCTGATTGCAAGGGCTACCCATCAAGCCCTGAAACTCGATTTTCATCATAAAAATATCCAGACAAGCGGTCATCATTCAATAGAAATCGTTTTATAAACTTTCTTTAGAACTTTTCTTTTGATTATTTTTTTTATATTCACTTGGATCCAAATAGGTTTAATCCTGTAGACCAACCCCCTAAGGACAATATAAACATGGCGTATAACAGTAATAAATATAAACTTTACTTAACCTTATCCATACTCGTTCTCCTTGCAGTGATTACCAGTGTAGCAATCAGTTTTGCATTTCTGAAAACTCTTTTCGCCACCTCAGAAATCATAAACTCGATCATCGTCATTGTTTTCACCGGGAGTGTGGCTACTGCTTTCCACTACATTCTCTCTGTACGCAGGGATATGCGCCTTTTCAGTGAATTCACAGAATGGTGCGAACATCCTGAACAAAGCTCTTTTGAGCTTGACGACTTGAATAAGGGTCTCCTTGGAAACGTGCTTGTTTCAATCGGCTGCTCAATAAAGGAAAATGGTGTCCTGATCGTTAAATCGTCCAGTGATGGTCGTTCCATTATAGAGAGCCTTGAACAAAATGTATCTTCCCGCTCATCACTGATCTCATTTCTCAGCGGATTCCTTGTCCTGCTTGGGCTGATGGGTACTTTTCTCGGCCTGACCCTGACTCTGCAATCCATGGGTGAAATCCTTTCCACCCTTGCCGGAGGTCTGACCGATTCCAGCGATACATCCATCATGCAGGTCATGATTCAACTTATTGTTGAGCTGAAGAACCCCATGGCCGGGATGGGGACCGCATTCTCCACCTCCCTGTTCGGCCTTGCAGGGAGTGCCGTTGTCGGTGTCCTGTCCATCCTCATGAGCCGCATGCATGACCAACTCAAACAACGCCTTGAAAACTGGCTCAATGATAAAACAGAATACTCCGCAAATAAAACCAGCACTGGAAGTGCTGTATCCGCGGATCAGGACCTCGGCAGCCAGATGGCGGCTATTTCTGATCAGTTGGAACGCAACAATGCCGCCCTTCTGGAATCATTGGAAAACACGAACAAATTCCTGCTTAAACTGACCCTGCTTCAGCAGCGTTCAGCAGAAGCTATCAATACCGTTCAGGACCAATCACTCGAAACCACTAAAGAAATCGGTCTCGGAAACGAACTTACCGGAAGACTGATCAAAGAATCGCGCCAGATGGTCACAACGCTTGAAAAAAGCATTGAGGCTATGAACTCCGCCAATGGAAACGGACTTAAAAATTAATTCTGAATGAACGGTTGAATTGGATAAAATATGTCAGGGATGATGTTTAAGAAATTAGGTTTATTTTGTGCAGCTTGTGCACTGTTTGTACTTCAAAGCAATGTTTGTTTTGCGGTGGATTCTACTGCCGCCGTTTCTTCTCAGGTAAAGAATAAAGAAGACATACAAACTGCCGGCCTTTCCAATCTGGATAATACAGACGAGGAGTACAACAGTGCTGAAAGCATTGAAAGCTTCAAATCAGAAGTCATCACAATAGATACATCTGCTGAGAAAGGAGCATCACTGCAAAAAAGAGCCCCCGGCACAAGCAACAGTACAGTAATGACCCTTTTGCGAGCCTGCACTCTGGCAGTGAGCGGCCATCCGCTTGTAGCTTCCTCCCGCTATTCCATGCTTGAAAAGCAGGCTGAATTCGGAATGGCCCGCAGCGTATACCTGCCCCGCATCGACTTAACCGGTCAGGCAGGCCCAAGCCACAACCTCGACACAGACACCACCAGCTACGGTCAGTCTTCCGTTGAAATGACCCAGACCCTCTTTAATTTCGGTGGTCTGGATGCCAGTGTAGATAGTGCAAGGCTTAAAGCGGAAGGTGCGAAATACCGTCTGGCCAGGACGCAGGAAGATATTGCAGCCCTGACGATCAACTCCTATCTCAGTGTGATGCAGGCTCAGGAAACCCTTGATGTCTACAACAACACTCTGGAATTTTACAACAAACTGCTCGCAACCTTCTGGGAACGTTACAATGCCGGAATTTCATCCAAAGCTGACGCCCGCAAGGTGGAGGTCTCCCTGCGTGCCACTGAATCTCAGGTCACTGTCCAGCAACAACAGATGAAGACCGCGCGCCTGATGCTGGAAAACATCATCAAGCAGCCGGTGGACAGGGTTGATACCAATATTCCCATGACCCGAATGGAAATATCCGAAACTCTGGAACAGGCTTACGAAAAAGCCAAAGCAAACAACGTGAACCTCCGTGCTTACGATGCTGAAATTCAGTCACAAGAAAAAGCAGTTTCCACTGTAGAAGCAGGCTACTATCCCTCTTTGGGGTACAGAGTGCAGGCCAAAAACGAATTCAAAGAAATCGACGGCTATGAAAACTCTCTGGACGGTCAGCTGACCGTAAACTGGAACCTGTTTAACGGATTCTACACAGATCAGAATGTCAAAAAAGAAAAAGCCGTACTCAAAAGACTGATGGCCACCAAGGAAGCTACGGAACTGGAAGTCCAGAACATCCTTTCCGATGCTTTCAACGCATACAAATCTTCCGAAAAAGAATTCGAACTTGCCCGTGACGCCTATGACGCAAGTGTAAACCTCATGGGTCTGTATCTCAGCGAATTCGATCTCGGCATACGTACCCTGCTCGACCTGATAACTGCGCGCGAAGGTCAGACAAGTGCGGCAGTACGTGAAGTCGGCGCTAGATATTCCAGAATTCGTGCTGCGCTGAATATTTTCCTCGAACAGGGACGCTTGCCCGAGATACTGGGGCTGCCCATGAACGAGACTCCTTTTGAAAACAGCAATTCTCTTTACTCCGCAATAGGTGAATAATCATGGCTGATACTCAGAAAGTTTCCCCATCGACTGTCTATAACGTAGAGGGTTCGCCTGACGATTACAGATACATCCTCAAGGGTGCAGACCTCATTCTGGTCAACAAGCAGACCAATGAGTCGCAGACCTTTCTCTTTGTCGGTAACATCATGAGCCTTGACGGCAAAGTGAACATGGAATTTTCCGAAGGAGCCTCCCTTCAATCCGAGGACATCTTCAACCGCTCCGAAATGGTCGACATGGACAAGCAGGATGAAGAAGCACCGGAATGGCGAGCTGTGTCCGACGAGTCCACCCCTGAAGGAGATGAAGGCAACGCAGAGGACGGCAACCTCAACGGAAATATGCTCGGACAACTTCAGGCTGCGCAGGCAGCTCTGCTGACCGACCCCAATGCCAACACCCTCTCCAGCCAGCAGCGCATGTTCGATGACATCGCAAAATTCGCCCAGCAGGACAGCCTGTCCAGTGACGTAAGCAAAGACAGCGGTAAAAAACTTGACTCCAAGGACGGCGATCAGCCGGAGGAAGACAAGAAGGACGAAGAAAAGAAAGAAGAGCCCGAGGAGAAAAAGGAAGAGCCTAAAGATGATACAGGAGATAAACCTATAACTGAGCCCGTCATTGATCCAGAACCGGAAAAGGAAAAAAAAGACGAAGGCGAAAAGGAAACGACCGAAACAGACAAAGAGTACGGCAAAGTAACAATAAAACTCTCACAAGAATCTGAATCCGGCATCAAAAACGAAGATTATGACCCGACCGCCGAAGAAGGGACTGCAGCCAGCAATGAATTTGATGATGACGGTATCACCAATAAGACCAACCTTAAAATTGTCGGTACAGCTGATGCTAACATTGAATTAGACATCTATATGGATGGCAGCAAGGTAGGATCGGTCACTACAGATGAAGATGACGGAAGCTTCACATTCAACTACAGCGTAGCCGGAAAAGATGATGGCGAACACGTATTCCAGGCACAAGTGGTCGACAGCACTCTGGAAGAACCCAAGCAATCGAACAAGCTGGAATTAGAGATTGATACCACTGATCCAGAATCAGTAGAAGCAACAGTCAAAGAAACATCAGATGAAGATATTGCTTTAGATATCGATAAAGATAAAATTTATACCAACCAGACCACCCCTACGCTAAAAGGCACAGGTGAAGCGAATACAATTCTGACCATCGAATACACGAATGAAGACGGATCAGACACAGGCACGATTGAAAACATCACAGTAAACGCCAATAAAAGCTGGAGTTACGAGCTTACTGATGAAAACAAGCTCAGCGAAGGGAAATACACCTTCACGATCACCGGGGAAGACTTTGCCGGAAATAAAATTGCAGATCCTACAACAATTGAAAATGTAATTGTTAAAACAACTTTTGCGCCGAAGGCTACCATCTCCCTTGATACCACAACAGATTCCACGGGGACTCATAGAGAAGCCCAAGCCAACGACAGAATCACCAAAGATGACGATATAGACCTGAACATCAGCATCACTGACACAAGCACACGTCAGGTAACAGTCTTTATTTACAATAACGACGGTCCTAATAAAAAACTGGGCAACGCGGACTTTGATGAAGTCTCTGGTAAATGGACTTACACAGTTAAAGAAGAAGACATTCCAGACGACGACACATACAAATTTATTGTCGAAGCCAAAGATTTAGCTGGAAACACCTATACGCCTCCGCTTTCATTTCTGGACGTAACAATTGATAGAACTGTTACCCCGGTTCAGGGCGGCCTAGATTTCAACCTTGACGCAGCAAGTGATTCCGAAGACAGCAGAGAGCTTCTCGGCAGGGACGGAGCTGATTCCGATGCAGACAGATACACCCACGGTGCCGAAGCCGGGACTGTCGGTATCCAGAAAGGATTTCTGAAATTCAACGGAACAAATGCCGGAGCTGACGGACGGATCGATCTCTATCTGATCAACAGCGACGGCACCAAAACCCCGCTCAACACGGACGGTTTCATCGAAGCCGATGGTGACGGCAACTGGTCCTATGACAAGTTTGACGCCAGCAGCTACGGCACTGACAAAGAAGTAGAACTCACCTTCCGTGCTGAAATTACCGATGTCGCGGGTAACGTTGAGTCCAAGGAAATCAAAGTTACCGTTGATAATGCTGACCCGGTCCAGTCCTCCATCGAAGTGGAAAATGCCCTTGAAACAACCCACAACGACAAAGGCTATCACACCTCGGTAACAGGCGAAGATGTAACCCTGAGCGGAGTTATTGCTGAAAGTGGGAATGATGTAATCGTTACCCTCTATAAGTGCGATGCAGAAGGCGAAAACCCGGAAATGGTAACCTTCAGCAAGGAAGCAGGAACCGGTCTATCCATTGTTGCCGACGGGGATGCTTATAAATGGTCCTTTGAGGTCGAGGGCGTGGTCCATGACGACAAGTATTCATATTACGTCACGGTTGAAGACGCAGCCGGGAACATGTCCAAATCAGAGGTGATGACCTTTACCTCTGACCAAAATACCGGAAAACCCGCCATCACTCTGGATACTTCCACCGATACATCCACAAAAGGTGACCACATCACCGATTTCGTGACCACGGATGAAGGCGGCACACCGACTGAAAGTCACGACATCAAGCTCAAGCTTTCCGCCGACGAGGATGCCGGACTGAAGGTTTATCAGGTTGTTGATGCTGACCCAAGTGACCCGTCCATCGTGCTTGTTGATGCTGACAACAACATCTACGGAAAGCTTGTCAACACAGCCGGAGATTTAGCAGACGGCGACACAGTTACCTTTTCCGCAGACGGTTACGATAATACCGAAACAGAACTTAAATTTGTCACTGTCGCTACGGATGAAGCCGGAAACACCAACATTTCCGACACCTACACCATGATCCTTGATGACAAAGGACCACAGGACACAGGCTCCATTGCGCTCAGTTCCATAGACAAGGAAGGAGCGACAGTAAACTACGCCAGCGGTGACGATTCCAACGCCACCAAGCTGACCCTGAACGGTTCTTTCACCGACGGTATCAATACATCCGTGGCTGTCAGCCCCCCTGTCGTTACCGTGTACGATGATGGATTAAAGCTAGGCACCGCCACAGTTAGCGGTGATGCCGCCAGCGGTTACACATGGTCCTACGATGTAGATGATATTTCCGAGACTGATCATTCATTCACAATCGAAATTGAAGATGCCGCCGGGAACACGACGACAGTTCCAACCGACGGCAGTACTGTTGACATCAACATCGACCGCACTCCCCCGGTTATTGATGCCTCCCTTGCAGACACTCTGGATACCGGATTGTCCGACGCAAGCCTCTTGAGCGCGGCCCAGAATGCGGCCTACGCGGATGACTGGATCACCTCGGTCGACGATCAGGACATCCAGATTGATGTCGCCATTAATGAATTAGGAACTATTGTTGTTGATGTAGATGGGCATGAAATCAGCCATACGATTACAGCTGATGAAGTGACCGCCGGAAAAGCGACCATCAACCTGACCTCCGAGCTTGCCAAAGACAGCTACAGTCTGAAAGTCGGGGCTGATACTTCCAACAGCATTGATATTACCGTTACTGACACCGCTGGCAACAAAAGCCAGCTAAGCGAAACACTCGTTATTGATAATGAAGTCAAAACCGGGGCCATCAATTTTGCAGACGGGTCAAATACAGGTGATCTGGATGATACCATCACCACAGTCACCAAGCCGACCCTCAAAGGCAAGACCGAACCCAATTCCAAGGTCGAACTGCGAATCATCAAGGTGGACTCCGACGGCAACCCCGTTCTGGAACACGGCAATCCCGTTGTAGCCTTCACTGCGGCCATAATCGCCGGAAATGACGGCAACTGGGAGATTCCGACCACCACCGCCCTTGCCTCCGGTGAATACAGCGTAACCGCCACTATCACCGATATTGCAGGGAACACTGATACCGCCAGCATGCCGCTGACCATCACCGCCAAACCGAGCACTCCTGAAATAACCATGAGTGATGATACGGTTCCCCTGCTTTTCACTCCCAGTGACCCTGCAATCGCACTGGAGACTGACGGGGTAACTTCTGACGATAAGCCCAAATTTGTTGTAACCAAAGATGTCGGCACGACCCTGACCATGACTTACTGGAAGCTTGATGCTGCCGGAAACAAGATAGAATCCACCAAAACTACCGTCACCTTTGACAGCGATGCGGAAAAGGCTGCCGATTCCATTGACACAGGGGAACTGACCGATGCAGGTGGTAATCCTGTTCTTCTGAATGGAGAAGACTATACTTTTGAATTTATCTCGTCCGACGATGCCGGAAACAGCAGTGATTCGGTCACCAAAAACGTCAGCATAGACACCGAATACAATGCCGATGACCTGACCCTTGAATACAAGGTCGACAATGCCGCAGTTACTCCCGGGGCAGACGGTACAATACTGACCAAAATAGACTCGCCCGCAATTAACGGTGATGCGGAAGAGGGCAGTCAGGTCCGTATGATGGTATTGAAATACAATTCTATTGCTGATCTCAATGCCAATGGTCCCGACCTTTCAACAGCAGAAAACTTGCAGAACTTCCTGAACGAAGGAACTAATCTTGAGACCCTGCGCAGCGGGCTGGTTTCAGTGGAAAACGGCAAATGGACTGCTAGTCCCGCTTTCGGAACCGACCCGGAAGACGTGTACTACCGGGTAGTTATTGTATCCGAAGATCAGGCCGGAAACCTTTCTGCCGAAACGATTGACTTCCATCATGACAACCAACCTCCGGCAGCCCCGGAAATCATCATGACCCCGGATGACAGCAACACTTCCATCACCGGGGATGCGCTCAACAGTGTAACTGATTTATCTCCGCGTTTTCTGGTCGACTTTGCTGATGCCGATGAAACTGTCATAACCATCACGAAAGATGACGGAACCACCATTAGTATAGATGCGAGCGAACTGACCGAAACCGTTACCGTTGACGGAGAGGAGAAATATGTAATTCAGTTCGGTAGTGATGCCGCCAACAGCTATCTTGCTGCCAATGAAAAGTTCCTCAAGGGCGGAACCTACACAGCAACCATCACAAGTAAAGATGATGCAGGCAACATCAGTTCCGACAAGTTTGACTTTGAAATCAAACAGGAAATTGTTGCGCCCGAACTCAAGCTTCTGAACACAGACATCACCGGAGCAGATACCGGAAATTCCAACGAAGCTTATACTAGTCTTCAATTCATTGCTGAGAAAGAATTCGGAGAAGGTGCGAATGTAAGTCAGGCCAGAGAGCTGACCATGACCGGATCGGCGATGGCTACTTATGAAGTCGTCCTTAAAGAAGTGATTACCGCTGCGGACGGCACAAAGAGTTATGTCGAAATCGGTAAAACTTCAGCCGGAGAGAACGGCGTCTGGAAAATCACCTTCCCAGACGGTCAGAATCCCTCTGAAGGTGACCATGTATACATCGTCGAGTGTGATGGCAAATCATCTGATCCCTACACCGTGCATATCGACAACACCACTGTTGACCCGACAATAGACCTGAAAACCGACAGCGGAACAGACGGCGACTGGCTGACCAACAACCCTACCCTGACCGGGGCTGTGGAAAAAGGCTCCACTGTCGAAATCAAAGCCACCCGCCTTTACACCCTGAATGCGGAAGGCAAGTATATTGATGAAAATGGCGATCCACAAGATATTCCGGGCGGCGGTACCATCAGTGCTGACGGAAAATACTATGTTTCTGAAGAAAAGTACTCATACACTGTATCCAGCGACAACACCGCTGACGGCAGGTACACAAACGATATCCTGAATATCAGTGAACATTCCCAGCTCGCTGACGGTAAATACCAGATTACCGTAACAACAACAGATAAAGCCGGTAACGTCAGTGAATCCGTCAACCAAATCCTTGATTTGGACAAAAGCACGGACAAACCGACACTTGAGCTTAATGCCGAAAGCGATTCTTTCTTTTCAGCGGGGAAACTTGTTCTCAAGGGGGATTCGGGAGACTCCGATGTCCTTGATGACTTCAAACTCATCAGCGACGACTATAAAACAAAACTGGAAACAACATTTCAGGAAGATAAATTAACAAATGACCGTACCCCTAACCTGCACGGGACAGCTGAAGCAAACGCTAACATCAGCATTGACATCCAGACAGGCGGCTCAACTCACACCTATACCACGCAGGCTGACGCGAACGGAGACTGGAATATTGATCTGGGCAGTGAACCGCCGCTGGTAGGTAAACTGCCGCTTCCTGACGGAGAGCACACTATAACGGTCACAGCTACAGATGGTGCCGGAAACCATAAGACAAGTGATTCACTGACACTCACTGTGGACGGCAGGTTAAGCAGAACAGCCGACATTGAAATATACAATGATCTCGATGGGCATGGGGTTTATGGCAATTCAAACATTTTCTATACCGCCAAAGAAGACTCCCAAGTTCATCTTCACGGCGAAAGCGGCGCAGCATATGTGCTCTACCGCCTTGAAGCTGACGGGACCTACCACAACGTTCAGTCCGGTTTCCTCGGGACCCACGGTGCAGACTACACAGTAAAAGACAGTGACTACCCGGCTAATGCCCTTGATGACGGTGCGCACGAACTGAACTTCAAGCTGGTCACAATTGACGAGGCCGGAAACTACCAGACTTCTGATTTCACTCTGGATGTGGATACGCTGGCACCGTCCCCTGCAACCCAGATAGGTTTCACAACCAAAGATGCGCTCGATAATCTTGTAAACCATTCAGAAGCCGTTTCCGACTCCAGAGAAGCAACAATTCATACCAACAACAACACCACCGACCTTGTTGTTACCCTCTCCGCAGACACAAGCAGAGTCGAACTCTGGGAAAAAGGCGGTTCCGGTGCCTTGTTGACGAATTCAGGAATTACCGGAAGCCAGACAACGCTGGATATAACCGATTTGACCAGCAATATACTTAAAGAGGGCAAAACAGAATATATCCTCAAATTTTTCGATGACGTAGGCAACCATTCTGAAGGAAGTGACATTGACGTCAATGTGATCGTGGACACCCAGCCCATGATCCCCAAAATACAGATAACCAATGAATCTGATCGCGGCTTCAATGAGGAAGCGGACGGAGTGATCCTCACAAGCGGTGAAACTTTCACTTTTACCGGGATATTTGAAGAAACGGGTGAAGGCACTTTCGACAAAAAGGAGGCCGGATACCAGATAACCGTCACCCATGAAAACGGGACAGAATGGACTTACAACTCGGACGGAACAGGAAGTCATGAGGGCGGCCCGGACATCGACTTCAATTTTAATGAAGACAATTCGGGTAAATACACCCTGACCATGAGTGACGACACTTTCATCGACGGTGATTACACAATAAAGATTGCTGCAATTGATTCTTCCGGGAATATATCCGATCCGAGAGGTCTCACTTTTGAAATCGACAACAACACCATGAACCGTACCGATCTGGAGATGAGCGAAGATATTGTCCCCACCAGCGGTATCGACAAAAGATACGTCACCCTTTCCCAGAAAGGATATATAGGTGAAGGGGACACAGCCCATGCTAACACTACATATGAATATGAAGTTATAAAGCATGATGCAGACACCGGAAATACAGAAACAAGTTCCGGTAAAATTAGTGATGGCGGAGATTTCGAAATACCACTGCGAAACGATGGTCTTGAATTCGAATACGCCGAAGTAAAGGTAACAGACAAAGCAGGTAATGTGTCCCAATCTCAATATGTCGACCTGAACGATAACGATTTAAACTATACTGCGGATTTCGGCGATACTGCCGGGATCAAAACCTATACGGCAACACTAACACTGACAAACACAGAGACACACGTCAGTCAGAATTTTGAGATCAGCAATGACTGGAATGCATCATTCAGTGACGCCTTAAAAGATGAAAACGGCCTGCTTAAGGGTGGCGACTACACCCTCACAATTCAGGGCAAGGACGACGGTGGGGCACTCATTGGCGACACAAAATCATTTGATTTCAGTCTCGAAGACCTGCTTCCGGCTGACAATTCGAATGAAATTTCTTTCACCACTGACGATGCACAGGATTTCAACGGGACGAAGGAAGGAGCCGGAGGCAATGATACTGACAATGCCCCCGCTGACGCGCCCATAATCAGCGTTGAAATCAACCAGAATCATATTGAATTCGACATCGCATAAATTGAAAAAATATTACGAGGAAATAATATAAATGTCTGCTGATAGCGGCCCTCCGTGGCCGGGTTTTGTTGATGCGCTCTC
>PPCM01000563.1_pt1 | contig 29150 bp, 29 predicted proteins | sample 1555541 | NCBI WGS metagenome assembly PPCM01 (sample SAMN05284479, study PRJNA326546) | Marine sediment metagenome, whole genome shotgun sequencing project. | isolation source: marine sediment | place: Germany: Wadden Sea | collected 2012-09-05 | reverse complement strand
GGGTCACGCCCGGAGGGTGAACGCACTCGGCCGCTTTCCCCGGCTTCACCCCCTCAGTACCCCCGCCATTCCGGGGCCGTTGATGGAGCCGCAGCCTGTCGCTTCGTCCCACCCCGGTGTCGCTGGTGCACCGTTGCTTCCCGTGGTGATATCGTTGAATGCCAACTGGTGATTCTTGTAGAGTAATTCCTGCATCTCTGCCTGCGAAATTGGCCCCGGCATGGAAGACAGAATCGCGGCAACGTAACCGGCGGTCAACGGAGCCGCACCCGAGGTGCCTCCCACGATCATCCACTGGCCATTGACGAAAATTGCATAGCCGGACGCGGGATCGGCGTTGGCACTACTATCGGGAACGCCGCGAACCGAGCCGGGCACGATGCCCTTCTGGTACTGCGGCATGGGCTCAATAGGGTCAAACCCGCCTCCTCCGCCCGCGGCGGCTGCGTTGCCGTCGCCCCAGGCCGACTCACTGGCGATTGTCCCATCGGGATTGAGGGTGAGCTTCGTGCCCCCGACGCCCCAGACGTTTGGATCACAAGCGGGATCGTCAGGCGTTGGGAAATTGGTGCGGTCGTCCAGGCTGTTGTCGCCGGAAGCCGCGAAGATGTGGACATTGGCCGCCGCTGCGTCGGCACATGCCTTAGCGCGCGCAGCGATTGAGCGGCGACTCATATGATCGGCCGGACCACCCCAGGAAATTGAAATCACTTCGCAACCAGCGTTCACGAGTTCGTCAATTGCTTTGGGAATGCCGTTCCAGTCGTTTGTCTCAAATTGCTCGACGAGGACCGCTGCCTGCCCTGTCGAGTAAGCGAGCGCGGCTCCTGCGCACTCGATGTCGAGCATGTTCTCGACCGTCGAATCTGTGTCTTGTAAGTCCTGAGGGCCGGCCGTGACGACGTCGGGCGCCGGAAGGTTGTAACCGGTGAAAGCGGTTTGCATGTCGCTGTCGGAGTAGAATCCACCAAGAGAAACAATGCCGATCTTGATGTTGCGCATTTGCGTCAGTTTTTCGAAGCCGTACGCCGTGGATACCTGCACCGGTGTCAATCCGCCTGAGGGAGTGACGTGAAGGCCTTCAAAAAATGGCTGCTTGCGGTGCTTTAGATAGCTTTTCATTTTAATCATGTGATCCTTCTTTCGGTTGGTGGGTTATGGAAAAAGAGCGCCTCGCCGTGAGGCGCGCGGTTAATATTGTTTTTCCTCGATTTACTTACTTGAGGACAGTTGCGATTTTCGAATTTATCGGGACGTTCCTTGCATTGAGCACGGGTCTCCGGCCGTGAATATCGATTTCGAGCTTTACTCCGGGGCCTGACGATAAGGCAAAGGAGGGAACCGCCGAAATGGAACATGCCGAGCTGATCCCTCTTTTCGATATGCTGTCCTTCGTGGACGGTGATCCGGCGGGTGGAGACACGGCCAGGAAGCGCATGAGCCCGATATCGGAATTGTCCGCCTCGACAAAGATCAGGACCCGGGTGGCTTCTTCGGTAATAATCCCCAGGGCTTATTGGGCCGGAGGAGGCGAAGCCTTACGCCGGCGTCTCCGAACAATTAGTTTCCGTTCAGGACATAACGGGAGTCTTTGAAGCTCAGGAAGATGCCTCGCTCGCTCAGGACCTTCCGAGGCTCGGTTTTTGACTACCTGTCGTTCATTTAAAAAGATGTAAAGTGTGCATATGACAAATAAAAGTACTTCGAGTTTTGTAATTAAGGATGCGAGTTGATGAAGCTCCAAACGATCGGTGCTGTAATAGTTCTTTAATTACAAGATGATGTGCTTTTGGAGGAGCTGGTTTTTAGCTTTTCTTAAATTGGGAGATGTTGGCGCCTGCCAGCGGTATTCACTTGTTTATGACTGCAAGCCAAATCATCCATATTACTTTTTAAGAGTATTCGCATGGATATGAAGGATCTAAATCCTTACATTTCTCAAAAAAAGCTTGATGAGCCTCAAAACTATCCAATCTCACCATGATCATGGCACTTGCCGATATTGGACTTGGCGGACAGCAAAAATCCACCTTCTTTCAATAATGCCTGTTCAGCAATAAGTAGGGTTGGTTAATCAATCCTTGCAACTGATTGATCCATAACTATTTCGTAGGGAATCATATTTCAGTCGTTATTTCAATCATTTTCGGTGTTTTTATTTTGTATGGTAACGCGACGGGTAAAAATACCTGATTAATGAGCGTATAAATACCTGGTTTTGCTTGTCGGTGACATCCGGGGATACGCAATGGTAAATCATCATTGAGTGAGTATGCGGTTTTTATTTGGAAAACCCGAATGGGATTCTTCTGTAATTGCTTGGAATTATATTTGATCAGAAGGAAAAACCCAGGTGCTTTACCATGCTGCCGAAAGCATCCGGTGAAGAGGACTACAAGAAACTCCTTCCACAATATTTGGAAAAAGCCGCGCTGATGTCATACTTCACACCAAGGTGCCGATCAATAACCCTGTTCCACATTCATAATTGGCTCCCCATGTATCGATGGGATTTATTGACAGACACCGACCTCTTACAAATGTCAGGCTCGGCATATAAATATTAAGACGGCACTTTGCCCGAATGCCCACGCCACTCTGTGTCAATGTTACCGAGGCATTCCGCTTCGCTGCAATCCTATTCTTATATATGATGTTCAATCAGATCACATTGTTTGGTTTCCATGGAAACTCAAAAATTGTTTTTGATCGTTGCCCAGGAAGATTCCCCTGATAGTTTTACTCTTGAAAGAAATTGCTCAATGCTGTTTGTCTCGGATTTTGAAAAACTGGAACCACATTGATACCGGGGACGCCCCCAATCAAAAGCTCCCCAAATAGTTGTGTCTATTGATGCATTCGTATGAAAGGGTTGGCCTATATTTAATTTACTAAGGAGCTCATCCAACCAGATTGGGCTTAAATATGACTTCTTAACCAAATAGAACTCTGGATATTCTCCTCTCATATTATTCTGGAGCCAATAAACAGTACCTTTTAGAGTGAAAATAAAAATACCGGTTAAGGAGGCTTGCCTGCCGACTACAACCGAAGGAGATACAATCCCAAAATTTGATGGGGTTTTCATTTTTTTGTATAATGAATTTGCTCTCGATCCCCTGGTGAAAATTGGTTGTTTTAGAATGTTTTCAGACCCTGCGCCATCCGTCACAACAATTGGATATATACGCCACATAGGTATTATCATAACTTCAGGTTCACCCATGATTTTTTCTGCTACATACGGATCAATTGAGGGGGGGATCTTCGCCTTTTGAATAACTGGGAAGCAGGATATAAGCCCTGTTATGATGATTATAAACACAATATGACGTGTTGATTTCAAGTATTGGATTCTCCCAAACAGGTTTTAATGTGATCATTCGCGGTTTGCCCGCGGAATGCTGTAGCCCGGCATTTGAGAGTGACGGTGAAACACCGGCCCGGTGCATAACCTGCCGGCTCAAATTGTGTTGTGTTAGAAGTGGATCCCTACTTTAAACAATAAACCAAGAGAGCCTTTTTTCATTTCCTTAACAAAATCCTCGCCAACTGACGTATTTCTGAACTCATCCCGCGTTACTCTGACCCTGATTCTATCCCCTTTTTTGTTTATTATCGTAACAGTTCTCGTTGTTCTACTATTGACCTTTTTAACAACATGCCCGGAAACGATGAATTTTTGCTGTGGTGGAATGAAGGCATTAAAAATATTAACCCAGCCGAAAGATAAGTAAATTATTGGAAGGGCAACAACGAAGGGCTTTGTTTTTTGAACAAGCCAGTCTTTTGAATCCCAGTCTTCGGTAAATTTGTTAAAGTAAATATAGGTCAATACAATGACAGGCAGGGACAGATATTTAAAACTAATGATAAACGGCTTGTTTACTTCGTCCTGGATCCACATTGTAGTTAAAAACGGCACTACCATATAGATCAGGGATAAAAAATCTTTCCAACCATATTTGCTTTTCTTTTTATTCATAAACATTATAATCGGGTCAACAGTTTATGGAATAGTTAATAATTTGTATAGATATGGATGTTTACACCACGGCGTCCTTATGCTGCGGATGATTGTCCACCGGCTCGTTTCTCGTTTAATTTTCGGGAAAATGAAATCAAAGCCCTTCCCGTGCCCGGCTTGAAACATCACCCTGGAACCTTACGTGCTTTACCATGATCATTGCACTATAACAACCACATAAATCAGAGATAAAAACTATCCAGCCAAATCAGCATCTCTTTTTTTCTCATATGCGGTTATTAAACATGTTTTGAACCAAGCGGCGGAAGGCATTTAAAAAATCGACATCCCTGTTTTTGTAGTAAACCATTCCAGCGCAAGGGTTCCGGCCAGGGAGTTGCCGCTTTTGTTTAGGCCGGGGGACCAGGTGGTAATGCTCAGCCTTCCCGGAATAAAGGCAGCTATTCCGCCGCCAACACCGCTTTTCCCCGGTAATCCGACCCGATAGGCAAAATCCCCCACCGCATCATAGGTTCCGCAGGTGAGCATCAGCGCGTTAATCCTCTTGGCTTCGCTCGTGCTCAATATCTGTTTGCCGGACAGGGGGGATCGCCCGTGATTGGCCAGTGTTGAAAAACTTCTGCACAGATCCACGCAGCTCATGCTTAAGGCGCATTGGCGGAAGTAAAGGTCCAGAACCGTTTCAACATCATTATCCAGGTTGCCGCAGCTTTTGAGAAAATTGGCCAGGGCGGCATTCCTGAACCCTGTCTGCTTTTCGGATACGGCAACCTTTTCATCAACATGGATATTCGGATTGCCCGACAGATCCCGCACAAAATCAAGGATGGTCCGGCCGGCATCCCTTGAATGGGAAAGGAGGATATCCGCCAGGACAAGGGCCCCCGCATTGACAAAGGGGTTTCGCGGAATCCCGTTTTCATACTCCAGCTGTATCAGTGAATTAAATGGGTTCCCGGAGGGTTCCCTGCCGATGCGTTTCAATAAGCTGCCTTCACCGATCAGCTGCAATGCCAGGATAAGGGTATATGCCTTTGAAATGGATTGGATTGAAAATGATTCCAAGGCATCTCCCACAAAAAAAGTACTTCCATCCAGGACCTGGACCGCCATCCCGAATTTATCCAGGGGAACCCCGGCCAGTCCCGGGAGGTAATCGGGTGTTTTTCCTTTATGTGTAAAGGGTTTGATCTCCTCAAAAATTTCATCAATTACTTTTTGATAGTCCATGGATCTCTCCCCCTTTACCAATGCCTATTCAGGAATATTCGGCCAACAGGTGGTGGTGCCTTCATAATTTCTCAGGGTATATTCCTTGTCATTTTTTCCCGAGATATAATAATCCGGCATCAAGGGGATTTTCCCAATTTTAGTCGCAATGACATACATGGGCTGGGCAAGGCCCGTGGTATGGCCGCGAATGGCATCCCGGATAAGCTCGGCTCCCTTTTCAACCGGAGTTCTGAAATGGTCGATTCCGGGGGCGGGTTCGCAATAAAACAGATAGTAGGGGCGTATTCTAACCCGCAGCAATTTCTGGTGCAGCTCTTTAAAGGTGTCGATATCATCATTTATGCCCTTGAGCAGGACCGCCTGGTTTCCCACGTTGACTCCGCATTTCAGAAGTTTGAATACCGCTTCCGCCGTCAGCTCCGTGATCTCCTTGGGGTGGTTGCACTGGGTGTTGATCCAGATGGGGACCCGGTGATACACCCCTAATATTTTCTGAAGGCCCGGGGTGATTCTCTGGGGCAGTACGATGGGAGCCCGCGTGCCGAAGCGGATCATCTCAAGATGATCAATTTCCCTCAGCTTCCGGATGATGTATTCAATTTTCTCATCGGACAGGACAAAGGGGTCTCCGCCGGTGATTAAAACATCACGAACCTCCTTATGCTCGCGAATCCATGCCAGCCCTTCCTCCACATCCATGCGAAGCTGCAAGTCTCCGTCAACCACCAGCTCTTTTCTGAAACAGTGGCGGCAATAGTTGACGCAGACCTCGGTGACGGTAAAGGCAACACGGTCCTTGTACTGCCTGGCGATGCTGTCGGGCCTGACCTCCTGCCGGTTTTCCTTCCAGATCAAATAGTCGTCAATGCCGTATTCGTTCACTTTTTCCGCCATGGACGGCAGTACCTGCCTCCTGATGGGGCATTTGGGGTCGTCCTTGTCCATGAGAGAAGCAAAATACGGGGAGGTGCCCCATTTGGTTCCAAGGGTGGTAATTGCTTTTTCCTCTTCCGGGGTAACATTGATGATTGACTTTAAGCGGTCAAGTGTATTGACGCTGTTTCGAAGTTGCTCTTTCCATTCTTCCATGGTGAATCTCCTAAATAAAAACCTTAATTACAGTTTGTTGGGTCGGCGCTTCGCATGGGCTGAAAAAAGGCGCAACAATAGTGTTCAGCTCAAGGGAAGCGGTTTTTGTCCGAATTTAACGGTATCTATGAATGTCCGGTTTTAAACGGCAATCTCAAACATTGGGTCGGCATGCATACTTTGATAGGGCAGGTCTTCCCCGGGTTTACTTTTCAGAATGATATTGATGAGAGTTCAGTCTCCAACAGCGGTCAAGTGTGTTAACGCTGTTTCGAAGCTGCGGTTTCCACTGTTTCATGGAGGGCCTCCTGATAAATGCTTTAATTACAGTTTGTTGGTTCGGCACTCCGTTTGGGCTGAAAAAAGGCGCAACAATAGTGTCCAGCTCAAGGGGAGCGGGTTTTGTACGAATTTAACGCTATTTATGGATGTCGGGTTTTATACGGCAATCTCAACCACCGGATCGGCATGCCTACCTTGATACGGCGGGTCTTCCCCGGGTTTACTTTTCAGAATGATGTTTATACTTCTGGCCTTCAGGCCGTAAAACCCTTGGATTATCCTTGGGAGCCGTCACGAGATTTCAGTCTCCAATGTTCTCAGAATCGACTCGGTATGTTTCAGGCGCTTTATGGCCTTATCTCCCAATTCCTTCACCAACTCCGACAGCAATGCCTCGATGCAGATGGTGACTGAAACCAGGGGATTGAAAAAATAGTCTCCTGCCGTGGGAGTGATCAGATAATGATCGGTTTCCATGACCAGAGGGGACGACAGGTTGTCTGTAATCGCGATAATATCCGTGGACTGGACCTTTCCGATATTACAGGCATCAACCGTGGCCTTGGTGTAGGGGGCGATACTGATGGCAACCAGCAGGTCCCTGGATTTAAGCACGGATAGATCATCCGCCAGGGTATGGCCTGCCTGCCCGATGAGGCTGACGTTGTCCCGAATCATTTTCAGATAAAAGCCGAGATAATGGGCCAGAGGATAGCTTCCACGCAGGCCGACAATGAGGATTCGCTCCGCATTGACCAACAGCTTGATAATGGCCGCGAAGCGCTCCTCGTCAAATGTATCGGCCATGACCATGACATTACTCCATTCGTCCTGAATGACTCGTTCCAGAATGGAGTTTTTCCCTTCATTCTCATCAGCGCCCTTGCTTAGAAAATTTTTTACCTGTTCGCTATAAAAATTTTTACGCTGTTTCAAGCTGTCGCGGAAAACCTTCTTGAGCCCTGGAAAACCTTTAAAACCAAGTTTTTGAGCCAGGCGGGTTATGGCTGAAATATTAATCTCATTTTCCCTGGCCAATTCCGAGATGGATTTGGCAGCCGTCTCATCGGGTGTTTCCAGCATACTTTTCAAAATTGCCGTGTTGCGCTTTGTAAGCCGTATCTCATGATCGCCGTTGCGAATTTTGATGTAGAGGTGTTTTAACTCCTCCAGGCTTTTTGGGGGAAGGGAAGTCATGGTACAAAAAATCCTTATATATAAAAAAATCAATATCCGACGTGTTGCAAAAATTCTTTAAGTCTTTCAGTACTTGGCGATTTTAAGAGTTCTTCCGGTTTTCCGTCTTCCGCAATCCTGCCTTCGTCCATGAACAGGAGCCTGGAGCCTGCCTTGCCGGCAAAACTCATCTCATGGGTCACGACGACCATGGTGATCCCTTCTTGGGCAACGGCCGTCATTACGTTGAGAACTTCTTCCCTTAATTCGGGGTCAAGGGCCGAGGTGGGCTCGTCAAAGAGCATGATTTTAGGTTTTACGGCAAGGGCCCTGGCAATGGCGATCCGCTGTTGCTGACCGCCGGAAAGCTGGGAAGGATAATGGGTGGCCCTGTCTGAAAGCCCCACCTTGTCCAGCAGGTCTCTTGCGGCGGCATCGGCCTCGGCCGGGGAAGCCCCTCTGACTTTCCTGGGGCCAAAAGAGATGTTTTCCAGGGCGGTCATATGGGGAAAAAGGTGAAACAGCTGGAATACCATTCCGACTTCCTTGCGGATTGACCTGATTTGTTGATTATTACTGGGCAAGGAAATATCATTGACGATCAATTCTCCGGAGGTAATGGTCTCCAGCCCGTTGATGCAGCGCAGCAATGTGGATTTGCCCGAGCCCGACGGGCCGACAATGACAATTACTTCTCCCTTTGGAATGGTCAGGTCAATATCATGCAGAACTTCCACTTTGCCAAAACTCTTATTGACATTTTTAAACGTTATGGAGCCGCTCATATGACATTCATCCTTTTTTCTATGGCTTTCAGGGACAGGGCCAGGGCTGTTGTCATGATCAGGTAACAGATGGCAACCGCCGACCAGATTTCAAGCGCCCGGAAGTTGCTTGCCATTATTTCCTGACCTTGGCGGGTCAATTCCCCCACACCGATGACAATGAACAAAGAGGTATCCTTCATGCTGATGATAAACTGGTTGCCAAGGGGGGGATGGCCCGCTTAAAGGCAATGGGGCCGATGATGCTCTTGATGAGCTCGAACCGGCTTATCCCCATGGCCAGACCCGCTTCAATCAGGCCGCGATCCACGGACTCAACCGCCCCGCGAATTATTTCAGCCATATAGGCACCGGCGTTTAGTATGATTGTTATGACGGCGGCGGTTAAGGCATTAAACCGGATTCCCCTTATACCGGTGGTCGCTTCGATGAGCATGGGCAGGGCAAAGTAAATGAACATGGCCTGGACAATGATGGGAGTCCCCCTGATCACCTCGATATAGAGAACGGCAAGTTTCCGTGCGATAAGATTTATGACACGGGTAGTTCCGTAACACCTGCCGCCGACGGCATCGGTTTCGGCCAGCCTGAAAACCCCCGCAACGGTTCCCAGGACCAGACCTCCGAGGATACCGCAAATGGTTATATATAAGGTCAATTTTGCACCTTCAAGCAAAGCGGGGATCGATTCCACTATATACTTAAATTCAAAAATCATGATCTTCCTTCCATGCTCTACCCGAATCAGGCCGATGTTCCGGCCGGCCCTTTTCTTGGAGCAGGCAATTGCGTTAATCCATCGGCTGAAACTAAGGCTTTCATATGGTGCGTTTCCTTTCATTTGAGCCGATGGATTGGGTTTTGGTTCTTCCCTGAAACAGCGGGGACCCCGCCAAAAGTGGTATGGGGCCGCCCCCCGAAAGGAGGGTTCGCTATTCCGGCGCCGAACCGAACCACTTGATGTAAATTTTATCAAACTCCCCGGATTCCGTCATTTCCAGCAGGGCGATATTGGATTTGTCGCGCAGGTCGCTGCCCTGGGGAAATCCAATTCCGTAAAAAGCCGCCTTTACATTGGCGCCGACAGCTTTTGCTCTGCCGCTACCCGCGGTTTTGATGAAGTATAAAACGTTCGGTGTGTCGTGTATGGCCGCATCCGCTCCTCCGGTGATCACTTCCAGATAGGCCTGGTCAATATTGGGGAATTGGCGGATATCTTTTGCACCCAGGGTTTTTGCATAGTCGGCGGCCACGGTTCCCGTCTTTACCGCCACAGTCTTGCCCTTCAGATCTCCGGGGCCTTTAATGACGGCCTCATCGACCCTAACCATAACCTTCAGGCCGGCCCTGAAGTAGGGGTGTGAAAAATCAATGGCTTTCTCTCTTTGGGATTTAATGGTAATGGCGCCAAGAATTACATCCAGGTTACCGGAGGTAATACCTGGAATCAGCCCGTTGAAATCCATTGGAACCAATTGATAGTCAACCTTGATGTGTTTGGCAATCGCGGCCCACAGGTCAACGTCAAAGCCGGTATACTTTCCGTCTTTTCCCTTAAATTCAAATGGTACAAAGGCCGTATCCACCCCCACGCGCAATTGTCCGGCGGAGCAGAAACTTCCCATGGTCAAAATTGCAAGCGCTGTCAAAATTGCCCATACACGTTTGAGCTTAAAGATTTTTCCCACTTGATCCTCCTTTAGTTATTAGTTTTTTCCGATTGTATAGATAGTTGTGTAAAGCGATCCATGGTGCACTGTCAAGTATATTTTTATTTGCGGCAGTAGTTGCAACAAAACTTGCGTTTTGTTTGCGGCGTGTGAAAACCTCGTCTCCAGTCTTCCTTTAAATTCAAGTCTACAACAAAGGTGTTGTAATTGCCTTTGAGGCCCCATGAATCGGATTAACGCAATGGTTTTGCGCTTATTAAAACGACCTCTATCGATTGTTACCTCGCGCGCCCGGCTCTTTACATATTTTATACAGGATGGAGTCGAAAGACGGGCTGAGTATGTCTTTGTCGATAAACTGTGTTTTTCATGGTCGGTTCGGGAAGGATTCCTCAATGCATTCAGAAGACAGGGCTTGGGCATTTAAACGTTAAGTTGTATCGGAGGAGGGGTGGGGCCGGCCTTTCCTGTCATGGGGGGGCTTTGTTCTGATGATTTAATGACTTTTCTGCATTAAGAACCGAATGGAGGGAAGGCGGTATGCCGGGCTTTTATCGGATTTTGAAAGCTCATGGGGAAGTGGCGCGGCAGGGCAGCCTTGTCCGCACCGCGCCACATACATGAAAAATCAAGTTCGGAATTTGCGAGGATTACTGCTCACTGAAAAATTGAGCTGCCCGTTTTTCAAGCTCTTCCGGTGAAACCTCTTCGATAATCTGCATGAACCCCCATCGATACCCGAAAGGATCCTTCACAAGGGCCGACCTTGTTCCCCAGAAATTGTCCTGGGGTTCGACCAGCGATTCGGCACCTGCGGTAATCGCGCGTTCATATGCCTTGTCGCAATCTTCGGTGAGGATGGAAAACAGGCAGGAGGCCGTTGTGTTTTCGGCCATGGCATATGCGTACCAATCCGGAGCCTCGTCCGAGATATAGATGCGGGTGCCGTTTACGGTGAACTCCGCATGGGCGATTCCTCCATCCGGAGTGGGCATGCGAAACAGCTCTTCGGCGCCCAATGCGTCGGTATAAAAATCCAGGGCCCTGGCCGAATCCTTCACGGTCAATGAAATCGAAACGGTCGGTGAGGCAGGTTGTTCCATGGGATCCCCCTTTCATGAACGTTTTCAGATGATTGTGCTTTTGAATCGGTGGGTTCGGGCTTTTTGCGGTTTCAGATGAAGACGGTTTGCCGAATCCTCCTTAAGGCCCTTAACGTATATATCGGGTCCTCCGGATGCAACCGTCTACTACATTTTTCCAACGCCGGGCCGGTTAACCACTTGGTTCCGGGGAGGCCGCCGGCCGGCTCTTGAATGTTTTATTGTCCGGAGGGCAATCTCCCGCAGGGAGGGAGTTGTGAAAGAAAAACCGAGCGGGATCAGGGGAAAACGGAACCTCGTGTTAATCCACTGTATCCAGTACTTTCGACTTCCGATGAAACGCCCTCTGGATTGTGGAGCAATTTATTTCCTCAAGCTTTATCCTGCGGTAGCGGGTTTTACTATGCCCGCGCGAGGGTGGCCCTGTTAAGGTCAAAGTCCGTGACGCATACTTCCGGTTCCTTGCCCCGCATCATTCCCGCTACCACCTTTCCCACCATGGGAGAGAGGCCGAACCCGTGTTTTGAAAATCCGCAGGCATGCATCAAGCCGGGGATCTTTTTTGAGTAGCAGATAACGGGAAGATCGTCCGGCGTGTTGCCGTCAAGCCCGGCCCAGGCCCTTACAATGGGTATGTTCTCCAGCGCTCCCACTAGATCGTGGGCTGTTTGTGCGCATTTTTGCAATTCTGAAAACCTCAGGTCCGTCGTTCCCGTTTCCAGGTCAAAATCCGCCATATAACCGCCCATTAGAAACATGGAGCCGTTCTTCACCTGGTTCAGCCACAGCTTCCGGCGGGTTGCCGTGACATGGCGCTTGAGTATCCTCGGCATGGGGGCCGTAACCATGACGCTGGGGGCCACGGGAAAGACGGGGAGAGGATCGTCCAGCATCTTTCCGATATTTCCCGCCCATGCACCGGCGCAGTTCAAAAGCTGCTCGGATTCGATGGTGCCGGCCGTTGAGGTTTGTACCTTGAATCCATTGCTCGTTATGTCGATGCCAAGTACCTCGCAACCCGTATGAACGACAACGCCCTCCCCGGCGCAGGCCCCGTGAAAGGCCCTGCATGTTTCGGCGGGGGAGGCATTGCCGTCATGATCGGACATGATTCCGCCCACGCAGTGGGAGGAGATGGGGGGCGCAAGTCTTTTCATCTCCGCCTTGTCCACGATCATCTCATGGCTGTACCCCAGGGAGCGGGTCACGGCCGCCCGCTTTTCAAGGTCCGCCATATCGGCATCGTTTTCGGCGGCCATAAGGAAACCGATCTTGAAAAATCCGCAATCGGACCCGACGATTTCAGGCATGCGGTGCCACATTTCCAATGCGCCCTGGATAAGGGGAACCTCCCTTAAATCCCGTTTAAGGCTCCTGACGCCGCCGGCATTGACGCCGGATGCGTGTTTTCCCACAAAATCCTTTTCAAGGACAACGACCTTTTTTCCGCTTCGTGCAAGGTGAAGGGCAGAGCTCAGGCCGATCATGCCCCCACCCACGGCGATGATATCCGCGTGCATATCAGTTTCCTCCCGGGTTGTTCAATAGTTCCATCCGTGTGAGTTCACCCACGGTGATATTTCTCACCGGGGGGCGAATCCCCATGGGTTTCATCTCTTCTATCATCCGCCCGGTTTCCCCGGCAATCAGCTCCGTTAATGCCGAACCGCACATGCTGCTCCGGCATGGCCCCATCCCGCAACGGGTCAGGCTCTTTACCATTTCAGGGGTTTTCATGCCCTGGATTATTGCAAGGCGGATCTGCTGGGCCGTCACCTCCTCGCAACGGCAGACCATGGTGTCGTCGTCCATGGAGTAGAGGTTTGGACGGGGCCGGTAAACGGCATCCACAAAGGGCCGGGGTGCCAGTTCCCGCTTCAGGGCCGTTAGTTCAGGGCTTGCCAGAGCCTGCTTTTCCCTTGGGGAAATCAGCTTCAGATCCGCCGCGATATCAATTGCGGCGAGCATTCCCTTTATTTCGGCGGCAACGGCCCCGTGAACAAAGGCGCCGTCCCCGGCAATATGGATATTCCCCTTTTCCGCGCGGCCGAACCGGTCGACCACGGGATGCCAGCAGCGCTGCACCGGGTCCCAGCGGTGCCCAAGTCGAAGCTGCCTTGCAAATTCGGTCCTGGGAACAACGCCCTCGTGGACCAGAACTGAAGCGGTTCTTATCTCTTCTTTTTTACGGCCGCTTTTAAAAGAGAGCTTCTCCACCTTTCCATTTCCGCAGGCGGCATATTCCGTGATGTCTCTTCTTCGATTTCCGCTGATCTTCTCCGTTTTTACCAGCATGGCCGAGCCCTTGAGAAGATAACCGGGCCTGGCCAGTGCCATGGGAAGATGGGGAAAAGCCCTGATCGTGGAAAAACGCGGTTTGCTCTCAAGAAAGTGGGATATCTCGACGCCCAGCCCATGGAGATGAATTGCCGTTGAAAGCATCAGGGGGCCGTTGCCCACCATTGCCACCGGGCCCCTGGGCACGATTCCGGCGCTTTTATATAAGGTATCCGCGGCACCGACGCCGATCACACCGGGAAGCGTCCATCCCGGAAAGGGAACGGGCCGCTCCATGGCGCCGGTGGCAATGACGATGCGACTGGCCCTGATTTCGGTTGAACTTCCCTTGGAGGAGTAGCATATACGTCCGTCGGGCTCGAATTTCCAGACCGTTGCCTCGGGAAGGTATTCGGCGCTGCTTTGGCGAAATTTTCGCACGAGGAGGCGTCCCTTGCGGTAATCCTCGCCCAGCAACCTGAGGCTTTTCCTGTTCTGGGCCTCGATATTCCGGTAGATCTGGCCGCCCGGCGTTGCCTGTTCGTCAACGGCGAGCACCTTAAGGCCCAGATCGGCCGCCGTGATCGCGAATGCCAGCCCGGCGGGGCCGGTTCCCACAACAACGGCATCCCATTGCTTTTGCATCTTATTTGCCTCCCGTTAAAGTCTGTTTCTTGATCTTCATGCCTTCCCGGACGGTGATCATGCAGGCCTGCTGGTAGGGTTTGCCGTCTATCTCCATAAGGCATTCGTGGCAAACGCCGATAAGGCAGTAAGGGGCCCGCTTTTCACTGCTGAATGTGGAAGAGCGGCAGCTGTGGCTTTGGGTATGCCCCAGGACCGCAGCGGCAACGCTGATGCCGCAGGGTACTTCAACCGGTTTTCCCTCGAATTCGATCCAAACCGTTTGTGGTGAAATATGGGGATGATGAGTGTACACGATTCGATCCTTTATAATGTGTAAAATGGAACATATGTCGATGTAGGGCCTACCGGCAAGGACCCGCCAGCGTGTCGTTCCACCATCATCTTCTGTGCGGTGGAACTATCCCGGCAGTAAATTGCAACGTGTTGATATACCGCCTTACAGGCAAAAGTGCGTGGCGAGCGAACCGGTAAGGCGTTCCGGCATCGACTTAAGTGCGGATAAGAATATTTCGGCAGTGAATTGCAACGTGTTGATATACCGCCTTAAAATCAAAAGGGCAGGGCGGGCGCACAGGTAATGCGCTCCGTCACCGACTTAAGCTCGGATAAGAATATTTCGACAGTAAATTGCAACGTGTTGATATAACGTCATTAATGGCAAGCGGCAGGGCGAATACACCGGTAACGTGTCTCCACCAACGACTTGCACGCGGAGAAAAATATTCTTTCGGAATTGTTCGGTTATCCCGGTGATTGGCCGCCCATGAAGGCTGAACCGATTTCTTTTGTTTATTCGGAGATCTGAATGGCCAGAATCCAGACATCCCTGTCGCCGATGCTCCTGGAAGTGTGAGGGATATCGCCGTTAAAACAAACGCAGTCTCCTTCCTCCAGGGTGATCACCCGCCCTTCATAAGAGAACTCGACGGTGCCCTCAATGAGGTAGAGCATTTCCTGGATGTTGTCGTGGAACAGCGGCTTGTGGAAATTCTTCTTGTCCGCAGGAAAATGCATTAAAAAAGGGGCAAACTTTTTGCCTGAAAAATGCTTCGCGAGGCTGTACGCGTCGTAAACGCCGTTGGAGACAGGCTTTCGCTCGTCCGCCTTCACGATGGAGATGTTCTGCTGCGGCGTTTCCTCGGCAACCATCTCGCTGAGGCTCATCCCCAGTTCCCTTGCGATATTGGCGTATGTGGAGATGGGTGGGCGCGATTGGCCCTGTTCAATCTTTGAAATCATGGACACGGACACACCCGACGTTTCCGATAACTGGACCAGGGAAAGTCCGTTCACCTTGCGCCTGTTGCGGATTCGTTCTCCAATAAGCCTGGGCAGGGCGTCGTCATTCTTTTTCACTGTTTTGATAGGACCTCCTCCTTTCTGGTTCTTGCATGAGTATGGTTGTATTTTGATTTATTGTTTGTGTCAAGGGAATTATCATTAAAAGAAAATGGCGTGATTTGTAAAAGCTTGACAGCTTTTTGTGTTGTTGATTGTTGGTTGTTGGGATTGTTGTGTAGGGTGAAATAATGTGTTTAATGATGTGTATGTGTGGATACTTGGATGAATGTAATATGAAATTATCATTAAAAGAAAATTATTTCCCCAGGGTACGAGGTTTTCAATTTATACCGACGGTTCGTCCACCCATGGTCGATTATACCCGGAAAAAAACTCGTTTGGCTTTCCCCTTGTCCGCTGAGCCGAATCACGGACATGGGGCGATGGGTGGAAAGGCTAATTGCCGCCGCAGGCAGGATTGATGATTGCTGCGTTGGTGGAATCCCCATGTCGGGTGATCATTCGCTCGCGGGTTTTGTCCACGTCTATGGAAATGACCACCTTGGGGGGCAGCCCGGCACGAATTGTCCGTATAAGTTGAGCCCCATAGCGTATTGCCGCTCCATGTTTCATGCACCTTGACCGTCCTAAGAGTTGGGCAGTTGATAATCCGCCTGCCCTGGAAAGCTGTTCTCGTCGCTGACATCGGCCTTGGCGTCGTGGGCAACGGAGTTGAAAGACTCCTCGACCACCACCATCTCGGTGCGGTAGTCGGAATCCTTGGCCATGAGCATCAGGGCGATGGTATCGTTAAAATTGTTGAAATCCCCGATTCAGAAGACCGGTTTGGTGTCGGCGTTTTTACGGGCGGAAGTCACCTGGAGGACATCTTTGAGTGGTCGCCAGTAATAATGATCCGTATCGTCCGGAGTGGGTACAAGGTGATCGGTAAAGCTGTAGGTGTTCGACCCGAATGTGAGCCTGGGGATCTCGAGACTTAAGTCCTCGTTCAGTGTCAGGGTGCTGCAATGCGCTTGGTCCGGTACCAAGCTGAATGCCAGGAGGGCGATGATCAGTAAAATTCTACTCATGTTTTTCCTCGTTTAAGGTGATTGAACAGAGCGATGCCTCTGGGGCTCGCCGGGGAACGCAGCTCCCGCATGCAGTGGAGGGCTGACCGGCCTCGGGTGAACTGCTTTTTAGGGAGAATTATCCGGTTTCGGATCGCACACGGTGCTATCTGAAACCGCGAGGGTGAAAATAGCAATATCAATGCCGGAAGGCACAGGGTAACTGTCTGTAACTCCGACGTGTTCTCCAGCCGCAGCTTTGGCTGCCTAAATCAATAGGCACTCGTTCATAATGAGATGAGTTCATTGGGTTTGAAATCCATAAGCGATAGCCCTGAGTGCGGCTGCCGGATCAAACGCTTGTAATAGAGACGGGAGAGCTGCATTGGGTGTTTTCTCCATTGTGAATGTCATTTATTATCAGTGGAATAGCTATGTCGAGATCATCGGAACCTTACAGCTGCGCAGAATCCTGGTATTGGTATTTGCGCGGCATGTATAAATACGTATTACTACTTGCGGCTATATTGAGGGTTATTACGTGTTTATTGAGTTGTGTGATTTTTTGATTGACAGAAGTACTTGCTCGTAATTAGGATGGCGCGGGTAATATGGTTAATGGGTCAAACGAAAAAGTGGTGTGATTTGAGATAGTATAGCCTGTGACGGGAGGGAATGTGAGAGCTCTTTTGTGTCTGTCAATAATGCTTTTGTTGTTGGTTGGATGTCAGGTGGATATTCAAGATCCTGTTACGGGAATACTTGTTCCTGTTGTTGTTATGATGATATCAATAGCCTCTACGTGGTTTTTACAAGAGCGAAAAGCGAGTAAAGAAATAGATCAATTGCGGCAAGCATTTATCAAACCGGTTCAGATACCGACTGGCGATAGAAGGAATTCCATTATCTTGGTTGGATTGGGGGGGACTGGGAAAACGACAATTATTAAAAATCTATTAAATGCAAAAGACGCAAAACCGGATGAAAGAACTAAAGATTATGAGATTTATAGTGGATATAAAGCATCGACTTTAGGAGATAAGAATCAAGACCCCGAAAAATGTTGGTTTTATATCTCTGATTATCTCGGCCAAAACGTTGGCCAGCTTATCAGCTCTTTTATTCAACAGCAAAAAAGAACCTACTCTTCAATGGCATACGGGTATGTAAATTCGTTGATATTGATAGTTGACCTTTGGCCAGCTAAAAAAAACAGAAAAAGTGAGGATCTTCCTAAACAATCCAGGGTTGACGTGAGTAGAATTCGGCAAAATGATGAGCAGTGGAACGATACCGCACTTGACGCCATATTCGGTTTGCTTACGGCAAACTTGAAGTATGTAGTTTTGTTTATAAATAAAGTTGACTTGCTTACACAACGTTCTGACAGCGCAGAGAAAAAGGTGATGGATAGATACGATAAACTTATTAACCGTCTCCGAAAAAGAGCTGATGCTAATGGCGTAAAATTTAGCGTAATACTAGGTTCCGCGCGTTATGGCACCGGAATGACGAAAATTTTGGAAGAACTAATTAATGCTAGTGTGTTGAGTGAATAGTCCTTGTCGCTCTGCTTGACCTATGCGATAGGCACTGCCTACCGATGTGGTTGTGTTTCCGTGATTACTATATTTCGTGGCGACCCTTGATGCGCCTTGGCATTAATTGTCTCTCAGTAATTGAGAAAAGTATGGGGGGACTATGGTTATGCCGGAAAAAATCCTTGCATGGATGTTCTGTTGGGAGCAATCGGGCTGCACTTTGACTTGTTAATGATAAAATAAAACTGCCGCTATCTACTCTGTTGGGTATGTTTAACTGTGTCGTGGTAATGTATTGTTTTTAATAAACTCACAGACGGTTCGTTGAATCAGTTTTTTCGGCGGTTTGTTTTTGGGAGATGTCTATATGAATTGGCGAGATCCAAAAGATTCTGACTACCAATTAAAAAACCCTACTTATGATTTTGGAACTAAACTGAATAAGGTTGATTTTGGTACATTACTATTTTCGCGATTTACTTTGTCGCCAAAGCATGTTGCTTTGATAGTTGCTTGCTTTGTGTTTTTTCTCATGTTGTTGGTTGCCGGTTCGGCATACTTTATAACAGAAAATGATGGTGTGATAAAACCACAAGCTAATAAGGAGAAAAAAAATGCTGTCGATGGCGACGGAAATGTTCAGCTGAATAACCAGAAGGTAATTGATGCCATGCTGAAGGGGGTTCGGCTTGCAATCGAAAATGTTGTGGCGGAATCCTCAGTGAATCAGGCCAGCAAGGAAAGTGAGCCTGTGAGTGTTTTTCTGGCGAATAATGACGGGTTGCTCAAAGAGAATGCGGAGCTCTCTCGGTTGAATGAAATAATGAAGGTAGAATTGCAGGAGAATAAGCTCATAATACTCAATCTGCAAAGAGAACTTATTGACTCAAAAACACTGGTTGTTGGTCTTAATAGTGACGTGATTAACCTGCAGCAGGAACTGCAAGAGGAAAAAGAGCGCTTTCTTTCGAAACTAACTGCTATTGAAAATAATCTTGGCGGCATGGGGGAACGTAATGAATCCCTTTCTTTGCAAATTGGAGTTTTGGAAGACGATATTGCGAAATTGCAAAAGGAGAAAATATTTCTTGAGTCGCAAACTGTGGAACTCAAAACAACGAATGATGACTTGAAGGGGCTTTATACAGCGCTTGTATCGCAAACTGAAGAGCTCAAAAGCAATGTCGTGTTCTTGGAAAATGAAAATAGAGTTCTGGAATTGAAATCGAAACAACTCAAACGAATTATTAGTTCTTTGGAAGTGAATGGCAAAGATCTTGAATCGAAAACAGTAAAACTTAAGAGTGATATTTCTTCCTTGGGGGAGCAACGTAATTTACTTAGACTGCAATCGGAAAAGCTCATGAAAAAGATAGCGGAGCTCAATGTCGTTAAAAATAATCTCATTAGTGAAAATGAATCGCTGCGCGATAAATTGTAAGCCGGCACAATTACTAACGCAGGGCGTTGTGGTTGGGTGTGGTTCAGGACACTTGCTTCAGTTCCATATTAAGCTGGCTGAACGTATTGCGAGTCCACAGTTACCTGTTTTCTTGGAACCTTAGGGGGGATTCATCCTCACAATAAACTACGCCGGATCATCCGGGGTTCTATTTTCAACCTTCGAAACAGCCTCGACGTTTGGTAAAGCGTCACACTCCTCTCCTTGATGGTCGGCATATGGATCGTGTTGGCCAAGTTTTCGCCGCCGACCGCAACGCCGACCTCCACGTTTTCAAAATCGCCCATATGAAACTTGCGAATCGGGACGGCCCATATCCTGATACGCAAATACTCGGCATCGATCAGATAGTTGATGTTCGAAATAAAGGCGCCGAGGCTCCAGCATACAACGGCGATGGTCAGGATTGTACCGATAACTTCAATCATATTTCCAACCTCCGGGGATGAATTATGCAAATTTAATTTGATTGACCCGAACCCTGAATGATATGGTTGGACGATCCTGCATAATTACACCATCCGTATATCTCGCAAAATAAAACCGCCCGAAAAAGGAGTTCGCCATGAAAAGCCGATTTCGAATACTCGTTGCGTTTATGCTCTTGGTTTTCATCGTACCCGCCCTACAGGCTTCCGGCAAGGAAGAAAACCCGGCCGTCCCGCCCATCACCCTTAAAAACGATACGGTCCTGAGCGGGGAACGGCTCAAGGGAGCAAATTACACCGTTGCGCCCGATGTGATAAACGACGGTCTTTTCAACACCTATCACCTGTACACGGCATACGGCGGGTTTTATGTGGAAAGCACGGCGGCATTGATGGAGCGGATTAATGAACTCAATGCCCTTCGGGCCATGGAAGCCCTGGAGCAGTCGGGAGTTTTCAAGGATTCACTTGTGGCCGGAGTGAAGCTGCCTGTCCAGGGTGCCGTGGAACTGGTTAAATCAACCGTGGAGACATTATCCTAACGGCACCGGGAAATTTCTCGGCAATATGGGGCGTTCCATCGTCAGCAGCGACTCCCACCAGGACAATGTTCTGAAAGTTGCCGTGGGTTATGATGCGGCAAAACAAGGCGATTTCCCATGGGGCTCTTGTTGTCTTCTTGAGGCACGGTGCATCGGCACTGGACGGAACGTGTTTTTTTCGATATGAGGGCCCCATGGAATCCAGTAAACTATCACAGATCAAACTTTTTCATAAGCTGCCCGCCGAACGGCGACGGTGGCTGACCGCCATGTCCGAAACCCATGCCTTTTCCTTTCAGCAGCTCAAGATGCTGGCGGAGTACAGCGCCGATCTGATCTGCTGGCGGGCAGGATCCCTTGAGCGGTTTTATTGTCCGGATGCGGTGGGGCAGGCAAGGGGAAAACAGGCCGCCGGCAAGGTTTTCCGCCAATTTCAAGACGGGTATGAGTCGCTGAAAAACAGCCGAAAGCGGTATGGGGGCAATGACGATTTCAACCCCGGCGAACGCAAGTTTCCCGAGGAGAGGGTGGTGGAAACGGAGCTTTCGGGAAGCATCATGGGGCAGTGTCCCGTTGCCTCCGAGAAAACCCGTTGTTGCAACCTGAAAACACTCGATGCGGTACAGCAATGCGGCTTTGATTGCAGTTACTGTTCCATTCAGTCCTTTTACCACGGGAATCAGGTTCGTTTTATCCGGGATTTTGCGACGCACCTGGAATCCCTTTCGCTGGACCCGGATAAAACATATCATATCGGAACCGGCCAGTCCTCCGATTCCCTGATGTGGGGGAACCGGCATGGACTATTCGACTCACTTTGCCGGTTTGCCGAGGCGCACCCCAACGTGATTCTCGAGATGAAATCCAAAAGTTCCCGGATCGATTATTTCCTGAAGAACAAACCTCCCGCCAACATGGTGTTTACCTGGTCCCTCAACACTCCCGTGGTGATCTCCCATGAGGAGAAGGGGACGGCTCCCCTTGAAAAACGGCTGGAGAGTGCCCGGAAGCTGGCGGACCGGGGCATCCCGGTGGGCTTCCATTTTCATCCCATGGTCTGGTACGAGGGGGGCGTGGCGGACTATGCGGCGCTGGCCGCAACTCTCGCTGAGATGTTTCGGCCGGAGGAGGTGGTGATGGTTTCCATCGGGACCCTGACATTTATCAAGCCGGTCCTGAAGAGAATCCGCGAGCGGATGCCGGACAGCTCAATACTCCAAATGCCCATGGAGGATTGCGCCGGAAAGCTGAGCTATCCCCTTGGGATCAAAAAAGAGCTGTTTTCATCCGTTTATGAGGCTTTTCCCGATGCCTGGAAGGAATCGGTCTTCTTCTATATGTGCATGGAGCACATCGATCTCTGGGAGCCGGTCTTTGGCCGCGCTTACGTCTCCAATGAGGAATTCGAAGAGGATATGCTCGTGCGTTACCGGGAGAAGCTTGCCCGGATCAACAAGCCAATTGATATTTAAATATATCAAGAGGCTTGTCTCGGATAAGGGCTTTGTCTGTAATACAGCTCCTGCGGCAAATGGAAATTACATGGGCGAACGCTCGCAGGCGACCGGTGACATATTGCGCTCATCAATAATCCGATGCACTCGCAAAAAAGTCCGAAGTCATTTTTCCGAATAGGCCACAATGTGGCCGGTTCCGGACGCCTGGTCTTGCCGGCGTTTTATTCGTGTTGGATCTTTGCACGCCGTGTCCATGGGGGGATTGCCCGGCCGCATTATGGAAATGAGTCCTTGATATCGAGGATTTCATCCTCGATGGAAAAAAATGCATCCACGATTTCGGGATCAAAATGTTGCCCCTTTGACTCCTTAATAATTCGACAGGCGACCTCGTGTTCAAAGGGTTCCTTGTACGGCCTTTTTGTTGTCAGCGCATCGTACACATCCGCCAAAGCGGCGACTCTTCCTTCGATGGGAATCTCGTCCTTTTCAAGCCCCCTGGGGTAACCCGTGCCGTCCCATTTTTCATGGTGGCTCGAGGCGATCACCTCGGCGGTTTTGATCAGGTCGAAATCCGAATCCGCCAGTATTTTCCTGCCGAGAATCGTGTGGGTCTTCATGGTTGTGAATTCGGAATCGGTTAATTTGCCGGGTTTGAGAAGAATCATGTCCGGGATGCCTATTTTCCCCACGTCGTGCATGGGCGCTGCGTAGAGAATGGTCTGGGTTTCCTTTTCACTCATCCCAATGGATTTTGCAAGGGCGGCGGAATAGTGACTCATGCGCTGGATATGGGCGTGGGTATCGTCGTCTTTCTGCTCGGCCGCCCGTGCGAGATGGTAAATGGTTTCAAGGGAGGCGCCCTTCAGTTGCTCATGGGCGTCGAACAGCTCGTTCCCCGCGACTTCCAGTGCGGCATTGGCCTTTGTTAGCTCCTTGATATTTTCCTGGAGGCTGAACTCACGGGTTTCGACTTTCAGGGTCATCATTCCGAACGCTTCCGCAAGTTCCGCAATATGTTGGGGGTATTTATTTGCCTTGGTCAATTCAAACAAAGCGTCAATGTCTTCGTAACGCCCTCTTGCAATCTGTTTTACAATGTCGGTAAGCTTCTCTACCAGTGCCTTTTCGGTTTTATCCGTCATAAGATGGTCCACCCGCGATTTTTAAAGTTTAGGGATAATTGCTTAACTGTATGGTGCACTCCTGCTCTCATTACAAGAAAAAAATGTAATTTTTCGTACAGTTTCGAAGTGACGGATCGTGGTGACTGTTGACAATGTGGTGCGAGTTACTGTCGAATTGGTCTGTTAGTTCTATTAAATCGGAAGGTTCGGTGTGTCTCGCCACGCAGTGAATTCGGGGAAACATCTCTTTTTATTGAGCCCGTTGGCCGGTTGAGTCCCGAGAGCCCGGCGGTGAGTATTCATGCTTGCAAAGGCAAATATAATTCAATGAATTTAAAACAGAACCGTCGTTACTTGAATAATACCGGGATATAAACCGGCTGTCAACGATCCGATTGCAGTGCATACGAATGGTACCCCTGGATATCCGGCGCATATTCCGAAATAAAACCTCTGCTCCCGGCGGAGGACGGTTCCACCGGTCCGACGTGAAATAACTTGATGCACCTGTTACTGTCGGCATGAAAAATCACCGGGCATGCGTATTCGATCCTTTGTACTTCATGAGCTTATACAGGAAATGTCATCGGTCGCAAATGAAAGTAGATTGCGATTGAGCGCCCCCTCGGGGGGCTTCCCGAGGCCACCCGTTCACGGGGGGAGAGTCACTAATCCGGCAATTAAATGCCCGAACCGGTCGGGCGGCAAGTTGCCTATTTACAGGGTGTCGCATACAAAAGGGGCGCTGTTTTAAGTTGCCGGTTTAATCAAGGGGGGGGAATTAAATAAATCCCGCGCTCTCCGGGCACTCGGTCGAGGAAAGCCGAGGCAACCCCCCATGGGGAAAGATTCAGTTGCCGAATCCCGACAGGAGATCAAGGTACTCGTCGTTGTCGATCAACTTATGGCCCCGGTCGGAAAACGTCTGAAATTCCTCGGCACTCGGAAAAGAGTAATAACCCTTGCGGGATTCATCCTGGGCATGGAGGGGGGCCGGCTCTCCCTTTTCGAGGTTGATCAGGAGATCCCTGAACAGGTCGATCCCCAGGGGGTACAGCTTGCACATATGCCATAATACGGATCTGGAATAATCCACGGCCATCCTGTTGATTCCCACGACCGGCCCCGTATCGATGCCCGTATCGACCCTGTGAAGGGTGCATCCCGCCGTCTCCTCGTTGTTCAGCATGGCCCTGAAGGGGGCGTATACCCCCCGGTACTCGGGCAGGGCCCCGGGATGGACATTGTAGATGCCGTGCCTGGGGATATCGATGATATGCTTTTTGAAAATAAAATCGTTTCTCACGGACAGGATGATATCCGGCCCGAGGTTTTCCAGGCGCTTTTCCCAGTATCCGCTGTTGATATCGTCGGCTATGACGACCTCGATCCCGTGCCTCTCCCGGATCTGATCAAAGGTCAGGAGTTCGGGGGAACCGCTTCCCCGGTCCGCCTTTTCGATCAGGGGAAAAATTTGGCGAACCGGCAGGTCCCGCTCATAGAAAATAAACCGGGCCGATACCTCGACGTTTCGCTCGGTCTCGGTGAACTTGTCGCTCAGTATCACGGTGTACGCATGGCCCGGAATGGTTTTCAGGATATGGTTCAGCGCGATACAGCCCTCGAGGTCTCTTTTGATAACGATTGCGATCTTCATGGTTTAAAAAATATCCAGATAATAATCGGTCCGCACCTGCCTGCGTCCCAGCTCGTTTTTGACAAAGATTCGCAACAGATCGTAACCCGTCGCGGAATCATATTTCCTTGTATAGGCGTCCACGAAGCCCCTGAGCGCGGGGTTGGCGTTGTTCTCGAGAAAATGGATTTTACCGTCCCGGTCCAGGATAAAATCCATCCGCGACAGATTTCTCAAATCCGCGTCCACGAAAAGCGCCGAGGCAAAGTCCGTAAGCTGTTCCGGGGGATGGGCCATGTATTCGTCATGGGACCTTTCCGAAGCCGCGTACTTTTCTCGTGCGTCCAGAACAAGGCCGGTTGAAGAGAACTTCTTCACCGCGAGAACATCCACCGCTCCCTCCTTTTCGAGGCAGTAACATCCAAATTCATCCCCCCTTACATGCTCCTGGATCAGGGCCGTCCCGTCCAGCTTGAGGATCTGTTCGCAAAGGGCCGCAACCTTCCTGACGGAATCACGGCCCAGGTCGAACATGCGGGTATGGATGCTGGAGCCGAGGGAGTTCGATTTCACGACGATGGTTTTTTGGCCGAACACGCCGCAGGCATCCGCCGCCTGGCCGGCGGTTTTGACATAGCGGGTTTCCGGCAGATGAATTCCGGAATAGTTCCCTGAAACAAAGCGGTTCATATGAAACTTGCTTCTGCTCAGGGCAAAGCCCAGGGGAGAACCAAAGGTTCCCCTGATGCCCAGGGCCTCGGCAAAAGCGGTATACCGGCCGTCCTTTCCCGAGGGGCCGTCGCAGATCAGGTATACAAACTCATCTGCCTCCTTTACCCGGCTAAAAAGTTCGGGGACGGTGGATTCCGCTTTTCTTTCGGGGGCGAAGTAATACCCGGCATCCCTTGTTAAATCCACCCGGGAGATAAGGACGGTTCCCTCCCTGGTAATATAGTGGATGCTTGTGAGGGAAATATCCCGGGCGGGCGGGGCCGACTGGATATCCCCGTAGAAGTTCACGAAGCTGTAAATGCTCACATCATGCTCGGCGTACCGGCCCCCGAACAGGACGGCCACCTTTACGGAGGGGGTTATTTCCATTTTTTCTTGTCGGTGACCTCTATCTCGTTGTAAATCTCGTCGGCCGCGCTGAGGATATCCACGGGGGGATCGAACCCGATTTCCACGGCTTCGGCGATGTTCAGGGCGATCTGGGGAGGGGCCTCGAAGACCTGTTCAAGGTCCCTGGGGCGCGCGCCGTTGAATATGGCGGCGATCACATCCACGTAGAACTCGGAAACATACTTGTAGTTTGCCTGGGAAATGCTCATGAGCACCCCGTGCCGGACCTCGTGGGCACCGGCCTGGGAGAAGGTGGGAATCTGCTTCCCGTTGAGGGGGGCCATGAGCCGGGGAAGGGCCCTCAGGGTCACGCCGGTCTGGATGGTGATGTATACGGCATCCGAGGTTTCGGCAAGTTTCTCGTGGCATGTAACGGTCAGGTTGGTAAGCTCCTTGCCTTCCACATTTTCCGGCAGCAGGCATCTTTCGATCTTGAACGAAAGTTCGGCCGCCATCTTTTCCACGTCCTCCACGGCCGCATAGCTCCTGCCGGATACGGAATCGATATAGGCGATCCCAAGGGTTTTAAAGTTGAAAATATCGTGAAAGAGTCGTATCTGCCGCTGGAAGCGGGTGGGGTCCACCCTGGCGTGAATATGATCGAACCCCGAATCCTCCGGACTCTTGATGATTTTGGATGCAACGGCATCGCTCGTGGAACATACGATGGTGGGCACGGAATGATCGTTGCCGGCAAGGTCCTGGCCCGCCCAGGTGCCGCTGGCGATCATCAGGTCGATATCTTTTTTTTCGTTCAGGCGTTTTAAAACAAGGGCGCGGTTCTCCTTGCGCCTGTCCGTGTCCCAGCCGGCGGTCCAGTATGCATCGGGAACAAACTCGATATACCGGCTCTTCACGTTTTTGGCGAGCCACTGCCAGAGGGCCGCGGTATCGGTGATGGATTCTCCGGGCGGCAGCTCCACCTTTTCCACCCACCCGGTCTCGGCAAGGCGGCCTACGATTCCTCTCAATACAGCCGGATACATGTGATACCCGCCCCCTTCGAGGTAGCCGATGCGCCATTTCTCGGTCTTGTTCCTGTTGACGGGATCGGTCTTGAAAATCCTGTTTTCCGCGCATGGGGCGGGGTTCGCCCCAAGCAAGAGGATTGCCGTTAACAAGAGCGAGAAAAGGACGACCGGTAACGAAAACGGGAGAAATCTCTTTCTTTTCATCTTTAATTTTCCTGATCGATTGTTTTTTCCGGTGTCTGCTTCCCGGTAAAGAGAGCAAACAACAGTGTGAGTATTATATAAGCAACCCCCGCCAAAGCAAGGCCTTTTTCCATCTGCCCGGACGCGACGACGGCCCCCAGGAGGAGGGGGCCGATCACCCAGCCGATCCTGTCCATGGTCCTGTAAAGACTCATGGCCCGGCCCGCGCCGAGCTCTTTTGCGATATCCTGCTGCAACGCATAAACGGTCCTGGCCGAGTTGCCCAGGGCAGCCGAGAAGCTCAGCATGAAGATCGAGATAATAACGGCGGGCATCCCGCTGAAGAAGAAAAAACAGAGCATCCCGCTGCCGCCGATGATGCCCCCGGCCACCATGTAGAGCCGCTTGTCTTTCGATCTGTCCATGAGAGGACCCAGCATGGGGGCGATGTAGATCATGAAGATGCCGTTGATCATGAGAATTCTGGCGATATTGGCCTGGGAGGTGCCCAGCCGGCTGAGGTAAACGGGGCTGATGTAGTAGAGCACCCCGACGAAAGCGATGGCCGAAGGAATACTCAGGAGCCAGAGCAGGGAAAAGATGTTCCGGTTGGTGAGAAAGCGGGCGATCAGGGCCAGGTTCTCCTTCAGGGGTCTTTCCTCTCGGGGCGCCTCCAGGCGGGAGGCGGTTTTGTGGAACCGCCCCATGAAGATGATGGTGTAGCAGAGGGTGGCGAGCACGAAAAATGCCGCCAGAAAAAAGACATTCTCGAATCCCATGCGCTCGGCCAGCATTCCCCCCACGGCCCCGCCGCAGATGCTGCCCGAGAACATGCCGGCGCTCATGGTGGCGAACCCCACCGTCCGGTTGTGCTCTTCCGTGTTGGCATAGACAAACCCCATGTACGACATAAAGACCAGTCCGTACCCGAAACCGTTCAATGCCCGGGCCATGATAAACACCTGGACGGAATCCGCCGCCCCCGAGACCAGCATGCCCGCCGAGGTGAAGAGGACACCTGCGAGGTGAACCGTCCGCCATCCCCTTTTGTCCAGGAGAGGCCCGCCCACGAGAAAGGCGAGGGTGGCCAGGAGCATGGAGACGGAGATGGGAAGCCCCATGACGTACTCCCTGGAAAGGCCCAGGGCGGGGGTGTAAAGTTTCCCTGCGAAAAGGGGGATAAAGGAGACCGGGAGGTCGATGCCGAAGCAGTAGATAAAGGCATCGGGCCTGATCAGCCGGTACTGTCCGGATTTTAGTTCCATGGGTGCGGAATCCTTTCAATATGGCCCGTCAAATAAATATGGACAGAAAAAAGAGTACTTCCGTGATAAAGATCATGGAGATCAGTATGACCGTGAGGCTGTCCAGGGCGCCTTCGATGATCGTCTTTTGAAATTCCGATTTTGATATTCGCGCCTGTATATGACCTTCCACGCCCTTTTTGCCCGCAAGGGAGGCGGTGGATCCCATATCCCCTTTTCCGTTGATCCTTGCCGACGCCGACTTGTCCGATGAGTAGAGTATCCGGTTTTCCGTGTCCAGGATCTGGACCGCTTCGAGATAGGGCGCCGATGCCTTAATCCGGCCGAGGCGTTCATCCATCTTGATGAGTCTGTTCATGGGGAGGCCGGCCTTGAGGAACTTCTCGATCTCAGACTTTAAAAGATCCCGGACCCCTTCTGTTTTCAGTAAGACGATCTCCCTGTGGCATCCGTGAAAATAGTCCAGGCTCTGGTAAGAGTAGGCGGCTTGACCCGCCCCCAGAAACAGGAAGAGGGCAAGGTAAAGATGCCGGCGCCTCAGGGTGCCCCTGTTGCGCCCCGCCGAAAGCGTCAGCAGGAAAAAGAGAAGCACGCAGGTGGCGGCCGTGGTGACGCAAAGGCGCTTCAGGTTCCAGAAGATCATCGTGTTGATTCGGTCTTTGATGATCTCCTCCTCGAATGTAACGGCGGCGGTGCCGGCGATCTCTTTTTTACGGTCCCTGATATCCAGGAAAATATGATGATACCCCTCGTGCAACGTCCCGGATGGGTCGTGTTCATGGAGGGATTCGGTTTTTTCCCCGCCGGCATGACC